>Ga0070737_10005835_pt1 | contig 11570 bp, 6 predicted proteins | sample Coa_R1_10_FD_66438 | JGI IMG/M metagenome (GOLD analysis project Ga0070737, IMG submission 66438) | Surface soil microbial communities from Centralia Pennsylvania, which are recovering from an underground coalmine fire - Coalmine... | ecosystem: Environmental > Terrestrial > Soil > Unclassified ... | reverse complement strand
CTCTAAAACAAGGTGATATACGGATTGGAAATCCTGTGTTATGATGCTGAGACCATTACGATTGGTACGCCTGGCAACCGGCCAGTTAGAGAATGACACACATGCATCGCGATTAGAGACGGAGAACGGGGAGACGAGGATAGTGGAAGATGTAAACAAAACGCAAGATGTCGAGGGCATGTTCGCGCCCATTGGCGGTGAGGCGCTGGTAGAGCCTGCCCCCGACCCCGGCGTCGAATTACCGGGCAGCGAGATAGCGGCGCAGCATCTGCTCAAGCGCACGCCCAATAGCTACCTGCTCAACCAGGTCTACGGACTCTGGGTCTTTATTTCGTTGTTCCTGCTCACCGTCATCGTCACGCGCAAAGTCTCTGTCGAGCAGTATGGAGTCTACGCGGTCGCGATGGCCGCGTTCAACACGGTTGCCTACATCGTGGCCTTTGGCCTGGAAGACGCCACGACTACCTTTGTGCCGCGCGTCTTTGCCGAGCGCGGGCGCGCTTCAGCCGCCGATCTGATGCGCCGCTTGCTGGCGCTGCGCGTAGTCATCCTGACCGCCAGCACCATCATCATGCTCTTTGGCATGCCCGTACTGGCGAGCATCATCGAGGTCATGCCCATCAGCGGAACTGCCGCGCTGGCCGCCAGTTTGCGCAGTCCGCAACTGCTCGGCCATATCGCCCCCATCGCTGTCTATGTGGTAGGCAACGGCATCAGCAGCCTCTTCACCTCCGTCTGCGCCTCGCTTATGCGCATGCGTTTCGTCTTCATCGTCGGCAGCATCACCCAGCTCGCTATACTCGTTCTGAGCTTTGTGGCCCTGCAATTTGGCATGGGCATCGACGGTGTGCTCTGGGTGCTCGCTCTCACCTCGCTGCTCATGGGCCTCGCCTTTGCCATCTGGCTCGCGCCACTGCTTTTCCTGCGCGGCGAACACTACAGGCAACCGCTGAAACCCGTTCTCGACCTCGGTCTCTCGGCCTGGCTTACCAACCTGGTCTCAGGCGCGCTGCTCAAACAGGTCTCGATCATTCTGCTCGGCTATTTTGCCATCTCCATTGTAGCAATCGGCTATTTCAACCTTTCCTTCCAGCTCGCGCACGCGGCCAGTCTGTTGCTCGTCTCAGGCTTCGGCGGAGTCGGCGTTGCCGCGCTTGCCGCCGCCTTCGTGGGCTATAATTATAACCGGCTGGCGCGCTCCTGGCAGGCGCTCATCAAGATCGAGACTCTGCTGGCCGCTCCCGGCCTCGTCTTCTGCCTGTTCAACGCGCAGAACGTCGCCATCGCTCTCTATGGCAACAACTATGCCCCGGTCGGCCCGCTGCTGGCAATCTTTCTGTTCTTCAACATCCTGGTGCGCGTGCTCGGCACCACCATCCATCAATCCACCCTCTACGTCGTCGGCAAGCCCCGGCTGGTCGTGCTCGGCCAGTGGATTGGCCTCCTCGTCATCGCGCTCATTGGCATCGCCCTCATCCCACGCTGGGGACCTGCTGGCGCTCTCGTCGCCGACGGCATCTCACAACTCGTCACCGGCGCGTTGCTCCTCGCCTTCCTCTGGAACGTCCTGCCGCGCAAATACCCTCTCGGCTTCACCCTGCGCTTCCTGCTTGCCCTCGTCCTCGCCGCCCTGCCCGGCATCCTCTGGCACCCGGCGAGCCGCCTCCTGCTCGTCGTCTCCGGCCTCATCTTCCTCATCCTCTGCGCTGCCCTCCTCGCCCTCATCCGCCCCCTGACGGCAGAGGATTTAGTGATGATCGGCACGCTCAATCCAAGATTGGTGAAATACCTGAAGTGGTTCGCAAGGGGAGAGAAAAAACAACTGGCAGAAGCGAAGTAGAAGCTATCCTTTCGGCCTGCCAGATCAGGCAAAGAGAACCTGGCATTTTATATCCCCCATTCCAGCAGGCTTTGTAAGCCTGTGTTCCGCTGCTGTTGAGTTTGAGAAAATTGATGGGAAATGCTATAGTAGCTCTGTGCATAGGAGAGGTTGTGAAAGACCTTCTGGTTGGAAGAGGATAACATGTCATGTCAACGCAAGCCGACAAAAGCGCCCAACACTCGACTCGACAGAACGCTCTGGAAGAACTGCGCAGAAGCGAAAAACGCTTCCGTGCGCTCATTGAAAACAGCTATGATACTATTGTGCTGAACAATCAGGAGGGGTGTATTATCTATTGCAGCCCCTCTATTAAAATAATGCTTGGCTATGAACCCGAAGAGCTTCAGGGCCTGAATGGCAGAAATGTTGTTCACCCCGACGACATTCCACAGGTGCGGGAAAAGTTCATTGCCCTGTCGCAGATGGATGGCTGCCGAATCACGGTAGAATATCGTATGAGGCACAAAGATGGTTCGTGGCACTGGGTAGAAGGCATCTGGCAAAATCTTCTTGCTAACCCTGATGTCAGTGCATTTGTCATCAATATCCATGATATTACTGACCGTAAAAAGGCGGAAGAGGCTTTACACTTGCAGGCTACCGTGCTGGGCAATATCTCCGACGCCGTCTTTTCAACCGACGCAACCTCTTATATCACGAGCTGGAACAAGGCCGCCGAAGAACTCTATGGATGGCAGGAACAAGAAGTGCTGGGGAAAAACGCATCTGAGGTCAACCCTCCTACGCTTGTTGACGCAACTTTAGGAGATGTCCTGCAAGAACTGCGAGAGACAGGGAGATGGAGCGGCGAGGTTACTCAACAGCGCAAAGATGGCACAACGCTTGCCGTTCGGGCCTCAACAAACGCGCTTAAAAATGCAGCAGGTGAAGTGGTCGGATATGTGACGGTCAATCGCGATATTAGCGAATGGAAGCGAGTGCGTGAAGAGCGTAATCGGCTGCTGACTCGCGCACAGGAGGCCCGGCAGGCAGCGGAAAAGCTAAGCAGGCAGTTAGAGAAGGAGCGAGAATGGCTGCGCCTGGCGCAGAAGGCAGGCCACATCGGCACATTCGAATGGTTTATCCGCGAAGAGAAACTGGTCTGGACACCAGAGCTAGAGGCCCTCTACGGATTACCCTCTGGCAGCTTCGAGGGGAAATATGAAAACTGGGCAAGGCGGATTCATCCTGACGATTATGAACGAGCAGAAGACAATCTGCAAAAGGCCATAACGCAAGGCGTGCCATATGAAGTGGAATTCCGGGTAATCTGGCCCGATGGCAGCACTCACTGGCTGCTGGCCCAAGGTGAAGTCTATAACGGCCCCGACAATAAGCCGGAGCGCCTCGTCGGCGTCAATATCGACATTACCGAGCGCAAAAACCTGGAACAGCGCAAAGATGAGTTCATCGGTATGGCAAGCCACGAACTGAAGACCCCTCTAACCAGCTTGAAGGGCTTTCTCTACCTGCTCCAACACAACCTGAATCACTCGCAAGTTGACCAGCGACAGGCGCGGGACTACCTGGCGAGAATGGATCGCCAGGTCAACCGGCTCACCAGGCTCATCAACGATCTTCTCGATATCTCGCGTATCCAGACCGGCAAGATCGTCTATCGCAAAGAATTCTTTGATCTGGACGCGCTGATTCAAGAGGTGCTGGAAAACGTGCAGGCGATGACCCCCTCACATCTCCTGCTTTATGAGCAGCACGTCCAGGCACAGGTCTACGGTGACAAAGACCGTATCGGGCAGGTACTCATTAATTTGCTTACCAATGCCGTGAAATATTCGCCGGGGGCAGACGCAGTTCTTTTGCGCGTTACCAGGGACGAGCAAAGGGTAACGGTCAGCGTGCAGGACTTCGGCATCGGCATCGACATAGAACATCACGACAAGATTTTTGAGCGATTTTACCAGATAAGCAGCCCGAAAGAAAAACCTTTCTCGGGACTGGGCATTGGCCTCTATCTTTCCAGCGAAATCATTCAGCGACATGGAGGGCAGATGCAGTTGCAAAGCGAGAAGGGCGCAGGCTCAACCTTCAGCTTCACACTGCCGCTCGCAGAGACAGCATGACACCGCGAGGCAGAATATGCCTGCCTCGCGATAGCTGTACGGCCATAACGAGGAGGCCGTGAAAAAACTGTCCCAGGTCTCTCATTCTTCACTCTCGCTCAGAATGAAAGCCGGGTTATTCCTGCGGGACGACGTAGACAGCGGTGCCATAGCAGAGAACTTCGGTGACGCCGGAGGAAATTTCAGTGGCGTCATAGCGCACACCGATAAGGCCATTAGCCCCCACCTGCTGCGCGTGCTGAATCATCAATTCGTAGGCATCATTGCGCGCCTGCTCGCACAATTGGGTATAGATGGAAATATTTCCACCCACCAGTTGCTGGAACGCTGCGCCAATATTGCCTACAACACTGCGTGAGCGCACAATAATACCGCGTACAACGCCAAATTGCCGCACGATGCGGTATCCCGACAGTTCAAAGCCAGTAGTTACGAGATTGTGATCCATATGTTTCCTCCGATTTTGTAATAATTGCCAGGGGTGTCACTGTTTAGAACGAACGTGAGATGCCCTTTTGCGATACAATCTGGAGGAAATGGACTCAGGGTACCGTTTTCAGCTCTAATTGCCTGCTCTCGCCGCTTTCCACCAGCCTCGACCTCTTCCAGGGCCAGCCCACCTGCACACAGAGCAGGCAGAGCGCGGAGAAGAAGACCGATATCAGGGTTGCATGAACAAGTGACGCTAAAAGCTGCCCCTCAGTCCACACGTTGAACATGCCGCTGATGGCCTGCAACGTAATGAAGATGAAAGCCCAGGTGCTCGCCTGTACGATGTCGCGGCGGTCGCGGTAGCGACGCACCACAAACACCAGCAGGGCAAGCATCAGCAGCCAGAGCAATCCGGCAAGGTAGCGGTGCAGCATCTGAATACCGGCCAGGGTTGCGAAAGTGGGAAAAAACGTCGAGCCACAACCGGGAATCTGCTGGCCGCAGGCACTCACTGCCCCGGCATGTTCAACCAGCGCGCCTGTATACACCACGATATAGGTGTAGACCGCCAGGCCCCAGACGAGCCATTGCAGCCTCCGACCAACGCTCGTATTGCCGCCTGCTGATCTCTTTTCCGGTTCCCGGCCCAACTGGAAGAGGCGGATGGTCAGCAAGATGACGCTGGCAAAAGCGATCAGGGCGAGGCCAAAGTGAATGGAGAGCAGCCAGTTGAGCGCCCACGTTCCCTCGTAGATCACAGTTAGCGCCCCCAGCGCACCCTGCAAGACGACAAAGAGCAGGCTCAGGAATGCAAATAATTTGGCCTGGAAATCCTTGCGATACATGAACCAGGTCCAGGCGGTCAGGATCAACACCAGAAAGCCATCCAGGCCCGCCATGACGCGGTGGCTGTATTCGATCACGCCTGCGATGGTGAGCACACCGGGAATGATCTCTCCATGACAAAACGGCCAGGAGTTTCCACAGCCATGCCCCGAACCGGTCGTTGTCACCAGCACTCCCAGCAAAACCATCACATACGCCAGAACGGCGGTGATGACGGCAAATATCTGTATAAGACGTTTTGTAATCACTGTTTTGTGTCCTTACTTCTCTCAAAGTATTTCATCACATGCTCTGAAAAAATCCTCTCACATGTCATTCTTCGCTTCACTCAGGATGACACGCAAGTGGGCGTTTTCAATGGCATGCCCACAAACGATGGTTGATGAGAGCAAACGAGATTTTCTTATATCTGAGCATAACGGAAGATTGGCAAAATGTCAAAGCTTTTATCCATAGCAATGTTTCCTCCTGCTCGTCGGTCGCTGTTGGCAGGCCCGAATCGATAGTGAAAAAGCAGCAGTTCATGAGTGGTAACAGAGTGCATTGAATAGGAACGAACTTTCACAATTACACTATTACAGATTGTTTGACATAAAGGGAGAAATATGTTAGGATTATCTCGTCAGAAATGGGAATAGAGAGAATACGGCAAGAGGTGTTGATGGAGACGAGTAGGCGGGACTGAACCGGTTTAGAGAGTGCGGGCAAGGTGAAAGCCGCACCCGGTCTTCCGTTGAATATCACTCCTGAAACTGAAGGCTGAAAGGCTGTCCCGAACGATAAGCATAGAGGACAGCAGATTAAGCGAACCGGACTTGCCCACCGTTAGCGGGGCAGAGATGTGATGGCATCTCATTGAGTGGGCGCTTTCTGCGGCCTATCAATGGCTTGTACCATTGTTGGCTGGCTCTGAGCGTCAAAGAGGGTGGTACCACGAGCTATTTTACCTCGTCCCTTACGGGATGAGGCTTTTTTATGGTCTTATTGAATTTTTTGAGAAAATGAGGAGAGTAAGCAGGTGTTTACAAACGTCGACACAAAGCAATCATTTCCTGCGCTTGAGCAAGAGGTTGACGAGTGGTGGCGCGCACGCGGCGTCATTCAAAAGGTATTAGAGAGCGGCGACACCTCGCGTCCATTTGTCTTTTTCGAGGGACCGCCGACGGCCAATGGACGACCGGGCGTGCACCATATCGAGGCCCGCGTGGTGAAGGATATCGTCATTCGCTATCACCGCATGCGCGGCCAGCACGTCATTGGAGCCAGAGGCGGCTGGGATACACACGGCCTGCCAGTCGAACTGGAGGTTGAGAAGGAACTGGGCTTCAGCGGCAAGCCGGATATCGAGAAATATGGCATCGCCGAGTTCAACCAGGCGTGCAAAGAGAGCGTCTGGCGCTACGTCAAAGAGTTCGAGCGCCTGACCGACCGCATCGCCTTCTGGATCGACCTTGAGAATCCCTATGTCACCTATCATAACGATTACATCGAGTCGCTGTGGTGGATTCTGCAAACGCTCTGGCAGCGCGGCCTGCTTTTCCGCGACTACAAGGTGACGATGCACTGCCCGCGCTGCGGCACCTCGCTCTCCGATCACGAGGTCTCGCTGGGCTTCGAGGAAAACGTGGATGATCCCTCAGTCTGGGTGCGCTTCCGCCACCTGCCGGGCAATCATCCGCTGGACGGCGAACTGCGCGACGCCGCCTTCCTGGCCTGGACAACCACGCCCTGGACACTGCCCGCCAACACGGCGCTGGCAGTGAAGCCCGAAGCTACCTACGTGCTGGTTGAGTACACGGCTGGAGAGCAGCCTGAGCGGCTGGTGCTGGTGGAACCACTGGCGCAGCAGGTGCTGGGCGAGGGCAACTATACGATGCTGGCACGCTTTACCGGCGAAGAGCTTCGCGGCCTGCGCTACCAGCCGCTTTTCAACGGCGTGGCCGGGCCGAACGAGGCAGCGGACTGGCAAGAACGCGCCTACTATGTCGTGGCGGACGATTTCGTCTCGCTTGAGGATGGCACCGGCATCGTGCATATCGCACCGGCCTATGGCGACCTTGAGGTGGGGCGCAAATACGGGCTGCCCACCCTCTTCTCGGTCGATCTGGCGGGTAACGTACTGCCAGAGTTCGCTGGTCTGGGCTGCGCAGGGATGTTCTTCAAAGAGGCCGACCCCGTTATCACGCGCAACCTGCGCGAGCGCGGCATCCTCTTCCGGGGCGAGCGCGTCAGGCACAGCTACCCGTTCTGCTGGCGCTGCCACACGCCGCTGCTCTACTACGCCAAGCCGTCCTGGTACATCCGCACGACGGAACTGAAGGACGAACTGCTGGCGACGAACGAGCAGGTTCACTGGGTGCCGGATCACATCAAGCACGGGCGCTTCGGCAACTGGCTGGCAAACAACATCGACTGGGCGCTGAGCCGCGAGCGCTACTGGGGTACGCCACTGCCGATCTGGGTCTGCGATAGCTGTGGCAAAACCGAGGTCGTCGGCTCCGTGAAGGAGTTGTCAGAGCGGGCCGGGCGCGACCTGAGCCAGTTAGACCTGCACCGTCCGTACATTGATGAGGTGACGTGGACGTGCGGCGAGTGCGGCAACGGCACCTTCAAGCGCGTGCCGGACGTGGCCGACTGCTGGTTCGACTCCGGCGCCATGCCTGTCGCGCAGTGGCACTACCCGTTCGAGAATCAGGAGATGTACGAGGTGGCGAAGCAGGCCGATTACATCTCGGAGGCTATCGATCAGACACGCGGCTGGTTCTACACGCTGCACGCGCTGTCAACGCTGCTTTTTAACCGGCCCGCGTTCAAGAACGTGATCTGTCTGGGGCACATCCTTGACGCGAAGGGCGAGAAGATGTCGAAGTCGAAGGGCAACGTGGCCGACCCGTGGAAGCTGCTGGACCTGTACGGTGCGGACGCGACGCGCTGGTACATGTTCGCCTCGGCACCACCCTACAACCCGCGCAACTTCTCGTATGAGCATGTGGGCGAGTTGCAGCGCCAGTTCCTGCGCACGCTCTGGAACACCTACGGCTTCTTCGTCACCTATGCCAACGTGGATGGCTGGCAGCCACCCACGGCTGACAAACTCAACGGTGTGCTGGCGAACGTGGAATTGCAGCCCATCGACCGCTGGGCGCTGGCGCGGCTCAACGCGCTGGTAGCCGACGTGACAGCGAGGCTGGAGGATTACGACATTCACGGCCCGGCCAAAGAGATCGAACGCTTTGTCGAAGAACTCTCGAACTGGTACGTGCGCCGCAATCGCCGCCGCTTCTGGAAGGCGGAGAACGACAACGACAAGCAGGGAGCCTATCTCACGCTCTACACCTGCCTGACGACGCTGGCGCGCCTGCTGGCCCCGTTCACGCCCTACGTCAGCGAGGCGCTCTATCAGAACCTCGTGGCTCGCGTTGACGAAAACGCGCCGGAGAGCGTCCACCTCGCCGCGTGGCCGGAAGCCAACGAAGCATGGATCGACCGCCAGTTGCTGGCTGACACCGAACTGCTGCTGCAAGCCGTGAGTCTGGGCCGCTCTGCCCGTCAGGCGGCAAATCTGCGCGTGCGCCAGCCGCTGAGCGAACTGCTGGTACGGGCCACACAGGGCAACGAGGGACTGCGCCGCTTCGAGAACGAACTGCGCGAGGAACTCAACATCAAGCAGGTACGCTTCCTGGGCGTCGAGGATGGGCTGGTGGAGTATCACTTCAAGCCCAACCTGCCTGTGCTCGGCAAAAAGTATGGTCGGCTCATCCCTGCCATCAAGCAGGCGCTGGCAGGGCTGCACGGTGCCGAGGCGACAAAGGTAGCGCGCACTTTGGAGGCGGGAGATTCCGTCGAGCTTGAGATGAATGGTCAGGCCATCGCGCTTGGGCCGGGCGAGGTGCTGGTAGAGGCCAAATCACCGGAAGGTTATGCCGTAGCCGAGGGTGATGGGCTATTGATCGCGCTCAACACGACGATCACGCCGGAATTGCAACTGGAAGGTACGGCCCGCGACCTCGTGCGCTTCGTGCAGGACGCCCGCAAGCTGGCCGGTTTCGACCTCGTCGACCGCATCGAGATCACACTCGAACCACGCAACGGCTTCGATCTGCGCCCTCTGCTCGCCGCCCACGAACACTACATCCGCAGCGAAACCCTGGCGCATTCGCTGAAGGTTGGCTCAACGGATGGCAGTGAGTATACGTCTGAAGTTGAGCTGGATGGGAACGCGGTGAAGATCGGAGTGAAGCGGTAATACGCTTTAGCGCAAGCAAAAAGCACTGAGAGGAGACGCTCAGTGCTTTTTGCTAATCTGAAACCTCTTTCCTGTCTGACGTCGATAAACAGCTAGAAAGCATTGACGAACAGGTGATTGACATGGCAGGAGAAACCGGGGAACAGAGAAGATTGTAGCGTATCATGTTTTTTCCTTTCCTTTTGCCTGAACTTCAGGCGTATCCTCATTATACAATCAAAGAGGCCGTGAATTTTTGACGTTATATTTTTCCCATTACGAGCGACATATCTCCAGCAGGTGAAATGGATATGTTACACTTGTGCAGGAGAGTGCATATGGCCGATTTGATCGATATTACGGACGGGCTGGAGGTCTCGCTGTCGCTGGAACGCTCGCGACTGGTGGGGCTTTGCGCGGCGATGACGGGCAACGCGGATGTCGCCGAAGACCTGGCGCAGGAGACGCTGCTGGAGGCGTGGCGGCACATAGAAGAGCTGCGCGACCAGGAGAAGTTTCTCCAGTGGCTTTCAGGCATTGCGCGCAACGTGTGCCTGCGCTGGCTGCGCAAGCAGGGAAGACAGGCTGCCCACCTGATTGAGACGCGCCCCGGTACAGAAGCACAGTTTACAGAGCTTGAGGATCAGCTGGCGGATGACTTTGACCTGGAAGTCGAGCTTGAGCGCAAAGAACTGATCGAACTGCTTGACCGGGCGATGGCGCTGCTGCCAGCGGAGACCCGTACAGTACTGGTTGAGCGGTATGTGCAGGAATCTCCACTGACGGAGGTGGCGGCAAAACTGGGCATCAATACCAGCGCGGCAGCTATGCGCCTGCAACGAGGGAAAATCGCGCTACGCCGCGTGCTCACCAGAGAGTTTCGTCAGGAAATGGCGGCGTATGGCCCCGATAAACTGGCTGCACTGGATAGGCTGAGCTTGCAAACAAGCGGCCAGTGGCAGCAGACGAGCATCTGGTGTGATATATGCGGTCAACATCGGCTCAAGGGGCGCTTTGACCGAGAAGAGAGCGAATTATGGCTCGCCTGCCCGCTTTGTTGCCCTGAGCCAGACGACTTTATGCTTCACACGCACTCGCTCAAAATCCTGGGCGGCGTGAAGAGCTACAAACCTGCGCTTTCACGCATCTATAAGTGGGATTATAGCTACTATCAACCCAATCTCCTGACCTTGAGAGTACCATGCCTGTATTGTGGTCGGCCCTGCGTACTCCAAAAAGGGCCCACAGATCATCCCAGCCTGGCGCACTGGCATCGCAACCGGCATGGTGTTTTTCACTGCTGCGACTATTGCACACCCGACGATTATAGCTGGTCATCGCTCGAATTTATGAGCTTGTCCTTGCCCGCAGTGCAAGACTTCAAGCGAGAACATCCACGCATACGCAGGTTGCCTGCTCAGGAGGTAGAAGCCGGAGGACGTCTGGCCATCGTCACTACGTTTGAGAGCGTGACCAACTCAGAGAGAATTGTGGTGGTATCGGCCCTGGATACGTATGAAACACTGCGTATCGAGAGAGCCGGGCAATGAAAAATCTCGTAGAGCATCAAAATGGGGGGGTGACGCGAACACGAAACCTGCCACTGTTCGCGTTCTACGGGGCCAACACCATCTCCTACGTCGGCGATATACTGATGGCGCTGGCGGTGCCCTGGTTCGTGTTGCAAACGACGGGCAGCGTGACAAAGACAGGGATCGCAGCCTTCTTCTCAACGCTGCCCACCATTATCTCGGCTTTCTTTGGGGGGGCGCTGGTGGACCGCCTGGGCTATAAGCGCATGAGCGTGGTGAGCGACATCACCAGCGGCGTGAGCGTGGGGCTGATTCCCCTGCTCTACTACACGACGGGGCTGGCCTTCTGGCAACTGCTGGCACTGGTTTTCTGCGCTGGACTGCTGCAAGCGCCCGGCATGACTGCCCGCTCATCGATGATACCAGACCTCGTGGCGCTGACTACTATTCCGTTGGAACGAGCCAACGCGCTCAGCGATGGCATCCGGCGCGTTTCCGGTTTTCTTGGAGCGCCTCTGGCCGGGCTGCTGATCGCATTCAGTGGTACAAGCAACCTGCTGCTGGTCGATGCC
>Ga0070737_10005833_pt1 | contig 11575 bp, 9 predicted proteins | sample Coa_R1_10_FD_66438 | JGI IMG/M metagenome (GOLD analysis project Ga0070737, IMG submission 66438) | Surface soil microbial communities from Centralia Pennsylvania, which are recovering from an underground coalmine fire - Coalmine... | ecosystem: Environmental > Terrestrial > Soil > Unclassified ... | reverse complement strand
TGTCGCGCCCGGCCATCGCTGTTCCTCCCCGAAAGCGGTCTACCACCACTGGCAGGTTGGTTGAACCGCCGACCTGAACGGTGGGCCCGTCGTGCACGGCGGCGCGCGGCCCATCCTTTCCGAAAGCCGCTCTAGGTGGCGCCATAGGCCTGGGCCCGTATTGTACGCCGGCCCTGCCCGCGCTTGCCGCGGCGGGCGCCGGCCGCTAGAGTGAGCCGGGCGCCACGACGGCAGCGCCACGGGGGCGCAGAGGAGGAAAGAGATGGCCGCAAATTCGGCGGGCGGGCGGCGCGACGCGGGGCTCGGGGGGCCGGTGGTCGACGTGCACCACCACTGGCTGCCCCGCGAGCTGGTCGATCACCTGGAGGCGTATCTGCCGGAGGGCTACCGCGTGGTGCGCGCCGAGGGCCAGCCGCTGCGCGTGTACGATCCGGCGGGCGTGCAGGAGATGGCCGTCGAGCCGGAGCGCTACTGCTCGGCCGCGGCCCAGCTCGCCGATATGGACGCCGCCGGGATCGACGTCGCGTTGCTGTCGGCGTCCTGCTTCCCGACCTGGATGACGCTGCGCGCCGCCCGGCTGCTGAACGATGCCGCCGCCGACCTCCAGCGCGCGTATCCCAATCGCTTCGTGCCCATGGCCCACGTGCCGCCGTTCGGCGAGCCCGGGGCGCTGGCGGAGCTGGAGCGCGCTCGTAAGGAGCTGGGGCTGCGCGGCGTGTGCATCGCCACCAACTTCCAGCGGCGCTATCCCGATGAGCCCGAGTACCGCCCGTTTCTGCGCAAGGCCGCCGAGCTGGATATACCGGTGTTCGTGCACGCCGCCGGCTCGCCGGTCCACCGCGAGGGCCTGTTGCAGTACGACCTGAACCGCACGCTCGGCCGCTCGATGGAGCACTGCCTGGTCACCATCCGCCTGCTGTACAGCGGCGTGCTGGAGGAGCTGCCGGGGCTGCGGCTGGTGATGCCCCATCTCGGCGGGGCGTTCTTCGTCAACGTCAAGCGCTTCTTCCACAGCCCCCGCGCGCTCATCAGCGAGCAGCCGCGCGTGCCGGCGTACGAGCGACTGCTGGACCAGCTCCTGTTCGACACGGCGCCATCGTTCTGGTACGGCCCCACGGAGATCGCCTGCGCCATCGCCAACCTGGGCGTGCGGCGCGTGGCGCTGGGCAGCGACTACCCCGCGAGCTGGGAGCCCACGGTGCTGCACGACGCGGTGGAGCACGTGCGCGCCCTGGCGCTGGCACCCGCCGAGCGCGCGCTGGTGGCCGGCGGCAACGCGGCCGCCTTCTACGGGCTGCACTTCTCCGCGTGAGCGTGCCCGCTCACCAGGCGGCGCGCAGGATGCCCAGCAGGTCGTCGAGGGAGTACTCGTCGCCGGCCAGCGCCGCGGCGGCGCGCCGCAGGTCGTCCTCGGTCAGGTGGTAGGCAGCGAGGTGCTGGGGCTGGCCCAGCTCGGCGACCAGCGCGGCCACGGCATCCGCCGCCCGGGCCGCCGCTTCCGCCTCGCTCAGCCCGCGCGTGTCCACCCCCAGCGCGGCGGCGATGCGCGCCTGCTTGGCGGCGGTGCGCGGGGCCAGGAAGCGCATGGCGTGCGGCAGCAGCAGGCAGGAAGTCACGCCGTGCGGGATGCCGTGGACCGAGCCGAGCTGCTTGCCCAGCATGTGGCTGAGCCCCCGCGCCGAGGGCACCGGCAGCGCCATCGAGAACCAGGCGCCGAGCTGGCACTGCGTCCGCGCAGCGAGGTCGTCGGGGGCGGCGGCGCAGGCGGGCAGCCCCGTGCGCAGGCGGCGCAGCGCCTCCAGCGCCAGCGTCTCGCTGTAGGCGCTGCTGTGGCGGGAGAGGATGCCCTCCACGGCGTGGTCGACCGCGCGGATGCCGGTGGACAGCCACAGGGCCAGCGGGGTGTGCACGGCCAGCGCGGCGTCGAGGAACACGGCGGCCGGGAGCAGCTCGGGTAGCGGCGGCGGCCCGACCTTCTCGCGTGTGCCCTCCAGGCTGTAGCCCGCCGCCGCCGAGAACTCGGCCGCCGAGAGGGTGGTGGAGATGGCCAGGTGGGGCAGCACGGCCCGGCCGGCGAGCGAGAGCTGGCGCGCCCGGCGGTGCGAGTCGGGCTGGGTGAGATCCAGCTCGGTGGCCAGCACGAGCGCCACCAGCTTGGCGGCGTCGATGGGGCTGCCGCCGCCGAGCGACACCAGCACGTCGGGCGCCGCCGCGCGCGCCGCGACCGCCGCGGCCATCACCTCGCGCGCGGGGGCGTGGGCGCTGATGGCGGCGTACTCGCCCACCAGCCGCGCGCCGAGCTGCCGGCGCAGCGCGGGCGCTAGCGCCGGGTGCGCCGCGACGCTGCGCGTGGTGACCAGGAACACGCGCCGCGCGCCCAGGCGTTCCAGCTCGCTGTCCAGGTAGGCAGCGACGCAGCCCGCGCCGTAGTAGACCACCGCCGGGTTGGTGTACCGGAAGCTCCCGCGCTCCCCCTCGCTCATCTCTGCCCCCGCCATGCGCTGTCCGGATTCTTGGAGCGTTACTCCCCCGCTTCGTGGGCGCGGCGGGCGCGCGGCGACATCGGCTTGCCGCCGCCCGCGGCCCGCTCGCGCTCGTGCACCAGCCGCTCGCGCAGCCAGCGGCTCGCCAACGCCTCGGGCGTCGTCTCGCGCCGCGCGGCGGCCTCTGCTAGCTGGCACACCTCATCGTCGGCTAATTCGATCGTCAGCGTGGCCATCACACCCTCCCGCTCTGCGCTTCGTCTCTAGTCTAGCGCTCCGCCCAAGGGTGTTGCCGCTAGGCGGCCCTAGCGTATAACCGAAGCGACTTGTACCGTGCGCACGAGCGCTCGACCGCTGCTGCTGCTGTGGCGGTGTCCTGACTCGTGAGACGAGGAGGCCCCATGCGACCACCGCTCGCCCCACTCGTAGTGCTGCTCGCCGTGCTGCTCGCCGCCTGTGCCCCCGCCGCGCCCGCGGCAGCGCCCGCCGCGCGCCCCGCATCGCCCGCGCCCGCCCAGGAAGCGCGAGGGCCAGCTGCGGCCGCCGCTACCACGGCGGCGCCGGTGACCGTGCGCTTCGGCGATATTCCCAGCACCTCGTTGGCCGCGGTGTACATCGCGCGCGAGCGCGGCTACTTCCGCGAGGAGGGCATCGAGGTGCACCTGGAGCCGTTCGACACGGCCGAGAGCATGATCCCGGCGCTGGCCACCGATCAGCTCGACGTGACCGGCGGCGGGGTCAACGCGGGCATGTTCAGCGCTATCGCCCGCGGCCTGCCGATCAAGATCGTGGCCGGCATCTCCGGCAACGTGCCGGGGATGAGCTCGTCGGCGCTGGTGGTGCGCAAGGAGCTGATCGACTCGGGCCGCGTGCGCGATTACGCCGACCTGCGCGGCCTGCGCATCTCGCTGGTGAGCAAGACCTCCGGCCTGGGCGCCGAGTTCTACCGCGTGCTCGATCTCGGGGGGCTCACCGAGCAGGACGTGGACTTCAAGCAGCTCTCGTTCCCCGATGCCACCATCGCCCTGACCAACGGCGCCATCGACGCCGGGATCCTCACCGAGCCGTTCGTGGCGCGGCTGGTCCAGTCGGGCGCGGGCGTGCGCTGGAAGGGGGCCGACGAGATCTACCCCGACCACCAGATCACCGTGCTGCTGTACGGGCCGGGGTTCCGCGAGCGCTATCCCGAGGCGGCGGTCGGGTTCATCAAGGCGTACATCCGCGGTGCGCGCGACTACAACGCGATCATGAAGAGCAACGACCGCACGCCCGTGTACCAGATCCTCACCGAGTACACGCCGATCAAAGACCTCGCCATCTACCCGGTGATGCATCCCTCGGGCATCCATCCCGACGCCGCGCTCAACGTGCAGAGCCTGGAGGCCGACCAGGATCTCTGGGCGCGGCTGGGGTACATTCCCCAGAAGGCCGACTTGCAGACAGCGGTCGACCTCCAGTACTGGCAGGAAGCGCTGCGCCGCCTCGACGGCCAGCGTTAGCCGCGCGCCGGCAGCACCACGCGGGAGGGGAAGCATGCGGCTCCTGGACGGCTACGTGGCGGTCGATCTGACCGACCTGCGCGGGCAGTTCTGCGGCAAGTTGCTGCGCGACCTGGGCATGGAGGTCATCAAGGTCGAGCCGCCTGGCGGCGATCCCGTGCGCGGGCTCGGCCCGTTCGCGCACGACGTGCCGCACCCCGAGGGCAGCCTGCGCTTCGCCTACCTCAACGCCGGCAAGCGCAGCGTGGTGCTCGACTTGAGCCAAGCTGCCGACCGCGCGCGCCTGCTCGGGCTAGTGCGCCGCGCCGATGTCCTCCTGGAGAGCTTCCAGCCGGGCACCCTGGCGCGGCTGGGGCTCGACGCGGGCCTGCTGCGCGCGCACAACCCCGGCCTGATCATCACCTCGATCACCGGCTTCGGCCAGACGGGGCCGTACCGCGACTACCTCTGCCCCGACCTGGTGGGGCTGGCCGCGGGCGGCGTGCTGTACATGAGCGGCGACCCGGCGCTGCCGCCCGTGCAGGCGCCCGAGACGCAGAGCTTCTACTTCGCCTCGCTGTACGCCGCGTTCGGTACCGTGCTGGCGCTGTGGCGCCGCAGCCGTGACGGCCAGGGGCGCCATGTGGACACGGCGATCCAAGAATGCCTCGCCTATCACGAGGGCCTCATCGCCGCCTACGGCTACGAGGGGATCAACCTGCGGCGCGCCGGCAGCCAGCACCCGCACGTCGCGCCCGCCGGGATCTTCCCCGCCCGCGACGGCTACGTGTACCTGTTCATCGCCCAGATCCACTGGCAGCGCTTCCTCGCCTGCTGGCCCGACCACCCGCCAGAGCTGGACGACCCGCGCTGGCTGCCCAACTACGTGCGGCGCGCGCACGCCGACTGGATCAACGAGCACGTCAGTGCCTTCACGCGCCGCTTCACGCGCGATGAGCTGGTCACGCTGTTGCAGGAGCGGGGCATACCGGCCCTGCCCGTCAACTCGCCCGCCGACTACTTCCGCGACGAGCAGGTGCGCGCGCGCCGCTTCTTCCAACCCACCGAGCACCCCGTGCTGGGCGTCTACGAACAGCCGTCGCTGCCGGTGGTCATCGACGGCCAGCGCGTGCCCGTGGCGCCGCCGCCGCAGCTGGGCGCGGATACGGAGGCGCTGCTCGCCGCCGCGGCCCCGACGACTGCCGCCGTTCGGCGGGACGCCCCGGCGTCCCCTCCCGCCGACGGTACCGATGACCCCCTGACGGGCGTGCGGATCCTCTCGCTCACCACCGGCATCGCCGGGCCGCACGCCGCGCGCGCGCTAGCCCAGTGCGGGGCGGAGGTGATCAAGATCGAGTCGCGCCACGGGGGGCTGGACAGTTTCCGACTGTTCTCGCCGGAGGGCGATATCGACGCCTCCTCGCGCTACATCACCGCCAACCTCAACGTGCTCTCCGCGCAGCTCAACCTCAAGCGTCCCGAGGGCGTGGCTCTGTTCCGCGAGCTGGTGCGGCACGCCGACGTGGTGCTCGACAACTTCGGCGCCGACGTGCTGCCCCGGCTGGGCCTCGGGCCCGAGGCACTGCACGCCGTCAAGCCCGACCTCATCGTGCTCAAGCTGCCGGGGCTGGGCTGCGACGGACCGCGCGCCCACTGGCGCACCTGGGGCTCCACGCTCAACGCGCTGGTAGGGATCACCTATCTCTGGAACCACCCGGGCCAGGAGCGGCCGATCGGCTACCAGGGCGTGTACCCCGACTACGTGACGGCCGCGCTGGCGCCCGCGGTGGTGTTCGCCGCGCTGCTGTACCGCCAGCGCACCGGCCGCGGGCTGTTCCTCGACCTGGCGCAGGCCGAGGCGGCCGCGTACATGATCGGCACCAGCTTCCTGGAGGTGGCGGTCAACGGCCGCGACCCGCGGCCCGTGGGCAACGACTGGCCCTACGCCGCCCCGCACAACGTGTACCCGTGCCAGGGCGACGACCGTTGGGTGGCTCTCGTGGTGGAGACCGATGCCCAGTGGCGCCGGCTGTGCGAGCAGCTGGGCCGGCCGGACCTGGCCGACGACCCGCGCTTCGCTACCCTGGCCGCGCGCCGCGCCCACCAGGCGGCCCTCGACGCCCTCATCACCGCCTGGACGCGCGAGCGCGACGCCTACGCGATCATGCACGCGCTCCAGGCGGCCGGCGTGCCCTGCGCCGCCGTCGCTCGCGGCGAGGACCTGTTCCATGATCCCCACTACCGCGCCCGCGGCGGGGTGGCGGTGGTCGAGCACCCGCGCCTGGGCCAGTACCCCACGGCGGCGGTGCCGCTGCGCCTCACCGACGAGGGCCTGGTCCCCGCGCGGCGCGCGCCGCTGCTCGGCGAGCACAACCGCTACGTGTTCTGCGACTTGCTCGGCTACTCGCCCGAGCAGCTGGCCGCCTGGCAGGCTGCTGGGATCGTGGAGTAGCCGCGCCAGCCCATCTCGACGAGGAGGTCGTGCACTATGGCGGACCGCGAGTACCGCACCCTCAAGGTCGAGCGCGAGGACGGGGTGACGTTCCTGTACTTCAACCGTCCAGAGAAGCGCAACGCGATGAACCCCACGCTCCTGGCGGAGATGGTCGACGCGCTGGACTGGCTGGAGACCGACCCGGCCACCCAGATCCTCGTGCTCACGGGCGCGGGCGACGCCTTCACCGCCGGCATGGACCTCAAGGAGTACTTCCGCGAGCTGGACGACCAGCCGGAGGCGCGCCTGAAGGCGCTGTGGAACCTGCGGCTGTTCCACCACACGCGCCTCGCGGGCTTCGCCAAGGTGACCATCGCCATGGTGAACGGCTGGTGCTTCGGCGGCGGGTTCAGCCCGCTGGTGTCGTGCGACCTGGCGATCGCCGCCGAGGAGGCGCAATTCGGTCTCAGCGAGGTCAACTGGGGGATCATCCCGGGCGGGTTCGTGAGCAAGGACGTGGTCCACGCGCTCAACTACCGCCACGCCTTCTGGTACGCGCTGACCGGCGAGACGTTCGACGGCAAGCGGGCGGCCGAGATCGGCTTGGTGAACCTGGCCGTGCCGCGCGCCGAGCTGCGCGCCCGCACGCTGGAGGTGGCCCGCCACCTGATGCGGATCAGCCCGATGGTGCTGCGCGCCACCAAGGAGGCGCTGCGCGTGGTGCCGCAGCTCGGCTGGGACGAGGCGTTCGACTACCTGATGGCCAAGCAGGCCTGGCTGCGCGCCAACGATCCCGAGCGCAGCCGCGACCGCGGGATCCGGCAGTTCATCGACGAGAAGAAATATCGCCCGGGCCTCGGCCCGCAGCCGCGCGAGGGATAGCGACCCTCCCCCCCCGGCCCCTCTCCCACCCAAGGAAAAGGGGCGGGGGGGAGGCTGGCCCGTTCTAGGCTCCCGCCGGGAACACCAGCGACTTGATGACCACCGGCACGGCGCCCGAGCCCGGCAGCAGCGCGCCGATGTCGATGTAGTCGAACTCGCGCAGCTCGATGCCGTCGATCGACACCACGGCGTTGGCCACGCGCTGCTCCTCGCGGAAGTGCAGGCCGAGCAGCCCCCCGATGTCGCCGTCGCACACCAGCACCAGCGGGTGCCCGCGCGCCAGCACTGGCGCCAACCCCGCCAGCACGCCCGCGGCGAAGGCGCACAGGCGGCGGTAGCTGGCCGAGCCCGCCCAGCGCAGCGCCAGCGCCACCGGCCGCTCGCCGCCGGCCAGATCGAGCCGCTCCAGCGCCGCCGCGATGGCCGCGCGCACCGCCGCCGCGTCGATCTCCGGCCCCAGCAGCAGCCGCGGCGCCACTACCGGCACATTGCGCAGCGGCAGCACGGCGGGCGGCGCGACGTAGATGGTACTGCCGCTCACCTGCACGGTGTACTGCGAGGCGCCGAGCACCGTGGCGCGGATGCCGACCGCCGGCTCGCGCACGGGCAGCGCGCGGGCCGCCAGCCGCTCGCGCAGGGCCGCCGCCAGCAGGTCGCCCAGGTCGCCGAACCCGGCCGCCTGGCGCCCGTAGAGGAACTCGGCCACGCCGCCCGAGAAGCTGAGCTCGGCCCACGGCCCGCGCTCGGCGAGCGGCGGCGTGCGCCACAGCCACGCCGGCACCGGCCCCGCGTCGGGCACCAGCGCCGCGAGCAGCGCGTCGGCCATCCAGGCGGCCAGGCGCTGGCGGACGGCCAGGGGCGCCCATCCGCCGGGCGCCAGGTCGAGCCCCAGCGCCGCGCCGATCCGCCGGGCCGCTGGCTCCAGCCGCACGATGCGGTCGGCCGCGTCGACCACCAGCAGCCGCGCGCCGACGTCCAGCGCCGCCACCGCGCTCACCTGCCCCGCGCGGCAGACGGCCAGCTTGGCGGTCCCGCCGCCGATGTCCACGTGCAGCAGCGGCCCCGCGCACCCGGCCGAGCGGGCGACCGCGCCGGCGCCGTGGGCCGCCAGCGTGGCTTCCAGCGGGTCGCCGGCCGAGACGGCGACGAACCGTCCGGCCTCGTCGGCGAACAGCTCGGCGATGGCGCGGGCGTTCTGGCGCAGCAGCGCCACGCCGGTGAGGATGAGGGCGCCGGTGTCCACGTCGGCGCGGCGCAGGCCGGCCGCGGCGTACTGCTCGTGGAGGAAGCGCCCGAGCGCCGCGCCGTCGATGGTCGTGTCGTCCAGGTAGGGCGTGAAGCCGATCGCCGAGTCGTGCAGCACCGCGCGCCGCACCAGCACGTAGCGGCCGTCCTGGCGCTCCAGCTCCAGGCGCGAGAACAGCAGGTGCGAGGTGGCCGAGCCGATGTCGATGCCCACGCTGGTCAGCTCCAGGCGGTCCTCGGCCACCAGGTGGCGGGCGGCGGCGGTGAAGCGGCCCGGCGGCTCGCCGGCGAGGAGATCGGGAAGCGCGGCGCCGTCCGGGGCGGGCACTAGCGCGCCCCCACTTCGGCCGGCGGGGCGAACAGCGCCTCGGGCATGTTGAACGCGGCGCCCTCCTCGCGCAGCCGCGCGCGGTAGTACTCGCGGACGTACGGGTCCTCCTGCCAGTACAGGATGGTGCGGCCGCCCTCGTGGATGCCGAAGTGGTTGCCGCTGAGCACCTCCTCGCCGTGCTCCTCGAAGATGCCACCCCAGTGGGCCGTGGGGCCGCCCCAGAAGTTGAGGTAGCGCGTGGGCTCCTTGCTGATGTTGAAGTGCTGGTGGAACCAGTTGCCGCCGCCCGGCGCGGCCGCCACCAGGCCGCCCGCCTTGTACTCCTGCACGCGCACCTGGTCGCCCTTGCCGGCCTCCCACGGGCGCGGGCCGAGCTCCACCGGCCAGTTGAAAGTGTAGCCCCGCCCGCGCAGGCAGACCAGCACGGCGCCCGAGCGGTGGTAGTGGGCTTTCGAGTAGCGGCCGACCGGGTACTCGGCGATGAAGCCGCCGGTGCTGGCGTCGCGCAGGAAGCCGTGGAAGTACGGCTGGACGCGGCGGTAGCCGGGCGCGCGCTGGTTGTCCAGCGGCAGCTCGCAGTGCACGATGTCCGGGAACACGTTGCTGCGGATGGCCGCGCGCTGGCGCACCTCGTCGGGCTCGATGTCGCTGCGGGCCTGGAAGAAGTCGTCGCGGCCGTCGTAGCGCTCGGTGAAGGGGTAGGGGTTGTCGAAGATGAACTGGCGGCTCTGGAAGATGTTCATGATCGGCGGCGCGTTGTTGGCGGCCAGCAGCAGCGCCGGGCTGTTGGTGGCGTTGACGAGCTGGTACCAGGCGTTGATCGGGATCATGAACAGCGTGCCCGGCTGCCACTCGAACACCTGGCGCTTGCCGCCCTCGCGCCAGACCTCGGTGCTACCCCGCCCCTCGATCACCAGGTAGAACTCGTCGTACAGGTGCCGCTCCGGCAGCAGCGCGCCGCCGGCGGGCACCTCGACGACGAACAGCCCCTTGTTGTCCTCCAGGCCATCGAGGTACAGGAAGGCGCCCCGGCCGCCGCGCCGCCGCCAGGGGCCAAGCGCCAGCTCGCGGGTGTCGTACACGCCGATGCCGCGGTAGATGGGGATGCCCTCCTCCTCCATGAACCGCTCGTAGGGGCTCTTCGGCCGGCGGTACTTGGTCACCCCGGCCAGCTCGTCGCCTGTCGGCTCGCGCCACTGCCCACCGCTCATCGCCCTGCCCTCTCGCTACCAGGATACGCGGCCCGCGCGGCATGAACGCCCGAGACGTCCGCCGGCAACCTGCCCCGCCGGGGATAGTAGAGCAGCGATAGCCCGTGCCGCCAATGCATACGTGGTCTCGCTTCATTGCCTGGCTAGTCTAGCCTAGTGCGTTGACGTGCCGGCGAGCCGCGTGCTATGTTCCCCGCACGGCGCGCCAGCTCGCCGGTTAGCGGGACGCGCATCCCAGTGCGTGCGACGTCCCCGGCGCGAGAGCGAGGTGACGGCATGGACGCGGTTCCACTCGTCCGCGCGCGCATCGGGCTGATCATTCCCTCGTCGAATCGCCTCACCGAGCCGCAGTTCCGCCAGCACGCCCCGCCCGGGGTCGCGGTCCATGTCACGCGCTTGCGGATGACCGGTCCACATCATGTGCCGCTGGCGGCGCTGCGGCCGCGGCTCGTCGAGGCAGCGCGGGCTCTCGCGGACGCGCGCTGCGACCTCATCGTGTTCCACTGTACGGCGGGCTCGATGGAGGAGGGGCCGGCGGGCGAGCGGGCGATCCTCGACGCGATCACGGAGGCGACCGGTCGCCCGGCGGCCACCACGGCCACCGCGGTGCTGGCGGCGCTGGCGGCCTTGGGGGCGCGGCGCCTCGTGCTGCTCAGCCCCTACGCGCCCGCGGCCCACGCCGCCGAGGTGGCGTTCCTGACGGCCGCGGGCCACGCGGTGGTGCGCGACCGCGCGCTGGCATTAGGGGGCAGCGACGCCTACATCGCCGCGCCGCCGCGCCTGTGGCTGGAGAGCGCGCTGGCCCTGGCCGACCCGCGCGCCGACGCCTATTTCCTGAGCTGCACGAACATCCACGCGCTGCCGGCCATCGTGCCGCTCGAGGCCGCCCTGGGCCGGCCCGTGGTCGCCAGCAACCAGGCGACGCTGTGGTACTGCCTGCGCCGCTGCGGGCTGGCCGACACTGTCCCGGGGCTGGGCACGCTGCTGGAGCGCGCGCTGCCGGCGCCGGTCGCCATCTAGCGGTCCTGCAGCACGGCCGCCGCTCAGGGCGGCGAGAGAGGGAGAAGACGATGTCGGTCGATCTCGTCATCGACGCCGACGGGCACTGCAGCGAGCCGGAAGAGGGCCTGGCGCGCTGGATGCCGCCGCAGTACGCCTCGCGCGCGCCCGTCCGCATCAAGGACAACCTGGGCCAGCCACGGATCCTGCTGGAGGGGCGCGTCTGGGCGAAGAGCGAGGGGCTGGGGCCGGGCGTCAGTGGTCCGTTCGCCCCGCACATCCGCCTGTCGCGGCCCGGCATGCGCGACCCGCACCAGCGCCTCGCCGACATGGACGAGGAGGGCATCGACGTCGCCATCATCTTCGGCACCTCGATTGCTCTGACGGTGAACGGGCTGATGGACAAGGGGCTGGCGGGCGCCATCTGCCACGCCGTCAACCGCTGGCTGCTCGAAGAGTACTGCGCCGTCGCGCCCCGGCGCCTGAAGGCCGTCGGGCTCATCCCCTGCCAG
>Ga0070737_10005831_pt1 | contig 11578 bp, 7 predicted proteins | sample Coa_R1_10_FD_66438 | JGI IMG/M metagenome (GOLD analysis project Ga0070737, IMG submission 66438) | Surface soil microbial communities from Centralia Pennsylvania, which are recovering from an underground coalmine fire - Coalmine... | ecosystem: Environmental > Terrestrial > Soil > Unclassified ... | reverse complement strand
CTCCAGATCGAAGGCGAAGATGTCGGCGCTGGCCAGCGTGCGCGCCAGCACATCAAGCCCTTCAGGCGTATCGATCACCAGCGTATTTGTGCCGCCGGTTGGCGTCGTCAGCGTTGGGCGCGGCATCGTGATCGTGAGCGGGCCGGTCAGCGAGGCGTCTCCCTGCTCAGCCGCCGCCTGTAACACATCCTCGGCGAAGAGGTTGAGCTGCGCAGGCTCCATCGGCGCGGTCGTCGCCACGTCCGCCTCAGGGCTGGCGCTTGGCGCAATCGGGGGAGTGGATGGAATCGTTGGAATGCTGGTGGGCAGAACCGGCGCGCCAGCCTCGTAGGCTTCGGCGGCGCGACGCGGCAGACGATCCACTAAGCTGGAAAACTCTAACTCGCGGAAGAGTTGCAGCACGCGGTCGGGATCGTAGCGCAGCGCGCGCGCGCCATCGAGATCGAGCGTGACGGGCGCGTCGGTGACGATGGTCGCCAGGTATTTGCTCTGGCGGGCCTGCGCCTCGTGCTCGGTCAGCGCGGCGCGCACACGCGGCGGCAACTCGTCGCGATGCTCAATAATCGCTTCGAGCGTGCCGTACTCCTGAATCAGTTTGGTAGCCGTCTTCTCGCCGATGCCGGGCGTGCCGGGGATGTTGTCGGACTTGTCGCCAACCAGGGCCTTGTAGTCCACCAATCGGGGCGGCGCGAAGCCATAGCGTGCCTCGACCGCCTCAACATCGAAGTAGTCAAATGCGCCGCGCTGGGGCGAACGCGCGAAGGTGACACGCACCCACGGGTCAACCAGCTGGATGGTATCCAGGTCGCCAGTGGCGATCACGACCTTCGTGCGTTGCGCCTCGGCCTGGCGCGCCAGCGTCCCCAACAGGTCGTCAGCCTCGAAGCCATCGAGTTCGTAGATGGGAATACTGAAGGCGCTGACAATATCGCGCACACGCGGAAACTGCGCGCGCATGGAATCGGGCAACGAGGGACGATGCGCTTTGTAGGGTGTGTAGTTCTGGTGGCGGAAGGTAGGCGTGGGGCGGTCGAAGGTGACGGCGAGATAGTCGGGCTTGATGTAGCGCAGGATGTCGAGCAGCATGCGCGTGAAGCCATAGACGGCGTTGGTTGGTTCGCCACTCTGCGTGCTCATCTCTTCGGGAAAGGCGTGAAACGAGCGGTGAAAGAGGGCATGGCCATCTAGCAGCGCCAGCGTGGGCGCGCTCTCATCCGGCGCATCGTCAGCCATGCCGTGATCGCTGATCTCTGGCGAAGTGTTGCCGGATTGCTCTATCTTCTCACGCTGCTGGCTCATGGTGCGCCCCTTGCCGTACTATGGTTTGTATCGCTTGAACATGGGTTCATATCTCCCCACATTCTACCATATCCGGGCGGGGCGTGGTGGGACGGAAGTAGCGGAGATCATTCACAGCTTCGTAAGAAACTGTTGGAGAAGGCTTCAGAGCCTGGGATGAGCTTGATATCGAGATGGCGAACGGCCCAAGAATGCACGATCAGCCAAGCGAGAACCCACTGTCCCGCGTTCGGTTGACCCTCCCTGGCGGCGTCGCACGCTGATCTGTTGCTTGCGCCCTGCGTCATTCGAGAGGGCTGCGGCGGACTCGAATCACGTCTTGAACAAGCTCTGATGGTATCAATGTTAAGTCCCTAGCAGGCTCTAATGTGGGGAAGGGTGAGTTAGCAGCATGCCCGTCAAAACAACTGCGCCCCCAGCGCCGAGCAGATCAGCGCCGCAGCCAACCGGCTCGTCTTGCCGCCCTGATCCAGGAGGGGATTGACCTCCACCAGATCGAGCGAGGTGAGCTTGCCGCTCTCGGCGATCAGCTCCATCAGCAGGCGCGCCTCGCGATAGGTCAACCCGCCTGGCTCGCGAGTGCCTGTGCCGGGGGCCTCGCTGGGATCGACCACGTCTATGTCGAAGCTGACATGAAGAGGCGCGCCATCCATAGTCGCCAGCGCGATAGCCTGGCTTGCCGCTTGCGCCAACCCCAAGTCGTCAATCTGGCGCATCGTGAAGACATGGATGTTGTGCTGGCGGAGCAGGCGACGCTCGTCTATCTCCCGCGCGGGATTGCTATCGAGCGAGCGCGCGCCAAAGATCACGATGCGCTCCGGGGAAATCTTCGGACTGAAGCCGCCGATCTGCGTCAGACGAGGATTGCCAACGCCGGCCAGCGCCGCCAGTGGCATCCCGTGGATATTGCCAGAGGGTGAGGTCTCGCAGGTGTTGAAGTCGCCGTGGGTATCCACCCAGAGCAGGCCCAACGGCTGGCGTTCGTGGCGTTTGGCTGCGCCTGTCACCGTGCCCAGCGCGATGCTGTGGTCGCCGCCCAGCGTGATCACCATCGTATCGGGCGGAATCGCTGCTATCGTGTTGGCGATCTCTTCCGCTCCCGCAATCACCTCGTCGGCGTATTTCATGCGGGGGTCGCCTATCTCACCTGTGGGAAGTTCTGGCAGATCAAGCGTGATGTGGGTTTCTATCGTATGGCCGAGGTCGCGAAGACGTTGTGTCAGCCCGTTTGTGTGGATGGCCGTCGGGCCAAGGTGCGTTCCGATGTTTCCGGCGCCAATGCCCATCGGAGCGTCAACGAGTGCAAGTCGCATAACGAAGGTATCCTTAACGTGTGGGATGTTGGGCACATTCGCCGCTGAACGCGCCCCTTCCAATGTCTCAGTGTACCACGTCCTGCCAACAAGCGGGCATACTATACCGCACAAAATGGCCCCCTTCTCAAGAGCGAGAAGAGGGTTATGCAGCATTGACGACAGAGATGAGGCCGTCGGGAGGGCAGACGCCGTTGAGGGCCAGCGAGACTCGCCGCTCAGGAGCGTGGCGGTACTTTGTTGGCGGCTACCGTTTCCCTGGTAACGTTCTGTCTGGCATGAGGCCGCGCCATCCGCTCTCTAGGCAGCCTTTGTGGCGGGACGCCTCCAGGCGCGCGTTCACGCGCCCGCCTACTTCCCTCTCCCGCTAGGGGAGGGCCAGGGTGTGGGTTACGCCTCGCGCATGCCCAACGGCTCCGCAGGCGCGCCACCCGTCACGCCATCCTTGTGATCGCTCTCGTCAACCGCGTCCTCGGTCGCACTGGCCGCTCCATCTGCGCCATCCAGCGGAGGCGCATCTCTCTCGATGATGCTGTTGGTAGTCAGGGTATCGCCAAGCGGCTCACCTGCGGCGATGGCTCCTGCCGCGATGCGGTCTTCGCTGAGCGCCGGAGTCCCTTCAGGACGGACACGCACGAACGAGAAGGCAGCAGCCGCGACGCACAGCCCAGCGGAGAGGTAGAACACTGCCCGCAGGCCAAGCATGAATGGCGAGGCGATCAGCGAGGGGAAGAACTCCTTGCTGAGCAGATGCGCCTGCGCCGCACCTGGCAGCAGATGTAGCACTGGCGCTGGCAGCAGCGTTCCCAGCGGATTGTAGCCCAGAAAGGCTGCGAAGAGCGCGGCGGTCGGCGGAAGCCCGGCGATCTTGTCGGCGATGGCGGCTGGCAATCCCGCCTGCGTCAGCCCACTCGAAAGCGAGCCAGGTAGCGCATTGGCCAATCCTGCTGTCACGATACTGAAGAAGACGCCAATGCTTACCAGCGAGGCGCCGTTCTGGAAGGTGGAGCGCATGCCGGAGGCCACACCGCGATGCTCGCGTGGCGCGCTATTCATCACTGCCGTCGTGTTGGGCGCTGCGAAGAGTCCCTGGCCGATACCCAGGATCAGCAGCAGTATCAAGAACCAGATGTAGTCGAAGTTGGCGGGCAGGAACGTCAACCCAACGAAGCCAATCACATTGAGCAGCATCCCACTGACCATGAAGACACGCGGATCGAAGCGATCCGAGAGGAAACCGCTGATCGGCCCCATGATGATGAAGCCGACGAGCAGCGGCGTCATATAGATGCCCGCCCACAGCGGCGTCTCCTCGAAGCTGTAGCCATGTAGCGGGAGCCAGATGCCTTGCAGCCAGATCACCAGCATGAATTGCAACCCGCCGCGCGAGAGCGAGGCCAGGAAGCCGCTGATATTGCCCGCTGCGAAGACGTGATCCTTGAAGAGGCTCAAGCGGAACATCGGGTCGCTGGCGCGTAGCTCGATCAGCACAAACAGCCCAAGCAGCAGCGCGCCACCCACCAGCGCCGCGATCACCCAGGGATTGCCCCACCCCATCGGCGAATTGCCATACGGCTCGATGCCATAGGTGATGCCTAGCAGCAGGATGGTCAGCCCGGCGGCGAAGGCGATGTTGCCGGGCCAGTCGAGCCGCTGATTCTTGCGGATGACCGCCGTCTCGCGCAGCATCAGATACGCCCAGACCGTGCCGAAGATACCAAAGGGCACGCTGACCAGAAAGACCAACCGCCAATTGACAGCGGCTAGCACACCACCCAAGATCAGCCCCAGGAATGAGCCGAGGATCGCCACCATCTGGTTGATACCCATCGCCATGCCGCGTTGATGCTGTGGGAAGGCGTCGGTCAGAATCGCGGCGCTGTTGGCGAAGAGAAAACCGCCGCCAACGCCCTGCACGAGCCGGAAGATCACCATTTCCAGCGCGGCGGTGTTGCCGGAGCCGGGCGTCAGGAAGAGCAGGATGCTCCCCAGCGTGAAGATCGCGAAGCCGAGATTATAGAGCTTGACGCGGCCAAGCATATCGGAGATGCGCCCAAACGTAACGAGCAGCGTTGCCGTCACCACCATATAACCCAGCAGCATCCACAGAAAGTAGTTTGTTTCGCCAGGGGCGAGGGGATTGATACCTATGCCAGTGAAGATAGCGGGCATAGAGATGAGAATAATGCTTGAATTGATGGTCGCCAGTAGCGCGCCCAGCGTGGTGTTTGAGAGCGCAATCCACTTATAGTTGGCGCCTGGCGCTTTGGGCGTCGCCTTCGTAACGGCGTCTGGCGCGAGCGAACGGGCGCTTGTCATGAGAGCCGATCCTCCTTTGTACAGTTGCCAATAGTTCAGTAGTGGCCAGACGTCGTTGTCGCGCCATGCTTCATCATGCTTTAACATAGTATAGCAAAGATTTCCGTGTACGGCAATGTTATTGGCGGAATTGGCGTCTGGATGGTTATGTGGCGCGCGTCTGGCACTTGTCTGATGTGTACCTGTGCGCGGTTTCGCCACCGTTTCGCAACGGCGATGGTCAACCTGCCAGTAGCGCGTTTGCGCCAGACGCGTTATACTTGTGATGCGTTGACGCCAAAGGCGAAGCTCTGGCCAATGAAGATCAGGCGAGGCGCCATCACGCCACAAACAAAACGCTCTGGTACCGTCCAGTTTCTAGATCGTCTCTACTAAGGAAACGCCACGCGCTGCCGCGTTGGCAAAGATGCGATCAGGCGGCAATTGGCTTTCCGCCGTTGGCGGAATGGCCGCCATAACGTGACCTACCCCATACCAGCGCCAGCGGCCCTCGTTGGGCCTGTGTGATATTGACGCCCCATCGGGGCGAGAAGGAAGTTTGTTTCTATGCGTATCGAAGGGACATACACCTTCCCTGGCCCCATTCAGCGGGTCTTTGCGCTGCTCATCGATCCCGATGCGCTGGCGCAGGCGATCCCCGGCTGTGAGCGGTTGATCCAGATGGGGCCAGCCACCGCAGAGGGCGCGCTCACCTTTGAGATGCGCCTGTTGCTCGGCGAGCACGCCCACCCCTATACGATGACCATTCGCCTGCGCATCGAGCGTCGCCCGACCTATGTGCGTGTGGATGTGCAGGGACGTGGGCCGGGTGGCCCGCTGAGCGCGCAAGGCTCGCTCGATCTCGTCGAGCAAGACGATTTTACGGTCGTGGCCTACACCTTCGCGGTCGAGGCGGCTGATCTGCCCAGCGATGTTGGTTTCGCCGTACACGCCGCCCAATTGATCATCCGTGAGACGTGTAGTCAGCTTGCGGCCACACTTGCCGCCGAGCGTGAAGGAGCCTTCGCCGGAGTGGATGGCGCTGTCAATGGCGTCGCACCCGCCATCACGACGGCGCGCGGCCAGATCGTCGCGCTACCGGCAAACGCGCCACTGGATGGTTTGAGCGAAGAATCGCCGTGGGCGCAACGCGCGCTCTGGGTGGGCGCTGGCCTGGGGTTGGGGCTATCAGCCATCGGGCTGACGCTTGGCATTGTGCGCTGGCTTGGCGCGCAAGACGCCGACGATGGCGAATAGTGATTGCTCATGGCGCATCCCATTACTCCACACGAGAGCAGCCCGCGTTTGCGTTTCACAACGGGATACGCCCCGGTAGATGGTGTCCTGCGGGATGTTGTGATCGCCTTCGAGGGGATGTTCGCTGGGCGTATACAGGGCTACTATATGACGGGCAGCCATGCCAGCGGCGACGCGCAACCCACCAGCGACCTCGATCTCAGCGTCATCTTCGTCGGCGCGCTCACAGAGGACGAGCGTGTGGCTGCTGGGCGTTTGTGCGCCGAACTGCGAACCTCCTCGTCCATTGAGCTTGACCTGGAGGTTGACGGCGAAGCTGCTCTGCAAGCAGGCGTTCACCCATCGTTCGTACTGGGCAGCCAGCTTATCTATAGTGCGATGGGCGACGACATTCGTCCGAGAACGCCGATCATGCCGCTCGACGTGTGGACGCGCGACCGCATGCTCACGTCGTACTGGCGGCTGGTTTGCCTGTTTGGGCGGCCCAACATTGTGCGCTATCCCCTGACCTATCCTGACCCCGACGACGAGTTCTATGGCTACGTTGGCCCTAATCGCCGTCTGCTCAGGCTGCCGGATGGTCGCGAGGTTCCCTGCACGCGCGACCTGCTCCGCGCGACCGGCTGGGAGGCCACGGCGCTGCTGGCCTATCGTGCTGGCGTCTACGTCGGCTCCAAGCGCGACCTGCCTGCATTGTATCGCCAACATCTCGGTGGCGAGTGGGCCGATCTGCTGGCCGATTTATACGAATTGTGCGCCCGCCGCTGGCGTTACCTCATCCCTGAAGCGGCAAAGGATCGCGTGCGACTGCGCGCTCTCTGCGCCGCAACGCTGGGTTTCGAGCAGCGCTTTCTATTGGCTTGCCGCGAGTATATGCTGGTGGAGTTGCGTAGCAGCAATGAGGCGCGCCGTGCGCCTGTGCTGAAGCTGTTGGAAGAACTGCCCTTTGATGATGCTGAGGTATATGCTGTGCAGACGCAGCCCGGCCGCTGGTTCTGGCTCTCTGCTGAGGATGCGGACGCGAGCAAGCGGAGAACAACCAACAGCATAGCGAACGAGCGAACCGCCGAGTAATGCAAAACGGCGAAAAGATTGCCCGATCGTGCGAGATTTGGTATACTAAACTGGTATCGTTGTGTTGGCGATCATGATTTGGCATGCCAACACCAGCAAAAGCGTTCAAGAAAGTATCAGGTAGGCCAGCCTATGCCTAATGTATGGCCTGCATGGAGAAGGAAGAAGCGTAGATGCCGAATATCAAATCGGCGAAGAAGCGCATGCGCATCGAAAAGAAACGCTATGCGCGCAACCACTCGGTGAAGACGACCGTCCGCACGTTTGTGACAAAGGCCCGCAACGCCATCGCGCAGGACGCCGCAGCGCCGGAGACCGAGGAAGCCATTCGCCAGGCGATCAGCAACCTTGACCGCGCCGCGTCCAAGGGCGTGCTGCATCGCAACAACGCCGCGCGCCGCAAGTCGCGACTGATGGCGCGATTGCACGCCGCCCAGGCTGGCGAATAGCCCTTCTCACCAGAGAAGGGGCAACGCAAGGGCGATATGCCCACAAGAGAGTCCGCTGTAGTGACGGACTCTTTTTGGCATACAAAAAAAAGCCTTCCCATGCTCGGCGTACAGAAAAGCCCCCCTCCTAGCATGGGAAGGGGGTAGGGGGATAGGTAGACAGCTACAAGTTGATCGCGTCGAGCACTTTCGCCAGCACGAGCAGGCCCGCAAAGACCCACATCACCCAACTGACCTCGCGAATGCGCCCGCGAACGACCTTCAGGATCACATAGGATGTGATGCCGATGAACATGCCATCCGCGATGGAGAAGGTCAGCGGCATCGCCAGCAGCGTCAGGAAGGCTGGCAGGCCATCGGTGATCTCCTGGAAGCCGATCTTGACGATAGGCTCGATCATCAGGAAGCCGACGATGATCAACGTCGGCGCCGTCGCTACAGCCGGAACCAGGCCGATCAGCGGCGTGAAGACCAACGCCAGCAAGAAAAGCGCCGCTACCCAGACGGCGGTGAGACCGGTCTTGCCGCCCTCACTCACGCCCGACGCGCTCTCGATGAACGTCGCAATGGTAGCGTTGCCCGTCAGTGGCCCCCACATACCGGCTGCGGCGTCCACCACCATTGCGCGGCCAGAGCCAGGGAAGTTGCCATCCTCCCGCAGGATACCCAGCTTGGTGGCCAGCCCACTGAAGGTACCAAACGAGTCCATCATGTCGGTGACGAGGAAGGTGACGAAGAACAGCAGGATCGCGCCGGTCGCCAGATGACCGGTGAAGAGCGCCGGGAAGTCAATCCGCCCGACGCCTTTGCTAAAGAAGGTGGCGAAGTCGGGCCAGCCAACGAAGCTGCTTAGCCCGGTTGGGTTGGCGATGCCGGGCAGCAGCGCCGAGCGTGTGCCGGGATCGATAATCGCGGTGGCCCAGGCGATGGCCGCCGTGATCAGAATGCCCAGCAGCAGCGCGGCGCGCACCCGCCAGGCCATCAGTAATCCGGTGATGATCAGGCCAGCCAGCGCCACCAGCACGAGCGGATCGTTCAGCGGGCTGAGCGCGGGCAGGCCGTTGGCGTTCCCAATGGCGACAAACTGATTTGCCTGAATGGGCGCAAAGGCGTTGAACTTGATGATGTCGGCGTTTGCCAGGCCGATGAAGGCGATGAAGAAGCCAATGCCTGCGCCAGCCGCCAGCTTGATGGGCAGCGGAATCCCCTTGATAATGCTCTCACGCCAGGGGCCTGAGACGATCAGCAGGAAGGCCAAGCCATCCAGGAAGACCAATGCCAGCGCGGCGCCGACAGGGAAATGGCGCTCGTCTACCACGGTATAGGCGAAGAGCGCATTATAGCCCAGGCCGGGAGCCAGCGCCCAGGGCAGGTCGGCCCAGATGCCCATCAGCAGGGTTGGCACGACGGCGGCAAAGATAGTGCCAATAATAAGGGCGGTCGGATTGAGACCGGCCGCCTGCATGATGGACGTATTCACAAAGATGATATACGCCATCGTGACGAAGGTGGTCAGCCCCGCGAGGAACTCGATGCGATGTGAGCTACCGCGCCGCGCGGGATGAAGGAGATCGGCGAGGAAGTTTGGCTTGCTCGCTTGGGTTGGCGCCTGCTCGGTCGTCGTAGTGACCTCGGTTGCCATGCGGTGTGTTCTCCTGTTGAGGATAATGAGGACTGGTCAGCAGGGACATTGTCGCATCCCAGCCACAAGCGCATACAGAGCGCATACAGGAGGAGACGGAAGCGAATCGCCAGGAGCGGGGCGCCAGCCGGAAAAACGATAGCCCGGTGGCAGGCCGCTCAGGTGAGTGAACCTACCATCCGGGCTTTTCTCCCCGTGGTGTAGCGCGCATAGCGTTGGCAATCAATCTAGCAAAGCCAGCGCGCCCGCATCGCTCGGACCAGCCCCATGCTCTGGATGGGCGGAACCCTAGATGCGCTTCTCTCGTGTTGCTTCGAGTAGCTTTCAGTCCCCCTCTGTGGGGTGTGAACAGGGAAGCAAACGGGTTAGGGTGTCGAACTTACTTCGACATCTACAGCATACCATTTATACAAGCCAGCGTCAAGGCATGCTTCGTTTCTACGCGCTATTGTGGGGTTTTTGCAGGTATTTTGCGGGTATCTTGGGTGAGTGGGAGCGAGATGATAGTCCGGCGCCCTTGCAAGATGCGCTGAGGTATGGTATGATGTCTGTGCTGTGGAGAGCGTATCCTCACATACCTTCCGAGATCGTCTAATGGTAGGACAGCTGACTCTGGATCAGCCAGTCGTGGTTCGAATCCACGTCTCGGAGCCACTACTACATCTAGGGGTTGGGCAGATGCTCAGCCCCTTATTTAGTGGTTAACCCCTCCCCTGGCCCCTGCTTTGCCGATAAGAGTTAGCTGTCCTCTTTGGGCTGCTCAAACTCTTCCACTGCTGCGCATTTCTGTCCAAAATGTTCCACTCTGCGCCACCTTCCTCCAGGCTGTTCAGCCGCTTTCCACAACTGCACACTGATTGGCGCTCACTGCGTCCGGTCAGGCATACTTGCGGCTGGATACTACGACGCGGGCGCGTCGCCTGGCGCTCATAGTTCTCCTGGCTACGCTCGGTCAGGCTGGATGTTCTTCATAGGAAGGTGTGTATGTCGAAGTTGTCGAAGTTGTCGAAGTCTACACGGTTGCCTGCTCAGGCCGGTCGCTCCGTAGGCAAGCTCGCCAAGCGTCCCAGCGCCACCAAAGCTCCTGATCTGCTGCTGGATCGCATCATTGACGAGTTTGTGTATGCCTATCAGCAGATTGCCTCGCCTGCCACAGTGCGTACCTACAAAGGGACACTCCATGTCTTCTCGACGTTTCTGCGTGACAAATTAGGGCGCGATCCGCTGCTCAGCGATCTCACGCTGCAAGCTGCTCAGGAATGGGGCGCAAGCCTCCAACAGCGGCCCAAGCTGCTCTATGGTGGGCAATTGGAAGGCGATGCGCCGATGTCGGTAGAGTCGCGGCGAAGTTATCTGCGCACATTGCGGGTCTTCTCGAATTGGCTCATCAAAGAACCGTATCGCTATTGCGCAGAATCGCCCCTGCGCTACCTTACCCTGCCGCGCCCCTCACAAACGTATAAGCTCCCACTCACAGAAGAAGAACTGGCACGGTTGCTGGCCTCGGTTGCCAACGAGCCTACCATCTTCGGCGCGCGTGATCTGGCCATGCTGCTCCTACTGATTGACGGTGGGGTACGCGCAATGGAGTTGGCAAAGCTGCGGATCGCCGATGTCACCCTTGCGTCTGGCCTCATCCTGGTGGCGCATGGCAAAGGTGGCAAGACGCGGGCCGTCACGGTGGGAGATGACACGCGCCAGGCGCTTCGCCGCTATGCGGTGCTACGCGATAGCCAGTCAGATACTCGCTCGGCTCCCGATCAACCCTTCTTTCAGTCCGCGTTGGGGAAAGCCTTTGGCTACGCCGGGCTGCGTAGTTGGCTCCGGCGGATCGCCGTTCGGGCCGGTGTGCCTCGCGCGCATCTGCACCTGATCCGCCATACCTCGGCGGTCGAAACGCTCGCCGTTGGGGCCGATCTGCGCACGCTCCAACTGAAGCTGGGACATTCCAGCATCATGACGACGCAATGCTACCTCAACATGGCTTCCCAGCAACTCAGTGAACGGCAAAGAGAGTTCAGTCCGGTGGATCGCCTGCGTCTGATGTCACCTGGCGTCACGAAAGCTGCCAAAGCCAGGACACCCACCTGGCGACATTCCCAGCGGGCTACTCATTCCTCCACTGAGAAGAAGGGGGAATGATGTCATGTTCACTCGTTGCACCGCTACGCTGGGGCCGCGTGGGCCTCCGTGACAAAACAAAGCGTCTGAGCGATCATGCTTGCCTGCCTGCGCTCAGACGCCTC
>Ga0070737_10005830_pt1 | contig 11579 bp, 8 predicted proteins | sample Coa_R1_10_FD_66438 | JGI IMG/M metagenome (GOLD analysis project Ga0070737, IMG submission 66438) | Surface soil microbial communities from Centralia Pennsylvania, which are recovering from an underground coalmine fire - Coalmine... | ecosystem: Environmental > Terrestrial > Soil > Unclassified ... | reverse complement strand
CGAACCGTGCCGTCTACGAGATCGCCCCCGGTAGCCGTGAGGTCAAGGCCAGCGTGGGCGAATTCTCCTGGGCCATCGCACCCGAGGACGCGATCAGCCTCCTGGAACAGACCTTTGCTGCGGTCATCCGCGGAAACAGCATCCTGGAAAACCGGTGGGGAGGCAACCGGCCCGCATTGCGACAGAAGCTGACCAAGGTCCTCGGAGTTAGCATCGCCGGGCTTGACCGCGACCGGCGGCTGCTGGTCGTCGACTTCGAGAGCTACGGCGACGCAACCCCGCTCCGGCAGGACCTGCTCAGCGCCGGGCTTGTCCAGCTCGACGCCGGCCTGGTCCTGGACCCCGTCGCCATCGACGTGTTCACCGGCAAGGTCGAGGAAACCGTCAAGGCCATCGGGAACCCGCCGGCAGCGGCCCGCGACCCGCGCATTCAGAACGCCCTCGGCATCACCCGGAACCCGCGCCGGGGCAATCCCCATCCGGCGGCAGACTTCCTCTGGGACGCCCTCGCGACATCCCGCACCCTGGTACCGCGGCGTACCGATGCCATCAGGGCAAGGCTCGAAACGCTCGGGTACGCACTCAACACCAGCCAGTGGGAGGCCTGGGAGCAGGCGCTTACCCGGAGGATCGCCCTCATATGGGGGCCGCCCGGCACCGGCAAGACCGCCACCGTCCGCGCGGTACTGGCCGGGCTAGCTGAAGACAGCACGGTCAGCGCAAAACCGCTGAGGATAGCTGTCGCCGCCGGCACCTACACCGCCGTGGACAACATCCTGAGCGACCTTGCGCCAGGGCTGCGTGAGAACTGGCCCGAGACCGAGATCCGGCGCCTGCGCAGCCACGGCCGCCAGGCACCGGACTGGCTGCCCGCTGCCTGCGATGTCGATACCAGTGACCCCGGCCAGCTTCAGGACACTGCAGTCACACTGGCCGCGCCGGGCACAACCATCGTGGCCGGCACGACCGAGCAGCTCTACCGCCTCATCAACCACGCCGCGGGCACCGCAGGGCCGGTGTTCGACGTGATCATCCTGGACGAGGCCGGCCAACTCGACGTCGCCCACGCCGTGCTCGTGCTGGCCGGCGCGGCGCCGGATGCCGCACTCGTGGTGGCCGGCGACCCCAGGCAGCTGCCGCCGATTCACTCTGCGGACCCGCCAGCCGGCCTTGAGCCGCTGGTCGGCTCCGTTTACGGCTTCTTCCGCGACTGGCACCAGATCCCGGACAACCCGCTGACCGTCAACTACCGGTCGAACAGCGATATCGTCGCGCTGGCCCGCCGCGCCGGCTACCCCCCCGACCTGACCGCCCACCACCCCGGCCTCCGCCTCCGGTACGCCCCGGTGACAACGGGCGATGCCGCCCGGCCGCCGCAATGGCCTTCCGGGCTGCCGTTCAGCGCAGACCTTGCCGACATCGCCCGGCCAGACCGGCCGGTGGTCTGCCTGACCTACCCCGAGGGCGTGTCCGGGCAGTGGAACCAGTTCGAGGCAGATACCGTCGCCGCACTCGTGTGGTGGTACTCCACCCGGCTCGCCGACGGCCTCGACGGCCAGGCCGGCCCCGCCGCGCAAGCCCCGCCGCCCACCGCACTCGTGCAGCCTGAGCAGCTGTGGAAAAGCATCGGCATTGTCACGCCGCACCGAGCCCAGCGGGCCCGGGTCATTGACCGGCTAGCTGGCGTGTTCGCCACACCGGAGGCCGACCCCGCTACTTCGGCCTGGATCGCCGATGCCGTCGATACAGTCGAGCGCTTCCAGGGACAGGAGCGGGACATCATCATCGCAAGCTACGCAGTAGGCGACCCCGATACCGTCGCGGAAGAGGCGGAGTTCCTCCACGACCTGAACCGCTTCAACGTGCTCGCCACCCGCGCCAAGGCGAAACTGATCGTCATCGCCAGCCGTGAGCTCGTGGCCCACATCAGCGGTGACCTGCAGGTCATCCGGTCCAGCGAGCTACTCAAGGACTTCGTTGACACCTTCTGCTCCAGCAACCGCCCGGCAACGCTGGACTGGATCGATGCTGGCCGCAGCCGACCGGTGGAAGTTGAGTTGCGCTGGCACTGAGCCTCGGCGAATCACAGCCAGCTGCTTGAGCGAGCAGCCGATGCAGCTGACGGCTGGGGTACCGTCGCGTTTATTAGGAGACAGGCCTGCCCCAGCGGGGCGCGGCAATGCTGATGGCTGACTGCATGTTCGCCTTGTCGGCGGCAGAGACCCGCAATTCGTGTCCCAGTCCTCTGATCCATGTCTCGGCTGACAGTTCTGCGGGCGGCTGCCACGGCTCCGTCGCCGCCAGGGGGCGGGTGACCACGATCATGTCGTACTCGCAGTTCCCCTCGTGACTGTGGTGTCCCATGTGCGGATCGGCGAGCACCGGCCACAGTCCCGTCACTCTCAGCTTCGCCTGATCCAGAGCCACGGCTACCGCGTCCCACGCCGTAGCACCGCCCCTGTACGTGAACACGATGGCCGCGTCAGGCTTGCAGGCTGATGCCGCAGCCGCGAATGCCTGTCCCAGCCGGGCGCCGAAGGCTGCCACCGGGTCATCGCCAGACGGAAGCAGCGGCTGTCCGGCAAGCTCCCGCGTCTGCGGCAGCCAGGCTCGGTAAACCTGGCTGAGCGTGTCGTATGAAATGAAGTCGTAGTACGGCGGGTCAGTCAAGCACAGGTCAGCGAGTTCCCCACTAGGGCCGCTGCCACCTGGCTGCGCAGCGGCGGCGTCGGCGCAATGCACCCGGTGACCGTCGTGCCGGCGAGGCCAAGTGAGGGTGACAGGGACTGTTCGTCCCGCAGTGTCCAGTACGTGCCTGCGGGCCGTGTCTTCGCACGAGCGCACCACGCGTGCCAGTGCGGCAGCCAGCGTTCCGCGTCCCCCGGTCGGGTTCAGCGGGTTGAGCTCGACGGCGAGCCACGGCAAGGAGAAGGCCCGGATACTGAACAGCGGCGCGAGGCGCCCATAGTCGGTGGCGTAGCCGCACAACCGGTTGTTGGAGGTTATGGTCGACGAGACAGCGAGGCTGAGGGCGCGGGCGACTTGAGGGTCAAGCTGGGCGTCGTTCAGCCAGCGCCGTGCTGCGGTCAGATATGCGAGCTGGCGGGACGTATGCAGGTCCGCGATGGTCCTGATCCCAAATGTGGCCGGGCGGCCGTCGTTGGGGGCGGAACGGATAGGCATGTCGTAGTCTGCGAGTTCGGCCAGCGCAGCCTGACTCTGCCCCGGGCAGGCAAGCGCCCAGTCGCTGTCCGTAGCAGTGCGAATCCTCCGTCGGAGCCCTGCCGTCCGCTGCGGTCCATCCCCCGGGGTTTCCTCCACGGCCAGCAGCGCTCGCGGCGCAGCTCCCGTCTGCAGCATCTCGTGGCTGCTTCGATGCCCGCAGGACGGGCACACGTAGCGGGTTCCGCGAAAGGTCGATTCCGCCAGCGGACGCGTCGAGCCGCAGCATGTGATTCCGTCGTCTTTCTTCCCGCGATCATGCACGCTAAGGCACTCTGGGCAGAACGCTGTCACCGCGACGTCGCGGACCACCGAGCCGGCATGTCCGACACTTCGGGCGATCACCAGTGACCGGTACAGTGGCCCTGTCTGCCCGCAGTGAGGGCAGGTCACCACCGCCACTGAGAAGTAGTGCAATGGACTCCACCGGCTGCCGTCCGTCTCTCTCCTGACCGGCCAGAGACGGCCGATCGTGGCCTGGAGGTGAGCGGTGAGCAGCTCCCCGGCGGCCAAGACGTCCTTCCGCGTAGGGGGGGTCAGCTGGTGCTGATTGATCAGGACCGCGAGCGGGTCCACGTCCGTGCCGTGTGCGCGCGCGCCAAGCCGGGCTGCCTCGACCATCGTCGTCCCGCCCCCCAGGAAGGGGTCCCTCACGACGGTGTCGCGCAGATGCGGAGATGGCGAAGCGTATGCTCGCCACAAGTCGGAGACCGGCGTGTCATCGGGAAGCATGGCTGCCAGCAGCACCGCCCGGACAAGAGCCGGGGGGCGACGGGCCCACCAACGATGTCCCCCGAACGCGGGGTCAGGGCTGCGTCGGTCAGCTGCGACAAGGCGTGACACGTCCTGATAAGGGAAACACCGTTCGAGCAGGCTTGGCATGGCGATCTCGGAGTACCTCGTGTGGTGGTGGCGTCGTGCGTGACAGTACCGGCTAATTCGATCACCTGTCGCGCAGTAACCACAGGACGCTAAGCGACTGGCAGCGCGGCCCTCTGGCGCACTGCGCTGACGGCTGCCGCAACCGAAATGCTCAACCTCGAAATCGCTTCGGCTCGGCCTGCTCAGCTAACAGCCCGAGCGGTTCACCGTCACTTCACGGCCGAACTGCCACCGGTACCGCTCGGGCTGGGTGAACTCCGGGCCATCCTTGAGCGCGGCCCGTATCTCCGTGACCATTGGGACGCGGTCGTCCGGGAAAAGCCGAAGTAGCCGCTGCTGGACCTCCCTGGCCAGCAGCGGCTCGCCGTTGCGGGCGAGCACGATCGCGGCCTGCTGCTTCACGTCCGGCTCGGGAAGGGCCGCGAGCAAGATCTCGCGCAGGCCCGCTATCCCGTGCTGCTCCAGCGCGGCCGACCGCTCCATGTGCTTCAACAGTGCCTCCGCGACCGGCAGCATGTATCTGCCGACCGCCTGGCGACGCTGCGGGCTGGTCAGCACGTAGGCGGCCCCGGCCGCCATGATGCCGCCGATGATCCACGGGGAGATGCCCGTCTTGCGCGCTATGAAGGCGATCAGCCCGGCTCCGCCGCGGAACGGGAGCGTGGCGAGGTTGCCGGTGATCCGTTGGCCGGTGACGCCCTCGACCAGGTCGACGCCGAACTGGGCGGCATCCCGCCAGGCCGGCGGGGCCAGGCCGGGCCTGAGCAAGTGCTTGTCCTCGGAGAACACGACGCAGGGCGCGATCAGCTTGGCCAGCTGCCCGGTGGGCACGTCATCGGGGTCGGTGATCGCGAGCACCTGCGGGTCGGCGATGGCAGTGGTATCGACCGTGACGTACCGCAGGACAGGAAGGTACTCGGCTTCGAACCTCGCGCGAAGCACGTCCAGCGGCACCGGGCTGGACCGGGCGATCTTGGACATCCGCCGGTACACCTCGCCGTACACGTGGTCGGAGGCGAACAGCGCGGCAGACCCGCCGCTGGTCATGCGCAGCAGCCGGGACCGCCAGCCCGGCCCTTTCCGGCAGTCGTTATCGACGCTGCTCAGGATCGCGTTCGCATCGACGACGCCGAGGAAACGAGGGGCTAGCGAGCAATACGGATCCAGGTGCCTGCTCGCCACCATCTCGGTGACCTGCTCATACTCCACGCAGATCACGGTAGCGGTCGGGTCTGACATTCCAGCCGGTTCGAAGCCTGGGCCGGGCCGCCGAATCCAGGTCAGCCCGCACCTCGCGGGCGGTCAGAACAGTCCGCCGCTGCTGCTCTTGAACAGGCGCTGTGCCTTGGCGTACAGCTCATCGCGGACGAATGAGGGCGGGAAGAACCCGTCCGCCTTGGAGATCAGGAACTGCTCGGCTGCCTTCTTCCGCGCTCCGGCTGAGGCTGCCTGCTGCCAGCCGGGACTGGCCAGGAACTCTGCCGCGAGGTCATCAAGTTGCCCCTGGACGGTACGGTAGGCCCCGTCTGACAGCTCCTCCGCGCGCTCCCGTGCTCGTCCGGCCGCGTCCCAGCCGACGTGACGGTCCGTGCCTTCCGGGATGAGTATCTGGGCGCGTCGGCGCCGGATGCCCGGGGATGAGGCCCGGAACTCCGGGTCGGCGAGGATGACCTCGGCCACCTCGGCGGCCAGCCGGTCCCGCTCCTCCTCGCTGATCCGCAGTTCCCCGTCGGCGTCGTGCAGCAGCTCCGCGTCCTGGCTGTCCAGGAACTCCTGGTACCACGGCTCGGCCTGCTCCCAGAAGTGCATCAGGCCGTGGCCCGCGGACGCGAAGGCGACGCTCAGCTCGCACACTTGCCCCTTGCGGTGCGCCAGGTGAGCGGGCGCCTCTTCCGGCTCGCCTGTTTCCGAGTCCAGCCCGAACGTCTCCGCGCGGACGTAAAGAGCGCCGTCGCCGAGCTTCCGCGCCAGTTCAAGGAACCCGCGCAGGTCCACAATGCCGGGGTCCAGGCTCACCGCCCGGCCAGGGTCTCTTCCGGCGACCGCCGGGACGATCGTCATGTCGTGGCCACCCGCGAATTCGGCGACCGCGGCGACCAGGCTGCCAAGATCATTCGCCATACTCGGCACGCTACCGGCCCAGGGCGACATTCCAGGCGAGCCGGCAGCCCGGCGGGTACCCGGAAGAACATCTCAGCCCTGCGTATTGAGGCGCATCCGGCCTGGTGGTATTCAGCCGGGCCGTTTTCACGGTGTCCAGAGCCTCCGCCTGAGGTCCTCCTGGAGCAGTTCCCTGAGCGATGCCAGGTCGTCGGCGTGCTCGCTGGCGATGCGGATGGTGGGAACTCCGCAGCGGTCCCAGTGACGGTCGCGGGTGTGGTCGTCGGCCTTGCGGGTCACGCCGAAGTGGTGCGGACCGTCGACCTCGATGACGACGGCACGGCCGTTGCCGATCACGACGAAGTCCGGGGTGCGCACGCCCGCGTCGCGGAGCCTGGCCCCCGGCAGCGGCAGCACGGCGATCGTCTTCTGCACGGTGCACTCTCGCTGAAGATCCTTGAGGATCCGGTAGACGGCGAGCTCCGCGCGGCTGGCGAACACGAGATCGTCCTCGCTGGGCCGGTCTCCCGCAGCGCGCTCACGACGCGCCTGGTTGCCTCCGACCTGGCCCAGGACCCTGGCTGTGTCTGCCCGACAGTCAGCGGTGACGGCTGGCAGCGGCAGCGTGGCCGGCTCGATCACGAGGGACATGACATCGTCGCGTCCGTGGTGGAGGAGGACCGTTCTCAGCGCCTGCCAGATGCAATCATGCACATCGGCCGTGAACTCTGCCGTGATCCGGGGATCAACGGCCAGGACGGCCTCGCTGCTGGCCTCGGTCCAGTTGTCCCCCGGGGTCGGGTGGTAGTAGCCGCCGTCGGCGCGGAGGGTCAAGGTGGCGGCCGTAATGAGCCCCTGGGCGAGGGTGTGCCCGGCCTCTCCCAGGATCTGGCACGCCTGCCCGAGGACCAGGTCGAGCTTGCCGGGGTCGCCGTCGTTGATCTCCAGGCGGATCATCCGGCCCGGCCCTCCCGGGATCCGGACCGCCGTGTAGACGGGACGGCCGGAGATGAACCTGGTGGCCCTCAGCTCCCACCCGTCGGGTGTCAGCAGGCTGTTCAGGCGGGTGACCAGGCTCATGGCCTTCTCGGTGTCCGGCCGGACTACCGGGTGCGCCATGTAGGCGAGGAAGTCAAGCAACACCTGGTCTGGCCCGTCGGCGAGCTGGAACCGGGGGTCGTCGAACACCCAGTCATCGTCCCAGTCGTAATTGCCAACCCGGTGCCGGCCGATGTCCTCCCTGGCGGTGGCATGACGGGAATCAGTCGATGGCAGGGAGTCAAGATCGTAAAGATGGCCGAGGAAGCTGATCTCATCGAGCCGCCCCCACCAAGGGTCCGCCTCGTCCCGCAGGAAGTCGAACAGGTCCCGGCGCGTCACGTCGGTGACCTCACGCGATGAGGCGGTCGCCGGTGCCTGAACCTCGCGAAATGACTGTGCCACATAGACAGGATGGCACCAGTCGCCGACGCTCGCGTCGCGCAAGTCGCGGTCCAGCGAAGGAGTTGCGAACCGATCGGGGCCGCTCCGCGTGAAGGGCAGCGGCCGATCGGCCGCAGGGTCCCCCGGTCAGCGCGCTTGCCGGGGGGCGGATATCAGTGCGGGTCTCCCGGGGATGGCGGCTGGTGCCGTCCGGCCCGGCGGGCACCATCCAGGACAGTGCGGGCACGGTCCCAGGAACTCGGCACGAGGTGACCGTAGATCTGGTGCGTGACCTCGATGCTCTTATGACCTAGCCAGCGGGACACCTCGGTGATCGGGATGCCGTGGGCCAAACTGATCGATGCGAAGCAGTGCCGCAGCGTGTGCGGGATGAACTCCGGCGGCAGTTCCGCCTTGGCGACGGCGCGCTCGAAGTCCTCGTTGTAGGTACGGCGGGTCACGTGCTTGTGCCGCCGCCCCCGGAACAGGTACCCGTCGTCGGTGGTCCCGTAGCTGGCGATGTGCTTGTCGATCGCCTCCGACACGTACAGCGGCAGCGGGATGTCGCGGAACTGGCCCTCGACCCGGAACTTCAGCGGCTTCAGCTCCGCGACCGGGTTGACCTGCTCCCGTACCCGCAGGGTGGTCCCCCGGTTGATCCGGGAGCGGGTCTTGACGGCGAGGGCCTCGCCGATCCGCAGCCCGCACCCGTACATCAGCCACACGGTCGCCGCCCAGTCTTCCGGCAGCCCGGCGGCGAGCGCCTCCAGTTCCGCGTCGGTCGGCAGGGTGAAGTCGGCGGCGTGGACGACTTCGGGGACCGCGATGTCGGTGCAGGGCGACTCGGCGAGCTTCTTGTTGCGCACCGCCTCGTTGAACACCGCGTTGATGACCAGGTGCGCGGAGGCGATCCGGGACGCGCCCAGTCCCTTGCGGCGCATCTTCGCGATGATCTCCTTGATCTCCTCCCGGCGGATCGTGCGGATCTGCCGGTGTCCGATTGCCGGGTAGACGTGGGTGCGCAGCACCGACCGGTAGGCCATTTCGCTGCTGTCCGCGCCGATCCGCTGGGCCAGCCACGCCTCGGCCTCGGTCCGGAAGAGCGCCTTCCCCGCGTCGGGGTCGATGAACACGTGCGCCTTCTTGTCATGCTCGACCTTGAGCAGGAAGTTCTCGGCCTCGCCTCGGTTGTCGCCGAAGGACTCCTCGCGCTGCCTGCTGGACCGTCCGCCCTCGGTGCGGTAGCGGACGATCCACGGGTGCGGGCACCCGTCCCAGTCGTCCGGGTCGCAGTCGCAGCGCTTGATGATACTCGCCATGGTCATGCCTCCTGGTTCCGGAGCCACTCCTCCACGTGCCGCTCGCGGAACCGCAGGTACCGGCCGACCCGGTACCCGCGCAGGCCCCATTGCCGCCAGCAGCCGTAGACCGTCTTCTTCGGCACGCCCAGCCAGGCAGCCAGCTCATCGACCGTCAGGAGCCGGTTCGAGCCGCCCAGCGGAGCCGCACCGGCGGCCCGGTGCCGCGACGATGCACGCTTGGCTCCCGCCGCCCGGTCAAGCTCAGGCGGCGCACCCCCGGCCGTCACGGCAGCCCCAGAACGCAGAGCACGGCGGAGCAAGCGCCGACTGAATGAGACGAACCCCGCGTGAGGCCGGACGGGCGTCCTGGCCTCGCGTCCTCTCGGAAGTGGTCAGGCATGGCAGGGCGGGTCCCGCCGCCGTTAGACCGCTGACATCAGGTAAATCCGGAATCCGGGCCTGTTTTTCACCCTCGCGGGGCAGATTCCCCATCCCGTCGAATACCGGACGGCAGCAAGAGCGATAACACTATTCAGGCCAGACACGCGCCCAGGCTCCGGGGTGCACGACTCGTTTGTGAGGGTGCTTGGTTTGCGCAGGCTGCGCCACTAGTCTGAGTGAAGTTGGAACTCAGATCTCGGAGGTGCCGCGTGGCTGACTTGTCCGGGCGTGACCTGGCGTGGCTGGAGCGCCGCCGGGCGGAGCTGTTCGCGCTGATCGCGCAGGCCGGGGACTTCCGGCGGGGCGCGCTGAACGCGGTGTGGCGCAAGTGCGGTAAGCCGAACTGCGCCTGCGCGCGGCCGGGGCATCGCGGGCACGGGCCGCAGTGGAACCTGACCCGCCGGGTCGCCGGCAAGACCGTCAACGTGCACCTGAAACCGGGGCCGGAGCTGGAGAAGGCGCGCCGGGAGGTCGCCGAGCACCAGCGGTTCGCGGCGCTGGTGGAGGAGGTGAGCGCGGTCAGCGAGGCGATCTGCGCGGCCCGGCCGCCCACGGCCGCGGACGGCGCGGCGGCACCCCCTCCGGCGGAGGGGGAAAGGGGGGGCTCGCGGCGCGGCTCGAGGAGGCCGCCGCCGAGGTAGGCCGGCTGGCCGGCCTGGCCGCGGGCCTGCTCGGCGCCGGCGCGGCGCTGGGGGTGCTGGAGGAGGCGCTGCGCGCCGCGCTCGCCTCGGCCGGCGCGGCGCTGCTGCAGGCGCTGCTGGACCAGCAGGGCGACGGGTACGCCGGCCCGCACGCCGCGTGCGGCGGCTGCGGCGGCCGGGCCGCCTACGCGGGCAGTCGGCCCAAGACGGTCACCACGGTGCTCGGCGCGGTCACGCTGCGGCGGGCGTGGTACCACTGCGCGGCCTGCCAGGGCGGGCTCGCGCCCCGCGACCGGCAGCTGGGCCTGCTGCCCGGCGGCACGCTGTCGCCGGGCCTGGCCGAGATGGCGGCGCTGGCCGGCGCGGAGGCCTCCTTCGCCCGGGCCGCCGCCCTGATCGCCGGGCTGGCCGGGATCACCCTCAGCCCGCGGACCATCGAGCGGTCCGCCGAGGCCTCCGGCGCCGCCGCCCGCGCCGCCACCGCCGCCGAGGCAGCAGCGATCCGCGACCGGAAGATCGTGCCACTGCCCCCGCCCGCGCCCGTCCCCGACATGCTCTACGTCGAGGTGGACGGCACCGGCGTGCCCGTGCGCGCCAGCGAGACCGCCGGCCGGGCGGGCAAGGGCGAGGACGGCAGCGCCGGCACCCGCGAGGTCAAGCTCGCCCGCCTGTTCACCGTCTCCCGGCTCGATGCGAAGGGCAGGCCGGTGACCGACCCCGGCTCCTCCAGCTACGTGGCCACCTTCGACGGCAAGGACGCCCTCGCCCCGCTGGTGGAGGCCGAGTACCTGCGCCGCGGCGGCGACCACCACCGGCAGGTCGTCGCCCTCGGTGACGGCGCCGCCTGGATCTGGACGATGGCCGGGGACCTGTACCCGCACGCCACCCACATCACCGACATCTACCACGCCCGCGAGCACCTCCACGACCTCGCCGCCCACCTGGCCTTCATCACCCCCGACCCGCCGGCCTGGCTCGCCGCCCGCAGCGCCGAGCTCGACGCCGGCGACATCGAGGCCCTCATCGCCGCCGCCCGCGCCTACCCCCTCGACGGCGTCAAGGCCAGCGAGCTGGACACCAAGGTCGGCTACTTCGAGCACAACATCCACCGGATGCGCTACGCCCGCTTCCGCCGCCTCGGCATGTTCACCGGCTCCGGGCACATCGAGGCCGCCTGCAAGCAGATCGTCGTCCAGCGCGCCAAGCAATCCGGCATGCACTGGACCGTCAACGGCGCCGCCAGCATCATCGCGCTGCGCACCCAGCACGCCAGCGGCCCGCTGGGACGAGCTCTGGCCAGCCAGCCACGCCAGCCCGGCCCACCCTCACCTTGCCATCTGACTGACAGCAAGACTCAGACACCCAGGCGCCAGCAGCGGACAAGATCATCCCCAACAATCCTGTCGTGCACCCCAGGCTCCGTTGTTGGAGCGGGACTGTCAAGTTAACGGTGGTGCGCCATGAGGCGCTGTGATTCGAGTGGAGGTGGGAGACCTTCGCCGGCGGCCTGTCGCAGCAGGTCGCTGTAGCTGAGGGCAGCCTGATCCGCGTGGTGGCGGGGAGGGCGGGA
>Ga0070737_10005829_pt1 | contig 11580 bp, 7 predicted proteins | sample Coa_R1_10_FD_66438 | JGI IMG/M metagenome (GOLD analysis project Ga0070737, IMG submission 66438) | Surface soil microbial communities from Centralia Pennsylvania, which are recovering from an underground coalmine fire - Coalmine... | ecosystem: Environmental > Terrestrial > Soil > Unclassified ... | reverse complement strand
CAAAACCCACAAGGCGCCGGCGCTGCGCGCCGGGAGAAAAAAGGATTTAGAGACGATTTTGCTTGACATCGCTGACGACCTTAGAGATGAGCGGAGCGCCGCAAAGCGAAGAATCCCCGTATTTCAGCTTGAAGCAAACTCTGCGACCCTATATTTAAAAACAAAGAAATGCAGGGATTCTTCCGCCTCGCTTCGCTCGGCGTCAGAATGACAAAACGGAAGGGCTGCGTTCGGCGTTGGGATGACAAAAAGGGAAGGATCCAGCGTCAGAATGGCAGGCAAAAGGTTCTGAATAGCAAGCGCAGGCTCGGAACGACAGCGCCCATCATGGTTTTTAAGCAACCGCCAAAAGGATGGAGGTTTTTGCATGCCTGAAATTGATGTCCCTCTGGAGCGCGTGGGCTTTGGGAGCACGTCGCGCTCCGATTTCTGGTGGGTAGCGCCCCTCGTGGTTTTTCTCGGCCTCGGCGCATTCGTTGTTTACGCCACCTGGGCCGGATTGCAGGGCGATTACTACCGCTTCGGGCCGTACCTTTCGCCCTTTTACTCTCCCGAGTTGTTCGGCAGCGCCCACGCCTGGTTTGGACCGAAGCCCGGCTGGTGGCCTGCGTGGCTCATCTGGTCTCCAGCCATCCTGATTCTCTGGGCCCCGGGCGGTTTTCGAGTGACTTGCTACTACTATCGCGGCGCGTATTATAAGGCCTTCTGGGCCGATCCTCCCTCCTGCACGGTCGGGGAACCCCGCAAACACTATCGCGGCGAACATTCCTTCCCGCTGATCTGGCAGAATATTCACCGCTATTTTCTCTACCTCGGCATCTTTTTTATCGGCGACCTGGCCTATGACGCCTGGAATGGTTTCTGGTTCAACGGCCATTTTGGAGTGGGCGTGGGGTCACTGGTGCTGCTGGTGAATGTCATTCTGCTGAGCGGCTACACCTTTGGCTGCCACTCGCTGCGGCACCTGGTGGGCGGGGTACTTGACCGGCTCTCGCGCTCCCCGGCCCGCAAGAAAGTCTATGACTGCGTAAGCTGCCTGAACGCCCGCCACATGACCTGGGCGTGGTGCAGTCTTTTCTGGGTGGCGTTCTCGGATGTTTATATCAGGCTGTGCGCGATGGGCGTCTGGCATGACTGGAGGATTTTCTGATGGGGGAGTATGAGACGCACCAACATGATGTCCTGGTGATCGGGGCGGGCGGCGCGGGACTGCGGGCGGCTATTGAAGCCTCCGCCGCAGGCGTTTCCGTGGGTGTTGTCACCAAGTCGCTGCTCGGAAAAGCGCACACCGTGATGGCGGAAGGCGGCATCGCGGCGGCCCTTGCGAACGTGGACGACCGCGACAACTGGAAAGTTCATTTTGCCGATACCATGCGCGGCGGGCAGTATCTGAACAATCCGCGCATGGCTCAATTGCACGCTCAGGAAGCGCCCGCGCGCGTGCGGGAACTGGAAGCCTGGGGTGCGCTGTTTGACCGCACCCCGGATGGCCGCATCCTTCAGCGCAACTTTGGAGGACACAAGTACCCCCGCCTGGCGCACGTGGGCGACCGTACAGGTCTTGAAATGATCCGCACGCTGCAGGATCACGGCATCCACCAGGGCATCGACGTGCATATGGAATGCACGATTGTGACGCTGCTCAAGGATGGCGACCGCGTGGCCGGAGCGTTCGGCTACGACCGCGAACGAGGACGCTTCAAGCTGTTCCAGGCCAAGGCGATCGTGCTCGCCACTGGCGGCATCGGGCGCGCCTACAAGGTCACCAGCAACAGTTGGGAGTATACGGGCGATGGCCTGGCCCTGGCCTATCACGCCGGGGCGACGTTGATGGATATGGAGTTTGTCCAGTTTCACCCCACCGGCATGGTCTGGCCGCCCAGCGTGCGCGGCATCCTGGTGACTGAAGGAGTTCGCGGCGAGGGCGGAATCCTGCTGAACAAGGACAAGCGCCGCTTCATGTTTGACGATATCCCGCCGCTCTATAAGAACCAGACGGCAGACAATCCGGAAGAAGGCTGGCGTTATACACAGGGCGACAAGAACGCGAAGCGCCCGCCTGAACTTTTGACGCGCGACCATGTGGCGCGCTGCATTGTGCGAGAGGTCAAGGAGGGCCGTGGCAGCCCGCACGGAGGAGTGTTCCTGGACATCTCCTGGATTAAGGAAAAGCTTCCAAACGCGGCTGAGCATATCAAGAAGAAGCTGCCCAGCATGTATCACCAGTTCAAGCAACTGGCGGATATCGATATCACGCAAGAGCCAATGGAGGTGGGTCCCACGGTTCATTACGTGATGGGCGGCGTGCGCGTGGATGCCGACACACAAATGTCTGACGTGCCCGGGCTTTTCGCGGCAGGCGAGTGCGGTGCCGGGCTGCATGGAGCTAATCGGCTGGGCGGAAACTCGCTTTCAGACCTTCTGGTTTTCGGCAAGCGCGCCGGAGAGTACGCAGCCTGCTTTGCCAAGGAACATCCTGCCGTGAGCGTCAATCCAGACGAAGTTGAGGCTGCGGCCCGCCAGGCGCTTGCACCCTTCGAGCGCGAGTCGGGTGAAGGACCGTTCCAGGTGCAGCATGATCTTCAGGACATGATGCAGAATTGGGTCGGAATTGTGAGGCGGGAAGAAGAGCTTGCGAAGGCTCTCACTCAGATACCGGTTCTTTGGGAACGATGGCGGAAAGTCTCAGTGGGCGGCAACCGCGAATACAATCCGGGCTGGCATACGGCGCTCGATCTGCGCAATCTGCTGACTGTCTCGGAAGCCATCACCCGCGCCGCCATTGAGCGCAAGGAGAGCCGCGGGGCGCACTTCCGGGATGATTATCCGGCCAAAGATGAATCCTTTGCGAAGGTTCACATGACGATCCGCAAAGGTCCGGATGGCGAGATGCGCGTGGGCCGCGAGGCGGCGCCCGAAATTCCCGCCGAGCTTCAGCAAATTATCGAGGAGATGAAATAATGGCCACGGCAACCTTCAGAGTCTGGCGCGGCGACGCCAAAGGGGGAAAGTTCCAGGACTTTGTGACGGAAGTCGCCCCGGGCATGGTCGTGCTCGATGCGATCCACGAGATTCAGGCCAGGCAAGCTAACGATCTGGCCGTGCGCTGGAATTGCAAGGCGGGCAAGTGCGGGTCCTGTTCAGCGGAAATCAACGGCATGCCCAGGCTCATGTGCATGACCCGGCTCAGCCAATTGCCGCTGGAAAAGCCTGTGACGGTTGAGCCGATGCGCAGCTTTCCTCTGGTCAAAGATCTGGTTACGGATGTTTCCTGGAACTTCCGCGTCAAGGAACAGATCAAGCCTTTCCAACCCCGCAAACCGGATGCACCGGATGGAACCTGGAGAATGGATCAGAAGGATGTGGACCGCGTTCAGGAATTCCGCAAATGTATCGAGTGCTTTCTGTGCCAGGACGTTTGCCACGTGCTGCGCAATCACCACCTGCACGATCAATTCGTTGGGCCGCGATTCTTTGTCTACACCGCGGCGCTTGAAATGCATCCTCTGGATGTGGAGGATCGACTTAAGGATCTAAGAAAAACGCAGGGCATCGGCTTCTGCAACATCACCAAGTGTTGCACCAAGGTCTGCCCCGAAAGCATTCATATCACCGATAACGCCATTATCCCCTTGAAAGAGCGCGTGGTGGACCAGTTCTACGATCCGCTGAAGAAGCTGTTTCGAGTTTTCCAGGGAGACAAGTAACACAACACGGCGCAGCAGGCCGCATCTTCTTTTCTCGAAACAGCATCCAATCGAGCAGCAAGGAGGTCGCTCGTGCAGCCTACGGAGATTTCGGCGGTCGATAAAGGTAAAGAGATTGCAGCCCGTCAACAAGCTGTTGCGGGCGAGAAAAAAGGGTTCTTTCTGATTTCGCTTCTGGCGGGGCTTCTGGCAGGGCTCTGCTGTTTCACGCCCATCGTGCTCATCCTGCTGGGTTTGGCGACGCTTTCCGCAGCGACGAGCTTAGGCAATGTGCTCTATGGGAGCTATGCCTGGTATTTCCGCGCCGGAGCGCTCGTTTTTCTTGCCTTGGCGCTGTGGTTCTACTTTCGCCGTCAAGGCATCTGCACGCTCGATCAGGCCCGGCGGCAACGCAACCGGATTATCAACACGTCCCTGATTGTCCTGATTTTTGCGATCGGCGTTTACATCATCTGGACCTACATCATCGTCCAGTATTGGGGCATTGCGGAAGGGTTACCTTGGGCTCAGTATGACGAAAGCTGGGCCATTCCGGCGGCGGCCATCGTGCTTGGGATTGGCGTCCTCTTCTACGTTCTCCGATTTCGCCGATCGGGAAAGGTTTAAACAGCCGATCCGCCGGGGCGTTCCGCGAGGGAAGCGCCCCGCAGCAGCCCGAGCTTTAAGGATTGCTTCGGGTAATTGTAATCGGTTGGTTTAAAACAAAGCGAAGGGGCGTTTCGGCTGATAGCACAATTTGTTTCTTGCCTGTAAACGCCGCGCCCGCCGTCCCAGCGCCTGCCCCAACCGCCGCGCCAATTGCGGCGCCTTTGCCCTTGCCGGCAAGTGCGCCGATTAAAGCGCCCACGCCGGCGCCGCCTCCAATCATTTCCGCATTGCGCTTGGTTCGCGATTGAGCCTTGGCGCTCCATGCATCGGTTGAAATGGGAATGCTCTCGCCGCCCGTGGGCCTCAATGCCGTGAGCGTCAGAGAAAGCGCGGCAGGATGATGCAGCCTTCCGCCGCGGTCCACGCCTGTCACCTGGCCGCTCACCGCGCTTCCGGCGGGCACGACCACAACCCCATCTGCCGTCAGAGGCGATGACAACGTGCCATCAAAAGTCGAGCCAGCGGTGGCGGTGCCGCTGCTGATCGCCTCATTCAGCCGGATGTGCAAAGTGGTTCCGGCTGGGATGGTATACGTCTTGACCTGAGGCGCGCTGGCTTCTTTTGCCTCCCGATGACGCGCGCCCTCCCGAGCCGCTTGACCTGCGGCGTTGGCCCCCGATTGCGGTTGTTGCGATTGGGCTGCCTCCTGGCTGGCCGTCTGTTGATTTTTCGATCCGCAACTCATCAAAAGCAACAGCAGCAACGCCACGGCTGCTGCTATGAAAGGTTGTCTTTTCATACGAGAACTCCTCCTTATTAAGGACGTCGATAACTTACCAGTAAAGAAGTAAGGAACACCACCTCTTTATCGCAAGCCGAAACCTGAATGGCAGACCAAGTCTTCCTGATTCCTCTGCAAAGTATCGCAAAGTTAAGAGCGCGTCAAGTTGACAGGCATTTGATTCCAATGGATGATCCTTCTGAAGGAAGTCCAATACCGCCATGAGCGAATCCTGCGATACATTCAACAGCACAAGGCTCGGTTGGCTTCGCGGGCTGTCCTGGCGGATTTGCGCTACGCCGAGGAATTGCAATGCAGACCTGCGGGCAGAAGAGCAGTCGAAACCAAAAGGCGCATAATCAGCCTGTACGCTCCCGGATAAGCGGCGTAGCTGGCGATAAAGAAAGAATGAATAAGGAGGTATCCATCGATGGAAGTCCTGAAACCTCAGGAAGTAGAGTTTAGCCGCTGGCTTTCGGTCTGGCTGGGAAAATTGCTGCTTGTCCTGCTCGCCGCAGTTCTGCCCGGCCTCGCGCAACAGAATACAGGAACTATCCTTGGAACCATCCTCGATCCGTCGGGCGCCGTCATTCCTGGGGCGACGGTCGTGGTTGAGAATCAGGGCACGGGGCACGCCCTGAAATTGACGACTAACTCCACAGGCAATTTCTTCGCTCCTGAGCTTCCCGTAGGAGTTTACAGCGTGAGCGCCTCCCACACAGGTTTCCGAACGGAAGTGCGCAAGAACATTGCCCTGGCGGTGTCAGACCGGTTGCGGTTGACGATTACGCTTCAGCCCGGAGAAGCGCTGCAAACCGTGACCGTCTCAGGCGGAGCGCCCATTGTGGACACCGCCTCGACAACACTCGGGCGTGTTGTGGTGACTCTTGAGGCTCAGGACCTTCCCACCAACGGGCGTGACCTGAGCCAATTATTGGAGTTGGTGCCGGGTGTGAACCTGCAGGGCGGTCCCGGAAGCATTTCAGGTCAGAGCCTGTTCTCAAACGGCGGAGATACCATTCACCTGCTGATTGACGGCGCCGATGCGAGCCGCGTGGACTACAATCTGCTGGATAACACCTACGGGTCAAGCCAGAACCGCATTTCGCGGACAAGCATCGAAAACGTTCAGGAATTCCGGGTTTATGAGAATTCCTTCTCTGCCGAATTCGGCGACACGCTGGGTGGCGTGGTCAACATCATCACAAAGTCCGGAACCAATGAATATCATGGGGATGCGTTTGAATTTTTCCGCAACAGTTCCCTCGACGCGCGCAATTATTTTGATCCCGCCCCGCAGTTCAAGCCTCCCTTTAACCTGAACCAGTTTGGCGGCAGCCTGGGCGGGCCCATCAAGCGCAACAAATTGTTCTTTTTCGGAAACTATGAGGGCATTCGCCAGCGGACGGGAGTTTCTTTACTTACTTTTGTGCCCACGGCGGCTTTTCGTCAGACTGTGAATCCGGCTGTGCTGCCAGCCCTCAATATGCTCCCCCTGCCCAACGGCCCCGTCTCTCCGACCAATCCGGATGTGGCTCTTTATTCCGCGCAAAAGTCGAACTTTCTGGATGAGGACACGGCCGCCGCAAAGCTGAACTATAATTTAACCCCTTCAAAGCGCCTGGACTTTCGCTACAGCATCGATGATTCCCTGACGAAAAGCGTTTTTGGCGTCGCCCAGGGGCAGATTGCGCCTTCTTATGGGTTGAACCAGAACGCCAAGCTCACTTATACGGATAATCTCTCGCCGCATTGGCTGAATGAGGCTGGCGTGGCTTTCAATCGGATTCACATCGATCCGCGCTCCTCCATCGATCCGGCGATCATCAATTTCCCCATCGTCGGCATCATCGGGGTTGCGGGCGTGGGGCCGCATATTTTTGACCTTCGTGTGGCGAATAACTCCTTCTCTTATCTCGACACTGCTTCTTATGTGCAAGGCCGGCAGGAAGTGAAGTTCGGCGCTCAGATTATCCGCAACCAGGACAACAAGGCCCTGGACTTTCAGGAAACCGAGACCTATCTGAGCCTGCAGGATTTTGCGAACAACCGGCCCTTCGCCGTGGGCACCCTAGGGCAGCCTCGCGCCGGCATGCGCAACACGTACTACAACTTTTTCGCTCAGGACGATATTCAGGCCACTCAGAATCTCACCGTCAACATAGGCTTGCGATATCAATACGACACGTCGCCATCGGAATCCCACCGCCGGGCGGCAAACTTCAACCTGAATACCGGCAAGCTCGATGTCGCAGGGTCGCCCATTATCAATGCGCCCGCGCTCGATTTCGCGCCCCGCGTGGGGCTGGCTTACTCCCCGTTCCGTTCCAACCGCACCGTGCTGAGAGCCGGGTTCGGCCTTTTCTATCCCGATCTCCTGGCCGCCGACGCGCAGAATCTTCCCAACAATCTCTTCCAGCAATCGTTTTCGCTGAACGTATTTCAAGACCCCACGCTTCAGGGCTTCCCGTTCCCCGCCATCACCCAGTTCAGCGGCGTAACCAACCTGACCGCTTTACAGAAGAACTGGAACAGCCCTTACCTTGAAGCGTGGAACTTCACGGTGCAACAGGAGCTGACGCCCAATTCGCGTCTTCAGATCGCCTACGTCGGCAATCATGGCTTGCATCAGATTGGCCCTGCTGAAAACATCAATCGGTTCTTTCCCGCCGGAACCACCAACCGCCCTTATCCGGCATTCGGAAACATTAGTGAAACCCTGACGCGCGGCGTCTCCAGCTACAATGCGCTCCAAGTGAGCTTCAATCGCCGCTTTGCCGGTGGGATCACGTTCAACGCCAACTATACTTATTCTCATTGCCTGGACGATCTGCCAGCGCTCTTCGGCTCCTATCAGGACGATCACAACCCGATGCTGGACTACGGCAACTGCGATCCAGATGTGCGGCACCAACTGGAGTTCGATTACGTCTATGCGCTGCCCTCCGTGCCGCGTCTGCCGCGCGTGGTAGGAGGCGGCTGGCAGGTGAATGGCATTACGACCATGCGGACCGGGCTTCCATTCAGCGTCACGTGCGGTTGCGATCCCTTTCAATATGGATCTCTGACGGCCCTGGCGGATGTGGTTCCGAATGTCCCCAAGCGCCCCGTGTCTTTCGATATTCCCAGCGCGCAGATCAATCCGGCGGCTTACACCGCGCCAGCGCCCTTCACCTGGGGAAACTCCGGCCGCAATAGCCTGTTTGGGCCTAGTGCGGTGAATTTTGACTTCTCCCTGTTCAAGAATTTCCGGATCAAGGAAAGCCAAAGCCTGCAATTCCGCGCGGAGTTTTTTAACATCTTCAATACTCCGCAGTTTGTGAATCCAGCGGCCACGGTTGGTCAGCCCGGGTTCGGGACAAGCTTCGGCACCATCGGCACGGTGGACGGCTTCGGAACAAATCGCCAAATTCAATTTGCGCTGAAATACTCTTTCTAACTGAAACGTTTGGATAGCCATCTCTGAAACGGCGATGCCGTGTCAGAGATGGCTACCTCATGCTCACGTCATCGCTGTATAGCGCGCATTTACGTGGATGCGTTGACCAGGAACGCTCGTTGACTCGTATGTCGGTTTCTGCCAAGCGGTTGTCGCTGGTCTTTGGCGCATGCTTTTTGCCTCTTACGGCGTTCGCGCAGATCAAGACAATTTATGTTATCCCCTCAAGCCATTGGGATCGTGGCTTTATCACCAGCCCCAACGAAATTCTTCCTCTGGTCATAGCCCACGTCGATGAAGTCATCGACGATGCCCACGCCGATCCGAAATTCCGCTGGACCATTGAGAGCATCTGGCAACTCGAAGCATGGTTTGACCGCAACCCGGACCCTGAGAGAGTCAGGGAACTGGCTGATCTTGTCAGGAACGGGCAGATTGAAATTTCCGCCTGCTACGGGAGCATGCACACTTCCTTTATGGGGGCGGAAGAACTGAATCTGCTTACGCAGGATAGCTTCAGAATAATGAAGGCGCTGGGCGTTGGATTCACCGATCTCGCCATGATGGATGACGTGCCAGGGTTCAGCCGAAGGCTGCCCCAGGCGCTTGCGGCCAGCCACGTTCGATACTTTCTGAACGGCTCCAACCTCTTTATCGGCGGCGGAACGAGCCTTGCGCCCGGGCGCGTTCCGTTTTACTGGGAAGGGCCGGATGGCAGCCGCGTGCTCACCTGGGTCAGCCAGGGAAAACTGGGTGGCTATACCGAAGGCTTGGCCGATTACTATCTGGCGCCCGCCGCGCGCGATTTTTATCAGCACGCCCTTTTCATTCCGAAAAGTCTTCAGGGCAGACCTCCGCTTGCGATCATGGAAGTTGGAGTGAAGAAGCTGCTCGCAAGGTATCAGAAGGCCGGCTACAAGTACGATGCGGTGCTGGTGATGTTTCTGCATGACTTTCTTCCTCCCTCTGTTGAAAAAAAGGATCTTCTTCCCATGGTTGAGCGGTGGAATGCTTCAGGCCGCGAGCCCCAAATCCGCGTGGCCATTCCCCGCGAATTCTTTCAGCACATGCTCTCGAAGTATGGCTCTGAGATTCCCACTTATCGCGGCGATTGGAGCGGGTTGTGGGCGGAGGTCAAGACGAATTCTCCCGGCATCAGCGCCATGGCGCGGAAGCTTCAGATGGAATTGAGAACCACGAGCCTCCTTTGGGGCAGCCTTTGGTTTCGTTCAGGCAGCGCCTTCCCCTCAGGCAATCTGCTGTTGGACTACCGGCAGCTTTGGAACTATGACGAGCATTCCGGAGCGGGCCAGGTGGGCTGGCCAGGGCTGATGACGGTTGATGAAACCAATCAGACCAATCAGGAATATGTGGATTACGTACGCAGCGGCCTGAAAGATCAGCAATTTTTAGCGCTGACGGGCATGCAGCCTAGGGAAAACGGCGCCGGAGCCATAACGGAACCTGGCACGTCAGCAATGTCATTCGGTTCGGAGCATCCTGCGCTGAAAGTATTTCAGCCCCTCAGTTGGGAAACGAATTCTGTCGTCCGTATTCCCGTTTCTCCCGCTTTGAAGGGAACTCAATGTGTGCAGCATGTCGGTTCTACTGAAATTCTTCCTGTCCAGTGGTCATCCATGGGCGGCGTTTTCGTGGCCAGCCTCACCCCCGCGGGCTTCACCGCGTTCCGATCTGCTCCGTGCCCTGATGCTGCCGCCGGGCTGAAAAATGGAGCAAGCTCAACCACGCTTCAAAATCGCTTCTATCGGCTGGAACTGCGGCCTGCGGATGGCGCCATCTGTCATCTGATTGACCGCGAAGCGGGGCGTGAAATCGTGAATCAGGCGGCGCCGGAGGCATTCAATCAACTGGTCCGGATTCAGGGGTTCTCCCGGGTGAAAATGCCACAAATCCGGATTTCCTTTCACACAACACGCGGCCCTGTTTACGATGCGCTGATCGTCGTTCGACCCGCATCGGTGGAACCGGTCACCGAGTATCGTCTCTATCACGCGGTGAAGCGGCTCGAAATTCGCAATGAGCTTGACCATTCACGGATGCCAGTTGGCACAGACTCAGGCAAGGCGCAAAATTACGAGTTTGCTTTTCCAGTGATGCCTCGTGCGGTCATCAGGTCGGTTCAGTATGAAGACGGTGATGGCCTGGTATCCTTGCCGCAGGATTATCTGCCGGGCGCGCGCATCGATGCGGCTGTTTCTCACGGGCTGGCCATTACCGCCGATCAGTTCCATTTTATCCTCGCTTCCGCCCAGGCCTTTTTCTGGAGCTTTCCCAGAAAGGGTTCCGAACCTTGGACTCTATGGAACAATGAAGTGCTTTCCACTGCATGGAGAAACGCCGATTCGGGTGAGACGCGCGACGTGGGCTATTATATTTTCCCGACGGTTGAGCCCGGCCTTCCTCAAAAGCAGTGGTTTATCTATTCCGTTACAACCTGGCAGGGAGACGCCGATCGAGGCCTGGCTTACCGCAAAATCTGGAATTCCATTTCGTCTCCCCTTGTGGCCATCAGCCGGGAAACAGGCGCCGGCCAGCGAACAGGGCTGAACTCCTCAGCGTTTAAAGTGGATAATCCAAACGTTATGATCCTTGCCGCCGCATCATCCCTCACCCGCCCCGGCGCGTTGGTGCTGCATTTGCAGGAAATCTCGGGACGTTCACAGAGAGTGGACTTGGAGTTACCTTCGGCTGGAATAAAGGCCACAGAGGTAGACCTTGCTGAAGCCCCTTTCGGCCGTGGCCGTTTGGCGGCAAAGGGCAGAGTCGTATCGCTGAAAATCGGCGCAAATGCCACGGTTTCAATCCTTCTCACGAAGCAGAAGGCAGATTAAGATTCGCTCCTGTATTCTGCTGCCCCTTACTCGCTTGCGACGAGTCGGGGGGCATCTTTTCCCCGTGGAGGCGAGGGTTCGCAAGAAAAAGGGCTCTACCATCTCTCTTGTCAGTTTGACACCTTCCGAAGCCCTCTGTTAACTTAAATTACGTTAAGATTTTCCAAGGGGTTTCTGTCAATAAGCAAGCAGTTTCAGAACGGTCTTGCCATC
>Ga0070737_10005827_pt1 | contig 11583 bp, 13 predicted proteins | sample Coa_R1_10_FD_66438 | JGI IMG/M metagenome (GOLD analysis project Ga0070737, IMG submission 66438) | Surface soil microbial communities from Centralia Pennsylvania, which are recovering from an underground coalmine fire - Coalmine... | ecosystem: Environmental > Terrestrial > Soil > Unclassified... | reverse complement strand
ATTTGCTGTGGCGGCGCTGTCCCTTCACTTCGTTCAGGGCAGGCTCTCAGCGCCGAAAGACGCCGGTGGGGACACCGGCGCTACAGAAGAAGTCGTCACTATAATTTGTAATCCTCAATAGATTAGCGAGTTAGCACGCTCATGGTGACTGAAAATGGTGTTTTGCGCGCGCCACAGCGTATAATACGTCCATGGTCGATTTGCTGATTTTAGGCCTTTTCCTGGTGGTCTATTTCCTGGTCCTCCCGCGAATCCCGGGAATTTCCCGGTTCACCTGATCTCCAAAGCTTCCCGCTCCGTGGGGGCGCAAGAATTCATGCGGCGAGAAGAGTAAAGAATCCCCGATCGCTCGCTGAAATGCATTCCGAGGCTCGCGTCTGATGGTCTATGGACTCTTTCCTGCGCCGTGAGCTCACCCTTACCCACTCAACGGCCTTAGTCATCTCCAACATGATTGGGATAGGAATCTTCACGACTACGGGGTTCCTGATTGCAAATCTGGGCCGGCCCTGGTGGGTGATGGGCGTCTGGGCGGCGGGCGCGGTGATTGCCGTGGCCGGATGTCTTACATACGCCGAACTGGGCGTCAATTTCCCTCGCTCGGGCGCAGAATACGTTTACCTGCGCGAAGCCTGGGGAGGCGCATGGGGATTTCTGAGCGGCTGGATATCTTTTTTTGCGGGCTTTTCCGCTCCGATTGCGGCGACAGCCCTGGCCTTTGCCAGTTATCTGGGCTATTTCTCTCCGACGTTACTCCCTGGCCATGTTCGGGTTCGATGGGTCTGGCTGCACCTTGGTCCCGGCGAAGGCATCGCAATTCTTCTGGTTGTGCTTATCGCCTGCGTCAATATCCTGAGTGTGCGAAGCGCGGCTGATCTTCAAAACGTCCTGACAGGCATCAAGCTGGCCGTTCTGCTGGCATTCCTCGCCTTGGCATTTCTCTCCGGTAAAGCGCATGGCTCAAATTTTCAAAAATCGGTCTCTGGAAGCATGCCACACGGACTTGCGGCGGAGTTTGCCATCTCACTGGTGTTCGTCATGTTTTCCTATTCGGGATGGAACGCCGCCGCTTATGTTGCTGAGGAGATGAAAGACGTTGAGCGCGCGCTGCCTGTTTCGCTCGTGACGGGAGCGGTGATCGTCTCGGTTTTTTATCTGGCTCTCAATGCGGTCTTTATGATGGCTGTTCCGCCGGATCAATTGAGGGGGCGGGTCGAGGTGGGTTCGATTGCGGCTGAATCGTTGTTCGGAAGAGCGGGCGGTGGGGTGTTCAGCGGCATGATGGCTCTGGCCCTGGTTTCCTGTGTCAGCGCGATGGTGCTGGTAGGCCCGCGTGTTTACTATGCGATGGCTCAGGACAAGCTATTTTTTGTCCAGGCTGCGCGTCTGCATCCGGTTTGGAAGACGCCCGCGAGCGCTATCGTCTGGCAAACGATAGCCTCTATTGTGATGTTGTTGACCGGAAGCTTCGAGAGCCTGATTTATTACATCGGTTTCGCATTGATTCTTTTTGCCGCACTGGCCGCCGCGGGTCTTTTTCGGGTGCGGCGTCGCCCGGGTTGGAAGCGCCTTCGGGTTGCCGGCGGGTGGGTGCCGGGAGCTGCCGGTCTGTTTATCGCGGCGAGCGTCTGGATGCTGATCTATACGACGGCTTTGCGCCCCAAAGAGGCGCTCCTTGGTCTGCTGACGATCGTCGGCGGGTGGTTAGTTTATCGCTGGAGGTTCAGGGAGGGCTCGTGATCGGTGTCGCCTTGCGCCCGTTCAGAAAGATGCGAGCGTGGGTTGTTGTCCGAAAATCAAACTGGAAAATTCCTTGATCCGTTCGCGCTCGGTGCGCATATGCCGGACAGCGGCCACATAAGGCGCAAAGAGGAAGGGCGCGGCGGCGATGCTCAGGAAAAACTTCTGCACGCGAGAGAATGGCGAGAATTCGCCGTTGCGGACAGAGAGCACGGTCGGATAGTAACGCAGCACGACCCCGTAAATATCCGCGGCAAGCGACAAATGATTGGAATGCGGCCCGAAGGCCTGGCTTCGGCCGGCGCGAATATCAGCGATGAATTCCTCGCGGTTGCGGGCGGGGCTGGCGGTGTAGCTGCGGCCAATCCGGCGCAGGGTGTGAGAGTCGCTTCCCGCCACGATGCCTACCTGCCGTCCAATGCTGCGGAATCGTTCGATTAAAGCCACAATTAACGCATTGTGTTCGCGCTGAAGCGTGCCGTTGCGCACTTCAAAAATGTTGAACAACTCCGACATGCGTTCAATGAACTCCCGCACGCGCGCCGCATTCCAGAAATCGTGGAAAAAATGGTTGAGCACGTAGAGCAGGTTGTTCTGGCGAAGATAGGCCACCAGTTCTTCGGTGTTGCCGCGCAGCTTCTGGATTTCGCGGTGCTGGGTTTCGTTGTGGCCATACACGCCGATGTGAATTTCGTGATGAAAATTGGGCAGGCGGGCGGTAACTTCCTCGCCCATCATGAAGTCCGGCATGTCGCCGAACTGGTTCAAAAGTTCGAGGCAGCCGTCGATGGAATCGTGATCGGTGATCGTCACCAGGTCCATGCCCCGCTCCTTGGCGCGGCGATAGACGTCGATGGGTTTCGAGTAGCAATCGCGGGCTCTTAGGAAACGCAGATGCTTCACTTGACCGGAAAATCGGCTGTGGCAATGAAGATCCGCCTTGAAGGGTTTAGCTGCCATCTCGATCGCGCTCTCATGTTATATTACGCACTTTGTGCGACGCGGGGCAAGCCTGAGTTGGAATTTTCAGATCCGTGGCGCACAGGATGCATGACATGAGAGAAGCGGTTCTTCGAGTGGCAGCTTCCATGAAAAACGCGCTGGGCCGATGCTCCGTCTGCCTGTTCTTTGCGCTTGCGTGCATTTTTCTCGCAGCGGCGGCTGGCCAGGCGGCTTCGCCGATCACTTATGTGGTAGACCTCAGCCACCCCGAATCGCATCGGGTGGGTGTAACGCTGACTATTCCCGAAGCTCACGCTCATACGGAAATTCAATTTCCGGCGTGGAATGCTCTTTATCAAATCCGCGATTTCGTGCGGCACGTTCAAAATCTCCAGGCGCGATGCGACGGCCAGCCCGCGGGATTGATTCCCGAGGACCGCAATACGTGGTCAAGCGAACGCGCCTGCGCCCCGCTCGTCGTTCAGTATCAGGTCTATGCGGATGACCCCGGAGTTTTTTCCAGCGAATTGATCCCTGGTCATGCTTTCCTGAATCTGGCCGAAGTGCTCTTTTATATTTTGGATCGTCGCAATGAGCCTGCGCGCGTGCGGTTCATTCTGCCGCCTTCGTGGAAGCTGGTTACGCTGATGCCAGAAGATTCTGGCAGCGGAGAATACGTCGCGCCCAGTTATGATGCGCTGGTGGATAGTCCGGTTGAGGCAGGGGAATTCCAGATGTATTCCTTTTCGCAGGGCAAGGCTGTTTATCGCGTCGTCGTGAGGGGAAATCCAGCGGATTATTCGTCTGCGCGTCTTCTGAATTCAATTGCAAAGGTCACCGCTGCTGAAACTGCCTTGATGCGCGATGTTCCCTTTTCCCGCTATACGTTCATTTTTCATTTCCCTGAAACCGATGGCGGAGGGGGGATGGAGCATCGCAATGGAACGGCGATCAGTTTTCCAGCCGCTCAACTTCGGGATAACTGGAAGGGGCTGGAATCCACCATCGCGCACGAATTCTTTCACCTCTGGAACGTAAAGCGAATTCGCCCGCAAGGACTCGAACCCATCGACTATATTCATGGGAATGACACGCGCGACTTGTGGTTTTCCGAGGGCGTCACCAGCACTTATGCAAGGCTTGCGCTTCTTCGCGCCGGGTTAGTGGACCGGCAGGAGTTTTACGAGCACCTGGCTCAGGAAATTCACGAGCTTCAGAGGCGGCCCGCGCGGCATTTCCAGAGCGTGGAAGCGGCGGGAATGGATGCGTGGCTTGAAAAATACCTGGATTACGGTCGCCCTGAGCGGAGCATTTCTTATTACAATAAAGGCGAGCTTTTGGGTTATCTTCTTGACCTTGGCATTCGCCACTTCAGTGAGAATCGTCATAGCCTGGACGACCTGATGCGGCTTTTGAATCAGAACTTTGCCGGGCAGCATCGTTATTTTACGGATGAGGATCTGGAACGCCTGATCGCCTCCCTGGCCCCGCCCGCTTCATGGGTGCATAATTTTTTCAGGCAGGATATAACGGGAACCGCAGAACTGGATTACGAGAAGTACCTGGCCTATGCCGGCCTGAAGCTGGTGACGGAAGCTTCTACGGAGCCCGACTGGGGATTTCAGGCGGCCCGCAACTTTGAGGGATTGATTCAGGTTGCCGCAGTCGATCCCGAAAGCAACGCTGCGCACGCGGGCCTTGAGAACGGCGACGTGCTGATGAAAATTAACGGCCAGGTGATTTACGCCCTGCCGCAGGATATTCTTGGCGTGAAGCCGGGCGAGAAAGTGAGCGTGCAGGTGCGGCGAGGACCTCGTTGGGTGACCATTCGATTCAATCTTGGCAAACGGCAGGAGACGGAATATCGCGTGGAGGAGGTTTTGAGTCCGTCGCCTCAACAGCTTGCTATCCGAACCGGCTGGCTTGAGGGGAAAACATCAGGCTTGTCAGGCTCTGAAATTCCATGATCCGCTCACTCTTCGTGATCTCGTTCGCTTTGGCCTATGTTCTGATGGTAGGTACGCCCTATCTGCTTTACACGTTCCTGACTGGAAATACGGATCCCATTTACCGGGTGGGAGTCCTGGGGGCGAAGTTGACTCTCCGACTGGCCGGTGTGCGGCTGGAGGTGCGCGGGCGGGAAAAAATTCCTCAGGGACGCGCCTCGGTTTATATGGCCAATCATCAGAGCAATTGCGATCCGCCCGCGATTGTGAGCTTACTGCCGCCGGTCTTGATTTTAGTTAAGAGAGAATTTTTCCGTGTGCCGGTTCTGGGGTGCGCCATGCGTCTGCGAGGTTTTATTCCCATCGATCGCAAAAATCGCGGAGGAGCCATTCGGGCTCTGGAACAAGCCACGCGATTCCTCATGGCAGGGCATTCATTTCTGGCTTTTCCCGAGGGTACGCGGAGTGTGGATGGCCGTCTGCTGCCTTTCAAGAAGGGCGTCTTCATCATGGCGCTCAAAGCGGAGGCGCCAATAGTCCCCATCTCGATTTCAGGTAGCCGAAAGATCATGCCCAAGGGGCAGCCGGTGATTCGCTCCGGGGTTGTTCGTGTTATGTTTCACGACGTTGTCGAAACCCATGGCTGTAATATGGAGGATTTGGAGTCGATTCAGGGTCGGGTTCAGGCAGCTATTCTCTCCGGGCTTGCCGCCGAGGAGAGATCGCTGGAGGCGGTAGCGTGACCGAGAATCGTTTCTAAGGAGGCAGCGTCGGAATCGATACAGCATGGTGATCGCCAAAAGATACCTTATTTCAGGAAGGGTGCAGGGTGTGGGATACCGTTTCTTTGCTGAACGGGAGGCGAGTCGTCTGGCAATTCGCGGATACGTAAAAAACCTGCCCGATGGGGATGTGGAAGCTTACGCCATCGGAAGTGAAAGCGCTCTCGCCGAGTTCAAACGACGACTGAAGGAAGGCCCGCGGGGCGCTTATGTCACCCGCGTCGAAGAGACCGAGCAGCCGATTGACCGCGACTATAACCGCTTTGTCATTGAGACCTGACTTTCTCCGAGCGCCTTTTTTCAGGTGTTAGAGAAACGTTACAGGCTGTTGTTCAACATTCGATTCGTGGAGGAATTGTGGAGGACCTCAAACGTCTGATTCGTGAAGTGCCGGATTTCCCGAAGCCCGGAATTCTTTTTTATGATATTACGACTTTGCTGAAGGATCCTGTCGGGCTCCATCGCGCTGTCGATGCGCTTGCAAACCACTACGTGGGTCGGAAGATTGATCGGGTGGTAGGGATTGAAGCGCGCGGATTTATTTTTGCTCCCATGGTAGCTTATCGGCTCAACGCGGGTTTCGTCCCGGTACGCAAGCCCAAAAAGCTTCCGGCGGAGGTTGCGCGAGCCAGCTACCATTTGGAGTATGGCGCGGATTCGCTCGAAATGCATCGGGACGCTATTGAGGAAGGGCACAGCGTCTTAATCATCGACGATTTACTGGCCACGGGGGGAACTGCGTCCGCCGTCGCAGGGCTTGTGGAACAAGTCAACGCGCGCGTGGCGGGGTTGGGATTCCTGATTGAGTTGGAGTTTCTGAAGGGGAGGGAGAAGCTCTCGCAGTATGATATCCACGCGGTCCTGCGGTATTGAGGCGAAGAGGTGCACTGGAAAACTTCGTGCAGACGAAGGCCCGTTAGCTCAGCGGGTTTGCTCGAAACGGTGATGACAGGTTATGTGGGCAGGTCTCGGGAATCTTTTTCAGAATCGACGCCTAACTCCTTGAGAAGGCTATCGAGAAAGAATTCTTCCGGGAGAGCTCCTTCGATGTAAGAACTTCCATTGATCACGGTTTTAGGGACCGCGTAAACTCGATGCTGCGCGACAGCGTCAGGGAACTCGGTAGCTTCGATACAATCCGCTTTAATCCAATCATTCTCGATTGCGAAAGAGTGAGCCAGGCGCACGGCCTGGGGGCAGTGCGGTCAGGTCGGCGTTACAAATACTTCCAGATGAAGCGGCTGGTTGATATGGGTGAGTTTTTCCTTTGTTTCCGGCTTCAGTCCGGAATCGTTTTTTGAGATATGGAGGATCGCGTCGAGCAGCGTTGAGAATTCATACCCTGCGGGCAAGCCATAGAATCGAACGCCGTAGTCTTTGCCGTTGCGAATGACGGTGGCCGGAACCTTGTCGATGGCATATTCGGCAACTTTTTCCTTCTCAAGCAGGAAATTATGGACTTCGAGTGACAGCTTGTCAGAGGTTCCGGAGAGTTCTTCGAGCAGCATGCGAGCTTCACGGCCGTATTCTAGGTTAAGTTCCTGCGTGAAATGGATTAATTTCACCGGACTCGTCATTTCCTGTAATCTTTCGCGGATTTCGGCCAAGTCGCTTTCCCTTAGCAAAGGCATGATCTTTCCTCACTTTGAATTTGCAGGCTAACATGAACAACTTCAACGCATCAATTCAGCACTATTATATTTCAGATGCGTTAGAGAGCGTCCTTGTTTCAAACAGGCTATAGAGAGGGGCGTGGGAAGCGAGCGACTGCGCACAGAGCCTTGTGCGGGGCTGTGAAGTCCCGTAAGTTTCGCTGACTACCTTTATTTTTGAGAAACAAGATACAATTCTAGTTTTGTGCGTCCGTGAAGCGCCACAGAAGATGGCGGGGTGCCGCAAACGATGTGGTAAACGGTTTGGGCGTAAGCTTGTTGCGAAGAGGAATAGACAAAAAGTGGAAAACCAGGACAATCAGCCGATAATCCCGCAGCCATTCGTATCCGAAGAGCCGTTGTCGCCTGAAGAGCGAGCGCGGCGCCGGTTCGTGGGCTGGCTCCTGGGCATTGTAGGAGCCGTCGTTGGAGTTTTGTTGTGCATCCCGCTGGTTCGCATGGCGCTTTATCCGCTTTTCGCCAAATCCGGCAGGGCAGGGTGGTCAGACCTCGGCGATGCGAATCAGTACGCTTCCTTGGCAGCGCCCGAGCGGCGCGTGATCCAGATCCAGAATATTGACGGGTGGCGGCAGACGATTTCAGAAAAAGTGGTTTATGTGACGAAAGGTCCGAATGGAAAGCTGCGAGTGCTCACCGCTGTTTGTCCGCACCTGGGCTGCGAAGTAGCCTGGGATGCATCACTGAATAAGTTCAAATGCCCCTGTCACGGCGGGACATTCGCGCCAGATGGGAAGTACATTTCCGGGCCTCCGCCGCGCGGGATGGATACTCTGCCGGTGGATATCCAGAATGGCCGCTTGATGGTGCGATACGAGTATTTCCGTAATCTGGTTCCGAACAAAGAAGTCATTGGATAATATCCTGTAATCGACAACCGCATCTCGCGTGAGCAGCCTGAAATGCAGGTCGTGTCGATTAAGAGTGTTTTCTATGTCAGATTCTCCCGTTACTGCAAAGCCTCCCATGGACATGCAAAGCAAAGAGCCGCGGGGCGTTTCCAACTGGCTCGATGAACGCACCGGCTGGAAAGAGATGATGCACGAATTCCTGGATGAACGCATCCCGGGAGGCGCGCGGTGGTCGTATGTTTTCGGCTCAGGCCTGCTCTTTATTCTGCTTTCTCAGGTTGTGACCGGCATTTTCCTGGCGCTGTACTACGTTCCTTCCGCTGACCACGCTCACACGACCGTTGCTTATATCATAAAGGTCGTTTCAGACGGCGCCTTCCTGCGCAGCGTTCACTCCTACGGCGCAAGCATCATGGTGATCCTGCTGGTCGTTCACATGACGCAGACGTTCCTGTTCGGCGCCTACAAGGGGAAGCGGGAACTTCTCTGGGTTGTGGGCTGCATCCTCTTCGCTTTGGTGCTAGGGATGGCCTTCACAGGTTACCTTCTGCCATGGGATGAGCGTTCCTACTTCGCTACGGCGGTGGGCACGAACGTCATCAGCGAGGTTCCTGTCATTGGCCAGTGGCTTAAATTAGTGCTGCGCGGCAGCGCGGGAATGGGAACGCTGACCATTTCGCGCTTCTTTGTGGCGCACGTCTTCTTGCTTCCTGCCGCCTTGTTGATTTTCGTTGGGGCTCACCTTTTTCTGTTCCGCCGCTCAGGCCCGGCGGGTCCTCCCAGCGCTGATCCAGTCGCCCTGAAGGCCAAAACCGAAAGGTTCTATCCCAAACAGCTTTTGATGGATTCAGCCTTTGCTTTGCTGCTGATCGTGATTTTGGCTTTGTTGGCCTACTTTGTGCCAAAAGCTTTGGGTCCCAAAGCCAATCCTGCGGATACGCAGTTCATTCCGCGGCCTGAATGGTACTACCGCCCCATCTTCCAGTGGCTTAAATATTGGGAGGGGCCGCTTGCCGTGATTGGCATTCTGGTGGTGCCGGGCATCCTCACCGTGCTGCTGGTCTGCTTGCCTTTTTACGATCGCCGGCCCGAGAGACGACCGCACAAACGTCCTGTGGCGGTGGGAATTTATTCGGTGGTTCTTCTCGCTCTGATCGCGCTGGGGATTATCAGTTATCACGTGGACCATGCTGACCCCAGCGTGGCCGCGCAGCTTGCTCGCCAGGAGGAAGCAGAGAAGGAATTCATGCGCCAGCCCTTTCAGCCCGAAATGGCGGCGGGCTCGGCGAGCGCTGTCGCGGCCGCATCTTCGAGCTCTGAGAATCCGCTCATTGCCAAAGGAAAACAGATTTTCGAATCGAATGGGTGCGTGGGGTGCCATGGCGCTGGCGGAGTGGGCACAACCATGGCCGTCAAATTGATAGGCATCGGGCAGAAACTTCCGCCCGATAAGCTCGCCGACCTCATCCGCCATCCCAACGCCAAAATGAAGGCAGGAGGCATGCCTGCTTTTCCGTTCTCCGATGAGGATATGAAGGCATTGATTGCCTATCTCGACAGCCTGAAATAGGGGATACTCGGAGTCTGGAGGCGGCGCCCGGTATTTTGGGATGGAAATTCCCCGCTGGCGCCAGAAAGCTTGCGGTGATCTGCCAGGTTGAGCGGCTCGGACTCGTCGATTACGCGGAGGGTCTTGAGCTTCAGAAGCGCCTTGTTGCGCAGCGTAAAGCTCATGCGATATTAGACACGCTTCTGTTGCTGGAACATCCCCATGTCTATACGCTGGGTCGCAATGCGCGTCGCGAAAACCTACTGGTCACGCCGGAATTCCTGCAAAAAATTGAGGTCCGGGTCATCGAAACCGACCGCGGCGGCGACATTACTTATCACGGGCCCGGTCAGTTGGTGGGTTATCCGATCTTCGATCTCACTCAGCACCGACGCGATATCGCCTGGTATATGCGCTCACTGGAAGAGGTTTTTATCCGCGTCGCAGGGGATTTCGGCGTTCAGGCAGGCCGCATCCCCGGGCTTACGGGCGTGTGGGTGGGCGATGAAAAGATTCTGGCCCTGGGCGTCCACATCTCGCGCTGGATCACTTCGCACGGCTTCGCTTTCAATGTGAATACGGATTTGCGTTACTTTGAGTGGATCATCCCTTGCGGCATCCGCGAGAAGGGCGCGACCTCATTAGAGAGACTGTTGGGCAGGTCCGTCGAGATGCAGCAAGTGATCGATCGGGTTGTGGAGCGATTCGGAGAAGTCTTTGGAATGGAGATGCGAATGTGGAGCGCTCCTGTGCCGGCGCATCATGAGCGGGCGATAAGCTCTGAAAAGGTTGATTTGTAAGCCGCCTTTTGTGTTTTGGGCCGCAGCGGGTGATCTCACTGCCTTGCCACGCGGTCTCGCCGAAAGGTCGCCAATCCTCGTGCTGGAGTGCGGCATTTGGCGCCAGACGCTCCGATGCTTAATAGGTCGCCGATCTATCGTGGGAAAAACGACTTCAACACATAAATCGCATGCTTCTGATGTCACGACGCTTCGGCGCATGCTCTATTATCTGAAGCTTACCCGCGAATCTGAATTCCGCATTGAAAAGGCGCTGTATCGGCAGGGGAAAATTGTTGGCGGCGTTTATGTGGGGCGCGGGCAGGAAGCGATGGGCGTAGGCTCAGCGATTCAGTTGATTGAGGGCGACGTCGTCTTGCCCAGTCACCGGGATTTTTCCTCCTTTCTGATTCGCGGCATTCCTCTGAAGGATATCTTCTGCAACTGGATGGCGCGCGCCAATGGCCCCACGCGAGGGCGCGAAAATACCTTGCATATCGGCAATCTCGAATGCGGCCTTATTCCGATCATTTCTCCCCTGGGCGATACCTGCCCTGTAGCGTGCGGCGTCGCCCTCGCCATGAAACAGCAAAGGAAAAATAATGTTGTGCTGGTTCACTTCGGCGAAGGCACGAGCAGCCGTGGGGACGTGCACGAGGCGATGAATCTGGCGGCGGTGATGAAGTTGGCCGTCATTTTCATCTGTAACAACAACGCTTATGCCTATTCCACGAGCACGGAAAAGCAATATGCCGTTAAAGACCTGGCGGTGCGAGGAGCGGCCTATGGCATGCCAGGAGTTAAAGTGGACGGCAACGATGTCCTGGCTGTTTATCAGACCGTTGCAAAGGCTATCGTCCGCTCAAGGAAGGGTGACGGGCCGAGCTTTATTGAATGCAAGACGTTTCGCATGACGGGGCATTCCGCTCACGATGCAGCAGAATACGTCCCTGAAAAGCTCATGAAGCAATGGGAGGCAAAAGATCCCATATTGCGGTTTGAAAAATATCTTCTTGCGCGACAAGTCCTGACCCGGAAGGATATTGAAGAATTGAATGAGGCGGTCAAAAAAGAAGTGGATGAAGCCGTCGCTTTTGCGGAGGCTTCACCGCTTCCGGAAGGACCCGAGGCTTTCGAAGGGGTTTATTGTGGCGCGGATTGTTGGTGGGAGCAGCCCGCGAAGGAAAGCTGACCCTGGCGTGATTTTTCGATTGAGCGCATTCAAGCGTCACGGCTACCGGTCGTCAAACGAAGAGAATGTCAATGCCTGTTTTGACTTATGTTGAGGCGATTCGTCAGGGAATTTGGGAGGAGATGGAACGCG
>Ga0070737_10005825_pt1 | contig 11584 bp, 11 predicted proteins | sample Coa_R1_10_FD_66438 | JGI IMG/M metagenome (GOLD analysis project Ga0070737, IMG submission 66438) | Surface soil microbial communities from Centralia Pennsylvania, which are recovering from an underground coalmine fire - Coalmine... | ecosystem: Environmental > Terrestrial > Soil > Unclassified... | reverse complement strand
TTAACGGCCCCGGCGGGGCTTCTGGCCGTGGTTTGCCTTCTTGCGGCGCGCCCGGAAGCGGGCCTTTCTGGTTCGTTTGGACACGGGCCGGGACTCTAACCTCTCCGGGGTGCCGCTGGGCCGATCCCGGCCCCCCACGGGTACCCTGCGGATGCATGGAACGCCTGGGCATCGTCGGGCTGCCCAACTCGGGCAAGTCGAGCCTGTTCAACGCCCTCACCGGGGGGTCGGCGACGGTCGCCGCCCACCCCTTCTCGACCACCGAGACGACCGTGGGAGTGGCGACGGTCCCCGACGGCCGGCTCGAGCGCCTCGCCGCGATGAGCGCCAGCCGCAAGGTGGTCCCCGCGACGGTCGAGCTCGTCGACATCGCCGGCTTGGTCGCCGGTAGCTCGACGGGGGAGGGGCTGGGCAACCGGTTCCTCGCCGGGATCCGCGAGGCCGACGCCGTCTGCCTGGTGCTGCGCGCTTTCGACGATCCCAACGTGGCTGGCGGCACAGACCCCCTCGAAGACCTGGGAGTGCTCGAACTGGAGCTCGTCCTCGCCGACGCCGCCACCGTCGACAGCCAGATCGAGAAGAGGCGCAAGGCGGCCAAGGCGGACAAGTCCCTGAAAGGGGAGGTGGACGCCCTGGAGGCGGCCAAGGGGCACCTCGACGCCGGCGTGCCGCTGTACCGTTCGGCGCTCGGGGCCGAGGAGCGGGGCCTGCTGCGGCCCTTCTTCCTCCTCACCAACAAACCGGTCCTGGCCGTGGTCAACCTCGGCGAGGACCAGCTCGAAGACGCCGAGACCCTCGTCAAGCCGGTCGCCGACGAGCTGGGCGGCCACGGCGACGTGCTCGGCGTCAGCGTGAAGCTCGAGGCCGAAGCGGCCCAGCTGCCTGCCGGCGAGCGCGCCGAGCTGCTCGAAGGCCTCGGCCTGGGTGAAGGCGCCCTCCCCAGGGTGGCGAGGGCCGCCTACCACCTGCTCGGTCGGCGCACGTTCTTCACCACCGGGGACAAGGAGAGCCGGGCGTGGACCTTCCGGGCCGGCGCCAAGGCCCCCGAGTGCGCAGGGGTCATCCACTCGGACCTCCAACGCGGGTTCATCCGCGCCGAGGTGATCCGCTGGGACCAGCTCCTGGAGATCGGATCGTGGGCGCGGGCCAAGGAGGCGGGCAAGCTCCGCGTCGAGGGCAAGGACTACGAGGTGGCCGACGGCGACGTGCTCGAGATCCGATTCAACGTCTGAGGATGTCCTGGCTGCTTCGCGACGACGACGTCCTCGCAGCCCTCGAGGAACGACGCCGCGGCTGGGCCGTTTCCCTGCGGGGGGCGGTGGTTTTGCGCGGGCCGGGAGTCGTGCACACCCTGGCAGCACCCGTCGCCCTCGACCTCGCCTGGTGCGCCGTCGTCTGCGAAGGGGACAAAGAACGGCTCGAGGTGCGCAGGATCGCCAGCATCGGACCCGGGCGGGTCGCCAGACCGCGCCTGTACCGGGGCGCTCTCGTGGTGGCCAACGAAGGGTCCTTCGAGCGCTGGCGGCTGAAGGTGGGAGACCGCCTGGAGATCCGACGGGTTTGAGCGGCCCAGGCCGGCTCTCGGTCGTCGGGACACCGATCGGCAACCTCGAAGACGCCTCTTCGCGCATGGCGCGCGTCCTCGCGGAGGCCGACGTCGTCTACTGCGAGGACACCCGCCGCACGCGCAAGCTCCTGTCCGCCCTCGGCATCGGCGCCCCCCGCCTTGTCCGCCTCGACGCCAACAACGAGGAGCACGCCGCAGCCAAAGTCGCCGCCGCCGTGGCGGCCGGGATGAAAGCGGCGGTGGTGAGCGACGCGGGGATGCCCACCGTCTCGGACCCGGGGGCGGCGGTGGTGAGAGCCGTCGCCGGCGCCGGCCTGGCCGTGGAGGTGGTCCCCGGGCCGTCGGCCGCGCTCGCCGCCCTGGCCGTGTCGGGACTGCCCGCATCGCAGTTCCGGTTCTTCGGTTTCCTCCCCCGCAAAGGCGCCGCCAGGCAGCAGGCGATCGGGGAGATCGCACAGAGCCCGGTGACGTCGGTCGTGTTCGAAGCCGCGGGAAGGGTCGGGGCCACCATCGGCGACCTGGCCGCGGTGTGCGCACCGGAGCGCGCCCTGGTAGCCGCCCGGGAGCTCACCAAACTCCACGAGGAGGTGTGGAGGGGAACGGTGGAGGAGGCGGTCTTGTGGGTCGCCGGCACCGAGCCGAGAGGCGAATGGGTCCTGCTCGTCGAGGGGTGCCGCCAGCGACCCGCCGCCTCCGAAGAGGAGATCCTCGGCGCTCTGCGGGCCAGGCTGGCCGCCGGGATGGGAAGGCGGGAGGCGGTCACCGAGATCGCCTCGGAGCTCGGGGTGCCGAGGCGCACCGTGTATGCCTTGTCCCTCCGGGCGGACGGGGAGCCCCCGTAGACTGCTGCGGACCGTGGACCGCTTCTACGTAACCACACCGATCTACTACGTCAACGACGCCCCGCACATAGGCCACGCCTACACGACGGTCACCGCAGACGCGCTGGCCCGCTGGCACCGCCTCTGCGGCGAGGAGGTGTTCTTCCTCACCGGCACCGACGAGCACGGGCTCAAGGTCCAGCGAGCCGCCGAGGCCAACGGGCTCACCCCCCTCGAGCAGGCCGACAGGACGTCCGCCCGCTACCGCGAGGTGTGGGAGCTCCTCGACATCTCCTACGACGACTTCATCCGCACCACCGAGGATCGACACAGGCGGGCCACGCAGGCGCTGATGCAGGCCGCCTACGACCGGGGCTGGATAGAGCTGCGACCCTACGCCGGCCTCTACTGCGTCTCCTGCGAGGCGTACTACAACGAGGAGGACCTGCTCGACGGGCGGCGCTGCCCGATACACCGCGCCCCGGTCGAGTGGTTGGAGGAGGAGAACTACTTCTTCAAGCTGTCCGAGTTCACCGACCGCCTGCTCGAGTGGTACTCCGCTCGCCCCGGGGCGGTGACCCCCGAGGCGAAGCGCAACGAGGCGATCGGGCTGATCAAAGGAGGACTGCGGGACATCTCCATCTCCCGGACGTCGATCACCTGGGGGGTGCCCGTCCCCTGGGACCCCGGCCACGTGTTCTACGTGTGGTACGACGCGCTGATCAACTACGCCACCGCCGCCGGCTACGGCACCGACCCGGAGCGCTTCGCCTCCTGGTGGCCGGCTGTGCACCACCTGATCGGCAAGGACATCCTCCGGTTCCACTGCGTGTACTGGCCGGCGCTGCTCATGGCCGCGGACGTAGAGCCGCCCGCGCGCATAGCGGTCCACGGCTTCCTGCTCGTCGGCGGGGAGAAGATGTCCAAGACGTCGCTGAACCAGATCGCCCCCGCCGAGCTGGTCGCCACGTTCGGGGTGGACGGCTACCGCTACCACTTCCTGCGCGACCAGGCCTTCGGCCCGGACGGCGACTTCTCCTACGAGGGGATGGTGGCGCGCTACAACGCCGACCTCGCCAACAACCTCGGCAACCTGCTGTCGCGGGTGGCGACGGTCGTCGAACGCAAGTGCGGGGGGGTCGGCCCGGCGCCGTCGCCGGCGTCGCCGCTCGCCGCCGCCGCCGCCTCGGCCGTCGACGACGCCGTGCGCGCCTGGGAGCGGATCGCACCGAGCGAGGCGCTGGAGGCGGGGTGGAGGCTGGTGCACGCGGCGAACGCCGCCCTCGAGGCCGCCGAGCCGTGGAAGGCCGAGCCCGGCCCGTCGGTGGACGCAGTCCTGGGGGACGCCCTGGAGGTGCTGCGCATCGTGGCGCTGCTGGCCAGCCCGGCGTTGACGCGGGCGTCGGACGAGATATGGCGGAGGATCGGCCTCCCGGGGCGGGTGGCGGACCAACGGCTGCCGGCCGCCGCCGCCTGGGGGGGCTACCCGGGGGGGTTGACGGTGTCGCGGGGGGAGCCGCTGTTCCCCCGGCTCGCCGGCTGACCGCCGTGTGGACCGACAGCCACTGTCACATCGACGCCTCGCACCTCCCCGCCGCCCTCGACGCGGGGGTGGCGAGGATGGTGGACGTGGGCACGGACGCGGCCACCTCGGCCGCCGCCATCGCCCTCGCCCACAGCGCGGCGGGGATCTACGCGACCGTCGGGTTGCACCCCCACGACGCGTCGGCCGGGACGGCCGGCATCGTGGAGCTCCTGCGGTCGCCCGACCCGCTCGTCGTCGCCGTCGGGGAGTGCGGCCTCGACTACTACTACGAGCATTCGCCGCGCGAAGCGCAGCTCGCCGTGTTCGCCGAGCAGGTCGAGTTGGCCCGTTCCCTCGACCTTGCCCTCGTGGTCCACAGCCGTGACGCCTGGGAGGACACCTTCGGCCTCCTCGCCGAGGACCCGCCTGACCGCCTGGTGTTCCACTGCTTCACCGGCGGCCCGCCGGAGGCGCGGCGGGCGCTGGACCTGGGCGCCTACCTGTCGTTCAGCGGCATCGTCACGTTCAAGAACGCCGCGCCGGTGCGCGAGTCGGCGTCGCTGTGCCCGCCCGACAGGCTCCTGGTCGAAACCGACACCCCCTACCTGGCCCCGGTGCCCCACCGGGGTGAGCCGAACCGGCCGGAATGGGTGCCCCTGGTCGGCGCAGCGGTGGCCTCGATCCGAGGCGAAGCGCCGGAGGAGGTCGAGGAGGCGACGTGGGCGAACGCCGAGCTGGTCTTCCGGCTCCGGTGATCTCGAGCGCCCCGCAGCTGGCCGCCCTGCTCGGCCGCCACGGCGTCAGGCCGAGCCGCGCCCTCGGGCAGAACTTCGTGGTCGACCCGAACACCGTTCGGCGCGTCGCCCGCGTAGCCGGCGTCGGGCCGGATGACCACGTGCTCGAGGTGGGCCCAGGGGCCGGCTCGTTGACCCTCGCCCTCGCCGAGAGGGGGGCGGCCGTCACCGCGGTGGAGGCCGACGGCCGCCTCCTGCCCATCCTCGAGGAGGTGCTGGGCGGCACCGGCTGCGTGCGGGTCGTGCACTGCGACGCCCTGCGCGCCGACTGGGCGTCGCTGCTCGCCGGCTCCGACCGCTGGGCGCTGGTCTCCAACCTGCCCTACAACATAGCCACGCCGCTCGTCGCCGGCCTTCTCGACTCGGTGCCTGCCGTGGCCCGGATGACGGTCATGGTGCAGCGGGAGGTCGGGGAGCGTCTCTGCGCCGCCGAGGGGTCCCCCGCCTACGGGGCGGTGTCGGTCAAGGTCGCCTACTGGGCGCGCGCCAAGGTCGTGGGCCGGGTGCCCGCCACGGTGTTCTGGCCGCGGCCGCACGTGGAGTCGGTGCTCGTCTCGCTCGAGCGGCGCGCCGAGCCGGCGGTCGCCGGCGTGACGCCCGAGGCGCTGTTCGGCCTGGTGCGCGCCGGCTTCGCCGGCCGGCGCAAGATGCTCCGGCGCTCGCTGGGGGGCCTTGTCAGCCCCGACGCCTTCGCCCGGGCCGGCGTGGACCCCGAGGGCCGCGCCGAGGACCTCGGCGTGTGCGCATGGGGACGCTTGGCCTTGGCCGCCGCCGACCCGGCCTGGGCCCGGCGGTGAGGGGGGAGGCCGCCGAGCTGGCGGCACCGGCGAAGCTGACCCTGTCCCTGCGGGTCACCGGCGTGCGCCCCGACGGGTACCACCTGCTCGAAGCCGAGATGGTGAGCGTCGACCTGGCCGACGTCGTCAGCTTCGAGGCAGGCGACGGGCTGGAGGTCGCCGGCCCCGAGGCGGGCGGGGTGCCCGCCGGCCCCGCCAACCTGGTCCGCCGGGCCCTGCAGGCGGTCGGCCGGTCGGCACGGGTGCGTCTGGAGAAGCGCATACCGGCCGGAGCCGGCCTCGGCGGAGGATCAGCGGACGCGGCAGCGGTGCTGCGGTGGGCGGGCTGCTCCGACCCGGGTATCGCCGCGTCGCTCGGCTCGGACGTGCCGTTCTGCGTCGCGGGCGGCAGGGCGAGGGTCGGCGGGGCGGGGGAGGTGGTCGAGCCGCTGCCGTTCCGCCCGGCGGCCTACACGCTGGTCGTGCCCCGCCTGCACGTTTCCACGCCGGCGGTCTACCGGGCTTGGGACGACCTCAGGGGGCCGGTCGGCGACAACGGCAACGACCTCGAGCCGGCCGCCCTCGCCGTCGAGCCCCGCCTCGTCCGCTGGAGGGACCTGCTCGGGGAGGCCACGGGGCTGGTGCCCCGCCTGGCGGGCAGCGGGTCGACGTGGTTCGTCGAGGGCGAGCACCCCGGCGCGGGGCGGGTGGTCGTGCGAACCGTTCCCTCGGGTTGGCCGCCCGGCGCGGCGGCGGGTTAGCCTGCTACCCCCGTGGGCTCGCTGATCAAGAAGCGCAGGAAGCGCATGCGCAAGAAGAAGCACAAGAAGATGCTCAAAGCCACCCGCTGGCAGAGGCGGGCGGGCCGGTAGCGGGGTCGGCTGTGGGCGTCAACCGCAGGGCGGAGATCAAGATGAGCCCCGAGGAGGTGGACCGCTTCCTCCACGAGGAGCGGACCGCCACCATGTGCTCGATGCACCCCGACGGATCGATACACGCTGTCGCCATGTGGTACGGCTTCCTCGACGGGGTGATCTGCGTCGAGACGAAGCGCAAATCGCAGAAGGTCCAGAACCTCCGCCGCGACCCGCGGCTCACTTTCCTGGTCGAAGCCGGCGAGTCCTACGACCAGCTGCGGGGCGTGGAGATCGTCGGGAGGGCCCGCATAATCGAGGACCCCGACTCCGTGTGGAGGTTCGGCGTGTCCATGTGGGAGCGCTACGTGGGCCCCTACGACGAGTCGCAGCGCGCCGCGGTCGAGGCGATGATGCACAACCGCCTCCTCGTCACCGTGGACGTGCAGAAGACCGTCTCGTGGGACCATCGCAAGCTGGCGGGTCCCGACGCCGGTCTGGGAGGGCGGGCCGCGGCGGGTTAGGTGGGCCGCGGCGAGAGCCCGAGGCGGGGCGCCGCGACGGCCTGTTCGGGCCAGCGCCGGCGGGAGACGGCGGACAGCTTTCGAAGCAGGGCCACCGCGCCCGGGTCGTCGTCGGCTGGGCGGGTCTCGATCACCCCGTCGGCGGCCATGCCCGAGACGACCTCCCGTCCGAGGTCGGTACGGACGAGGGTGAGCGTCCAGTCGTTGAAGGCGCCGATCCCCCCTGTGGAGATGTCGGCGTGCTCGGCGGCGAAATCGGGGCAGAGCTTGCAGCCCTCGCGGGTCCAGTGGTGGCACTCCTTGAGCGGCACTTCGTGGTAGGACCCGTCGCGCATCCAGATCTGCAGCACGCCTTTGATGTTCATCTTGGCTATCTCCGCCCGGCGCAGCCCGTACTTGGCCTCCAGCAGCTCGTCGAAGATGGCGTCGTCGAAGGTCTTCGAGCAGAGCAGGCCGATCGACAGGGCCAGCCGACGGGCCGGCTTGCCCGCCTTGCGGGCCCGCATGACGCCGGGCACCGACGCCTGGCAGCTCATGCCGACCAACGCCAGGCGCTCGTAGCCGGCGGCGATCGCCTCGGCGTAGGCGAGCGTGTTCGCCGAGTAGGTGTAGCGCGACCCGGCGGTGGCGAGGACCTCCTCCCGGGTGCGGGCGAGCGCCGGGACCGCCTTCCACGTGCTCCCGTCGCCTTCGAGGGCGGACACCAGGGCGGCGTCGATGCGGTCGTTGTCCAAGCACCACAGCAGGATCGCCGACACGAGCCCGCCGTCCTGGCCGGCCGAGTGAACTTGGGGGTCGGTGGCCCGCGCGAGGAGAACGTCCTTGGCGACGCCGGCGAGCTCGCCAGGCTCCCGGGTGCGTCCGAACAGGGTGGCGTCGATCTCCGGCTCCCAGTCCCGGAACCGGGGACATGCGCGGGTGCAGTTCGTGCAGCCCTTCTGGCCGTGGACGCAGTCGCCGGGCCCGAGCTCGTCGTCGAGGTGGTACGGCCGGTAGACGCCGTCCTTGTCGTCGTAGCCGAGCACGTCGTAGGGGCAGGACACGATGCAGCCGGCGCAGCCCGTGCACAGGCCGGAGGTGACGACTTCGCTGTAGAGCTCGGCCCACTGGGCACGCCAGCGTTGCCGTGCGGGTGCGTTATCCGTCGCGGTCACACGCGGCAGGCTAGTCGTGGGGGCGGCTCGGACTCGGATTCAGGCGTGGTAGTAGCCGGCCGGCGAGCACTTGAAGCCGGTGGGCGTGGCGGGGTCGCGGACGAACTGGCCGTTCTTCACGTCTATCAGCACGAAGCAGGTGGGAGGCGTCTTGGTGGCCGGGTCACCGGGGGCGACGAGGCCGTCGCCGTTGAACTGTCCGATCTGCTTGATGCCCGCCACTATGTTCGCCCTAGTCGGGGCGCCGGTCGTGTTGATCGCCTGGGCCAGTAGAAGCCCGGCGAGCCACGAGTAGACGGCGTACACGTCGGGCACCTGGCCGGGGTCCACCCTCGCGTACCACTGGTCGAGGGTGGCGACCATCGGGACCTGGTTGGCGTCCTGGCCGTCGTAGAGGGCCATCGACTGAGAGAGGATCGTCCCGGCGGCGCCCGGTCCGGCGTTCTGCAGGTAAGCGGGGTCGTAGGCGGCGGGAGAGTAGTTGCCGAGGACGATCTTCATCCCGGCCTGGTACATGGCGTTGGCGAGCTGGCCGGTGATCTGGCCTGTCGCCTGGAAGATCACGCCCTGCACGCCTGCCGCCTTCATCTTCTGCACGTCCCCGTTGAAGGTGGGGTCGGTCGGCTGGAGGGTCTTGTCGACGAAGATGAACTTGAAACCGACTGATTGGAGCGCCGACTCCTCCCACGTTCCGGTCTGCGCCGTCTGCGGAGTGTTCTCCACGAGCAGGGCCATGTGCTGGGTGGCCTCGTGGTAGACGGGGCTCTGGATGAACCACTGGTAGGCGCTCGTCTGGTAGCCGGGAGCCTCCGGGGAGGGGGAGAAGTTCATGGGGGAGTCGAAACGCTGCGAGGACAGCGCCTCGCCGATGTCGGGCACGTTGGGGGCCCCGGCGGGTATGCCGGCGTCCTGCAAGGAGAAGGAGCCCATGAAGGCGAGCACCTGGCTCGCCATGCTCGAAGCTTCGTTCTGGTCGGTCGCCTGATCGAACTGGTCGTCGGCGGAGTCGACGACCAGCTGGCGGCCGCACAGCCCGCCCATCGAGTTGATGTAGGCGGCCACCGCCTCGGCGCCGTAGCGGGCTCCGGCGAAGAGGCCGGGGACGGGTCCGTTGATCGTGGCGATGTTGCCGACGGTGATGGTCTTGGCGGTCACGCCCGGGTCGGAGCTGGGCGCCCCGGCGGGGCAGAGCTTTCCGTTTGGCCCGGCCAGGGGGTCGTCGGCAGGGGCGACCGTCGAAGCGCCCGAGGACCCGCCGCCTCCCGACGAGGACGCGGCCGTCCCCGTCTTGGCGGATGTGGACGCCTGACCGCTCTCGGCGCCGCCGGAGGCCGCCGCCAACCCCGGCACGGTGTTCGACGACGCCGCCTGGGTGGAGCCCCCGCTGCCGGCGGCCTGCAGCTGCCCCCCGCTGGCACCCCCGCCGCCGGCCGAGCCTGCAGCACCGTTGAGCGCCGCTTCCTGGGCGGCGGTCAGGCGCGCCCCGCAGCCGGTGAGCAAGAGCGTGAGAGCCCCGGCCGCGGCCATCGAGGCCCGCCACTTTTTCCGGACGATCCTGGTCACGCGAAAACTCCTGAGGCGCCGCACATGGTGCAGTACCGGTATCCCTCGGTGCCCGCCGGCACGCGGCGGACGTCCTCACGTTTGGCCACCACCGGGCAGTCCCGGCGGTGAAGGAGGGTGCCTTTCGGAGTGGCCAGCAGCAACGGGACGGGAACCTCGCCCGTCGGCTCGCCGGGTGACGCCGCCCGTCGTCGCGACCCGCGGGCGCTGCCGTTGCGCCCCACAGCCGTTGGCCCCACCAGCATGGCGGTGCCGGAGCCGAGCGACGCCTCCAGGAGCTCCTCGATCCGGCGGAGGGACTGCTGCGCGGCGTCGGCCTGGCGGCGGGACTCGCCGAGCAGGCGGCTGAGCCAGTAGCCGAAGTACATGAAGCAGCCGACCGCGGTCAGCCCCAGGCCGAGCAGGCCACCGGAGATGAGGTAGCTCATCTGCGAATAGGGCCGGCCGTTGTGGGCGGCACCGTCCCAGCCGAGCAGGACGAGCACCAGGCCGAGGGGTATGAGCACGGCGCCGGCCGCGAGGAGGATCTGCTCCACGGGGAGCGCCTGGCCGCCGCCCGTCCTTATGCGGGCGACGGCCACCGACAGAGCCGAGTGCCGGTCGGGGGCCGGGCGGACGGGCGGATCGCCGGCGGTTGATGTGGCTGTCATGGGCCTTCCTGTTGTGCTATCGGGCACGCGGATGTCGCGTCTCTGGCGAGGGCCAGCCGGGCGAAACGGAACAGGGCGTAGCCGACCAGCGCGGCGACGGCGACGCCGAGGGCGACAGCGGTCGCCCCCAGGGGACTGAAGGAGACCAGGACCGCTGGGCCGACACCCCCGGCCGTTCCGGTCGACGTCGCGAGGGGCGTGGAGGCGCCGGCCGCCACTGGCAGCGAGACGCCGGGGGAGGCCCCGCCCCCGGCCGGTGGGGCCGAGGAGGGCGCCGAGGCGGCGGTTCCGGTCGTCCCCCCCGAGCCGGCGGCGGGGGTGCCCGAGGGGTTGAAGGCGAAGCTGAACGGCGGCGACGCGTCGCTCGAAGCCGTGGCGCGGCCCAGCGTTATCGTCATCGTCATGCCCTGGAGGATCCCGGGGAGGGTGGGGACGATGGCCGCCTGGGCAGGGAAGAACGGCGCCAGCTGCTCTCCGGCCTGCTCCAGCAGCGGCGCAGCCGAGGAGGGCGGCACGATCCTGATCGACACCCCGCCGGACGTCGCGTCGTAGGCCTCCCCGTCGGCACCGACCGTCGAGGGGAACTCGGTGACGGTCAGGCCGAGCCCGCTGATCGTCTGGCTGATCGCGTTCTGGACGATCGGGCCGACGACCGGGCCGAGGCTGGAGGCGAAGTCGGGGAGGGTCAGGCCGTCCGAGCCGATGCTGGCCGGCTGGCCGAGGACGGTCACCCCGCTGATGTGCGTCGCTGCGGAGCCGGTGGGCGGGTCGGAGCCGTCGCTCGACGCTTTGGCGGTGCTGGTGATCGAGCCGATGTCGATCAGACCCCCCAACAGCTTGACGCCGGCCAGCGCGCTCGACGAGGTGGCAACCGCCTGGGTGGTCGCGTCTGCCGAGCTGGTCCCCTTCGCCTCGGTGAACGCGAGTATCGAGGCGGTCGACTGCTGGTCGACGAGTGCGGCGGTCGAGGTGACCCCGGTCGGACCGGCTTGGGCGTGCATCACGAACGCGTCGGGTGGGCCGCCCGGCGGGTAGCTGGAGCTGTCCGGCCCGGCGGGGTACTCAGCGCTGGCCCGCACCGGGTCGTAGAGCTTGGAGTAGAGAGGCTCGGACGACGGCGGGAAGCCCACCTCGGGGGCGAGCGCGCTGAAGTCGGCGGCTGGGCCCCCGGGCCAGAACACCGTGGCCAGGCCCGACCCGAACGGTCCGGTCTCGAAGGTGGACTCGGCTTCTGGGAAGTCGGCTTCGCTCAGGGGGTGCACACCGGCGAGGCCGGTGGCGTTGTCGACGAGGATGTCGACGGCGTTGCCGTCGGCGCTGACGTTGTAGCCGCCGAGCGCCGGGGGGGCTGGGCTG
>Ga0070737_10005820_pt1 | contig 11587 bp, 9 predicted proteins | sample Coa_R1_10_FD_66438 | JGI IMG/M metagenome (GOLD analysis project Ga0070737, IMG submission 66438) | Surface soil microbial communities from Centralia Pennsylvania, which are recovering from an underground coalmine fire - Coalmine... | ecosystem: Environmental > Terrestrial > Soil > Unclassified ... | reverse complement strand
GCCTATGACGCCGATCAACTGACGGCGGATCGCGCCTGGGCCGACTTCTTTGAGCAGACACTTAAGATCGGCCAACCCTACGCCGATGACGCCGCCATGCAGGCACGCGCCAAAGCCGTCGCCAACTGGGAGCTTGGCGATCTGCGGGCGCGGCTCAACACCGACGCGATTGATATTACCGCAAATAAGATCACGCCGGAATCGCTGGCCGAGCTGATCACCTTGATTGAGAGGGGGACGATCAGCGGCAAGCAAGCCAAAGAGGTGCTCGAGAAAGCCTACGCCAGCGGCGAAAGGCCCGACGCCATTGTTGCGCGCGAGGGCATCAGTCAACTGAGCGACGCGGGCGAACTCGAAGGAATAGTGGAGGAAGTGATTGCCGCGAACCCCAAGGCGGTCGAAGACTATCGCGCGGGGAAGGCGGCGTCGCTGCAATTCCTGATGGGTCAGGTGATGAAGCGCAGCAAGGGCCGCGCCCGCCCCGATATAGTGACGCCGCTGCTTGAGAAGCGGTTGCAGCAGGCGTAATATACCTCCTTCCCCCTTCCTGTGTGGGGAAGGGAGCTAATGAAGGGACAGTGGGGTTAGGATAAAAGAAGGGAGACAACCATGCCCAGTGTTGAGTCGCCTGATGCCCTGACGATGGCGCTGACCCAGTTTGACGCCGCCGCCGACCGGCTCGAATTGGATGCGCTCATGCGCGTCATCCTGCGGAGGCCGCAACGCGAACTGGAAGTCAACTTCCCCGTGCGCTACGACGACGATTCAGGAAGTCAGATTTTCAAAGGCTATCGCGTGCAACACAACATCACGCGGGGGCCAGCCAAAGGAGGCGTGCGCTACGACGCGGCGACCACGCTCGACGACGTGCGGGCGCTGGCGATGTGGATGACCTGGAAATGCGCCGTCGTAGCCATCCCTTTTGGCGGCGCGATGGGCGCTGTGGTGGTTGACCCAAAGACGCTGTCGCGGAAGACCATTGAGCGGCTGACACGCCGCTACGCCACCGAAATTTCAATTTTGATGGGGCCGGAGAGTGACATCCCTGGCCCGGATGTGAACACCGACGCGCAGATCATGGCATGGATCATGGATACCTACTCCATGCACGCGGGCTATTCGGCTCCGGCGGTGGTGACGGGCAAGCCGCTTTCCATCGGCGGCAGCGAACAGCGCAACGAGGCGGCGGCGCTGAGCGTGGTTGGTGTGCTGAAACTGGCGGCGGAGGAGAACAAACTCGCGCTGGATGATGCGCGTGTAGCCATCCAGGGCTTTGGCAAGGTGGGCGCGCACACGGCGGAGTACCTGGCGCAGCAGGGCGTACGTGTGGTGGCTGTCAGCGACCGCCAGGGTGGACTCTTCGATGAGCGCGGACTGGATATTCCGGCGGTTGTGCGCCATAAGTCGGAGACGGGGACGGTGGTTGGCTTCCCCGGCGCGCAGGCGGTGAGCGTGGCCGAGACGCTTGAGGTTCCCTGTGAGGTGTTGATTCCGGCGGCCACCCAGGGGCAAATCACTGGCGAGAACGCGAGGCGTGTGCAGGCGCGGCTGATTGTCGAGGGGGCAAACGGCCCGACGACGCCGGAGGCTGACGCCATCTTTGCCGAACGTGGCGTACCTGTCGTGCCAGACATCCTGGCCAACGCGGGCGGTGTGACAGTCAGCTACTTCGAGTGGGTGCAGGACATCCAGAGCTTCTTCTGGGAGGCCGATGAGATCAATGAGCGGTTGCAACAGGTGATCGAGCGGGCGTATCAGGAGGTGACGAAGCTGGCGCACGACCATGAGTGCGACCTGCGCATGGCAGCGAGTATGCTGGCGATCCGCCGGGTGGCCGACGCGACACAGACTCGCGGGATTTATCCGTAGGGATACCGTATTGATTGCAGCACGTTGCAGCGCATTGTGGCGGTAGTTAGTGGTAGTTCGCGCCAAGCGATATGGAGGCATCCACATGAGCGATCCCTACGGGGCTTATGGTGAGGGTAGTCCATCACAGCCATCGGTACGCCAGTCCGGGCCGTTGTACGACCCCAACCAGCCGCCTCCTATAGACCCGACGTATCCGCCAATTGGCCCGATGGGCGCTCCGCCAGCCGTAGCGACGCCTTACCAGCCCTATCCGCCGTCCGGCTCGCTGCCGCAGCCTGGGCCGCCTGGCTACCAGCCATACCCATACGGGGCGGCACCTCCACAGCCTGTGTATATGCAGCCAGTAATGATGGCTCCTGTTGTCGTGACAACCGGCCCAACAACCAGTGGATGGGCCATCGCCAGCCTCATTTGCTCGGTGTTGGGGTATATTGGCCTCGTTGGGATAGGTTCGCTGCTCGGTGTCATCTTCGGCCATATCGCGCTTGGCGAGATCAAAAACTCCAACGGAACTGTTGGCGGACATGGCATAGCAGTCGCCGGATTAGTATTGGGTTACGTCGCGCTGATCGGCGGTTTGGTGATAAGTTGTCTCTTCCTTGTCATCTTCGTTGGCGCAGCGATTGGAGCGGGAGGAGCAGGGCGTTAGCTGGTCGGCTCTAGCTGCCTCTAGCTGCGCGCTGTGCTCTTGCTTTCGCAGCCCTCGCAGGCGGTTGCGTTGGGACGTACTTCCAACTGCCGCAATGGAATCGCGTGACCACAGTGGTCACAGACGCCATACAATCCCTGTGCGGCGCGCGTCAGCGCATATTGCGTCTGGCGGAGGTCGGCGCGCAGCATGGGGGCCAGCGCCGCACGTAATGCTGGCGTGCTGCCTGGTCTGTCCTGCGTGGCGCCACGCCCCGCGCTGAGTTCGCTCACCGCCAACAGCAGCGCCACATGCTCACGTTCGAGCTGCGCCAGTGCGTGTTGCAGCCCCAACTGGCGGCGCTCCGCTATGCCGATGGGCGCGCGCACGGTATAGACGCCGTGTGTCTTGTTTTGTCTGGATTTCCCAGGTTGGTGCGCCTGATGCGCTTGCTGGCCGCTTCCTGCCAGCGATGTCCTCCGCCCCATGTCACCCTCATTTCAGTTACAGTCACTCGCTCAATCGTCGCAAACATTGACAATATCCGCTGCGAGCGCGCATATCTTCGCTACGGTCGCTGTTTATGAAGACGAGCGCATGTCTTCCTGGCAACGTCCGGGACGCAAGGAGTATACCAAAAATACCACCAGATATTCGCTTGCGGATAATATGGGCCATCCTGGACAATTACATGCGGCTCACTCGCCGATCAGCGCGAGGAACTCGGCGCGCGTGGCGGCGTTGCGCTGGAAGACGCCGCGCATGGCGCTGGTGACTGTTTTGCTGCCCGGCTTGCGTACTCCCCTCATTGTCATACACTCATGTGTGGCGTTGACAACCACGGCGACGCCCTGTGGTTCGAGGGTTCGCATGATGGTGTCGGCAAGCTGGCCGGTCAGGCGCTCTTGCAGTTGCGGGCGACGCGCCAGAATCTCAAGCGCGCGGGCCAGCTTCGAGAGGCCAACGACGCGCCCGTTGGGGATATAGCCGATGTGCGCCACACCGTGAAACGGTAGGAAGTGGTGTTCGCACATGCTGTAAAATGGGATGTCCTTGACCATGACCAATTCCTGATGCCCCTCGTTGAAGCCCACGCCTAGCACGTCTGCGGGATCCTGGCGCAGCCCTGCGAATACCTCGGCGTACATCTCGGCGACACGGCGTGGCGTATCGAGCAGCCCTTCGCGCGTGAGGTCTTCACCGATGGCGGCGATGATCTCGCGTACCGCGCGTTGCAAGCGAGGAAGGTCTACCTGGCCGGGCAATATCTCAACCCGATCCGCCGGAGCATATTCGCCATCCGCGCTGATAATTTGCCCAGGAGCCAGCGCCATGACGCCCATGTCGTTGTGACCATTGTTTTCATTGTTCGCAGACTGTATATCTGCCCGATCGTGCGCAGAATGCGCTGTCTCGCTTGTCTCGCTTGTCTGGGCGGTTTCACGCCGGTTGGCTTTGCTGCTTTTTTCACCCATGATCATAAATCCTTGCCAGAGGCCAGCGGTGGCCTGCGCCTGTATGAGGTATACTTCACAAAGTATAGGATGCGCAGCCTATGTTTTGCCAGAGCAAAAGCGCCCGTATGGTACTACGCGCATAGGTTGCTCATCGCCCATCAGTGCTAGTTTTGTTGACAGCGCCGAACGGCGTTTCTACAATGAACCGCATGGCGCAGATTGATACTTCCGCGAGGATGGGAGACGGCGATGACATCGGTTGGGGGTGAGAGCGCGCGACTGGTCGGGCGTACGCTCGATGTCTATCAGTTGCGCTCGTTGCTGGGCGCTGGAGGCATGGCTGAGGTGTATCGCGCGCTTGAGACGCCGCTGGGACGCGAGGTGGCCGTCAAGGTGCTACCCGATACGCTGGCGCGCGACCCCGGCTATGTCGAACGCTTTCGCAGCGAGGCGCGCCAGGTAGCCGCGCTCAATCATCCCCACATCACGCCGGTCTATCACTATGGCGAGGAGCAGGGCTTGCTCTTCCTGGTGATGCCGCTGCTCAAAGAATCCCTGCGCGACCGCCTCGACCGCGAGGGGCGGCTCGACCCCAAAGACGCCACCCGTCTGACCGTACAGATCGCTTCCGCGCTCGACGCCGCCCATGCGCGCGGCCTGGTGCATCGCGATGTCAAGCCAGAAAACATCCTGCTGAACGCCGACGGGAAGGCGATGCTAACGGACTTTGGCATCGCGCGCGAGGTCGCGTTCTTGCGAGCGACGGGGGCCGCGCGCACTCTGGCCGCCTCAGGTCTGCCGGTTGGCACGCCTGAGTATATGGCGCCGGAGCAGTTGCGCGCGGCGTTGGTGGATCAGCGCGCTGACCTGTATGCCCTGGGCGCCGTGCTCTATGAACTGTTGACGGGTGTTGTGCCGCACGAGGCCGCCACGCCCTATGAGGTGGCGGCCCTCGCGCTGACTGCGCCTATTGCTCCGCCTTCGTCGCATAATCATGCGATCTGGCCGGAACTCGATGGCGTCATCCTGAAGGCGCTGGAAAAAGAGCCGGACGACCGCTACCAGACCGCGCGGAGCTTTGCCCAGGCGCTACGCGAGTCTGTGGTGGGCCAGGGGCATATCAACACCACGGCGATTCCTAGCGTCCGCTGGACACAATATGCGCCGCCGCAGTTCCCGCAGCCTCCACAGTCGCCGCAATCCCCCCAGTCTGGCGCTCTGCGTGGCCCTGCCTCCAACCCTGGGGCGAGCGGGAACCGGCCAAGACCGGCAATCTCGGCGGCGCCCAATACCAGTGGCGCACGTAACCCTATGCCCGCGCGCCCCCCCTTCGCCGAGGCGCTGGCTCCTTTGCCCCTACCGGACGACGAAGAAACGCAGCCGAGCCTGCCTGTTAGTGGGAAGCACGCCGTTGTACCTGTTGGCGCAGGCGCGATAGGCGCCATTGGCTTATCTGCGTTGGCCGATCCTGATGCGATCACACTAGGTATACCTGGTGGCGCTGGTGGCGCTGGTGGCGCTGGTGGCGGCTTTGGCGAGGCTGCGCATGGCGGCGGCTCTGGCAGGGGGCGCGGTTGGTCGTCCGGCTGGTCACGGCGGCGTGGCTTCTGGCTGCTGCTCAGCGCGGGGGCGTTGTTGGCCGTGACGGTGGGGGTACTTGGCGCCGCGATGCTGGGCGGCTTCAATCCTTTTGCCACAGGCTTCGGTTCGCCCTCGGTCGGCCAGCCAGGCGCCCTGGCGACTTCCACCGCGACGACCCATCCACGCGCCACCTCGACACGCTCGCCAACGCCCACACACCAGCCGACCGCCACGCCGACAACGCAGCCAACCGCCACGCCGACTGGTCCGGCGCAGCTTGCGTTTAGCCCAACTACCCTGAATATGACCGCTGGTAGACATAGTGTGTGTACCGGAACGATCAGTGTTGCGAATAACGGCCCCGGCGTCTCGAACTGGTCGTGGAGCCAGATCTCGCCGTTCACCCCTATCGGGCTGCGCTATCGCATCGATAGCAACGGCTCGACCGGAAGCTGGACTAACGGCGCTCCACAGGATACCCAGCAGCCCAATACCCAGGAAAACATTGACATCCATTTCAACTGCTACTGGGATCAGGACTATACAGTAATGGTCATCAGCAACAGCAGTGGGGGCCAGTCCACCTATACGCTGACGCTCAGCGTCTCGACCGCCTCGACCAACAACGGCGACTAAGACAGCTCCCTGGCGACTGAAGTCGCAGCTAAGGGCGCTTGGCGCCACGCGCCACGAAGTCCGCCTGAGCGGACTCTTCTCCGCGAAGAGTCCGGGCGTTTCACTTTGCCATACCCTACGGGGGTATGGTATAATGAGAAGCGACGGGCATGCGCTATGGTATGGTGAAGATGTTGATACGTGTCTCTCATACGCGATTACAGCGGTAGAGCATGGCAGAGAAGAGAAGGGATACTCAGGATATGGGCGATATGGGCGAGGCGGCACAGGCGAAGCTGGACGGCCAACGTAAAGCGCCAGCAGCGCAGGATATATACGATGTCATTATCATTGGATCGGGGCCTGCGGGCTATACGGCGGCGATCTATGCCGCGCGGGCCAATCTGCGTACCCTTGTCTTGCAGGGTGAGGAGACCGGTGGCCAGTTGATGATCACCAGTGAGGTGGAGAACTATCCAGGCTTCGCCGAGGGGGTGCTTGGCCCTGACCTGATGGATACCTTCGAGGCGCAGGCGAAACGCTTCGGCGCGACATTGCTTCCACGCAACGTCACCAAAGTTGACTTCAGCGCCCAGCCCTTCACCCTCTGGACGGATGAGGAGAGCTATCGGGCGCAGGCGGTGATCGTGGCGACGGGCGCCAGCGCCAAGTGGCTTGGCCTGCCCAACGAGCAGCGTTTGCAAAAGCGCGGCGTCAGTGCGTGCGCCACCTGCGACGGCTTCTTCTTCCGGGGGAAGGAGGTCGCAGTCGTGGGCGGCGGCGACACTGCGATGGAAGAGGCGCTCTTCCTGACACGCTACGCCACACAGGTACATCTGCTGCACCGGCGTGATACCTTCCGCGCGAGTAAGATCATGCAGGAGCGCGTGCGCAACAATCCCAAGATCACCATCCACTACAACACCGCCGTCGAGGATGTGTTGGGCGAAGACAGCGTAACCGGCCTCGCCATCCTCGATGTGGTGACGGGTGAGCGCCAGACGCTTCCCGTGCAGGGCTTGTTTGTGGCGATTGGCCACCAACCCAACACCGACATCTTCAAGGGTATCCTGGATATGGACGCCATTGGCTACCTGCGCACCTACAAGCACACGATGACCAACGTACCGGGTGTCTTCGCGGCTGGCGACGTTGACGACGCGCGCTACCGCCAGGCGGTGACGGCGGCTGGTGAGGGCTGCCGCGCGGCGATTGACGCGGAACGCTGGCTCGAAGCGCGCGGAGAGGTTGACCCCGCCGTGGTGAGCGATCCACGTGACTATGGCGAACTGCATGCGCCGACCAGCGAGATTGGTGTGGGAGCGTGATCGGGCAGCCCCCACCGTCCCTTCATTAGCTCGGCTCCTCCTCCGCTACGGTGGGAGAGGAGAAGTATAGAGTGAGAGCCTCTCCACCCATAGATGGAGAGGCTCTTTTCTACGATGACGCCAAATCTCCATCTATACTTACACCCCCAGGCCGACGCGCCATCTCCTTTCCTGACCCTACACTTGTGATGTGCGAACGAATGTCAGTGGTATCCGCCACACTGGCAAGCGCATATGCAGTCATGAGAAAAGGGAAATCATATGGAACGATTGCTCGAAGGCTGGGGGCGCTTCGTTGCCCGCTGGCCGTTGGTTATTCTTCTTGGCTGGGCGCTTGTGCTTGGCCTGAGTCTCCATTTCGCGCCATCCATTCAGTCGGTGGCCAACAAGCAAAACAACTCGTCTCTGCCCACCAGCGCACCCAGCCGACGCGCTGAGACGCTCTATGAGCAGAAGTTTCCCGGTGGGCAGGCGGCGGCAAACGGACACGAGGCCGGTGTGATCGTGCTGGTTGATCCGGCAGGTATCTCGCCAGCCGATCTCTCGCTGGCGCAGCGCATCGCCGCCTATCTCGATGCCCCTGCGACGCGCCCTGCGTATGTGCTCTCGGTCGCCGCGCCAGGGCCAAGCGCGCCGCTTGCAGAGTTCGAGAGCGCCGACCGACAGGCGTTGCGCCTGCCCATCACCTGGAGCATTGACAACGATTCCGAGCTTTCATCAAGCGTCAGCGCGATTGATACCTATCTAGCGCGGCAACCTATCCCTGCACACGGGACGCTTGGCCTGGTGAGCAGTTCCGCCATCACACGCGACTTCTATAGCAGCCTCTTCGGTGGCCTGAATATCGGCGTATTGGTCAGCCTGCTGATCATTCTGTTGGTGCTGGGCTATGTCTATCGTTCGCCGCTCGCCGTGATCGTCCCGCTGGCGGTAATCGGCGTCGTCTTTGAGCTTGCCAACGGCGTGATTGCCTGGTTGGGGCAGACGTTTGGCTTGCCGGTCGCCACGTTCAGCCTGCAATACGTCGGCTTTGTGCTGTTGGGGGCAGGAACCAACTATGGCGTGTTTCTGCTCTCGCGCTACCGCGAGGAGATCAGGCGCACTCCGGTGGACGGCGTACAGCCTGGTGAGATACGGCGTGCGGCGCTTGCTCGCTCAGTTGGGCGCGTTGGCGAGGCGATCTGCTCCTCCGCGCTGACGGTGGTGGCTGTCACTGGTATTATGGGGCTGGGTCAGTTGGCGTTGCTCCGCGAGACGGGGCCAGCCGTCGCTGTGGCGGTGGTATGCCTGCTGGCAGCGGGGATCAGCTTGTTGCCCGCGTTGATGGCGCTGTGTGGCCCGGCGCTCTTCTGGCCGGTCAATCCTCGCCCGGAGGGAGGCGCACATATGCAGTCCGCGCCGCCGACACGCGGTGTATGGGCGTTCGCTGGACGTGTGGTGACGCAACGCCCGTGGATGGTGACGGTGGTGACGTTGCTGCTGCTGACGCCGCTGGCGCTGGCCGCGCTTGGCATGCAGATCTCCTTTGATGATCTGGCGTCGCTGCCCGCCAGTGCGCCCGCTTCGCAGAGCTACGCTGCCTACCAGGCGCACTTCTCTGATAGCGCGACGGCGCAAGTGTTCATCAGCGCGCCGGGGCATGATCTGCGCCAGCCACAGTACGCCGCCACGCTGACCAGTGTTGAGCGGGCCTTGCGCACGACGGCGCATGTCAGCGGGGCACAGGGGCCAACCGATCTCAGCCTGCCAGCGGCGCTACGTGCGCAGGATGTGGCCAGCGATGGCAGCGCCGTCCTCATCACCGTGACAATCAACGTCGAGCCTGGCGCGCAGGCGGCGCGTGATACAGTTGACGCGCTCTACGCCAACGCCGACCACGCCCTCAGCGGCACGCAGCTCAGTGGCGCGACCGTGCTGATCGGCGGCGATAGCGCCGGCATGCGAGATGAGGCGGCGCAGATGGCCAATGACTTTATCCTGATCATCGTGGTCTCGTGTCTGGCGATCTATGTCATCCTGGCGTTCTTGTTGCGTAGCCTGACGGCGCCAGTGTATCTGATCGCGACGATTGCGCTCTCGGCGGGAACGGCGATTGGGCTGACGAACCTGGTCTACCACAACATTTTGGGCAAGCCGGTGTTTTACCTTGCGCCGCTGTTCGCCTTTGTCTTCCTGGTGGCGCTCGGCGAGGACTTCAACATCCTGACTATGGCGCGCATTCGCGAGGAGGTGGCGCTGTTTGGCCAACGGCGCGGCGTGGCGGCTGCGGTCGCGCTGACGGGTGGCGTTGTCTCATCCTGCGGTTTGGTGATGGCGGCCAGCTTCTCCCGTGCGATTGCCAGCCCCATCCTTGAACTTGCCGAGTCGGCCTTCGCCATTACGATTGGCGTGCTGATCGATACGTTCATCGTGCGCCCGTTGCTTGTGCCCGCTATCGTCATGTTGCTGGGTCGCTGGAACTGGGTCTGGCCAGGTCGCCGTGCGGAGGCTTCTACGTCGCAGACAGTGGATGCGTCTAGGCCAGCGGAGCAGCGGGCGGACATGTGAATGCGCGGCCTCCACTCCTGGCTCTTTCCCGCCGTAGTGGGAGAGAGCCAGAGGAATGTGTGATAAGCGACATAGCATGTCAGGTGACAGGCGCCGGTGATCTGGGCCGCAGGCTGGCACGTAAGAGTAGCCTTCTTCGCTATTGACGCTGTTTCCTCCTGGTGTGTGATATGATCGAGGCAAGAGGGCCGAGCGTATGCGGATCGAATGGAAAGAGAGCAACGGCAATGCGACGCGCGCTGGGATGTGTGATCATGCTGGCCAGCGTGATCTTTTGCCTGACGGTGCTCGGTTCGATCATCGCCGCCGCCGGTTTCGGTGATACGGCGTTTGGGTCGGGCGCGACGATCAACGTCGGCGAGGTGTTGCTGGTGTTGGCTATCTCGTTCATCGCCTACATAATCGGCCTGATCCTCTTCACCTCGATTCGCCGTTTCGACACGCCACCCAGCAGATTCCAGGGCTGGCTGGAATCGCTTGCCTTCTGGCGGCGCGACGGCAGCCGGTGATAGGCGATAGATATGCTATCGCTGGCCAACGGTCTGGAAGCGAGGCCGACGCGAAAGCGTTATCGTGAACGCGCCAAGCATACACGCGAGCAACACGCCTGTAACGATCATCAGCGCGTAGATCAAGCTGGCGCTGTTGAAGGAGCTTGGCGGCGCTACGCCCACACAATCAGGCGCCACCGCATTGTATTGGTTGTAGTGATTCCTCAGCAGCCCTGACACCTGTCCGTTCGTGGGAAGCGGGCCTTTTGGAGGAGCGATTGTTGGAAGCGTAGTAGGAAACCGTATGGGTGTATTCGTCGGCTTGGGCGTTGGCTTTGTTTGTGGGACAAACGTAGGTGTAGCAGTAGGGCGCCCGCTGGGGCTGGCTGTCGCGCAGGGCGTGACGCTCCCTGCGCGTTGAGCCGTGGGCGTGGTGTGAGGCGGCGGCGTGGTAGAACAAGGCATAGCGCCGGTATTTCCGCCAACGCCTTGTGAGGTGGCTGTGGTTGCGCGCGTTGGCGAAGGCGTTGGCTGTGTTCCAAAACCGGGGGTTGGGGTACAGCTGGCCGTTGCGGCTGTAGCGCCATCCAGCCGCGCCGCCTGCGCTGGCCCTGTCAGCCCCAGACCAAGCCATGCGCCACACAACGCCAGCAGCGACAATGCGATTACAGCGGCGATGAGCCGCCGCCGATGACGAGAAGTAGGGGAATGCGCGCGCGATTGGATGATACGGATGATACGGATGCTGCGGATGATACGGATGATACGATTGCCAGATGTTCCCATTATTGCCCTCTTTGAAGAAAGCGTTCAATGATACTGCCAGACATGGGATGAAGCCACCCCCCTCAGTCTACCTTTTCCTGAATGAAGTTGCAACGTAGCGGGCAAACTCGTGTGATCATGTGTGATTGATCGCCCCTCTCAACCGTCTAATAGTTCAAGAACACATGTTCTAGAAACAGAGAAAGGGGCAAGGCGATGGCGCGGGTCTTTGTGGTTGACGATGATCGTTCGATTCGTGACTTGCTGCGGATCGCTCTCGAACTCGAGGGCTATGAAGTGACC
>Ga0070737_10005819_pt1 | contig 11590 bp, 10 predicted proteins | sample Coa_R1_10_FD_66438 | JGI IMG/M metagenome (GOLD analysis project Ga0070737, IMG submission 66438) | Surface soil microbial communities from Centralia Pennsylvania, which are recovering from an underground coalmine fire - Coalmine... | ecosystem: Environmental > Terrestrial > Soil > Unclassified... | reverse complement strand
GACGTCGGATCATTTTCGAACAGGTCGGCAGCCGGTGATGGATTGAAGTAGCGAACCCAGAATTCGGGGTCTGCGCCGAATTCATTATGCGCCGACGCATAGGTGTTCTGTATTTCTCCTGCGGTGTCGTATCCAGCCATGACTGGGCCTTCCTCCGTGCGCGTCTGATGTTGGCCTGATGAGTGGTTGGCTCAGAACACGGCCGAGACGTGAAGGTTCGTGTCCGCGGTACCGAGTGGGCTCAACGTGGAAGAGAAGAACGCCAGCCGTGGGTTCCTGGCCGCTACCGCCAGCAGTGTTCCGCTGGGCATTTGGTAAAGCCCGGCAAACTGCTGGCCCTGGCTGTAGGAAGCGGTCAGGGCGCCGGTGGCCACGTCATAGGCGGAGATCCCGCCGGTCTTGGCGGCGCCGAGAACGAACACGGTGTCTCCTGACGGCGACAGCACCGCCTTGCTCCACGGGGCTCCGAGCGGGGCAGCGGGCACGGGGAAGCTGACGTCGGCCTTGACCCGGAACGAGCGCGCGGGGTCCAGGACGATGGCGCGGCCGTTACCAGGCTTGGTGAGGAACAGGGTCCCGTCCGGCCGTGCCTGCATGGTGACGGCGCTCGGCTTCGCCCGGTTGACGTTCAGCGGGCCGACGGTCAGCTGGGTCACCTCGCCGGTCCGGGCCGAGCAGACCTGCAGGCAGCGGCCGTTGACCAGGCGTGCCACGTCGCCACTGGCCAGCGGCACGGCCGGCTCGCCGCCTGGCCACGGCGCCGGGGCTGGTGCCGAGAGCCGGGGCTTGGCCGAGCCCAGGGGGTAGACGTTGAGCTGCGGCAGTGGAGGGGACTTCGGGCGGGACTTCGCGCCCGGATCCGGCTGCGGTTCCCTGGTCGTCCATACGAACAGGTCGTGACGGGTGGCGACCGCGGTGGACAGGGCGAGAGACGGCTGGTCGGCGAGGTGGAACGGTCCGGCGAAGGCACCGGTGGCCGAGTCGAAGTAGGCCAGCGCGTGATGGCTTTGCCAGCTGGTGGCCGTGTGGGCCGTGGCGCTGCCGGTGTGCGGATTCAGCTTGCGGATCAGGTGCTTGCCGGTGGGCACCGTGATGGCCAGCACCAGCGGGACGGTCGCGGAGCCGGGGGCGAAGACCGGGGTGGGAAGGATGTTCGTGCCCGCCGGGAGGCCGGTGAGGGTCACCGACCCTTGCCTCGCGACATTGGCCGAGGCGGTGTCGACGAGCGTCAGCGTGACCCTGGAACCGCCCGGGACGGCTTTCACGGTCACCAGGGCCACGGTGGCCTGGTCCGGGGACAGCACGGGCGCGGCGGCGAGGCTGGTAGCGACCGGGACGGCGGCGGGCAGCGATCGGGACCCGGACGTGGGTGTCACCGCGGTGGCGACCGACCCACCAGGGGATGAGCTTGCCTGCAGGGCGCCGTAGAGGAAGACATGGCGGCCTGCGGAATCGGCGGCGATGACGGACCGGGTGCCCCGGGTGGCCGGGTTGGTGAGATCGGGCAGCGCGATGAGAGCGCTTGCGCCGATGCCGCCGGCCAGCAATTCGCGGCGGCTGACCGGCGGACCTTGGCGGGGAGAAGTTAATGGCCTGGCGACGCCTGCCCAACGCCGGGACATGGTGACTCCTTTACTTAAGATCATTAACAGTAGTGAAGATTAAACGCTGATGTGATTGTAAATTCGCGTGTCTGGTTGTCAAGGGCGGGCAGGCATTCATTGACCGGCTCTTCGGTGCCCGGCTGCTGGGCTGAACGTCGTGCGCGACAGCAGTCACCCGGCAAGCTGGCCGCGCGATTCTCCTGACCGGCGGCTCATCCCTTCCAGCGGAGGCGGGCGGCCGTTCACGGTTCCTGACGGTTACTGGCCGGGGAGTAGGTGACGAGCGTCTGGTCGGGATTGTCGGCGACCTGCAGCACGACGTGTGAGTAGTCCACCGGTCCCAGCCGCGGGTGCAGCAGCTTCTTGGACCCGCTGCCCACCGCCTTCACGTCGTGGCGGGGCCACCAGTCCCGGACCTGCTGGCTGGCGCGCTGAAGCTCGGAGATCAACGCCGCGAAGTCGGGATCGTGCGGGTAGCGGGCCGCCGCGAGCCGGAACCTGCCCAGCATGGCCCGCGCCTCCGGCTCCCAGTCGAGGTACACCTCGCGGGCACGATCGGAGGTGAACATCCAGCGCACCAGGTTGCGCTCACCGGGCGGCTGCGCCTGCCAGTCGGTGAACAGCTCCCGGGCGGCGGGATTGGCGGCCAGCACGTCCCAGCGACGCCCCTTGACCAGGGTCGGGAACGGGTCCATGCGCTCGACCAGATCGGTCACGGCCGGATCGATCCGTTCCGGGGGCGCGGTTCCATCCTGGCCCGCCCCGGCCGCGCCGTCCGGTCCGTAGGCCAGGACATGCAGGTAACGGCGCTCCGCGGCGGACATCCTCAGCGCGGACGCCAGGGCGTCCAGGACCTGGGCCGACGGCCGCACCGGGCGTCCTTGCTCCAGGAACGTGTAATAGGTCGGGGACACGTTGGCCAGCAGCGCGACCTCTTCCCGCCGCAATCCGGCCGTGCGCCGGCGGGGGCCCGCGGGTAGCCCGATGTCACCGGGAGACAGCAGCTCGCGCCGCGACCGCAGCAATTGGCCCAGGGCCTGGGGGTCTCCGGCAGTCGCCATGCGCATAAGCCTACTAACGCCAGTACCAGTAACAGACTGCTCTGGTTACCAGTGCTGGCGCGCGGCACGGTGGAGGCATGGCGATCACGAACGCGACGATCCAGATTCCCGTGGCCGGTGCCCGGCCCATGCAGGCCTATCTCGCCCGTCCAGCCGCCGGGCAGGCGGTGACCGGGGTCATCGTCGCGCACGAACTGTTCGGGGTGAGCCCCGATATCCGCGGTGTGGCCGACGACTTGGCCAGGTCCGGTTACCTCACCATCGCGCCCGAGTTCTACCACCGGGCCGCCCCGCCAGGCCACTGGCTGGAACGGACCGACAGCGGCCGCCAGGAAGGCTTCGGCTATCTCCACCAGCTCGGGCGCCAGCAGGCGCTCGACGATGCGGCCGCGGCCATGAGCTGGCTGAACTCAGAGCCGGGCATCGAGCGGATCGCGATGATCGGCTTCAGCGCCGGTGGTCACCTGAGTTATCTGGCGGCGTGCCAGCTGCCGGTCAGCCGGACCGCCGTCCTGTACGGCGGCTGGCTGCCCGGCACCGACATCCCGCTGAGCCAGCCGTCCCCGACGCTTGACCTGACGCCGGGGATCAAGGGCCGGATCCTCTACCTGGTCGGTGAGGACGACGCGCTGATCGGCGCGGACGCGCGCGGCCAGATAGGCCAGGCACTGCGATCCGCCGGCATCGATCACACGCTGGTCAGCTACCCAGGCGCCGCGCATGCCTTCTTCTGGCCCGGCACCCCCGCCTTCAGCCAGCCCGCCCGGGATGACGCGTGGTCCCGGATCCTGGCCATGCTCGCGGCGTGAGCGGGTGGAGAGCCGGCGGCCGCGGACCTGGCGGCCGGGGGGCCGCGGACCGCAGGGATGCGGGCCAGCCGCCGGTCAGTCCTGGGCCGGGGGGCGCCGCCGGCCAGGCTGGCGGCCGACCGACCAGGATGGCCCCAGATCGCTCAGCGCGTACCCACGCGGGTAACTCCGCAACGCCCGCGAAACCTTGCTGTTCGGCCGCAGCGGTGGGCAGAGCCGGATCAGTGCCGCCCGCGACCGCAGCGCACAGTGCACACCCGTGCGGATTAACCTGGACGGCTCGCGCAGCCCCAGGGCACGCCGCAGCGGCGCGCCGAGCGCGGCGACGATGAACCAGCGGGTCAGCGGCCGGACGGGGCGCGGGTACCAGCCTTCGAAGATCTTGATCAGCGACATCGCCAGCCGCCGGTTCGCCTCGGTGAACGAATGGTGTTCCCGTTCGTAGGTGTCGAGGTAACTGGCGAATCCCGCGTAGGTCGGGGGGATCTGGTGGATGCCCATCAGGCGGCCTACCTCGCGGTAGTACTTGACGGCGGCGTGGACCTCCTTGTCGGTGAGGTCCCGCCAGCCGTACCGCCTGATCCAGCGGACCGGCACGACGACGAAGGTGGCGAGGACGTACACGAGGTCGTCGTTGCGGATGTCATAGGCGCGGTGGATCCAGTTCAGGCGCCGCAGGGCCGCTCGCCCCCGCGGTGACGTGGGCCCGTCTCTGGCCACCTCGCGCAGCAGGGCGATCGTGTCGTCGTAGCGTTTCTGGCCGCGGTGCGCGAATTCGCCGGTCCGGTCGAGGATTTCGCTGATGCTGGGGGCGGCGAATGTATGGAAGATCGCCAGTTCGAGGCCGCGATGCACTTCCCAGTCGAACGCCACGTCGAAGCTCAGGCGGAAAATGCGTAGGTAGTCGCGGTCTGCATCCAATGGCTCGATAAGACGAGAAGCATCAAGCTTCAAGCTCACCTCGCTTGGCTACGCGATATGACCAGGGTGTAGCGCGGATTGTCCTGGCTATTCCATGCGAGATGGCCCCCGATTAGCCGCTCGAGGGAATCGAGATATCGTCCGATGTCCAGTTCCGTGGCGGCGTCCAGGCTGAGACGCCGCGGCAGCCCGGCGAGCTGCGCCCGCTGTGCGGCGAAATCCCGTGAGCGGCCGCGGACCCACTGGTAGGCATCGTCGACGCCCTGCTGCAGGGTGGTTCCGCCGCTGCGCGCCATCACCGCGGCGAGGTTCAGTTCGTCCCCGGCGGCGACCTCCTTGGCGCACGAGCAGATGTCCTGGATGCCGAGCCACACGTCGGCGAACGCGTCGAGCATGAGCCGCCAGGCCGGTGTTTGCTGCACCTGCCTGGGGATCACCACCTGCTCGCACATCTCAACGATGTCGCTGTAGGTGTACGGTGCGCCGGTGATGCGCCGCAGATTCACGTAGGACGGAACGTCGAGTTCGGTTCCTGACGTGCGTTGCTCTGCTTCGGAGACCTTGGACCATATGTGCTCCTCGGCGTGCCGGCTGAACCGGGCCAGCCATTCCTGGCTGGGGGCGCTCGCCGCGAACCGGCGGCCGAGGTCGGCTGCGGTCCCGGCGATCCCGGCGAGGTGGGCGAACTTGACGGCCCGCCCGTCCTGCTGTCCGCGGAACGAGGCCAGCACATCCTCGATGGCCGCCTGGGCGAGTTCCGGCCGCATGCCAAGCTCGCGCCCGTCGTCGAACTCGTCGTCGATGACGATCAGGAAGACGGTCCAGTCGCACACCAGGCACGCCGCGGTCATCGGCGCGGCCGGCACCAGCCGGGGGCCTGCGTGCATGATCCCGTTCCTGCGCAGCCGCCGCACGGCCCGCCTATTACGGACCAGCCGCACCGACCTGGCCCACCAGCTGGTGTGGTCGATGATCGAATCCGTCATCGGGCTGATATCGCTGGGGAATGGCAGGTCAAATCTGGGCAGTTCGATCATGTGATCGGGCAGGCGTGACCGCTCGGGATGCTGATCCACCACTATCCCTTCTGCCCGCGGTCACGTATCCACAGCCATTCCCTATTAAGCATCGTTCCAATCCAGAATCTGGGCAAGAAATGGCGATCAAGGCCACTGTTCGGTCCGTCTCTAACGTCCACTCAGTGAGACAGCCAGCTACCAGCAGAAATGGACTGTGTAATGGATCATGAACCGGAAACCGGAGCCGCCCGTGGAGTGAAGAAGACCGGGAGGGTCTCCGGGCAGCGGGTCCACGGCGACGGCCGGGGGGTGAGTTGCTCGGCCGGGACCGCCAGCCGGATGCCCGGCAGCAGGCTCAGCGCGGCATCCACGGCCGAGCGGGTGATGATCCGGGCCGGGATCTGGGCGGGGCAGGCGTGCGGCCCACTGCTCCAGGCCAGGTGGGATCGGTTGCCCAGCTCGATCCAGGGGTCGTTGACGTGGATGCGCGGGTCGTCGTTGGCGGCCGCGAGACCGAGGATGAGCGCGTCACCACGCTGGATCGACCGGCCGGCCAGTTCGGTGTCCCGCAGCGCATAGCGGGCCGGCATGTTGGCCATGGGCGGATCCCGCCAGAGCACCTCGTCCAGGGCGTCGTCCACCCCCGGGCGCCAGCCGCCCAGCCGGCCGCGGAAGCGGGGGTCGGTGAGCATCAGCCGCAGCGCCTGGGCGATCCATGTGGTCGTGGTCTCGTACCCCGCCGAGATCATCAGCACCATGGACTGGGCGACCTCGCCCTGGTCGCGCAGGTTCGTGTGGTTGAGGAAGATCGTGGTGAGGTCATCCTGGGGCACCTGGCCGTGCGACTGCATGACGCCGCCGATGATCTCCTCGAACTTGCGGTTCCCGGCCTGGGAGTCCTCGCCCGAACCGAACAGGGCGATGAGCGCCCGCTGCAGTTCGAGGCCGTCGGCGACGTCCAGGCCGAACAGGTCGGCGACGGCCAGCATCGGGATGATCGCGGCGTACTCGGCCACCAGGTCGGCGCTGCCCCGGGCGGCGAAGCCGGCGATCAGGTCGGCGCACATCTGCGTCACCGCATGACGCATCCGCCGCTGGTCGATCTGGGCGATCCCGTCGTCCAGTGGCGTGCGCAACCGGTAGTGCTCGACGCCGTCGAAAAAATAGGCGTTGTCGCGGGGGAACATCATCGGCCCGAGCCCCGAGTCGGGCGAGACCGTCTGCTCCTGCCAGGCACGCCAGTTGCGCGGGTTGCGGGAAAAGAGCCGTTCCCTGCGGACTACATGGCAGATCTCTTCCCAGCCCATCACCAGCCACGCGTTCACACCGGGTTCCAGTTCGACCGGCGCGACGACTCCCCACTCTTCCCGCAGCCGCTGATAGACGCTGCGCGGATCCGGGCTGGTCGTGGTGAGCACCAGCGGCGTCAGCCCACCCCTGTCCAGGCGGGCTCCTTCCAGGGTGTCAGCGTCTGAGGTACTCACACCGAACCTTCCTGTGCGGCGAGTGCGTATGCGGTGAGGGCGATCAGCGCCTCTGCGGACGAACGCCGGTCGCGAGCGTCGCAGTACACGATGGGCGTCTCCGGCAGCAGGTCCAGGGCCTGGCGCAGTTCCTCGGTGGTGTGCCTGCGGCTGTCCGGGAAGACGTTGACGGCCACGGCGAACGGCAGATTGTCCTTGCGCAGCTCCAGCTGGTCGAGCACCTCGAAGCTGCCCTCCAGCCGCCTGGTGTCGACCAGGACCAGCGCGCCGGCCGCGCCGTCCGCCAGACCGTCCCACAGGTCCCAGAAACGGCGCTGGCCGGGTGTGCCGAACAGGTACAGCACCACGTTCGGGTTGAGGGTGATACGGCCGAAGTCCATGGCCACCGTCGTGGTCACCTTGTCCTGCAGGCCGGCCAGGTCGTCCACGCCCATGCTGGCCACGGTCATGGTCTCCTCGGTCCGGAGCGGCACGATCTCGCTCACCGAACCGATCAGCGTGGTCTTGCCGACCCCGAACGAGCCGACCACCAGGATCTTCGTGGACCGTTTGACGGTCCCGGGCAAATAGCGCTCATCCGAGTTTGCGGAGACCATCGAGCACCTCCTGGAGCAACTGCCGGTCCGGCCGGGCGGACTCGTATTCACCGGGGCCCGGCTGGGCGCCGCCGGAAGAGGGGTCTTCGCTGCTGCCGCGCACCGTGAGGAAACCCGTGTCGATCAGGTCAGAGGCGACCACGCTGACCACGCTCACCGGCAACTCGAGGTGAACCGCGGCTTCGATCAGCGACAGCAGCCGGTGGCACATCCGCAGCAACGCGCGTTCCTCGCTGCTGGCCGATACCGGCAGCTGCCGGTCCGGGCCGGCCGCGATCAGCAGGGTCTCCGGCCGGATCGTGTTGCGGGACGGGCGCGCCCGGCCCCCGGTGACCACGTAGAGACGGACGGGGCGGTCGCGATACTCATCGTGACCACTCATGCCGTCGGGCTGCGCCGTGGCGGCGTGGCTAGGTTCCGCTGGCCGATCTTGACCACTTGCGCCTGCATCTGCTGGCCAATGATCGCCGGATCGACCACCGGTTCGGTGATCACCGCCAGGTGTGAGCCGTCCCCGGCCCGCCGGACGAACAGGTATCCGCCCTCGAAGCCCACCATCACCTGCTGGACGGCTCGGCTCGCGGAGCCGAATTCCCTCCCCACACTCCGTCCCAGTGAGTGCAGGCCGGCGCACGCCGCCGCCACCCGGTCGGCGACCTCCTCGCTGGTCCCGTCCGAGCGGGCGGTTACCAGCCCGTCCGAAGTGGCTACCACCACATGGCGCACACCCTGCACCCAGGTGACCTCGTCGATCATCCAATTTCCGACCTGCATTATCGCCGTCTCCGTCGCGTGGATTGGCCTACTCGCTGTCTGGGCTGTCCGCACTGGCTCCCGGAGGATCGGTGCTGCCGGGAGGGTCGGTACCGCGGTAGGCGGCCTGGGCTGGCCCTGGCGGGGGATCGGAATTCGCATCGTCGGCGCCGCCGAAGAAGGCGGCCATCCAGGCGCCGGCCTGTTCCGGCGTCTGCGCGGTCAGGGGCCGTTCCGCCGGTGCGGCCCGGGTGTGGGCGGCCGGCTCGGACTCGCCACGCCGGGATCTCCGCTGCGGCAGCGAACCGGTGTCCTGGGCGGTCGTGGCCGGGCCGCCGGCCGGTTCTGGCCGGGACATCCCGGCTGATTCCGTCCGGGGCGGCGGCAGGGTGCGGGCCGGTTCGGCCCGGCCGGCCTCCATCCTGGCCGGTTCCGTCCCCACCGGTTCCATCCTTGGCGGCGGTTCCGCCCTGCGGGGCTCCGCCCGGGGGGGCTCGGGCCTGGCGGGCTCGGCCTGCACCGGGGCGGCCGGCACCGGGGCGGCCTGTACCGGGGCGGCCTGTACCGGTGCGGGCTGCGGCTCCGCGCCCCCCACCTGAGCCGTGCCGCCTTGCTCCAGGTTCTCCACCATGTTGGCGGGCACCAGCACCACCGCCCGGACGCCGCCGTACGGCGACGGCATGAGGTCCACCCGGAACCCGTGACGGTGGACGTACTGCCCGACCACCGCCATGCCGGTCTGCGGAATCTCACCCAGGTCCCCCAGCCGGAGCAGCCGGTGGCCGGAGACGATCTCCCGCGCCTGGTCGAGCTGGTGCTCCTCCATCCCGACACCGCCGTCGTCCATCTCGATGACCGCACCGCGCTGGACCGTGCGCACCGTCACCAGGACCTGGGTTGTCGGCGGGGAGGACTGCGTCGCGTTGGCGAGCAACTCGGCGATCAGGTGGATCAGCGGCTCGACCACGCTCGCGGTGGCGGCGGTGTCCGGCTCACCCGAGACGGCCACCCGCCGGTAGGCCACGATCCGGCTGGACGCGGCGCGGACCACGTCCAGCAGGGGCAGCGCCTGCGGCCACTGCTGTCCTGGCCACTCGCCGCAGAGCACCGCGACGCTCTGCGCGTGCCGGGCCTGCTGCGCCGCCGCGTGGTCCACGCGCATGCTGGACTCGAGCACGTCGGAGTCGGCCGGATGACGGCCCGCCATCCGGGTGGCTTCTTCCTGGATGCGATGGGCGGACGCCTGGACCCGGCGGGCCAGCGTGACCACGGCGAGCCGGGACGACTCGATCTGGTCGTCGAACTGGCTCCTGAGCTTGGCGGCCCCCTCGGCCACGGCGGTCGTCACCCGCCCGCACAGCGCGGCGGCCTCACCGTTGCCCGCGGCGGAGTCGGGCAGCGGCGGGGATGGCGCCGAACCGTTGAGCGCCGCCGGAAGCTGAGCCCGCACCAGATGGTCGACGGCGTCCGACAGCGCCCGCAGCGTGCCGGTGTACTGCGCCTGCCGCTCGTAACCCGACCGCTCGAGTTCGATGGCCCGATGCTGCAACTCCGCCTCGTGCTGCTCCTGCTCCTCCGCGGCCGCGCCGTACTTGTGCCGCAGCACGATGAGCATCACCAGCAGCACCAGCGCGGCCAGTGCCGCGACGACCGCGCCGGGCCTGCTCCGGCCCGCACCGAGCGCGGCGGCGGCCAGGGCACCCAGGACGGCACAGGCGCTGACGGCGAAGATCGCGGTCCACAGCGGGCCCATCGAGGCCTGCTCGGCAGGCGCCGGCGGGACCTGGCGGCCGGCGGAGGCAAGCCCAGACGGCCGGACGGGCACCGGGGCGGACGGCAGCAGGCTGGACGGCCCGGTTCCGGACGCCCCGGTTCCGGACGGGCCGGCGCCGGATCCCCCCTGGGAAGCCGGGCCCGGGTTGACGGGCGGGGTGCTGTTCGGCCCGGTGCCGGTGGCTCCGGGTCCCGGGGACCGGAAGGACGAGCCGATCCGGGACTCGGAGACCGGGGCAGGTGGGTCGGGGAACGGCACGGGTGAGGAGGAGGGGGAACGGGACTCGGAGGGGGAGCGAGCCATGGCCACCTTCACTGATCGAGCCGGGCCAGGCCGGACGACGCGCAACGGCAGCAGCCGGCTCCCGGCGCTGCCACCGGACGAGGCGGACTGGTCAGCGCACTTGGCTCCTGGCGGCACGCGTTTTCCGGTCCAGGCCGCGGTGTCTTACGGGTATGCAGGAACTCGTAACAAACGCCGATCACAGATTAGGCTCGCGAGCCCACTCTCCGTGGCTGATTCAGGGAATAACTTTACGAACTGCGCAAACATCCGGAAATCCGCAACCGATCCGGCGCCAACGGCGATCCCCGCGGATTGCCTGCCGTCAAGATCCGTTTCTTCGTGGCGTTGAGATGCGGCAAACGTCAATAAAACGGACGCCCGATTGGCCGCACCGCGAGCGAAAGGCCGTCCATCGCCGGCGTCTCGAACAAAACGTAGAGAAAGTGCTGCCATGGTCGCACCTTCTTTACGTCTTAACCGGCCCGGGCCGCCGCCCGGTGACCGGCGCCACGGCGCGCCCAGGGGTGGTGGGGCAGGGGTGCAGACGCGCCCTGGGCCGCCCGGGCGGGAGCGCGCTGGGACTGGTGGCGGTGGCCCCGGCCCCGAGCGGGGAGGAGCCGGGGCCGGTCAGGTCTGGCTGGACGAGGACGAGGGCAGGCGGTAAACCGAGTCGCCGTAGGCCTTGTACTGGAACTTGAAGCCGAGGGCCTGCAGGTAGCGCAGGATTCCGTTTTCCGACCGGTTGCTGTGCCACATGATGGCCCAGCGGACGTGCATCTTGTTCATGCTGTTCCTGGCCGCGGTCAGCTCGGCGGATCCCTGGCCGTGCTGGCCGAACAACTGGTTGGTGAAGTCGTGGCCGTAGCGGCCCTGCAGCCTGAACAGGTAGTAGTAGAAAGGCATGGCTTTCAGCTTGTTCAGGAAGTACACCGACATTCTGGACACGTAGGCCGTCGGGCGCGGATGGCCGTCCGCGGTGGCCTGGACCTGGACCTCGGGTTCGAACGGCGCTCCCTCACCGGGGATGGGCACCGCGCTGCGTATGCCCAGCGGGATGTCGACCACGATCGAGTTCGAGTGGTCGGCCGCGATCGGCCGGTCCAGGGCGGGCAGGTTGATGGGCATGGACATCGTCGGGTTGATCCCGAGGCCGATGGGCGCGGGCCCGCCCGCGCCCATGCTGCCCATCTCGAAGACGGCGAGCACGGCCGCCACCACCATCACCGGGGTGGCCCGGCGGTACAGCCAGTCCACCGCGGCCGCGGCGAGCAGCGCGGCGCCCAC
>Ga0070737_10005818_pt1 | contig 11591 bp, 6 predicted proteins | sample Coa_R1_10_FD_66438 | JGI IMG/M metagenome (GOLD analysis project Ga0070737, IMG submission 66438) | Surface soil microbial communities from Centralia Pennsylvania, which are recovering from an underground coalmine fire - Coalmine... | ecosystem: Environmental > Terrestrial > Soil > Unclassified ... | reverse complement strand
ATTCGCGACTGGCCGGCCATGCGCTGGCGCGGAGTGCACGACGACCTCTCGCGGGGGCCGGTTCCCACGCTCGCATTCCAGGAATCGCAGATTCGCACCTTCGCCGCCTACAAGCTGAACGTGTACTCGCCGTATTTCGAGAACACGATGCAGTATGCCTCGGATCCTCTCCCGGCTCTGCCCGGATGGTCGATCTCCGCAGAGGACGCACGGGCGCTGGTGGAGTACGCGCGGCGTTACCACGTCACGATCGTGCCCGAGCAGGAGGCCTTCGGCCATCTGCACAAGGTTCTTACCTGGCAGCAGTACGCTCCGCTGGCGGAAATTCCCTTCGGCGCCGTCATCTCACCGAAGCAGCCGGAATCCATGCAATTGATTGCCCGCTGGTTTGGCGATCTCGCAGCCATTTTTCCGGGACCCTTTCTCCACATAGGCGCCGACGAAACCACCGAGCTTGGACAGGGACAAACAGCGGACGAGGTGAAAGCGCGCGGACTGGGCGCGGTCTATATCGATTTCCTGTCCAACATCCATCAGGCTCTGGCTCCTCTGCATCGCCGGCTCCTGTTCTGGGGCGATGTTGCGATGCATACGCCGGATCTGGTCCCGCGGCTTCCGCGCGACATGATTGCCGTCGCCTGGACCTACGAACCGCAGCCTGGGGGCTACGCCGCCTGGCTGGATCCGTATGCGCGGGCCGGCATGGAGACCTGGGTTGCGCCCGGAGTAAGCAACTGGTATCGCGTCTGGCCCAACTTCAGCCTGGCCCTTCAAAACATCCAGGGATTCGTCGCCGACGGACAGAAGGCCGGCAGCACGGGAATGCTGAACACCGTCTGGAATGACGATGGCGAAGGACTCTTTCTCGAGGATTGGTATGCGGTGCTGTTCGGCGCAGCGGCGGCGTGGCAACCCGGCAGGAGCGACATCGCCCGGTTCCAGCAGGATTTTGGTCCGGTGTTTCACGGAGACCTATCGGGCAGGATCGATGAAGCGCAGCGTGCTTTGATGGCCGCGCACAACGCGCTTGTCGCAGCCGGCCTCGATGACGCGCGCGATAGTTATTTCTGGATAGACCCGTGGAGCCCTGCGGGCCGGAAGATTGCTGCCAAAATCCTTCCCGCAGCCGCCCAGGTGCGCCTGGATGCCGAGCGCGCTCTGACCCTGATCGCGCAGGCTCGGGCTGAGGGCTCCCTGCGCCACACGGAGGCGCTCGACGCCATGGATCTCGGGGCGCGGCGCATCGATTTTCTCGTTTTCAAGTTTCAGGCCGCCGATCAGATCGCGCAAAGCTACCGGCGATTGTACGGCGGGCAGAATGACCGGGCGATTGCCATGCATACGTCGCGCGACCTTTGGAACCTGGCCGGCGTAAACGGCCTGTGCGAGGATCTGCGCGATGGATTCGGGTACCTGGGAAGACGCTACAGCGCCGTATGGCTGATGGAAAATCGCCCCTACGGGCTGGATAATGTAACCGCCCGCTATGATGCCGCTGTCAGACTGTGGATTGAGCGCGGCGACAAGCTGCTCGCAGCGCGCGAGCAATGGCGCGACAGCCGCACGCTTCCTCCGCCGGAATCGATAGGCATTCCGGCAGATAATGCAACCCGGTAAGTTGCGGCGATTTGAACGATTTTTCGATCCCGAAGGAGTGCGCAGGATGCGGCGGATTTTGAGCGTTTGGGTGCTGGTCCTGTCTGTGGCGGCCGGCGCGGTCCCGGCCGGAGCGCAGAACCGCTTTGCCGCGATTGACGATCTGGTGAATCGCGCCATCGCGGAACATCTGCTGCCGGGCGCCGTGGTGATTGTGGGACATGGCGGCCAGGTCGTCTACCGGCGCGCTTACGGCATGCGCTCGCTCGAACCCGTGCAGGAGAAGATGACGCTCGACACGATCTTCGACATGGCCTCGCTCACCAAGCCGCTGGTGACGGCCACTGCAGTGATGCAGCTTTATGAACAGGGCAGGATCGGCGTCGACGATCCGGTGGCCAGATACCTGCCGGAATTCGCCGCTGCCGGCAAGGACGGCATTACCGTCAGAGACCTGCTCACGCACTATTCGGGATTGCCGCCGGACCTGCCGCTTGCCGAACCATGGCAGGGAAAAGCAACGGCGTATCAGCTGGCGTTCGCCATCCAGCCGCTGCGCCCCGCCGGAGTGCGGTTCCAATACAGCGATATCAACTTCATCGTTCTGGGAGCGCTGGTGGAGCGCGTTTCCGGCTTGCCTTTGGATCAGTACGCCCGGCAGTTCATCATCGAACCGCTCAGGCTCAGCCACACGCGCTTTCTGCCGCCCGAGTCGTGGATTCCGCGCATCGCGCCCACACAGTGGGAGCACGGGGCCGCGGCCAGCGGCCTTCCCGGATCGAAGACCTTTCCCGGCGACGTAATGCTGCGCGGCGTCGTGCACGATCCCACTTCGCGGCGCATGGGAGGTGTGGCCGGCCATGCAGGATTGTTCAGCGACGGCGAGGATGTGTCGATCTATGCGCAGAATCTCCTCGACCGGCTGGCCGGGCGAAGCAGCAGATTTCCTCTCTCCCGCCGCGTGCTCGAAAAGATGGTGGCGCCCGAGCAGCCGGCCACCGGAACGGCTCTGCGCGGCTTCGGCTGGGACATCGATTCGCCTTACTCCTCGAACCGCGGCACGCTGTTTCCCGTCGGCTCCTTTGGACATACGGGGTTTACAGGCACTTCGCTGTGGATCGATCCGGTGAGCGATTCCTATGTGATCGTGCTGGCCAACGCGGTCCATCCGGACGGTCCCAGGGGCATCGCCTCGCTGCGCGGAAAAATTGCCGATGCGGCGGCGGTGGCGCTGGACATCCACTCGGACTCGGGCGCTCTGGCGGCCCGGATCACCGGCTACAACGAGTCGCTGAGCGGCATGCGGCGGCGCGCGGCGCGCAATGCGCAGGTTGAAACCGGCATCGACGTGCTCGAGGGCAGCCATTTTGCCGAGCTTGCGGCAGCGGCACGGCGGCACGGCGGCCGGCTGAGGTTGGGCCTGCTCACAAATCCGACGGGCATGGATTCTGTGGGAAGGCGCACCATCGACGTACTCTTTCACGATGCTGCGGCGGCAGTTCCGGGCCTTACGCTTTCCGTGCTCTTCAGCCCTGAGCACGGCATCGCCGGCTCCTACGATCAGCCGGACGTACCCGACTCCACCGACGCCGCAACCGGATTGCCGGTCATCAGTCTCTACGGAGAAACCGCCGCCCGGCGGCATCCGCCGCTTGAAACCATGCGCAGCCTGGATGCGGTCGCGATCGACCTGCAGGATGCCGGCGTGCGCTACTACACCTATGAAGCAGTGCTTCGCTACTTCCTTGAAGCAGCGGCGAAGACCGGCACGGAAATCATCGTGCTCGACCGGCCCGATCCGGTGAACGGCGCCTTTGTGCAGGGGCCGGTGTCGGATCCGGATGCGGAAAGCTATGTCGATTCCATGCCTATCCCCGTGAGGCATGGAATGACGCTGGGCGAGCTGGCGCGCTATGACAATGAGCAGCTTCGTCTCCATGCGCCTCTCACGGTCATCGCCATGAAGGGATGGCAGCGCGGCGACTGGTACGACTCAACCGGCCTGGCCTGGGTAGATCCGTCTCCCAATCTTCGCAACCTGGAAGAAGCTACGCTGTATCCTGCGCTCGGGTTGATCGAGTCGACCAACATCTCGGTCGGGCGCGGAACCGATACGCCCTTCGAGCAGTTCGGAGCATCCTGGATCGACGGCCGCGCTGTTGCGCAGTTTCTGAACCGCCGCGAACTGCCCGGAGTGCGCTTCTATGCGGTCAGGTTCACGCCCGCCGGGCCTTATCCATATGCCGGGCAGATCTGCGGGGGCGTGCGGATTCTGGTGACCGATCGCAATGTGCTCGATGCACCGGAGCTCGGGATCGAGATCGCGTCCGCCCTGCATCGTCTCTATCCCGGTCGGTTCCAGTTGCAAAAGATGGACGCGCTTCTTGCAAACCGAGCGGTGCTTCAGGCCATCGCGGAGGGCGATGATCCCGAGCATATCGCCGAAGGATGGCGCGAGGACGTGCAGGCCTTCGAGCAGCGCCGTCAAACGGCGCTCCTTTACCCGGGCCGCTGAGCCTCTGCGGAGCATCTTCGCCTCTTCCCTCTTCTGCAAACCGGAAGCCGGTTGCGTCGACCGCCCCGGGACGGCTGAAATGCTTCCCTGCGCTGAGGAAGCCCGCTATGGATGGGCCTGTTTCGGCTCGGCGGAAACCGCGCATGCTTTCAGAGCAGCATGGATGCAGCCCGTTCCAGCGCCCGGCGAGGCCAGGCGCTTCCGTGAAGCAGCCTACTTACTCCACTTCCAGCACCAGGCACTTCAGGTATTCGGTCTCCGGCAGGTTCAGCACCACCGGATGATCGGGCGCCGCGCCGCGCCGCTCGATCACGCGCACGCGGCGGCCTGCATCGGCCGCTGCAGCCGCAACGGCAGCTTCAAAATCCGCCCACCCCACATGGTGCGAGCACGAGCAGGTCACCAGCAGGCCGCCTTCGCTCGCCATCTTCAGCGCCCGCAGGTTCAGCTCCTTGTAGCCGCGCATCGCGCCCTCCACCGCCCGGCGCGTCCTGGCAAACGCCGGCGGGTCCAGCACGATTGCATCGAACCGCTCGCCGCCGTCCGACCAGTCGCGCAGAATCTCGAATGCATCGCCCTGCAGCCATCCGACTTCTGCGTTCAGCCGCCCGCGATTGGCCGCGAGGTTCCGCTCCGCTACCTCGAGCGAAGCGTGCGAGGCGTCAATGCCCGTCACCGTGCGGCAGACCTCGGCAAGGTGCAGCGCGAACCCGCCCTGGTAGCAGCAGACGTCCAGCCCGCGCCCGTTTGCGCCGCGAATGGTTTTCATCAGCCGCTCCGCCCAGTCCCGCGCCGCAGCATAATTCATGCGCTGATCGAGAAACGCGCCGGTCTTCTGTCCGGCATTGGCGTCGTAATGGAACCCAAGCCCATTCAGGTGGAACTCAACTTCCAGTCCGGCATCCTTCCTGGCGCTCCACAGCGGCTCGGCGCCTGGAGCCGGCAGTCCTTCTATCTCGCGGATCCGCGGATCGGGCCGTTCCACGATCGCCGCCGGCGCAGCTTCTTCGCGCAGCACGCGCACCAGCACCCGGCTCACATCGTCGCCCAGCAATCCGCGCGTGAGCCGCTGCACAATCACCAGCTCGCCATACTTGTCCACAATCAGACCGGGCAACTCGTCCGCCTCGCTGAAGCAGAGCCGGCATGCATCGTTGTTCTCATCCAGCATCGGCTTCCGCCTGGCGATTGCGCGCCGCAGCCGCGCCTCGAGCAGCTCCATCCACGCGGAGTGATCAATCCCCTCGCGCGAAACCAGCCGCAGCGCGATCTGCGACGGCGGGCTGTAGAGCGCGGTGCCCAGCAAAATCCCGCGCTCGTCGGCCACCGCGAGCAGCCCTTCTTCGCCCGTAACCGCATCGAGCCGGACAACGTCCGACGCATAGACCCATAGATGGCCGCCGCGCAGCCGGTCCGCCGCGCGCCGGCTGATCACCGCGCCGTGCGCCGCTTTCCTTTGCATCGCCTCCTCGGCCAGCTTCGCCCGCACGGGCCCCGGCTGCCCTTCCTGCGCATCTTTGCCTGTCTTCCCGCGCCCTCTGCCGGGCGGTTTCGAATCTCGCATGTTTGCCATCGTGCTTCACCCAGTATCGCCCGCCGGATCGGTATCGCGTGAGAGCGCGCATGCGGGCCGTCATCCCATAAAATAAAGAAGTCAGGAGCAAGCACAGATGGCGCACATGGTTTTTTGCGTTCGCAACAAGCGGGAGATGGAGGGCCTCGACGAGCCGCCCTTCGACTCTGAATTTGGCCAGAAGATTTACAAAAATGTCTCCAAGGCAGCCTGGGCGGAGTGGGTCGAGCGGCAGAAGATGCTGTTGAACGAGTACCGCCTGCAGCCCTGGACGCCGCAGGCCCAGCAGTTCCTGGTCGAGCAGATGGAGGAGTTCTTCTTCGGCTCCGGCTCGGCGCTGCCCTCCGAGTACGTCCCTCCGGCGCAGTAGGCGCGGTGCGCGCACAGCCGCTGGCCGGTCTGCATGCCCCGGTCTGCATGTCTTCGATCGGCTCCTGCGTCTCTGTTCACCCCGCCTGAATTTCTTTCCTCATGCGGCCGATGCTTTCAGCAGGACACGCGCTGGCGCGCCGTCGCCTCCTGAGATCAACAGAGGCAGGCATAACAGGCCGTATTGCCCCGGGGAAATGCCTGTCAGGTTTACTCCCTCAATAATGACGACGCCCGCGCCGAGCAGAGTGCGATGCGTTTCGGGACTACCGGCCGATAGATAATCGATCGCCACCGCCAGCGTGTTCAGGTCTGCAAGATAGGACGCGGCATCTTCGGCTATTGTGATCGAGTCCTTCACAAACTCGGAAGTCTTCCAGCATCGCCTCGAATTAGAAGTTTTGAAGAGCAGTCGTTCGCGCGCGCTCAGATGGTGACTGCGAAGCTCTTCTGCTCTGACTGCGCCGGGGTCCTTGATTTCGATTACGCGCGCCGGTCCGATCAGATTCTCCAGAGGAACTTCCTCGGCTCCCGCTCCGCGGGATACAAAGTGAATCGGCGCGTCGATATGAGTTCCCGTGTGGCTTCCCATCGTCAGCCGCGAGATCGTGCAGAGATCTCCTTTTTCCACGTCGCTGAGCCTGTCAATTGCGATGGGGGGATTCCCAGGATAATGAACCATGCCCGCATAGATCGGTACGGAAATGTCGAACCACGTGCGCGGTGGGTTCGCCCGGTTCGCTCTCGCTGCTTCCCGATGTCTCACGCAGATCCTCTTCTTCTCAGGCGGTGCGGCCCATCTGCACCACGTTCTTGATTCCCCGCTTCTGCATCAGCATCTGCGGAACATCGGCCAGAGACATGCGATGGGTTACAAGCGCGCGCGTGCTCTGAGGAAACAAAGTCATAAACTGTTCGAGAAACTGAATTGCCGCCAGGTAATCTCCGCGGCCGGCATTCACTGTTCCAAAGACGACGTTGTTTTTTAAAACCAGATTGCGCAGAGTTCCGCCGGCGTTCAGTTCGGCAGCTGCGCCATCGGGAGGAACCCCGGTAAGCGCCAATACTCCATTCGGCTTCAGCGCGCCAGCCGCCGCCAACATTAATGGCGCGAATCCTGCAGCTTCAAGAATGACATCGAAATTGCCGGGATCTTCGGAAAGATTCTCGATTGGCCTGGAAGCCGAGGACACATACCGGGCCCCCAGCGAACGGACAAGTGCAGCCGGCGCGCTCTCTTCAGAATCTCTTGAGTAAACGTAGGTCTCGATATGATTTGCAGCGAAAATCATCGCCCCCAGAAGACCAATTGGCCCGGCCCCTAAAACAAGTCCGCGTTGCGGGCCGGGATCGTAAGGCAGCCGGCGGAAGATCGCCTGCGCCTGTTCGACTGCTTTTGTCACTACAGTCAGGGGCTCCACGAGGACCGCAACATCGGCCAGAACGGAAGGCACTTTTACGAGATACGCATCGTTTTCGACAACATAGTTCGTCAGGAACCCGTTTGCGCCTTTTATGCCGCGCTCGGTGTAGTCGCCGGTCTCGCAGAAATCCGGCCGCCCGGAGCGGCATGCTCTGCACCGCGCATGCGGGCAGGGGCGGCGAACCATCGCAACCACAAGGTCCCCCGCCTTCAGGCTGCGCACTCTGCGCCCAACCTCGACAACTTCGGCCAGCGATTCATGCCCCAGGATGAGATGATCGGCGCCGGCAGGCGGGTCGCCGTATTCGAACGACGCGATCTCCCGGTCTGTGCCGCAAAGGCCGACTTCCCGCACCCTTAGCAACACATCGGTTGCGCCGGCCGGCCTGGGCTCGGGAACGTTGAGAATGTCTATCTGCTTCTTTGACGGAAATACGGCGAGCGCCTGCATATGAGCTTTGTCCAATCGTTTAAGCTGCTTTTGCGCTTACACTTTGCGCGTCTTGCGAATGGCCCGGAGCATACATTTCGCCCCTTGCGGCAATTCCGCCGCCAGAAGCGGCAAACAAATTCATTTTCATTGCGGCCGTTGGCCGATGGTTTTGCGCCCCAGGCTCCTCACTGCGAAGGTTCATCTGTAACTTCTTCTTCCTTTCGATAAGCCGCTGTCGAAGGACCCCATCTCCTTCATTGCCCGGATTCGATGCAGGGAATATGCAACCGCGGCGGCGGCGCATTTGATCCTGTGAAAGGCGCGCGCTCCAGACAAGAAACGTCGCCCTGCCGATCCCCTGTCCTGCATCGAAATGATCACCGGAGGAAGCGAAGCATGAGCGCAGTCATTGAAGATTACGGGATCATAGGGGATTGCGAGACAGTCGCGCTTGTGGGCCGCAACGGTTCCATCGATTGGCTATGCTGGCCGCGCTTCGATTCCGACGCCTGTTTCGCAGCGCTGCTGGGAACGCCGGAGAATGGCAGATGGCTGATCGCGCCAACCTCCGCCGTAAAAAGCACGCGCCGTAAATACCGGGATCACACGCTTATCCTTGAGACTCGATACGAGACGGTTGACGGAGCCGTAACCGTGATTGATTTCATGCCTCACCGCAGCGGCCACTCGGACCTGGTGCGCATCGTGCGCGGCGAGAGCGGACAGGTCCGCATGGGCATGGAACTCGCAATCCGGTTCGATTACGGAGTATCCGTACCCTGGATTTTTCCCATCGGAGAAGGACTCCTGCATGCCATTACCGGCCCGCATCTGATCGCCATCAACGGCGGCGCCGAGTTAACTTGCTCCGGCGGCAAAGTGACGTCCGATTTCGCGGTTGTCCGCGGTCAAACCGTCTCCTTCGTGATCATGCACGGTTCGTCTCACGAATCCCCTCCTTTGCCTGTCAGCGCCACCGCCGCTCTGGCTCAGACCGAACGCTTCTGGCTTGACTGGGTCGGTCAGTGCACATACCGCGGCATTGCTCGCGATGCAGTGGAGCGCTCGCTGATTGTTCTCAAAGCGCTCACCTATGAGCCCACCGGCGGGATCGTTGCCGCCCCAACAACCTCGCTGCCCGAGGAGATCGGAGGCCAGCGGAACTGGGATTACCGCTATTGCTGGTTGCGCGATGCAACGCTGACGCTGCTCGCGTTTATGAACGCCGGGTATAAAAACGAGGCCAAGGCGTGGCGCGACTGGTTGCTGCGGGCCGTTGCCGGAAAAGCGTCGCAGGATCAAATCATGTATGGGCTTGCCGGCGAACGGCGTCTGCTCGAATGGGAGGTCCCCTGGTTATCCGGCTACGAGCGCTCCTTGCCTGTGCGTGTCGGCAATGCCGCCGCAACTCAGCTTCAACTGGATGTCTACGGCGAAGTCGCCGACGCCATACATCAGGCAAGGAAATACATCCTGAGCATCCCGGAACAAAGCGCTTCCATTCAGAGGGCGTGGATATCGTATCTCGAAAAAATATGGACAGAACCCGATGAGGGCATCTGGGAGGTTCGCGGAAAGCGAGAACACTTCACGCACTCCAAAGTGATGGCCTGGGTGGCCGTCGATCGCGCAATCAAGGACTTTGAAGGATTCAATCTTCCCGCCCCGTTCGATCATTGGCGCAGGCTGCGCGACAGAATCCACCAGGACGTTTGCCGGAATGGATTCAATGCCGAAGTTGGCGCGTTTGTGCAAAGCTACGGCTCAACGGCACTGGACGCGAGCCTCCTGCTCATCCCGCTCGTCGGCTTTCTGCCTGTATCGGACCCGCGCGTAGTCGCGACGATTGAGGCCATCGAACGCAAACTGACCGTAAACGGGTTTGTGCTCCGATATGACCTCGAGAAGACCGACGATGGGCTTGCCGGGCATGAAGCCACATTTCTTCTTTGCAGCTTCTGGCTCGTCGATTGTCTGACCATGCTGGGAAGGCGCGACGATGCTTTGAACCTCTTCCATAAGCTCCTGGACGTGCGCAATGATCTTGGTCTGCTTGCCGAGGAATATGACCCGGCCGCGGGCCGGCAGCTGGGGAATTTCCCCCAGGCATTTTCACACATCGGTCTCGTCAACTCGGCGGTGAACCTGAGCCGTGCGATTGCGCCGGTAAGTCAGCGCACCGATACTGAGCCCACGGAACGCGCCGCGTAAGAAGAGCCTGCCGCGCGCAGCAGGCTCCGCCTGCAGGTCTGCCGACAGAGAGAGAACGGCGGGTCAGCGGCCCACAGAGAAAACAACCGGAAGCTGCCTCATTGCCCGCTGCCATCGGCCTGCGCGTGCTCCTCTACAATGGCGAGATCCCAGGGCGCCAGCGCGATCTGGGCTCCGGAAGCAATCGGCTTACCGGTGAGCAGATCGACGCCCGCAGCGCCCGTGTAGCGGAAGCTTACCGGGGCGCCTGAGTAATTGAAGAAGTAGCGCACGCGCAGGCCCATGCGATTGACGCCCTGCTGCGTGTGAACCGCGGCGGGCAATTGCTGGCCGGCGTCAAGCAGGCCGATCTGTTCGAGCGCCATGCGCAATACTGCTGTCTGCAGCGCGCCGGACAGATACGTTCCTTCGTAGATAAGGGTTCCTGAGCCAAAATGGTTCTCCGTAATGGCGGGCCAGCGGCCGAAGAAAGGATGGTCGTACCAGGCGAGAGCGCGTGCATGTTCCAGGTTGAGGAACTCCGCCCAGTACTCCACCTTGTTGGCGTCGCCTGCGTGAAAGGGATCGCCTTTCAGCGCCAGCGGACGCTCGAGGCTGGAGAATTCCTGGTAGCTGAAGCCGGCGGCCTGGCGCAAAGGCCCGGGCGCGCGTACCCAGCGCACGGCCGAATTTTCATTGGCAAAGCCGCTTTTGAATGTCATCACCACGTGCCCGCCGTTCTTCACGTAATCCGAAATGCGCTGCAGAAGCGCATCGTCGGAAATATAAAGAGCGGGCACGATGAGCAGTTTGTATGCGGAGAAATCCGCGGTATCGGGAAAAACAAAGTCCGCGCCTACATTCAGATCGTAGAGGGAGCGATGAATCTGGCGCACCAGCGTTGTATACGTCGCGGTGGGCGGATCGTTGCTCCATTGCGGGCCGGAGGAGCTGAACGGCATGAAGCCGAGCGCGTTCATCGAGTCGCGGCTCCACAGGATCGCCACCTGGCGGTGAATCCTGAGGCCGACCAGATGGGGACCTATCTTTTCCAGCTCATGCGCGGTGCGGCTTACCTCGGCGTAGGCGCGGTTGGGTTCGTAATCGTGCGACAGGATGCCCTTCCAATATGTTTCCTGGTTGGCCGGGATCGAGGCCCAGTGCCAGTAGGCGACCATATCGGCGCCGTTCGAGAGGTGCGTGTAAACATCCTCGCGCAATTGGCCGTCATACGGCGGAAACTGAAACGCCGAGGACCAGCCGGTGGTCTGCGCATTGGTCTCCGTCACCAGAAAGTTGCTGTGGCGCAGCGAGCGCGTAATGTCTTCGGTAAGCGATTGTTCCGAGCCATCGAAGCGGTCCTGGGAGCCGTGATAGTCGTTGACTGCGGGAATATCCAGAAACTGCGCGATAGCCTCTTCGTTCACGTCCGGCTTCATCATGCCCGCAAAGTCGGTGGTGACAAACTGGCGCGGCGAAGCTTCCTGGCGCA
>Ga0070737_10005817_pt1 | contig 11594 bp, 6 predicted proteins | sample Coa_R1_10_FD_66438 | JGI IMG/M metagenome (GOLD analysis project Ga0070737, IMG submission 66438) | Surface soil microbial communities from Centralia Pennsylvania, which are recovering from an underground coalmine fire - Coalmine... | ecosystem: Environmental > Terrestrial > Soil > Unclassified ... | reverse complement strand
GGAGATCACCCAGTTCACCTATTTTCAGCAGTGCGGGGGAGTCGATCTGGAGCCGATCAGCGTGGAGATTACTTACGGCCTCGAGCGCATCGCGGCGTTCCTGCAGAATGTGAACAATGTCTTCGACGTGATGTGGAATCGAGAGCGCACCTATCGCGACCTGAGACTTGAAGAAGAACTTGAACTTTCGGTTTATGACTTTGAGCAAGCCTCGCCGGAAATCTGCCGCCAGATGTTCGATCTGAATGAGTCGGAAGCCGCGCGCTTGCTGGAGTCCTACGCGGGTTTAAAGGATGACCGCGCCCGCGAGCGCTTCCCGCTGCGTAAGGTTTATGAGCTTTGTCTGAAGTGTTCCCACCTGTTCAACATTCTTGACGCGCGGGGTGCGATCAGTGTTACTGAACGCGTCACCCTGATCGCCAGGGTGCGAAAATTAGCCTGTCGCGTGGCGGCCATCGATGTCGAACGCAAGAATGCTCGAACTCCGGAGGTGGTGAACGCATGAGCGCGCCTGAGACCACCGCCTTGGTGCTCGAGATTGGTTGCGAGGAGATCCCTGCCCGGTTCCTTGAGGGCGCCGAGCGCGATTTGGGTGAACGCCTTAGCTTGGCCCTGGGTGAAGCGCGGCTGCTTTCGCCCGACGCGCCGGCGGTGAAAACTGCATCCACGCCGCGCCGCCTCATCGCCTATGCCCCGGCGCTCTTTCGCCAGCAATCGGGCCGCGTGGAACAAATCACCGGACCTCCGGTCAAAGCAGCTTTTGATCAAGAAGGGAAGCCCACTCGCGCTGCCGAGAGCTTTGCCGCAAAGAACAACGCCCAGGTATCGGATTTGAAGCGCGTCACAACCCCGAAGGGCGAGTACCTGGCGCTTGAGATCACCGAGCCGGGTCGCAGCGCGCTTGAAGTATTGGTTGAAGTTTTGCCGGGGGTCATCGGCAGTCTGTCGTTTCCCAAGAGCATGTACTGGACGGCGAAATCCGGACCGCTCTTCGTCCGTCCGATCCGCTGGATATTGGCCGTGTTGGGCGATCGAGACGATCTTCAAGTGGTTCCTTTTGAGTTTGCCGGGGTCAAGTCCGGCAGCTTCACTTATGGGCATCGCCTGCAAGGGAGTGAACCGCTCGCCGTCACCCACTTAGATCTCGATCTGCTCCTGAAAGCGCATCGGGTCATCGTGCATGGCGCCGAGCGCCGGGAGCGTGTGCAGCAGGGAGTTCAAGCATTACTTGAAGGCGGAAATGCAAAGACCGTTGCGGATGAGTGGCTGGAAAACTGGGTGGTGAATTCCACCGAATGGCCTGTGCCGCTCATGGGCGGCTTCAATTCCCGTTATCTGGCGCTGCCGCGCGAGGTGCTGGTGACGGTGATGCGCGATCATCAGAAATATTTTGCCGTGGAAGACAAGGCAGGCAATTTGCAGCCGCAGTTTATCACTGTGCTCAATGTGCCCGGCGATCCCAAGGGATTGATCCGGCAGGGACATGAACGGGTGCTGGCCGCGCGCTTTGCCGACGCCGAGTTCTTCTGGAATGCCGACCAGCGAATTCCTCTCCGCGACCGCATTCCGATGCTTGAGCGCGTCACCTACCAGGCAAAGCTTGGAACTTATGGCGACAAAGTTCGGCGGATGAGGGCGCTGACGGAAAAGATTTGCAAAGAACTTGAAAAATCGGGTCGGATGAATGCCCGGGAGCGACAACATGCCTTGCGGGCCGTGGAGCTATGCAAGTGCGACCTTACAACACAGATGGTGCAGGAATTCACCGAGCTGCAGGGTGTAATTGGCGGGCTGTATGCTAGGGAGCAAGGCGAGCCGGATGAGGTCGCCGACGCGATTTACGATCACTATCGTCCGGTGAGCGTCGAGGATGCTTGCCCGCGCACGGTGGTTGGCGCGGTGGTTTCGCTCGCAGACAAACTGGACACGGTTGTGGCAGGATTCGCCGTAGGCCTTGAACCGACAGGCTCGAGCGACCCGTTTGGGCTGAGGCGGGCAGGGAATGGAGTGATTAAACTGGCCGCCGAGGCGCTCGCCGGGTTGAACCTTGGCATTATTGCCGAACAGGCAGCGCACAACTTTCCGGAGGATTTCTTGCGCGACCGGCTGGACTTTTACCTGCGGGAAGCCTGCGGGCTGCGTTACGACACCGTGCGGGCTGTTCTGGCAAATCCTGACATGTTTCGCGTACCTTCCCAGGCGCTCGAGGTGGCAAAGGCGCTTGAGGAGATTCGCGATACGGAGGATTTTATCGCCCTGGCGACGGCGGCCAAGCGCACGCGCAACATCCTCAGCAAGTCAGCGAGCGGGGAAGACTTGAGTTCCGGAATGTTTGATGAGGAGAAGCTGGTTGAGGCCCCGGAGCAAGAACTCTATCGCGAGTACAAGAAGCTGAATACGAGGTTAAACCCCCTGCTCGGCCCTCGTGAGGAGTACGATTACAAGGAAGCATTTCGGGAGATGGCGAAGATCAGGCCATCCGTTGACGGTTTTTTCGACAACGTGCTGGTGATGACGGAAAACCAGGATCTGCGCAGAAACCGCCTTCAGCTTCTCGTCCGGCTGAACAAAGATGTGTTCACCAGCCTGGCTGATCTGGCCGAAATTGCGGTTGAGTCGCGGTCCAAGGCGGCGGTCGGGCAATAAGCCATAAAGACCGTCAGCGCAAGAAAACTTAAAGTGCTGGATTAAGTTTTGTCGGCGCGCCGACAACGGAGAGAAGGCCGAAAGCGGAAAGCGAGACTCGCATCCTCAGTTTAGGAGGGGCAGTAAGGTTATTCGTGCGGAAGCGAATTCATCACAATGCGCGCTGTGGAAGGGTGTTGGTACGCAAAACGCCGTCATGGACCAACAAGCTGGCAGGGTTACTGAAAAACTCTGGCAGCCTGTCATTCTGCCCTGAAAAATACGCCGATATTCCGGCAGACAATGGGACATTTGCCAATCTCGCGTAATTTTCATCCTTCGGGGTGTCGCAGAGCGACATGGCGAACTGAGTGGAACATTCGTTATTCTGCGCAAAGCCGCCGCCCTGTCATTCTGAGCGAGCCCTTCGGCTCCGCTCAGGGTAAACTCCGCGGAGCGAAGAATCCCTGCATTTAAACAATCAAACAAAGACGGGGATTCTTCCTTCGTTTCACTCAGGACCGCCTTCGGCTCCTCAGAATGACAGTTTGGTCTGTCCAGAGTAGGTATTGGAAATAACGCGGTTTCTTTGGATATCGCTATTCTTGAATTGGAGGAATCATGGAGAAATACGTTTATGCATTTGGAGGTGGTAAGGCGGAAGGGCACGGCAACATGAAAGATGTGCTGGGAGGGAAAGGGGCGGGCCTTGCCGAGATGACCAACGCCGGCCTGCCCGTACCACCCGGATTTACGATTGCAACTTCCGCCTGCCGGGTCTATTTCGAGAATGGCAATCAGGTTCCTGATTCCATCCGTCAGGAAGTGGATCAGGCCCTGGCTCGCCTCGAACAGCAACTCGGGCAGAAGCTGGGCGATGCCGGATCGCCGCTCTTGGTCTCGGTGCGTTCGGGCGCCAAGTTCTCCATGCCCGGAATGATGGATACTATCCTAAACCTCGGCATGAACGATACGGTGGCTGAAGCTGTGGCCCGCAAAACCGGAAATCCGCGCTTCGCCTACGACAGCTACCGGCGCTTTATCCAGATGTTTGGCAATGTGGTGCAGGAAATCTCCAAGGAGGAATTTGACCACATCTTTAACGCTCAGAAGAAGAAACGGGGCGTGAAGCTGGATACGGAGCTCACCGCTCAGGACCTTCAGCAGATCATTGCCGGATATAAAAAGCTCGTTCAGAAAAAGACCGGAAAGGAATTTCCGCAGGAGCCGCGCCAGCAACTGGCGATGGCGATTGAGGCGGTCTTCCGGTCGTGGAATAACCCTCGCGCCCAGACTTATCGCCGCCTGAACAAGATTCCCGATGATCTGGGGACGGCCGTGAATGTCCAGGCGATGGTTTTCGGAAACATGGGTGAAACCTCAGGCACAGGCGTGGGTTTCACCCGCAACCCCGCGACCGGCGAAAAGCAGTTTTATGGCGAGTTTTTGATGAACGCCCAGGGCGAAGACGTGGTGGCCGGAGTGCGCACGCCGGTTCCTATTGAGGAACTGAAGAACATCATGCCGGAAGTTTACGATCAGTTGCGCGAGATTACGGGGCGTCTGGAACGGCACTACAGGGACGTGCAGGATTTTGAGTTCACCATTCAGGAAGGGAAGCTCTACATGCTCCAGACGCGCAACGGCAAGCGCACCGGAAACGCCGCCGTGCGCATCGCGGTGGATATGGTTGAGGAGGGGCTGATCTCGCCCGAGGAAGCGTTGATGCGGGTTGAGCCAGAGCAGTTGAATCAGCTCCTTCATCCCGTTCTGGACGAATCGAAGCCCCTGGATGTGATCGCCAAGGGCTTGCCGGCCTCACCCGGAGCGGCAGTGGGGCGTGTGGTGTTTACCGCCGATGATGCGGTGGCGAAGGGCAAAAGCGAGCCGGTGATTCTGGTGCGGGCGGAAACCGTGCCGGACGATATCCACGGCATGGAAGTGGCCGCCGGCATTCTCACCTCGCGCGGAGGGATGACTTCGCATGCGGCGGTCGTCACGCGCGGCATGGGAAAATGCTGCGTAGCAGGCTGCGCGGAGGCGGAGGTGGATGAGAAGAAAAAGATATTGAAGATCGGCAAGCACACGCTCAAGGAAGGGGACTGGCTATCGCTCGATGGCTCGACAGGCCGCGTGATTCTGGGTAAAGCCAACACGGTCGATCCTGACCCGCACAGCGGCGCTTTTGCGACTTTCATGAAATGGGCGGATGAGCGCCGCCAGCTTGGCGTCCGCGCCAATGCGGATATCCCGCGCGATGCGACCACGGCGCGAGAGTTTGGCGCTGAAGGCATCGGGTTGTGCCGCACCGAGCACATGTTCTTCGCTGCTGACCGGCTGCCGCATATGCAGCGGATGATCATGGCGTGCAAGGATACGAATGATCCGAAAGAAGCCGCCCGCTACGAAAAGGAGCGGCGCGCGGCTCTGGCCAAACTTCTGCCCATGCAGCGCAAGGATTTCATGGGTCTCTTCAAAGCCATGGATGGGTATCCCGTGACCATCCGCACGCTCGACCCGCCGTTGCATGAGTTCCTGCCCAAGCGCGAGCAGTTGATGGTGGAGATTGCAACGCTTGAAGCGCAAGGCAAGAAGGGAGCCAAGCTCCATCAGCTCAAGAAGATGCTGGAAGTTGTTGAAGGATTACATGAATTCAATCCCATGCTGGGCCTGCGCGGCTGCCGCTTGGGCATTCTCTATCCGGAGATCACGGAAATGCAGGCGCGCGCCATTTTCGAGGCGGCCTGCGAATGCGAAAAGAGAGGAATTAAAGCGAAACCTGAAGTCATGATCCCTTTGGTTGGGGATGTGAAAGAATTGGCGCTTCAGAAAGAGATCGTGGACCGCGTGGCTCGGGAAGTTTTCGAGAAGAAGGGTGTCCAGGTTGATTACCTGGTGGGCACGATGATTGAGCTTCCGGCTGCGGCGCTATCGGCGGCTGAAATCGCACAGGAAGCGCAATTCTTCAGCTTTGGCACCAACGATCTGACGCAGACTACGTTCGGGCTTTCGCGCGACGATTGCGGCAAAATCATTGCGGCGTACGTGCGGCAGAAAATCTGGCTGGCAGACCCGTTTGCCGTGCTCGATCCGAAGCGTGTCGGACGGCTGCTGAAGATCGGAACTGCCGAAGGGCGCGAGGCGCGCCACAATCTCAAGGTGGGCATCTGCGGCGAGCACGGCGGCGATCCGGCCTCGATTGAAGTTTGCGCCGATGCGGGACTCAACTATGTAAGCTGCTCTCCCTATCGGGTTCCGATTGCGCGCCTGGCGGCGGCGCAGGCGGCGATTCGCCGGGGGAAGACGGCAGTGGTGGCGAGCGCGACAGCTTAAAAGCAGTGATGAGTGAAGAGTGACAAGTGACGAGAGTGTGATGGGAGCGTAGTGAGGCGAGCAGCGCTGCTTCTGTGCTCACGGCCTTGAATTGTTATACGAGGCGCCTGCCAGGCGCCGTCATTCGCGAAGGCGGGAATCGATAAAGACGGACTCTCACTGGAGGGGCTATGAGCGAAGTTTTCTCCATCATTCCTGCGAGCGGTAAAGTCTTCGGAGCCTTGATTCCGCTGGCGCTGGTTTTTCTTTTTCTAGGCGCGCTTTTTATTTATCTGTTCTATGCGCCCCGGTGCGTGCGTTTCGAGGTTTCTCAGGGCCAGCTCCGCATCCGGGGCGACGTTTACGGCCGCGCGATTCCGCTTGGTGATCTTGATCTGGGCGCAGCGCGCACCGTTGACCTGAGTGGCGGATCAGACTTGCGCCCCGCCTGGCGCACGAACGGAGTGGGGCTTCCGGGATATTCCTCCGGGTGGTTTCGGCTGGCCAATGGAGCCAAGGCCCTTCTTTTCGTCACGGATCGACGGCGCGTGACCGTCATTCCTGACGCCCATGGATGGCTTCTGATGGTGAGTGTGGCAGACAGCAGCCGGTTCCTTCAGGCGCTACAGTCTGCCCGATGATGTCATTCGGTCGAATAAGGAGCGGTTACCGATGTTAGTTGTGATGAAGCCGACGGCGAGCGATGAAGAGGTTCGCGCCGTCTGCGAAAAAATCCAGGCGATGGGCTTTCGCGCTCACCCCATGCCCGGGGCGCAGCGCACGGCCGTTGGCATTACAGGAAATCCCGGGCCGCTCGACCCTGAGCTTTTTGAGGGCATGGCGGGGGTTGCAGAGGCGATTCGTGTTTCCAAGCCCTACAAACTGGTAAGCCGCGAGATACGCGACGAAGATTCGCTGGTCCGGGTAGGCGACGCGGGCCTCGTGGTGGGCGGAAAAGAGCTGGCGATCATTGCCGGCCCCTGCGCCATCGAGAGCCGCGACCAGGCTTTTCGCGCCGCGGAGCGCGTCGCGCGCGCGGGGGTGCGCTTGTTTCGCGGCGGCGCATTCAAGCCGCGCACGTCGCCTTACAGTTTTCAGGGGTTGGGGGAAGAAGGGCTGGAAATTCTCGCCAAAGTGCGCGAACGCTTCGGGTTGCTCATTGTCACCGAGACCGTCGATCCGGTGAACTGCGACCTGGTTGAGCAGTACGCGGACGTGCTGCAAGTGGGCGCGCGCAACATGCAAAACTTCTCGCTGCTCAAGCGCGTGGGGCGGTCGAAAAAGCCGGTGCTCCTGAAGCGCGGGATGTCGGCCACGCTGGATGAGTTCCTGATGGCCGCGGAGTATGTCCTCTCCGAGGGCAATTACAACGTGATTCTCTGCGAGCGCGGCGTGCGCACTTTTGCAGATCACACGCGCAATACGCTCGACCTGAGCGTGATTCCGGCGGTGAAGAAGCTTTCACATCTGCCCATTCTGGTGGACCCGAGCCATGGGACGGGGAAGCGTGACAAGGTGCTGCCGCTGGCGCGGGCGGCGGTGGCGGTGGGAGCCGATGGATTGATTGTGGAAGTCCACCCGGAACCCGACCGGGCGCTTTCCGATGGATATCAGTCGCTCTATCCCGAGCAGTTTGAGGAACTGATGAGCGAAGCCGCCGCGATTGGCAGGGTTCTGGGTCGGACCATGTATCCGACGGTCGCGGCTGTCAAGCGCTGAGACTTGCAGCTCGAGTGGGGCGTCCTTCTGTAAATCTCAAGTAACGCTTTAAGTTCTGCGCTCGGTGGTTGCTCGTCGAATGTCGGCGCGTCGACATGAGCGTCCGTGTGAGACTTAGCTTCAGTCCAACCTGATGCTTTCCTGATGCTGAATGGCGACTCTGCACGTCATCGACTGCGCTTCCCGCAAATCCCGTGAGATTATAAAAAACAACGGCTTCACGCCAAGACGCAAAGTCCCCAAGGCAGGAAACGAGCGAGGCTGTTGCTTTCTTTATCTCGCTTTGCGCCTCTGCGCCTTGGCGTGAGCTTTTTTCGTGAGCGCTGACTCACTCCTTCTATGTCATTGCGAAAGTGGCCACCTTTTTTTCTGCTTGTAGCGTTGCTGGGAATCATGATCTCCTGCGCTCGTCGCGCGCTTCCTCCAAAGCCTTACGTGGCCCTCGTTGCAGCGCGCGGCAGCCGATGCCTTGTGGCGGTGAATCTCGCCACGTTTGAGCGGCTGCGCGTTGTCTCTCTCAAGTTTGCTCCTGACAGGGTTCTGATCCGGCCTCATCACCGGCAAGATACAACCTCTCAAGTCCTTCAACGCTCTGGGCGAACGCCGTTCGCCCCTACAGCGCATCACCCGCAGGCGTATGTCATTTCCCAGGCGGGTTGGATAAGCGTCATCAATTTTCCCGAATTGGAAGTCGTCAAAACGCTGCAATTCGGAGATGGTCTGGCGGACCTCGCCTTCAGCGCGGATGGCAACGATGCTTATCTGCTGGATGGGGCAGGAAAAACCATAAGTCTTCTGGATTGTGAAAACTGGGATGTCCTCAAAAGCTTTCGCCTTTCAGCGTCCCTTACCCACATTGCGCTGACCTCCGATGGGAAAATTCTGTTGGGTGAAAATGCCAGCCAATCCAAGCTGCTGTTTCTGGACGCCAGGACGGGACAAGCGCTCGGAACAGCGGAAGTCGGAAGCGACCCGGGGTCCCTGGTGATCCTGCCCCATGGACGCAAGGCGTTTGTGGCCGACCGGGGGCAGAATACCGTCACTGCCGTTGATCTCACTTCCCGCCAGACGCTTTCTCACATCGAAGTTTCCGCCCCGCCGAGTTTCCTGGCGCTGAAGCCTGACGGGGGTGAGATTTTTGCCTTCAGCCCTGCAAGCTCCACCCTGACGATTCTTGACGCGACGCGCGATAGCGTCGAGCAGATCCTGCCGACCGGGAAAGACCCGGTTGCAGCGGTATTTACACGGGATTCAGGAACTCTCTATATCGCCAACGCTGGCGACGGCACGGTGACGACGCTCGATGTAAACCAGCGAACTGTGACGGCGGCTACCCATGTGGGCATCGAGCCGCATGCCCTCGCTCTGACGCCCGATGAGCGATTCCTGGTCGTGGTGGACGCAAAAGGAGATAGTCTTGCCATCCTGCAGACCGGGCCTTCAAGCCTTCTCACCGTGCTTCCGGTCGGTACTGACCCTGCGGATGTTGCGATTCCTGATTGGCTCTGTAAGGAGTAAAAAGCCTCACGCCAAGACGCAAAGACGCGAAGTTTTATATGGGAAAGCTTCTACGATTTTGACATCAACTGTAGATGAACTTGGGGATAGCGCACACATTTCAAACAGGGGATCTGTGCGCCACCCCTCGATCAAAACTCAGCGTAGGCTGTGAATTTGATATTACAAGCTCTTTGCTTCTTTGCGTCTTTGCGCCTTGGCGTGAGGCTTTTGGGGCTTGTAGCAATCACCACACCACGAGTTCCCTGGTTAATTCCAGACTCAGCCAGCCTTCGCGCGGCAGGGTTTGTACGGGCAATTGATTCACCCAGAATGAGACCTGAAGCGCAATGCGCTGCGGCGAGTCCAGGTGAAGGATGGAATAGTTCAAGCGAAGCTCGAAGATGTTTTCATACGCCACTTGAACTTCGTTTCCGGTTTCCGAGGGATATTGCAATTTCCGATTTCCATCCCAGAATTCCACCCGACTTAAAGTGTTACTTGAAATGCCGGCGTGGAGACGGGAATGGTTCTCCCCGTCGATGCTGACGCGGATCTCAAAATCGTGCTGCTTTCGGGCGAATTCAGACTTCAAGTCAACCCTGAGATAGAGGGCGGATTCGTCGTATCCATAATGGAGTTCTTTAATAAATTGGCCCGATTGATGGATGGAGCCTGAGCGGTAATCGGGCAGATAAATTCCTGCGCCCAGCCACTCGAAGTAAGTGGTTTCGCGGCCGTCGATCGCAGGGCTGATGAGGGAGGTGGGAAAAATGTTGTAGCCGCCGACCCGCGGCCGCTTGATCGGAGCGGCCAGTTCGTTAGGCGCCTCTCCTTCCAGAAGCCGGTAGATATTGCTCAGGTGCTTGCGATAGAGATGGTCGAATTCCTCGTCGTTGGCGGTTGAGTGTTCCGGCCCGTACCACCAGCACCAGTCGCTGCCCTCGGCGATCCAGAGTTCCTGGCGCGCCAGAGCGACTTGCTCTGGCGCGAGATCGTCCGTGGTGGATTGCTTTGCCAAAAAGTTGCGCGCGTCGCTCAGCAAATCCCAGGCTTTATTGTCCTCTTCGGACCCGATCCAGATGTTGAAGTTGGCGTTAATCCATGAGCCGGGAACAAGGCGCGGCAGGGGATTTGGCCGGGTTAGGGCGAGAATCTCAGAAGGGGTGAGCGCCTGAATGTCGGGCGCAGAAGCGAGCAAGCCGTAGAATCGCTTCAGAAACTCACGCCCGTTGCCGGGATAGTATTCCCAGGCGTTTTCACCATCCAGGATGATAGAGACCACAGCCGGCTCATCTCCCGCGCTGCGCGCTGCCATGCGGATGCGCTGGACCAGATCGCGCGCGCCGGCTTCAGGGTCCATGCGGGAGTAGACGAATCCGATCAGGTCAGAAAGCTGATGGTCGCGGAAGAAGAGATCAATTGACTGGCTTCCTGCCTGGTAGCGATGCGGCTGGTAGAGCAGGCGCCCGTCCTGAACCGTCCCGTCGCTCTGGCGGTGGAAGTAGGTGTGCATCGAGCGGCCAAGGACTCCTTCATCCGTCGCGGCCCAGATGAATCCTTCCTCGGCTGCAATCCGCAGCGCTTCCTCGGAAACGCTTCCTTCGCTTGGCCAAAGCCCTCGCGGACGCTGCCCGAAAGTCTTTTCGTGCAAAGCCACAGCTTCCCCAAGCTGGGCGCGCGCGTCTTCAGGATGCCGGAACCGCTGGGAAGGTAAATGAATTCCGGGTGAGGATTCCTGCGCAACGTGCGTGTCGCAAAGCAGAGGCAGGATGGGATGGTAAAAAGGCGAGGTGGAAATTTCGATCTGGCCGCGCTCGGAAGCCTTTCGATAAACTTCAAGCGTTTGTTGAAATATTCCGGCTTCTTTGGCGCGCAATAGCTCCTTATCCTGTTCCGTATAGTCGCGCTCGCGGGCGGCAAGCGCTCTGATTCGAGGATCGCCAGCAAGGCAGATTTCGTCGAACCACGCAAGTTGAGAAAGAACTTGAAGGTCAAGGATCTCTTGAAGGCTTCCAATCTGCGCGGCGGTCGGTTCGCCATCCGCTCCTCGCGATTTCTCAAGGAGTTCTTGAAACCTGGGGTAGCGATTCAAGAGATTCTCGAAGTTGACCTGAAAAGCGTATTTCACCAGCCGCTCTTTATCGGCGGGCGTTAAATCCCTCGCCGGCTTGAAGGCCAATTCGTAGCTTTCTTCGCGCGCCGCGCCCGAAGCGTAATCCTGAATCTGGGCCATGAGAGAAGGAACCAGATTGAAGGTCATGTGCACCTGAGGGAACTCCTCAATCATGGCGACCATGCCATAATAATCCTTCAGCGTGTGCAGCCGGACCCAGGGCATGGCGTAGCGGTTCTCCACCAGGTCCTTGTAATAGGGCTGGTGCATGTGCCACAGGAGCATCAGTCGGATAGGGGTCATGAATTTGGGCTATACTCCTTGA
>Ga0070737_10005816_pt1 | contig 11594 bp, 12 predicted proteins | sample Coa_R1_10_FD_66438 | JGI IMG/M metagenome (GOLD analysis project Ga0070737, IMG submission 66438) | Surface soil microbial communities from Centralia Pennsylvania, which are recovering from an underground coalmine fire - Coalmine... | ecosystem: Environmental > Terrestrial > Soil > Unclassified... | reverse complement strand
CCGCCGTCGTCGCTGCGGAAGGCGCCGGAGGCCGAGATGGCGACGATCACCCGCTCCGGCCGGCTCGACGACAGGAGGATGGTGTGCAGGCACATGCCGCCGGCGCCCGGCTGCCAGGACGGGCCGGTGCCGTGGGTGCGCAGGCCGGGCAGCTCGGACCAGGAGGTGCCGCCGTCGGTGGTGCGGAACAGGCCGGCGTCCTCCACCCCGGCCAGCACGTCGTCGGGATCGGTGAGCGACGGCTCGAGGTGCCAGACCCGGGCGAACTCCCACGGGTGGGGGGTGCCGTCGTACCACTGGTGGGTCCCGGTCTCCCCGTCGTAGGCAAACTGGTTGCCGACCGGCGCCCACGTCTTGCCGCCGTCGTCGGAGCGCTGGATGATCTGGCCGAACCAGCCGGTCGACTGCGAGGCCCAGATCCGGTCCGGGTCGACCGGCGAGCCCTTGGCGTGGTACACCTCCCAGCCCCCGAACAGGGGGCCCTGGATGTCCCAGCGGTCCCTGGTGCCGTCGGCGGTGAGCACGAAGGCGCCCTTAGCGGTTCCTACGAGCAGGCGGATCCCGGACATGGAGTCACGGTAGGGAAAGGAGGCCGGCCGCGCTTCTCGGATCTTGCGCTCCCGGCAAGGCCAGCGCGGGGAGGGCCACGACGACCGGCGTCATCCAGTCCGGAGCCAGGTCGAGGACCACGTCCGGAGCCGTGCTGACCTCGACGGGGAGGACGTCGACGGGCCGGGGCCCGGCGCCGACCACCGCCGCCGGGGGCAGGAGCTGGTCGACCGGGTCGCCCCCGCCCGGGAGGGCGCAGGCCAGCACCCAGTAGCGGCCGGTGGGCACGCCGCCGAGGACGAACTCCCCGGGACCGGCCAGCCGCGCCCCGCTGACCGGCGCCCCGCGGGGCAGCCGGCGGGGGAACACCCCGACGTACACCGCCGGATCCGGGCCGAGCAGGCCGGCGGCGGCCGGCGCCAAGGCCACCCGGCCCCGGACGGCGCCGCCCCAGCGGTCGGGGCCGGGCCGCACCAGCGGGCGGGCGGGGGCGTCGGCCAGCCGATCGGGCAGGCGGCGGAAGCCGCTCGGCGTCACCCCCACCGCCTCGCCGAACCGGCCGGTGAAGGTGCCCAGGCTCTGGAAGCCGACGGCGAAGCACACGTCCACGGTGCGGTCGTCCCCGGCGAGGAGCAGCCGCTTGGCCCGCTGGAAGCGGTGGGCGGCCAGGAACTCGCCCGGCGGGGCGCCCAGCTGCCGCTCGAAGCAGCGGGCCAGGTGGAAGGGGCTGTAGCTGACGTGGTCGGCCACGTCGCCGAGCCGGACCCGCTCGGAGGCGTGGGCGGCCAGCCACCGGGCCGCCTCCAGCACGGCGGCGGACTGCGCGTCCCTCGCGGCGTCCGCACTCGCCATGCCCAAGTATGGCCCGGAGGGGTGGGCCGGGGCCGGATTGTGGCAGCGTAAAAGGATGACTGCGGTTGCACCCCCCTCCCGTCTGCTCGTCCTCGGAGAGGTGCTCGTCGACCTGCTCCCGGCGACCGCCGGGGCCCGTACCGCCCTTGGAAGCGCAGGCGCCTCCATGGCGCTGACGGCCCGCTTCGGCGGCAGCCCGGCCAACGTGGCCGTGGGCCTGGCCCGGCTCGAGATCCCGGTCTCGTTCGCCGGCCGCCTCTCGCGCCGGGGGTACGGCCCCTGGCTCCGGGCCCACCTGGACGCCGAGGGGGTGGGCCTGGCCGCCGCCGTCGACGCCCCCGAGCCCTGCACCCTGGCCGTGGTCAGCCTCGACGAGTTTGGGGTGGCCAGCTACGAGTTCTACGGGCCGGACACGGCCGACTGGGCCTGGCAGGCGGCCGAGCTGCCCGAGCCGGCCGGCCTGGCCGGCGCCTGCGTGCACACCGGGTCACTGGCCACCGGCATCCAGCCCGGCGCCGGGGTGCTGGCCGGCTGGCTCGGTCGGCTGCGCCGGCAGGGGGACGTGGCCATCAGCTACGACCCGAACATCCGGCCGACCATCCTCGGCGACGGCGACCTCGACCGCACGGTGGTGGCGCCGGTGCTGGGGTCGGCCCATCTGGTCAAGGTGAGCGAAGAGGATCTCTCCGTCCTCTACCCGGGGCGGCCGGTGGAGGAGGCGGTGGCCGGGTGGCTGGCCGGCGCCGAGCCGGGCCCGGGAGCGGGACCCGAGCTGGTGGTGGTGACGGGCGGCGAGCAGGGAGCCACGGCGTGGCACCGGGACGGCCGCCGCCTGTCCCGCCCGGTGCCGCCCATCGAGGTGGTGGACACGGTGGGCGCGGGCGACGCCTTCACCGCCGGCCTGCTGGCGTCCCTCGACGGCCAGGGCGTGCTGTCCCCCGCCGGGCTGGCCAAGCTGGGTACCGACGAGCTGATCAGGGCGATCGACTACGCCAACCGGGTGGCCGCGGTGACCTGCACCCGACCGGGCGCCGATCCGCCCCGCCGGGCCGAGCTGGAGGCGAACGCCGGCTGACCGCGGCGGGCGCGACTGTTCACGCCCTTTTCACCTCCGAGATGGAACCTTTTGCTCCCACGGAACGTCGAAAAGGCAAGGTGCCACCCACTGTCGGTGTCGGACTCGGTAGGGTGACGACGTCCGCTGGGAGAGCTGTCCCTCCCGGTGGATCTGGCAGGCGGCGCTGTACTGATCCACAAGCTACGAGCGAGAGTCGGGAAGATGGCACCAGCTCACCGCAAGACCAAGGGCCGCGAGGGCGGAGCCCGCTGGTCTGCGTTTCGGATCCTCGCGGTCACCGCCGCGGCCGCCGTGGTGGTGGCCGGTGGCGCCGTGACCGCGGTCGAGCTGACCAACCATGGTGGACGCTCCGACCAACTGACCGGGACCCGCTCGGACCAGCGGCACGACAGCGGGTCAGCCGCGGTGGCCAACGGCGGGAGCTCCGGCAGTGGAAGCCGGAGCCATGGCTCGCCGGCCACCACGACCAAGCCCACCACCCCGCCGGCGCCGCTGACCATCAGCAAGGTGACGCCGGCGGCCCAGGCGACCGGGGTGGCCACCGATCAGAGCATCGCCATCTCCTTCTCCCACCGGGTGGCGGCCGGCTCGCCCCACCCGACCCTCACCCCCACCGTGCTCGGCCGCTGGCACCGGCGGGGCCGCAGCCTCGTGTTCCGGCCAACGGCCGGCTACCTGCCGGCCACCAAGATCTCCGTCGCCGTGTCGCCTGACACCAAGACCATCGAGAACGGCCAGACGGTCAAGCTGGGCAAGGCCTACCACACCTCCTTCACCATCGGGACCGGCTCGGTGCTGCGGCTCCAGCAGCTGCTGGCCGAGCTCGGCTACCTGCCCCTCAACTTCGTGCCCTCCGGCCAGTCCCACTCCTCGAGCAGGGGTGACTCGACCGCCGCCCTGGTCCGCAGCACCGGGCTCGCCCGGGAGCCGCAGACCGCCGACAAGGTCTCGACCAACCCGGCGGCCGGCCACTTCGCCTGGAAGTACGGCAACGTCCCGGCCGGCCTGTCGCAGCAGTGGCAGCCGGGCACCTACAACCTGATCACCAAGGGCGCGGTGATGGCCTTCGAGGGCAACACCGGCATGGCTCAGTACGGCTGGGCCGACGGGGTGGCCGGGCCCCAGGTGTGGGCGGCGCTGCTCAAGGCGGTGGCCGAGCGGCACACCGACCCCCGCCCCTACAACTTCATCCAGGTCAACGAAGAGGGCACCGAGTACCTGAAGGTCTGGCAGGACGGGAGGTACGTCTACCAGACGCTGGCCAACACCGGCGTGCCGGGGGCGGCGACGGCCCAGGGCGTCTTCCCGGTGGCCAGCCACCTGCCCAGCAACTGGATGACCGGCAACGACGTGGACGGCACCCACTACCACGTCCAGGTGTTCTTCGCCGCCTACTTCAACGGCGGCGACGCCATCCACGCCTACCCCCGGGCCTCCTACGGGTACCCGCAGAGCAACGGGTGCGTCGAGGTGCCGTACGCCAACGCCCAGCAGCTCTACAACAGCGGCGAGGACTGGTACGGCACCCTGGTCGACGTCTCCTGACGGAGGTCCACTGAGGAAGCTCGGGTCTCGCCTGCTCAGGCCGGCTTGAGCCAGGTGCGGGCGTAGTCGGCGGCCCGGGCCGCCCACTCCTCCGAGGTGATGGCGTAGCGGACGTGGTCCTCCCACACCCCGTTGATCTCGAGGTAGCGGACGGCGATGCCCTCGTTGCGCAACCCCAGCTTCTCGGCCACCCGGCGGCTGGCCGAGTTGCGGGGGATGATCGACGCCTGGAGGCGGTGCAGGGCCAGGTCCTCGAAGGCGAACTTGGAGAGGACGACGAACGCCTCCGGCGTGTAGCCGTTGCCGGCCATGGCCTCGTCGATCCAGTAGCCCACGTAGGCGTTTTGGTACGGGCCGCGCTGCACCGACGACAGGTTGATCTCGCCCACGAACCGGCCGCCGACGAACATGCCGAAGCCGTAACCGCTGCCGAGCTGCCGTTCCCGTTCCCGGGCGCCGCAGCGGGCCGCGAACACCCGGCGGTCGGCGGTGGCGTCGGGCTGGCCGGGCAGCGGCCGCGGCTCCCACTTGACCAACCAGTCCCGGCTGCGGATCCTGACCTCTCGCCAGGCCTCGAAATCGCCGACGGTCAGCGGGCGGAGCACCACCCGGCGACCGGAGAGCTCCAGGCTCGGGCCGCGATGGCCGCCCCAGCTCACCACGGCGCCAACTCCCGCTCCAGTCCCGGCATGGCCCCCGATGCTACTGACTGGCGCCGCGCGGCGATCGGCGACGCGATCACAGAAGCAGGGTGGCGACGAGACCGTCCAGGATGTCGGCCTCCGAGGTGAGGCACTCCTCCATCCCGAAGCGGTCGAGCAGGGTGTCGAGGACGATCAGGCCGCCGACGATCACGTCGGCCCGCTGGGCCTCCATGCCCGGCCGGCGGCGACGTTCGGCCGCCGGCATCGAGGCCAGCTCGTCGAGCAGGGCCCGCACCCGCCCGGCGGGCAGGCGGTAGTGGTGCAGGGCGTCCCGGTCGTAGCCGTCGAGGCGCTGGTCCAGGGAAGCCGCCGCGGCGACCGTGCCGGCGAGGCCGACCAGCGTGGAAGCCTGCCGGAGGCTCGGCTGCTCGGCCGCGGCGGCGTCCAGCTGCCCGGCCACGAAGGTAACCGCCGCCTCCCGCTCGGCCGCCGTCGGCGGGTCGTGGACCAGGAACCGCTCGGTGACCCGCACGCAGCCCACGTCGAGGGAGCGCACCGCGTCGGGACCGCCCACCCCGCCGGCGGCCAGCTCGGTGGAGCCGCCGCCGATGTCGGCCACCAGCCACGGGCCGCTCCCCGGGTCGAGCTCGGCGGTGGCGCCGGCAAACGACAGCCGGCCCTCCTCGTCGCCGTCGAGGAGCTCGGCGTCGACGCCCACCGCGGCCCGGGCCGGCCCGAAGAACTCGTCCCGGTTGCCGGCGTCGCGCACCGCCGAGGTGGCCGTCATGCGTACCGGGCCCACGCCGTGGTCGTCCATCACCTCCCGGTAGCGCCGGAGCACCTCGATGGTGCGGGCCACCGCGTCGGGGGCCAGGCGATGGGTGCGGTCGACGCCCTGGCCGAGCCGGGTGATGGTCATCAGCCGGGCGAGGGTCTCGCCTCCCGGCCCGGCGACCAGGAGGCGGGTCGAGTTGGTCCCGCAGTCGACCGCCGCCACCGCCTTCACCGGCGGGGTGGGGGTCACCGGCCGGACGCCTCCAGCTGCCCGGCCACCCACCGGCCGACCGGGTCGTCCCCGCCGGCGAGCAGCCAGGCGTAGTGGGCGTGGAGGCACTTGACGCCCTGGCGGGTGCCGCCGACGCCGCCGGAGGGGCGGGGGCCGGTCCACGCCGGGTCGACGGCCGCGTCGCGTTCGGCCGCGTAGCGGCGGTGGGCGTCGGCCAGCTCGGCCGGGTCGACGTCGGCCTCGGCCTGGCGCACCCCGCCGGCCGCTTCCAGCCGGTCGACCTGGCGGCGCAGGTCGGGGTCGACCAGCCAGTAGCGGGTCGGCATCGGGGTGCCGTCGTCAAGCAGCGGGGCGTTGCGGATCACGACCGGGGTGCCGTCGGGCCGGCGGGCTACCACCTCGAACCGTCCCTTGGGCGGCCGGCCCAGCAGGGCGGCCACCGCATCCCGGTCAGTGGCGGAGGTCGGCCCAGGGGTCAAGCCTGGCGAGAACGCCGGCGCCGGCCGCGCAGCCACACGAACACCAGCAGCCCGGCCAGCCCGCCGAGCAGGGGCGCCAGCCGCTTGCCGACCGAGCCGCCGGCGGCCTGGAACAGGTCGACGGGTTTGGGGTCGGGGCTGTCGATCTTCCTGGCCGCCGGCGCGGCGGCGGCCCCGTCGGTGCTGGCCGTCCCGGCCGAAGGCGCGCTCCCGACCTCCTCGGCCGCCGGCGCCGTCCCGGCCGGTGGGGTCTCCGGAGCGGCCGCCGAAGCCGTCCCGGCCGGAGGTGCGCTCCCGGCGCGGTCGGCGCTCCCTGCCTCCTCGGCCGCCGGCGCCGTCCCGGCCGGTGGGGTGCCGGCCGGCGCCGACTCCGCCGCCGGCGCCGCGGTCGGGGCCGGCGGGGCCGCCGGGGTCTCCGTCCCGGTGGAGGTCGCGGCCGGCGTGGGCTGGCCGTCCTTGCGGAGGTCCGCTTCGAGGGCGTCCACGAACTGGCCGATCAGCTTGCCGCTCACGTCGGCGAGCACGCCCCGGCCGAACTGGGCCACCTTGCCGGTCACGGTGAGGTCGGTAACGACGCTGACCCTGGTGCCCTCGCCGTCGGGGGTGAGGACGGCGGTGATGAGGGCGTTGGCGTTGCCCTGGCCGCGGGTGTCGCGCCCGGCCGCCTTGAGCACGACCCGGCCGGCGGCCTGATCCTGCTCCTGGAAGGTGGCCGTGCCCTTGTACTGGGCGGTGATGGGACCGACCTTGACCTTGACCAGGCCGCGGTACTCGTCGCCCTCGACCTCCTCGAGCTTGGCGCCCGGCAGCATCGGGGCGATCCGCTCGACGTCGGTGAGCACCTTCCACGCCGTCTCCGGCGTCGCGCTCACCCTGAAGTCGTTGGTCAGCTCCATCGCAACAGATCCTCCGTCGTGTCGATATCACCTGGCTGCCCGTCGCAGGCTACTTCCGCCACCAAGTCGGGGCGGGACCTGATCAGGACCCTCGCCCCCTGGTCGCCGGTCGTCGGCAGCAACGGCCAGACGGCCCGGGACAGGCGGACCGGGTTGCGCCGCCGGCCGTCGTAGGTCGCCACCACGATGGCGCCGTCGTGGCCGGCCACCGCCGACCAGGCGGAGGCGGGCACGCCCGGCTGGTCGCCCAGGCCGACGACCAGGGCGTCGAGGCCGGCGGCGTCGGCCGCCGCCACCGCCACCTGCAGCGAGGTGGCCTGCCCCTCGCTCCAGCGCGGGTTGGCCAGCCGCTCGACCTCGGGGGGCAGGACACCGGACAGATCGGCGGCGCCGGTCACCACCCACGTGCGGGCCAGCCCGGCGGCCAGGGCGGCGTCGACGGCCCAGGCGACCAGCGGCCGGCCCCGCCAGCGGGCCAGCAGCTTGTGGGTGCCGTCCTCGGTCACGAACCGGCTGCCGGCGCCGGCGGCCAGCACGGCCGCCCCGACCCGGGCCCGGCCGGTCACGGGCCGCCGGTCGGTCACGGCCTGCGGGCCGGTCACGGCCTGCGGGCCGGTCACCGCCTCTGGACCGGTCACGATCTGCGGCCGGTCACGGCCGACCGGTCACTCGAGGCCGCCGGGGTGGATGGGGCCCTTGCGGTCCCGCAGCGACGGGGCCTCCCGGCCGGTGCGCAGGGCGATGATCTCGGCGCAGATGGCCACGGCCGTCTCCTCGGGGGTGCGGGCGCCGATGTCGAGCCCGATCGGCGCCATCACCCGGGCCAGGCCGGCCTCGTCCACGCCGGCGGCACGGAGGCGGACGTCGCGTTCGTCCGACGTGCGGCGCGACCCCATGGCGCCGAGGTAGCCGACGTCGGTGGCCAGGGCCCCGACGATGGCGGGCACGTCGAACTTAGGGTCGTGGGTGAGGACGCACACCGCGTCTCGGGGCCCGAGAGACGGGCCCACGGTGGCCAGGTGCTTGTCGGGCCAGGCCACCACCAGCTCGTCGGCCATCGGGAACCGGGCCCGGGTGACGAACACCGGCCGGGCGTCGCACACCGTCACCCGGTAGCCCAGCACCTTGGCCACCCGGCCCAGGGCGGCGGTGAAGTCGACGGCCCCGAAGATGATCATCTGCGGCGGCGGGGCGAAGGACTCGATGAAGACGGAGACGTCCCGTTCCCTGGCCTCGCCGTGGCGGCCGTAGTGGCGGGTGACGGACAGCCCGGCGGCCAGCTCACCGAGGGCGTCGCGGCCGACGACCCGGTCGAGCCCGGGGTCGCCGAGGGTGCCGGCGACGACGGGGTCGCCACCGGGGCGGACGACCAGCTTGCGGGCGAACAGCTCCTCCAGGCCGTCGGCCACCTCGACCACCTCGACCAGGGCGACCGGTTGCTCGGTCCTGATGGCCTCCCGCAGCAGGTCGTAGAGCGGCGTGCCGGCTACCACTCGAGCGGCTCGAGGAGCACCCGGATGGTGCCCCCGCAGGTGAGCCCGACGGCGAAGGCCTCGTCGTCGGAGTACCCGAACGTGCACAGCTTGGGCCGCTTGTCCCCCTCGAGGATGTCGAGGGCCTCAGTAACGACGGCGCCCTCGACGCAGCCGCCGGACACCGACCCGGCCACCTCGCCGGCGTCGCTCACGACCATGGTGGCGCCGGGCAGGCGGGGACTCGAGCCCTCGGTGCCGACGACGCGCGCCACCGCCACCGCTTTGCCCTCCGACCGCCAGCGGTCGATATCGGACAGGACCTCTTTCACGGCTGCGGCCTCCTTTCCCCTTCAACACCTGCGATCACATCGGCCAAGTGGAACAGGGCGGCCAGCGAATGCCCCTCCACGAAGTCGTCAACATACGGCAGGGCGGCCGCCATTCCGCGGGCCAACGGGGCGTAGCCCGGGCTGGCCTTGAGCGGGTTGACCCACACCACCCGGCGGGCGACCCGGCCCAGGCGGGCCATCTGCTCGGCCATCACCTCGGGGTCGCCCCGGTCCCATCCGTCGGAGAGGACGACCACCACCGCGCCCCGGGCCGTGCCCCGCACCCCCCACCGGTCGTTGAACTCCCGCAGGCCGTCGCCTAGCCGGGTGCCGCCCGACCAGTCGGCGACGGCGGCCGCCGCCTCCCGCACGGAGGCGTCGGGGTCGTGGCCGGCCAGCTCCCTTGTGATGCGGGTCAGGCGGGTGCCGAGGGTGAACACCTCGCTGCCCGAGGTTCCCCGCCCGGTGACGGTGGCGTGGGCGAAGCGCAGGAGGGCCCGGGCGTACGGCTCCATCGAGCCGGACACGTCGACCAGCAGCACCACCTTGCGGGGCCGGGGCCCGGGGTTGCGCCAGGCCCGGGCGAGGGGCTCGCCGTCGGTGCGCAGGGCCCGGCGCACGGTGCGGCGCAGGTCGGGATGGCCGCGGTGGTGCCGGTCGGGCCGGCGCCGGCGGCCGGGGCGGGTCTCGGCGGCCAGCCGCATGCGGGCCACCAGCCGGGAGAAGTCCCGCCACTCGTCGGCGTCGTAGGCGGCGAAGTCCTTGTCGTGCAGGACCTCGACCGCGCTCCACCGCAGGGTGACCGCCGGCACCCCCTCGTGGTCGTCGGGCTGGTCGTCGTCCGGCTGGTCCTCGTCGCCGCCGTCGTCCAAAGCCACCTCGAGGGGGACGGGGACCGACTCGGCCCGGACCAGCCCGTCTTGGCGGAGCCACCACGAGGCGAACACCCGGTCGTAGGTCTCGGTGTCCTCCTGGCGGCACAGCAGGGTGGCCCGGCCGGCCCAGTAGACCCGGTCCCGGCGGTCCATGCCGACCTCGGCCAGGGCGGCGGCGAAGGTCGTGACCGACCCGACGGGCACGGCCAGGCCGGCGGCCCGCAGGGCGTGGGCGAAGCCGACGATGATCCGCTCCGGGCCGGAGCGGACCCCGAGCTCGGCGCCGGCGGCGGTTTCGGCCCCGGCAAGGGGGTCGGCGATGGGGTCGCCGCCCGCATCGGCGGCGGGCTTTGTGACGCCTACCGGTCCTTTTGACTGGTAGGCGTCACTAAACCCGTCGCCGTCGACCGGCCCGGCCACCGGCGGTCAGCCCGGCCGGGCCACCGCGGCCCGCACCAGGTCCCCGACGCCGGCGGCCCGCACCCGGGCCTGGTCCTCCTGGTACTTGAGGACGGTGCCGAGGGTGAGGTCGAGGTGGCGCTCGTCGATCTCGGCGCAGCCGAGGGCGGCCAGGGCGGTGGTCCAGTCGATGGTCTCGGCCACGCCGGGCGGCTTGTAGAGGTGGAGGGTGCGAAGCCGTTCGACGGCGGCGGCAACCTGACGGGCCAGGGTGGCGCCGGCCTGGGGGACGCGCCGGGAGACGATGGTCACCTCCCGCTCGAAGTCGGGGTGGGGCACCCAGTGGTACAGGCAGCGCCGCTTCAGGGCGTCGTGGACGTCGCGGGTGCGGTTGGAGGTGATGATCACCCGGGGCGGCACCTCAGCCCGGTAGGTGCCGAGCTCGGGGATGGTGACGGCGTAGTCGGAGAGGATCTCGAGCAGGAAGGCCTCGAACTCGTCGTCGGCCCGGTCCACCTCGTCGATCAGCAGCACCGGCGGCGGGCCGTCGCCGTGGTCGATGGCGGCCAACAGCGGCCGGCGGATCAGGAACTCGGGGGCGTACAGGGCGTCGGTGACGTCCCCCGCGCCGGAGCCCGATCCGGAGGAGCCGGCGATCTCGGCCGCCCGCAGCCGCAGCAGCTGGCGGGCGTAGTCCCACTCGTAGAGGGCCTGGGAGGCGTCGATCCCCTCGTAGCACTGGAGGCGCAGCAGGGTCCCGCCGGTCCAGGCCGAGAGCACCTTGGCCACCTCGGTCTTGCCCACGCCGGCCTCGCCCTCCAGCAGCAGCGGCCGCTGGAGGACGAGGGCGAGGAAGATGGACGTGGCCAGGCCCTCGTCGGCGATGTAGCCCTGGTCGGCGAGGGCGGTCGACACCTCCTCCACCGACGCCGGCCCAGCGGGTGTCGCGGGCGAGGCAGGAGAGGCGGAGGTCAGGACGCCCCCGCCTCTTCGAGGGCCCGGCGGACCAGGACCTCGGCCAGATGGACGCGGTACTCGGGGGAGGCGTTGAGGTCGGCCGGCGGCTCGAGGCCGTCGGCGGCGTGGGCGGCGGCCTCGGCCGGGTTGGCCCCCGACGCCAGGGCGCTCTCGACCGCGGCGGCCCGCAGCGGCGTCGAGCCCATGTTGATCAGCCCGATGCCGGTGTGGCCGTTGCGGACGGCGGCGACCCCGACGATGGCCCAGTCCTGGGCCCGGCGGTTGAACTTCTGGAACGACCAGCCGGCGCCGGTCGCCTTGGGCACCTGGATCTCGGTCAGCACCTCGTCCTCGGCCAGGGCCGTCTCGAGGAAGCCGGTGAAGAACTCCCCGGCCGGGATCGACCGCGAGCCGTTCGGTCCCACGGCCACGAAGGTGGCGCCGAGGGCGAGGCAGGCGGCCGGCAGGTCGGAGGCCGGGTCCCCGTGGGCGATGGACCCGCCGATGGTG
>Ga0070737_10005814_pt1 | contig 11595 bp, 11 predicted proteins | sample Coa_R1_10_FD_66438 | JGI IMG/M metagenome (GOLD analysis project Ga0070737, IMG submission 66438) | Surface soil microbial communities from Centralia Pennsylvania, which are recovering from an underground coalmine fire - Coalmine... | ecosystem: Environmental > Terrestrial > Soil > Unclassified... | reverse complement strand
CACGATCGTGGTCGAGCATCGGGACCGCTTCGCGCGGCTTGGAGCTGAGTCCGTGGAGGCGGCGCTGGCGGCCCGGGGCCGGCGGTTGCCGGTGCCCCTCCGAGGTCGATGACGAGCTCCCCCCCACGAAGGGGATCCCCTTCGTGGGCCGCTCCATAAGGGCAACCCCTTGAGGGGTGCCGCGTGAGCGCTGTCGCTCACTCTGCGGCAACGGTCAGACAGGGAAACAATCGACCGGTCCCCCGCTTTTTCATTCAGCCACAGATCCTGGAACTGGAGGTCTCCACACGGCAGGGCGGCTATGGATGGCGAGCCGATGGCCCTCCTGAGAGGGCCAGCCGCCCTGGCTGAGCGGCGCGGCGGGGATCGAGAGTGCGGCTGCCAGGATAGAGGTGGCTCGCGGTGAAGTACCTCCCTACCACCACGATCATCTTACATCGCCCTAGTTGAGCGACTTGCCCGCTGGCGCCCCAGGTTGCTACAGTCGGCCCATGGCTGCTGAACTCAGCCAACCCCTCACCCGACATTCCGCCGCTCTCCGGAAGGTTCCCGAGATCACCATCTACTTCTGGATCGCGAAGCTGCTCTCGACGGCGATGGGGGAGGCCATGTCGGACTTCCTGGTCTATCAGATCAACCCCTACGTGGCCGTCATCCTCGGTTGCCTCGGCTTCGCCCTCGCTCTGGCGTTGCAATTCTGGGTGCGCCGCTATATCGCTTGGGTCTACTGGCTGGCAGTGGTCATGGTCGCCGTGTTTGGGACCATGGCGGCGGACGTCTTGCACGTGGTCCTGCATGTTCCCTACGCGGTTACGACCGGCTTCTTTGCAATCAGCCTCGCAGCCGTCTTCATCGTCTGGTACGCGAGCGAGCGCACGCTCTCCATTCACACCATCTACGCTGGCCGGCGCGAGCTCTTCTACTGGGCCACAGTGATCGCGACCTTCGCGTTGGGGACCGCGGCTGGGGATCTGACCGCGGCCACGTTCGGACTTGGGTACGGCTCCTCCCTGGTGGTCTTCGCCATCATCTTCGCGATGCCGGGGCTGGCCTACTGGCGGTTCGGCCTCAACGAGACCTTCGCGTTTTGGTTCGCCTACGTAGTGACCCGGCCGCTGGGGGCCTCCTTTGCCGACTGGACCGGCAAGCCGTATCTAGGGGGCCTGGGGCTGGGGGATGGCAGAGTCGCGGTGGTTCTGACCCTGCTCATCATCATCGTGGTCGCCTACCTATCGTTCTCGCACGTCGATGCCCCGGAGCGATCTGAACCTCAGGCCGACGCCATGGCGGCCCCTCAGAACGGGCTACCGCGCTCATAACCAAGCGCTTGGCGCAAAAAAGTACCAAGGGGAGGAGAGCAGCTCACGCCCATCGCATCCTAGAGGCTCTACCTTGTGCTGCATGCCGATGTGCTTCGATCCGTTCGTGCCGGCTTCGGCATCTGGGCTGAGATTCGAGTCGGCGTTGTCACAGCCAGATACCCTGCCGGAAGAGGGCGTGCTCTGCCCAGCCGTCGAAGCCGACTTGGCCGGACGTCACCTAGCGACGCCCCACCCAGGGCGCTCCTCCACCCCATCGAGACGCTGCCCGATCGCACGGCAACGGCACGGCCGGGACCCCGTAGAGGCCGGCCCCCCGTCAGCGGTCGCCTGACGTGGTCGTCGAAGGGCCGGCGGCTGGCCAGGCTGCGGTGGGGAGGGGAGGATGACCGTCGAGACAGTTGGCCCGGGCTGCCGCAGGGCGTCACGTGCGCTTTTGGCCCCAAGCTCTACCAAGAGCTGATCCGGAGTCACGCTCCTCCCCATTGACCGAGGCTGTTGTCGAGGGGTGATGGCAGCGTGGCTGCCGCTTGGTCGGGCCGATGGGCACCGACCACCGGCCGCCCTCCCGGCCTGGGCCGAGGCCCAGCGCACCACCCTCCCCGATGCCCCCAGAAGCGGGCACGGTCCGGACGGCGCTCAGCTCTGTCGCCGCCAATGGCCGGTTCCACGACCACCTCAGGCAGGACTGGCACGGCAGCCATGCGTGAGCCCAAGCGGAGTTCCAGCGCATCCCGCCGCCCCGCATCCCAGTGCCTCGTGATCGAACGCTCGCCTTGAGCGGGCAGCGGCGGCACGTCCCGTTGTCGGTGTGGGCACTAACGGAGGCGCGGGCCCTGGTTCAAGCGATCAGCTCGTGGTCAGCCGGGCAGACGAAGCCATCGCGACCGAGCACGGGGGCGAGGCGATCCCGGGTCCCCGTGCTGGTACCGGTCGAGCGCCTGGCCAGACAGTAGCTCTCACCGCTCGCGCGCCTGCCAGACCTGGGTCACGAACGCCTTCGGCAGCCGCAGCGACTGCCGAGGGAGAGCGCAGGGAGTCCTTTGCAACATTGGCCTTGGGTCACGTCGCTTCCAGAGATCCCCTGCCCCTCTCAACTCACTGCCGCCGATAGGGCTTGCCGTCGGCGGCCGGAGCCACTGTGCGACCGACAAAACCAGCCAGCACCACGATCGTGAGCACGTAGGGGATCATGAGGAGGAACTGATAGGGCGCCTTTGCTCCTGCCACCTGGAGGGCGGTCTGCAAGGACTGGAAAAGGGCGAAGACCAGGCAGGCGAGCAACGCGCCTGGTGGCTCCCAACGCCCCAGGATGACCGCGGCCAGGGCGATGAAGCCGGCTCCCGCCGTCATGTTGTCGGAGAAGGTTTGCACCTGTGAAGCCAGGTAGGCGCCTCCGAGGCCACACAGGCAGCCGCTGCTGAGCACCGCTAACGCCCGGATCTTGAGCACGGAGATCCCCGCTGCGTCGGCCGCCTTCGGGCTCTCGCCGATCGCCCGTAGCCAGAGTCCCGCCCGGGTGAAGCGGAGGAAAAGCCAGGCGAGGAGGACCATGAGCAGGGCTAAGTAGGTGAGCGGGGACTCTCGGAAGAGCGCCGGGCCAACCACCGGCAGGTCGCTGAGGACCGGGAGATGGAGGTTGCCGATCCCGGCAACGGTGAGGTTCCCGCCAAGCCCGAACAACGATCGATTGAGAAAGGCGGTCCCCCCCGCGGCGGCGATGTTCACCGCCATGCCCATGATCACCTGGTCAACCGGCATTCGCACACAGAGCAGCACCAGGGCCAGCGCGAGCACGAGCGCCCCGATGGCAGCCCCGACAATCCCGAGCAGCGCATGGTGGGTGGCCAGGGTGCCCAGGACGTAGCCGAACGCCCCCGCTAGGAGCATGCCCTCAAGGGCGATGTTCAGCACCCCGGAGCGCTCGGTGATGGTCCCTGCGATTGCCGCGAAGACAAGGGGGGTGGCGAGAGCCAGCGTCGACGCCGCCACACTGATCGCGATCGCAAGCACGAGCTGGCCGCTCATCGCACCTCCCCACCAACTCGCACCCACCCCGCCAGTCGGGGCCGGATCGCGCCAAGGGCAAAGGGGGCAGCGACCACGGTCGCGATGACAACGGCCTCCAGGAACTGCACGAAGGGGCCGGACACCCCGACCGTCGCCTCCATGGTCGCTGAGCCACCGTTGAGCCCTCCCAGGAAAAGGCTCGCCACCAGCACCCCCCAAGGGTTGTTGGCGCCAAGGAGCGCAGCCGCAATGGCGTCGAAGCCGACCTGGATCGAGAAGTCCTGAGGCAGCGAGCCCAGGATCCCACCGACCTGGACCGCGCCGGCGAGCCCCGCCAGGAACCCGCTCGCCGCCAGGCTCAAGCTGGCGACTCGCCGCACCGACATCCCGGCCGCACGCGCAGCCTCAGGGTTGAGCCCGACCATCCTGAGCTCGAAGCCGTAGGTCGTGCGCCACAGCAGAAGCCACACGGCGGGGACCGCAGCCAGGGCGAGCAGGAGCGTGGCGTTGAGCTGGGTGTCAGGGAGCAGGATCGGGAAGCGGGCATCAGGAGGGATGGTCGCGCTCTGGACCGCCGGGCCCGGTGCCCGCAGAGGGCCGGTGACCAGATAGTCGATGAGCAGGGTGGCGACGTAATTCAGCATCAGGGTGGTGATCACCTCGCTGGCCCCGGTGTAGGCGCGCAACAGGCCGGCCATCCCACCCCAGAAGGCACCGGCGAGCCCCCCCAGGACGAGCATCAGCGCCATCACCAGGGGGCCGCTGAGATGCAGGTAGCCACCGACCACGGCTGCGGCGATCGCCCCCACGCCGACCTGACCACCGGCCCCGATGTTGAAGAACCCGGAGCGGAACGAGAGGGCCACGGCCAGGCTGGCGAGGATCAGGGGTGTCGCCACCACCAACGAGTAGGCCAGGGCTCCCGCACCCCCGACGGCTCCGTCGATCAAGGCCCCGTAGGCCTCGGTGGGGTCCTTGCCGATTGCGATCAGCAGGATCGCGCCCACGACGAACGCGAGCAGCACCGCACCTACCGACTCGACGAGCTTTCCCAGGCCGCCCGCCAAGGCCAAGTGCCGGCTGACCAGTGCCTGGCGGACCATGTCAGCGCACACCGGGGGCCGCCTCCGGCCCTGCCTCTACCCCTGCCATCCAGAGCGCGATTCGCTCCCGATCCTCGGGCCGGGTGATGCCGAGCAGCCGACCTTCGAAGAAGACCCCAACTCGGTCGGAAAGGCCGAGCACCTCGTCGAGATCAGCGGAGATCAGAACCACGGCCGTTCCCTCCGAACGAAGACGGATCAGCTGCCGGTGCACGAACTCGGTGGCCCCGACGTCGATCCCCCGCGTCGGCTGGGCGGCCACCAGCACCCGGGCTCGGCGGGAGACCTCACGGGCGATCACCAGCTTCTGCTGGTTGCCACCGGAGAGCGCCGCCGCCGGTTGCCAAGCATCGGAGGCCCGGATGTCGAATCGACCAATCTGCTCGCTCGCGACCCGCTCCAGCGCTTGCCGGCGCATCAGGCCACGTTTGCTGAAGGGCGAGCGATGGTAATCGGCAAGGGCCAGGTTCTCAGCCAGCGAGGCCTCCCCGACCAGACCCCAGCGCGCACGATCAGAAGGAATGTGGGCCAGGCCAAGCTCGCGGAGCCGACGGGGGCCACAACCACCAGTGGGCCGACCCTCGAGGAGGATCGACCCCTGCCGCACCGGACGGAGCCCGGTCAGGACCTCCTCCAACTCGGCCTGTCCGTTGCCATCGACACCTGCGATGCCAAAGATCTCCCCCCGCCGGACCTCGAACGAGACCCCACGGAGGCCGGGTCGACCGTCGGCCTCAACGTTCTCCAAGCGCAGCGCCACCTCGCCGGGTTGCGCTGGTGGCCGCTCCACCTGGAGGAGGACGGGTCGCCCCACCATGAGCGAGGCCAGCTCGGCCTCAGAGGTGTCCGGGAGGACCTCTGCCACCACCTTCCCCTGTCGAAGGACGACGATCCGGTCGGCGATCTCCCGCACCTCGCGCAGCTTGTGGCTGATGAAAACCACCGAGCGGCCTGCTCGGGCCAGGTCGCGGATCACCTGGAACAGCCGATCGGCCTCTTGAGGCGTCAAGACCGAGGTGGGCTCGTCGAGGATCAGGACCGTGGCGCCTGCGTACAGCGCCTTGACGATCTCCACCCGTTGCTGCATGCCGACCGAGAGCTGGCTCACATGGCGGTGGGGATCGAGGTCGAGCCCGAAGCGCCGGGAGACCTCGGCCACGTCAGCGGTCAGCCGCCGTCGATCCACCAACACCCGCCCTGGCTCCCGGCCCAGCCCGATGTTCTCGGCCACCGTCAGGGGCGGGACGAGCAGGAAGTGCTGGTGGACCATCCCAATCCCATGTCGCAACGCCACCCTGGGGTTGGTGATCTCGACCGGCCGCCCGGCGATCGCGATGCTGCCTGCCGTCGGCCGTACCAGGCCGGAGAGGATGCTCATCAGCGTCGTCTTTCCCGCCCCGTTCTCGCCCAGCAGGGCCAGGACCTCGTTTTGCCGGATATCCAGGTCAACTCCGTCGCAGGCGACGGTCTGAGGCGGGAAGACCTTGCGGATCCCCCGCAGCTGGATGGCGATCCCGGGATCGCCACCCAGCCGCTTGAAGTCGCCCCGCTCAGTTCCCGTTGGGGAGTGGCGGCTGATGAGGGACACTGATCTTGCCTGCGATGATCTCCTGCTTAGCCCGCTGGACCGCCTGCTGCACCGACGCTGGCACCACGCTGGCCAGATTGTGGTATGGGGCCAGGCCCACGCCATCATTGGCTAGATCGAACTGCTTCGTCCCTGGCTTCCAGCTCCCGGAGCTGACTGCAATCACGTTGTCGGCAGCAGCGACGTCCACGTGCTTGACCACGCTGGTGACCACCGTGTCGGGAGCCACATCGTGCTGGTCCTGATCGACCCCGATCGCCCACACGTGCGACTGTTGGGCGGCTGCGATCCCGCCCAAGCCGGAGGCGCCAGCCGCGGTATAGATCACATCGGCCCCTTGGGCGATCTCGGCCAGCGCGGCCTCTTTGCCTTTCTGCTGGTCAGTGAAGGAGCCGGTCCAGGCTACTTTGATGTGGATGTCCGGTCGCTCGGCCAACGCGCCTGCCTCGAAACCGGCCAGGAAGTCTTGCAGAGCTGGGATCTGCTGCCCACCCACGAAGCCGATCACATGCGTCTTGCTGATCCCAGCGGCTACTATTCCGCCCAGGTACGAGCTCTGATTGGCGGCGAACACATCACCCTGGACATTCGGGAGCGGCGGGTCATAAGAGGAATCGATGATGGCGAACTTCCTATCCCGAAACTCTTCCGAGACCTGTTTCATGGCATCGGTCATCGATGGCCCTGCCACCACCACCAGCTGGGACTCACGGGCGCCAGTGCTGATGTTGCTCACGTAGTCACCCGGCCCGCTCGATTCGATCACGTGGAGCGTCGCGTGAACCTTGCTGGCGCCTTGCTTCATGCCCAGGTAGGTGTACTCGTTGTAGCCCTTATCGTTGAGACCGCCAACGTCGGAGACGAACGTGACGGACAGCTTGCTACTCGTCCCGCTGCCACCGCAAGCGACGAGGAGCACGATCCCAACGGCGGCCAGGGCCGCGATCGTCGTTAGCTTCACCTCTTCACCTCCGAATTTCGGCTGTGGCTGGGTCCACCGCGCTCGTCAATCCTTCAGGGCGGCGATGAGGATGGCGAGGAAGCGCTCCCGATCCACCTCCTCCACAACTCGGACGTTCGGATCGCGACCGCTGGTGCCCAGCCAATCGACCGAGCAGTAGCCACGGGTCAGCTCACCTTGAGTCTCAACGTCGACGAAACAACACCGAGAGCGAGTGATCACTCGTTCATCGACGGCGATCGCACAGGTGAGCGCATCTGGATGGGTGCTCCCCTCGAGCCCACTGCGGCGACAGAACTCGAGCGCTTTCCGATTGACCTGACCAAAGAAACGCGACAGCGGCGTCCCCAGCCGATCGATCCTGGACAGATCTTCGTCACCTAGCACCCCCTGGCGGAGGGTGAGGTCCCAATCCACCAAGGTGAGTGGGAAGCCAGCCTGAAGAACGATCCTCGCGGCCTCCGGGTCGACGTAGAAGTTGTACTCGGCGGCCGGGGTCACGTTGCCGATCCCATTGTTGGTTCCCCCCATCACGTAGAGGTGCTTGACCGCCGAGACGAACCGAGGCTCCTTTCTCGCCGCGAGCGCCAGGTTGGTGAGCGGCCCTTGCGCAACGATCGTCACCTCTCCAGGAGCGGCCAGGACATGGCGGATGAGGGCATCCACCGCGTGCTCCGGCTCCGGACGTTGCCGCGCCTTGGGAAACCGGGCATCACCCATGCCATCCTCACCGTGCACGTACTCTGCCCCCACCCACTCCCGAAGCAGAGGTCGGTCACAACCAGGATGGACGGGCACCTGCCCGGAGCGGCCAGCCATCTCGACGGTGTAGAGGGCGTTCTCGACCTCCTGTGCGAAGCTGACGTTCCCGGCCACGATCGTGATTGCCCGCAAGTTGACCCCTGGTGAGCGAAGTCCGATCAGCAACGAGAACACATCGTCCCCGGCCGTATCGGTGTCGATGATGAGCTGCACAGTCCTCGAACCCCCTCTCGCGTTCAGTCGGCGTCCGCCCCGACCAGGCACGGGATCTGATGGCGGTACGGAAGGGCATCAATCACACCCAGTGTCTCCACAGCATGGGCTCCGGCCGCGCAGGCGCAGGCGACCGCGCGCTCCAACCCCTGCCCCTCGGCTAGCGCCACCGCGAGCGCCGCGTTGAAAGCGTCGCCAGCCCCGGTGGTATCCACCACCCGGCGGGGCACGACCGCGGGGACCCGACGCACGTCCCCACCAGCCGGGGCCAGGAGCGCGCCCTCGCCCCCCAGGGTGAGCACGACCCCACCCGGGCAGCGCTGGCGAAGCCCAGCCAGCAAGGCCTCCGGCTCTTCCTCACCCTCCCACCCCAACAGGGCCTGGGCCTCACCGCGGTTGGGCGTCAGGTAGTCAACCAGGGCCAGGGTTCGCTCGGAGAGCGGACGGGCGGGCGCGGGGTTCAGGAGCGTCGGCGTCCCAACCCGTCGGGCCATCTCCAGGGCCGCCGTCGCGGTCGGGAGCGGGATCTCAAGCCCGACGAGGCAGAGATCGGCAGCCTCGATCGCGGGCCGGAAGCGCTCCACCTCCTCGGGACCGAGCTCATCGAGGGCGCCAGGGGCGATCGTGATCCGGTTCTCGCCATTCGGCTCGACCAGGATGAACCCGACCATGGTCGGCCGTGTCCCCACCTTGAGGTAGGAGGCTCCCACCCCCTCGCGCTCCCAGAGCGCACGGGCAGCGGCACCGAAATCGTCCGGGCCAACACAGGTCAGGAACTCGACCTCGGCCCCCAGCCGACGGGCGCAGATGGCCTGGTTCGATCCCTTGCCCCCCGCCCCCAGGTCGAACCCAGTGGCCTGCAGCGTCTCACCCGGGGCGGGGATGCGGGGCACCGTCATCGTCATCCCTACCCCGTAGCTGCCCACGACCGCTATTCGAGCCACGCCACCTCCTCCCGCTGGTCGGCGGAGGCCCGCTTCAGGATCGAGGAGAGCCGCAACCGATCGCCTCGAATCCAGACGTCGGAGTACTCCACCGGGCGGCCATCGGCCAGGTAGGTCACCTGTTCGAGGTAGAGGACCGGGGAGCCAACCGGGATCTCCAGGCGAGCCGCTACCTCCTCCTGCGCGGACTGGGCCTCGAATGTTCGACGTGCCCAGGCTAGGGGCAGCCGATAGACCTGCTCCAGCGTGTCGAAGAGAGTGCGACGTCCGAAGTCCTGGCGCTCGATCCCCGGGCACACGTCAGTCCGGAGGCGATTGACGAGGAAGGCAACCCAGACCCCAGCCACCGACCGCCGTCGCACGAGCTCGAAGACCGCGTCACCAGGCTCGATCCCGAGCAGCGCCGCCAAGCGCACATCGGCGGCCGTCAGGGAGGCGCCCACGACCTCTGTTTCGAAAGCAACCCCTTGTCGCTCCAACCCTTCGGCCAGCGACAGCATCTCCTGGGCGATGGGTTGCTCAAGGGTAGTGGCGGCCACGAAGGTGCCACGGCCTTGGACCTGGACCAGGAGACGCTCCTGGGTTAGCGTCTTGAGCGCTCGGCGGATGGTGCCCCGGCTGACCCCGAACCGTGCCGCCAGTACCGGCTCCGCCGGCAGCTTGTAGTGGGGCGGCCAGGCACTGGAGGCAATCAGCTCTCGGATCCGAGCGGCGATCTGATCGTGGAGAGGTGCCGGCCCAGCTCGGTCCAGTGGGCGGGCAAGCCGATCGTCAGCGGTCATCCTGCCTCCACGATCAAGCGGCACCGGCGGCGATCGCCAGCTGGCGTGCACGTTCCAAGAGGCGGTCGGCGACGGCTCGGATGATCATCCGTTCCTCGGCGGTCGCAGTTCCCACCTCCTCACGGACCAGTTGCTCACAACGCGCCAAGACGGCTTGCCAGTCCTCCTCCGGTCGCCCTTCTTTCTCCAGCAGACGCCTCAGCCAGCGCCGGCCGTACTCGGCATGGAGCGTCTCATCCGCCCAATCGAAGTCCATGTCCTGCTGGCTGCGGCGATCCCCCATGACTCCGAAGGAGCGGGCCCGCTCCTGTTTTTTCCCGATGTTCTTGGTCTCGAAGTAGCCAAGCATGCCGAGCCGGTAGATTGGTTCCTGGCCGCGAGCCGCTTCGTAGATGTAGGTGCCGAGGGGGATCTCCGAGGACGGCAGCCCCCATTCCTCCAGCCGACGCTTCCCCATCGTCATGTGGCGGCTCTCGTCATAGAGCCAGCGGGCCGCGTCACGGACGAACTCCCAGCCCAACGGCTCGGCGAGCGCCTGCAAGATCGCGCCCGCTGTGTCCACCGCCCAGACCTCGTTGAGATGACTAATAGCGCTTCGGAGCTGGAGAGCGAGCCCTTCGCCGTACGGGTAGGCCTGATCGATGATGTCCGGCCAGTAGAACCGGCAGAGGAAGTAGGCATCATCCCTACCCGGATCCTGGGCGAGACGGAACTCACGACCTGGTCCTACCACCCGGGGGACCTCGACCCCAGCTCGGACTTGACCAGGCCACACCCCTCCGACCGCGGTCAAGAGACGCTCCAGCTCCGCTCGCCACCGACGGCCAGCCTCACGCTCGACAGCGCTGGCTGGCTCTCCCTCAAGCAGCGCCCGTAACGCTCTGATCTGCTCCTCCTTATCGCGAACGGCAATCGAGAGGATGCGGTGAGTAGGCCCATCGGCGAGCGCGTCTGAGACCTGCAGGTACCGTTGGTAAGCATCGCGCAGCATCGGCACGAACAAACTGGCCATCACCTCCGCCACACCGACAGCGCTAGGAGCGTGAAGTGCAGCCCGGAACACGGCCACCAACGGTTCGTCCTCCGCAACCTCAAGCAGTCGACTTGGGTACTTGAGTTCAAAGACCCGCTCGCGGAGGGCATCGGCGGTCAGGGCATCCTGCCAGGCCAGCTCGGCGAACGTCGCCTTGGAGCCCAACCGGCGTAGGGCGGGGATCCATCCAGCGCTGGCCAGGACGAGTGCTTGCTCGAGGAAGAAAAAACGCTTCAAGACGGCGGCGACGTCCAAGCGCATCCACTCCTCGCCGGTCTGTCGGGAGGTGAGCAGGAGGGATGAGTCGTCCATGATCGTCCATAATCGTATAGACCCGATTGGCTCCAATCAAGCTCAAGAGACCCGTCGATCCCGTGGCCTGGTCCACTGCGAGCCGCCCCCCGGTCCCGAGATGGGGAGGCGCCTGTCAGCCTAGAGGGTGTCTGAGAAGCGCAAGCTGGGTGGCCTTCTGGGAAGGTGGCCGGCTTCGGCATGAGGTGGCGGCTGCTGCCGCATGACCTGCCGCCCTGGCAGACGGTGGAGCACGACTGGCGCAGCTGGCGAATCGAGGGTCGTTGGGAGCCGATCCTGGCGGTGCTGCGGGAGCGCCAGGGCCGTGGGTCGACCCCGAGCGCGGCGATCCTGGACCGTGGCCGTGAGGGGGGAGGCGCCGTCACCGGCGGCTGGCCAAGGAGGACGAGCGCCTGCCCGTGAGCGCGGAGCACGCCCTCTTTCTGGCGCTGGCGCCAGCGCACGCGCAGCCGCGGCGGGCTGCTCGTGACCCCGCGCGCCCGGGCCAGCTGGGCCGGCGTCCAGGTCTCCGGCCCCGCGGCGTCCCGGGTCGCCCCCCATGGCCTCCCGGCCATCCCGCCCTTCTCGG
>Ga0070737_10005812_pt1 | contig 11599 bp, 11 predicted proteins | sample Coa_R1_10_FD_66438 | JGI IMG/M metagenome (GOLD analysis project Ga0070737, IMG submission 66438) | Surface soil microbial communities from Centralia Pennsylvania, which are recovering from an underground coalmine fire - Coalmine... | ecosystem: Environmental > Terrestrial > Soil > Unclassified... | reverse complement strand
TCGCGTTCAGGGCGACGAGGCCCCCGCCGAGATCGTGATGGCTATCGACCGTCTGGTGCGGGATGGACGGAGTGAGATCGTCATTGTGGCGCGCGGTGGAGGCTCGATGGAGGACCTCTGGTGCTTCAACGATGAGCGTGTCGCCAGGGCCATCTTTGGCTGCCGCCTCCCGGTCATCTCGGCGATCGGGCACGAGACCGATACGACCATTGCCGATCTGGTCGCGGATCTCCGGGCTCCAACCCCATCGGCGGCGGCCGAGCTTGTGGCGCCTCATGTGAGTGAGCTGCGTGATGAAATTTACGATCTCTATGTCCGCTCCACTGACGCGATACAGGAGTCGATGCGGCTTCACCGGGCAGCCGTCTTCGTCATGGAACAACGACTTCAGCGCCGGTCACCGGATTCTTCGATCCGCGATGCCCGGTTGACGCTCGACGCACTGGCCGAGCGAGCGCGTCGCCTGATTCAGGCACAGTTGGATGGCCGTCGTTATCAATCGAGCGAGGCATTACGGCAGCTCGACCTCCTTCACCCTGAAAAAGTGTTGGGCCGAGGCTACGCGATAGTCTCGGACCAGGTCAGCGGAGCGAGAGTTGGAGCGGCCAGCCGGCTGCGCGCTGGACAGCGTATCAGACTCACCTTCCACGACGGTGAGGCGTCTGGAAATGTCGAAAGCATCGTGCCGTCTCCGAGAGAGGATCAGCATGCCGTTACCACTCGATAGCTCGACGGATCGAACCGCGCTCAATGCCCGGTCGCCGATACCGGCCGACGCGAGCTACGAGCAATTGGCCGGACTGCTGCAGGAACAGGTAGAACGTCTCGAACGCGGAGACCTTACACTGGCCGAAGCGTTGGCGACCTACGAGCGCGGGGTGGAGCTTGTCCGGCGCTGTGGCGACCTACTCGACAGCGCCCAGCTTCGAGTCTCGACGCTCTCGACCGAGGCTGAGGCCGCGATGAACGGCGAAATATCGAGCGCCCACGTAGAGAACGACGGCGACTGGGCGGAGCCGGATGACGACGTTCCGTTCTGAGGTTCAAAAGCGATAGGAACTATCATCGACAAATGCCCGGCAAGCCGCCGGGCATTTGTCTTTGCCCATCGAGACGGGGACGCTGCTAGGAATGGTTTCTGAGCGCCGAGTCGGTCGTGGCCGGCGATGTCGGATCGGCCGCGCCCACGCTAGCGTGACCAGCCCGCCACTGGAAGATCGCGTAATCCTTGGGAACGTCGCCCTTGTCGCGGCGATCGAACACGAAAAAGACGAGCTTGAGTGGGATGACGAGGGCCGAGGTAAAGGCAACTACCAGCCCGATCACGATCACCGCGATCAAGGCGTAGAGGCCAATCGACCAGATGATAACCCAGCCGGCGTCGAGGAACTTGAAGTGGTCAAGGCTGTAATGTGCCTGCCAGAGCAGCGAGTCAAGACGGCTCCGAATGGGATCGAGCGCGACGAAGACTCCTATGCCGAGTACCAGCGCGACGATCGCCAGGCCAAGGCCGTTGCGGTGCCGGACGTACAGGAGAGCGCAGCCGACGACGACGATGCCCAGCAGCACGAAGCTGACGTAGCGAAGCGGCATCGCGGTCGGAGCAGTCCCAAAGGGGTCACTTTGCCACCGGTTGGCTGGGGAGTACTGATATGCTAGTAGCTGCCGCCAGTTATCGAAGGCAGCGATCCAGAGCGGAGCCACCACCATCGCGCCGAGCGTGAGCTGGGCGATCCGATTCCAGATCGGCGTGTCTCCACTCCATAAATTTCGCAGTAGCGACCGCCGGTTCCACCACCACCCCAGCATGATGAGATAGATCGCGATCGTGATAGGGAAGTCGCCTGAGAGGAACGTGTATAACATTGAGGTTCAAACCATCCCGACGCACCAAATTGCCGCCACCACGGACTCGTTCCAAGTGTACCCAAGTGCCGCTCCAATAGCGAACGTCAAGGCACCGGAAGCGTAGCCGGTATCGGAAATCAACCGAGCGCCAGGCGCAATCTATTCCCGCCCAAGAGGTGGAAGTGGAGGTGGTTGACCGATTGTCCCGCATCCCGCCCAACATTTGTCGTTAGCCGATAGCCAGACTCAGTAATACCCTGTTCGCGAGCTACCATCACCGCGACTTGTAACAGACGTTCACCGACTCCTGGACGCAACGACTCCAGCTCATTCAACGACACGATGTGCTGGGTTGGAATGATCAGACAATGCACCGCTGCCTGGGGATGGATGTCACGAAAAGCCAGCACGTCATAATCGCGATAGACGACATCCGCTGGAACGGTTCCGGCAGCGATGCCGCAGAAGACGCAGTGCAATGGACCGCCATGAGTTTCGGTCACGAGACCACCTCTCGATTATCGAAGCCTATACTTGCCGGTGGGACCGGTTGCTAAAACACTTCAAGGAGAACGAAACTGCCCGAGCTGCCGGAAGTAGAAACGGTTCGTCGCTCGCTCGATCCGCTCGTCACCGGCGGGGCCATCGTTGGCGCCGCGTTCGGTGATTTTAGCGGCTCCGTCGCGGGCACCACGCCCGAAGAGTTCACGAGAGGCATCGTTGGGCGCACGATCGAACGCCTCGACCGCCGTGGGAAATTTCTGCTGATTCGGCTAAACGACCAGCAAACGATCGCCGTTCACCTGCGGATGACCGGGGAGCTTCGGCTGCAACACAGTGGCGATCCACCGCTCCCGCACCAACATCTGGCTATCCTCTTAGATGGCAACCGCGAGCTACGGTTCATCGATATCCGCAAATTCGGCCGTCTGCGGCTGCTCGACCAAGAAGGATTGACCGCGCTGGATCGGTCACTCGGACCCGAACCACTGGATGCCTCGGCGTTGACTCCGATGGCGTTTTACGAGCGACTGCAGATGCGAAAGCGCGCGATCAAGACACTTTTGCTCGACCAGAGCTTCCTGGCGGGCGTGGGCAACATTTACGCCGACGAGGCGCTCTTTCTTGCCGGGATCCATCCACTGCGGGCCGCTTCATCACTCTCCACCGACGAGGCGGCGGGGCTGCTGTCGGCGATTCGTTCGATTCTTTCCGCGTCGATCGCTCACCATGGGACCACGCTACGAGACTATCGCGACGGCCTCGGCAACAGCGGAGAGAACCAGCACCATCTGCGAATCTACCACCTGCGCGAGGGAGATCCCTGCACTCGCTGTGGAACAGGGATCTCTCGCATCGTTGTCGGCCAGCGAGGTACCAAGTACTGCTCGGTTTGCCAACCGTTGCAGATTCCGGAGCAGGACTAGCTCACCAGCTGAGCGGCCTCGGTGACCCGATCGAGCACAGTCGGATCGGCGGCGTTCAACACCGGGAAGTCAGTCGCGATCAGATCCGTATGCATGAGCCCCGAGCCAGTCGCCAGCAAGAGCACCTCTTCCTCGGCACCGAGGAAACCCGTCTCACGCAGCTTGGCAGCCGCCGCGACCACCGCGCCAACTTCAGGTGAGACAAAGAGCCCCTCGGTTGTCGCGAGCTGTCGCACGCCGCTGACGATCTCGGCATCACTGACGGCAACGGCGGTCCCGTTGCTCTCCCGAACCGCGTCCAGGATCAAATAGTCGCCGATCGCCACCGGAACGCGGATGCCGGGAGCCACCGTGCTTGCTCCGCTCCAGAGCTGCGCGTGACGTTCACCCTCTTCGAAGGCGCGGACAATCGGCGCGCAGTTCTCAGCTTGAACGACGACCATTCGCGGTCGATGGCTACCGATGAGTCCCATCGCCTCCAGCTCCGCGAATCCTTTCCACATGCCGACAATTCCCGTTCCTCCACCCGTCGGGTAGACGATGGTGTCCGGCAGTCTCCAGCCCAGCTGCTCGGCGATCTCGATGCCCATCGTTTTCTTACCTTCGACGCGGTATGGCTCGCAGAGCGTCGTAATCGGAAACCAGAGACCGGCCTCTGCTCCGGCGCTGACGATCTTTCCGGCGTCGTTGATGAGGCCGTCGACGAGAAAGACGCGCGCCCCATATGCCTCGCACTCGGCTTTCATCACCGAAGGCGCGTCTGCCGGCATAAAGACATAGGCGGCGATTCCGGCTCTGGCGGCGTAGGCGGACATCGCGGCGGCCGCGTTACCCGCCGATGGTATGGCCAGCGACTTGACGCCAAGCTCGGCGGCTCGCGAAACGGCCGCGCCGAGTCCTCGAGCCTTGAAGGACCCGGTCGGGTTGGTGCCCTCGTCCTTGATCAACAGCCGGTTGAAGCCGATCGTACTACCGAGGGCCGGCGCGTTCAACAGGGCGGTTCCCCCCTCGCCCAGTGTCAGCGCATACGCCATATCTTGAACCGGCATCAGCTCGCGGTAGCGCCAGAGATTCCAGGGGCGGCTGAGGAGCGCGTCCGGCGTCATCGACGCTTTCGCCGCATCGAGATCGTAGCGCGGGTAGAGCACTTTTCCGCACGCCGGACAGGTTCGAATGAGCTGATTGAAGTCGTAGGTCGCACCGCAGTTGGTGCACTCCAGATGCGTCAGGTAGCTTCGGACCACTGAGCCTCACCGTCCTCACATATCATGACGTCTGACCATAGGTAGTCTATCCTACTGGCCATAGTGTACACCTGTTCAGGCGGCTCTTAGCGGCACGTTCTCGGGTTAGCTGGCTGATCGATGGCTCCGACGAATATGCTATACTGGCCGCGATATTGGCGGGTGTAACTCAGTTGGTAGAGTGCCTGCTTCCCAAGCAGGTTGTCGTGGGTTCGAGTCCCATCGCCCGCTCCCCGAAATCCGCGTAAACACGGCGAAGCCGCCCGACCATTCACGGTCCGGCGGTCGGTGTTTTGCCCGAGAATAGCCAATCGGTGAGCCAACGCACCAGTAGTCTGCCGCCGCTCGGCGAGTTCAATGGCCTAGTGCAAGGTGGCCTGCGTGTCTTCTCCGTAGATGAGCAGACGAACGAGCATGACCAGACTGATCAGCGACCAGGCACCTTCCAGCAGGAGGAATCCCCACTGGTGCCCGACGAAGGCAACCAGTCCCAGCAACCCTGACGCAATCGCGTTGACCGCGAGATAGCTGAGGCTGCTGGGCCGGATTAGCTTGAACTGGCTGGCGCCGAACGCCGCCAAAATGCCAATCGACCCAAGAATAGACAACGCCTGGTACAGCAAAGTTCCTCCTCCGTCAGTACGACACATGGCATGCACCGGCCGGATCCATTGCGACTACTTGCGCTCTACGCAATTTTCGCGCTTCATTGACGGAGCCGGCCCGGCGCACGTATACTTCTGAAGGTTCGTTCGTAACGGACTCCCGTGGGGGCATAGCTCAGCTGGGAGAGCGCTACAATCGCACTGTAGAGGTCGGGGGTTCGAATCCCCCTGCCTCCACCCACGGATCACCCCAGTTTTCCCGCCGTGCCAGGCGGCCCATCGAGTCGAGTACGGTCAGCGGTTTTTCGCCCGTGATTCATTTGGCCGAATTCTCGGTGTAATCAGACTGCACTTGCCGTCCTGAATGTGTGTCGTCCCTTCCCACGGGACGCCTCCATAGCTGCAATTGGGCGTACTCATATCTAAGGGAGGGACCACATGCCAAACTCACGATATCAAATCATCGGCCGGCGACTGGGACAGCCGCAGAACGTCCTGTTCAAAAATCAGGATGGCCGGTACTTTTTGCGAGCGGGATGTGGCGCTCGTCTCGTCAGGCTCACCGCGCGTGATGCCGAGCGCTTGATGTTCCGGCAAACCTATCACACTGTCCTTGATAGCGAGTGGTACGACGAATTGACCGCCAGCGGTCTCGACTGCGCGCTCATCCTTCCTGATGAGCAGTCTCTGCCGGAATCGCCCACATCGTAGCCACTCAGTCGCCCTATCGCGGGTAACCGCTCCCTAGGCTGCACCGAGCGATGGCGAAAGCGCCTCCGGATGGAGGCGCTTTGAAATTCCATTCACTAACTTGAATCCGATGACGAGGTCTCGAATCTCCGGCTATGACGCGGGCTGTGGGCGCATTTTCGGCGCGGGCGGAGCGGCTGGACGCTCGTTTTGGAGTGCCTCGGCCGCTTTCTGGCCCTGACCGTCACCGATGAAAGCAGCCGGTCGAGTCGCCGGCGGACCCAGCAGCTCCGGCCGCGGCCGCGGCTCATCGAAGAGCGCTTCGATTTCCGATCCGTCAACCGTCTCGCGCTCCATCAAGAGCATCGCGATCGCTTCAAGCTTGTCCATGTTCTCCGCGACAATCGTGGTCGCGCGTTGGTAGCCCTGGTCGATCAGGCCGCGGATCTCCTGATCGATGGAGAAGGCGACCTCGTCGCTATAGTTGCGCTGCTCGTTGATCTCACGTCCGAGGAAGACCAGTTCTTCCTTATGCCCGAAGGCCAGCGGGCCGAGGGTCTCACTCATGCCGTACTCAGTGACCATCTTCCGAGCCAGTCCGGTCGAACGCTCGATGTCGTTGGAGGCGCCAGTCGAGATCTCCTTGAAGACGAGCTCCTCGGCGACTCGTCCGCCCATCATGTAGGCAAGCTGGTCCTCGAACTGCTTCTTGGTCCAGAAGAAGCGATCTTCCTCCGGCAGGACGCGCGTATAGCCGCCCATCATGCCGCGCGCGACGATCGAGACCTTATGCACCGGATCGGCGTTCGGCGCCATCCGGGCTACCAACGCGTGACCGGCCTCGTGATAGGCCGTCATCAGCTTCTCACGCTCGCTGATGACGCGGCTCTTGCGTTCGGGCCCGGCGATCACGCGGTCGATCGCCTCGGTTAGCTCGCGCCGGCCGATTGTCTTCTTGTTGCGGCGAGCAGCCAGAATAGCCGCCTCATTTACCAGGTTTTCGAGATCTGCGCCGGAGAAGCCGGGCGTCTGACGCGCCAGAACCTCGAGCTCGACCTCGCTCTCCAGCGGCTTGCCTCGGGAGTGAACGTCCAAAATCGCTTTCCGCCCAGCGATGTCGGGCCGGTCAAGGATCACCTGGCGGTCGAAGCGGCCCGGACGTAGTAGCGCCGGATCGAGGACATCCGGCCGGTTGGTGGCGGCGATGACGATCACGTTGGTCGTGCTATCGAAGCCGTCCATCTCTACCAGGATCTGGTTCAACGTCTGCTCACGCTCGTCATGGCTGCCGCCGAGGCCCGCGCCTCGCTGACGGCCAACGGCGTCGATCTCATCGATGAAGACGATGCAGGGCGCGTTCCGCTTGGCCTGATCGAAAAGGTCGCGGACGCGGCTGGCGCCGACGCCGACGAACATCTCCACGAACTCGGAGCCGCTGATGCTGAAGAACGGCACACCGGCTTCGCCGGCGACCGCTCGCGACAACAGCGTCTTGCCGGTCCCCGGAGGGCCGACCAGCAGTACGCCCCGGGGAATCCGCGCTCCGAGGGAGGCGAACTTATCGGGGAACTTGAGGAACTCGACCACTTCGGCCAGCTCCTCCTTGGCTTCGTTGACACCGGCAACGTCGGTAAAGGTCACCGTCGGTTTGCTGCCGGTGAACATCCGTGCCCGGCTCTTGCCGAAGGAGATCGCCTGATTGTTGGAGCCCTGCGCCTGCCGCAGCATGAAGATGAAGATCCCGATCAGGAACAGCGTCGGCAAGATAAACGTCAGCGCGCTGATCCAGCTGCCCCATGAGCTGGCGGCGTTGACGTCGATCGTCGGCAGCGGCGTCTTGGCATTCGGGATACCATACTGCTTCAACGCGTCATAGATGTTGACGTCCGGCGGCAGGCGGCTCGTCGTCGTCTTGTCGGTGCCGACGTAGTGCACTGACACGCTGCTGGATCCGGAAGTCATGACTAGATGGTCGACTTTGCCCTGGTTGATTTCCTGCGCGACCTGTGCGAAGCTCTCGCTGCTGCTCCCGCCACCGTTGTTCATGAAGGTGAACCAGAGCGCGACGACGGCGATGATCAGCACAATCCAGACAAAGCCGTTTCGAAGCCACTTGTTATCGGACATTGAGAAGCCCTCCGACCGCGTTTGCGGATTCTGTTTCCCTGCGTCTAAACCACGGTCTCGCGGGCCAGACAGGGTATGGTGATTATAACAGACGTATTGTCCCCTCCTGATTCGGTCAGCTAGCTCGAATAGACCGGCTTTTCGTCGGGTCGATAGACTCCGACGAATGGCAGATTGCGGTAGCGCTCGGCGACGTCGAGACCATATCCGACCACGAACTCATCGGGAATCGTGAAGCCGACCCAATCAGGGACGATCTCGGCCGCCCGGGCTTTCTCCTTATGCAATAGCGCCGCCAGCGACAGCGAGGCGGGATTCCGCCGGTGCAGGACATCGAGGAGATACCGTAGCGTCAGCCCGCTGTCGATGATGTCTTCGACCAGGAGCACGTGCTCGCCCTCGATCGGCCGGGAAAGGTCTTTCAAGATGCGGACCACCCCCGACGTCTCGGTCGCCAAACCATAGCTGGAGACGGCGATGAACTCTACTCGCACCGGGATCGCCATCGCTCGGATCAGATCCGACATGAACACAAAGGCGCCGGTGAGGACACCGATCATCAGTGGCTCGCGGCCGTAATAGTGGCCAGCGATCTCGGCACCCAGCTCCTCGACTCGTTGCGCCAGCGCTTGCTCCGAAATAAGTACGCGCTCGATTCCCCGGTGGAGCGGCTTGTCGTCGAGGCTCGTTGGCATCCTCGGACCTCCTTCCCAGGTCAACCCGGTTAAACGGTTCGAGCTCCCGCCGGCTCCTGACGGTCCAGCGTGACAGTCAACGCGCCATCCTTGGAGACGAAGGTCGATGGAGAGATGCCACCCACCCACATAACCGACGAACCAACCGCGACGACCGGCAGCTGGTCACGGACGTATCGCGGCACTTTCCGGTCAACCAAGAGGTCTTGCAACCTCGTTCCATTCCCATCCGCCAATCGATCACCGGCTCTCCTGGTGCGGAGCGTGAGAGGCTTGGAAAGCTCTAAGAGTGGCGGGCGAAGCCTCAATTTCAGCACCCAGCCTCCAGCGAGCCTGTGTTCGGTATCGCCCAGTGGCACGTTGAACGCGATCCAGGGACGGAGTTGCGGCAAGCCACTCTCGCGCGACAGCACCGGCAACAGCGCTTCACTTTTGCCGATAGCGGCGGTTTCGTAGTCGAGATAGATGACCAGATCATCGACGACTTCAATCGTCGTCCCTTCACCGGGCTGCGCGATTGCTAGGCGGGCGGCCTCGATGCGCTCGCCCTTGATACGCCGGTCGGAGCGATTCAGCTGCCCGAGCGCCATCCAGAGCACACGGCGCTGGATGGCTTCAGGCAGCTCCCGGAACCGGTCGCGCCCGATCAGTCGGACATCCCGATTGACGGTATCGACGACGGTCTCCAGAGCTTCAGTGGCCAGAGCCGTCAGCACCGCCTCGTCTGACCGTAGCAGACCAGCAGCGCGGACAATCGCGGCAGCCGCGCCGGGAATCGCGGCTTCGATGACCGGCATCACCCGGTGCCGGACGACGTTGCGCTGATACCGGAGTGAGCGGTTCGACGGGTCCTCGATTGGTTCGAGCTCCGTTGTTCTAAGGAATGTTTCGATCTCGGCCCTCGGAGTGGTCAGCAACGGCCGAAGCAAGCTGATCGTCGCCCGGGTAGCGCGGTCCGGATCGAGAGGAACCTCACGAGTAATAAGCTGCCGCATGCCACCGATCGCCTCACTCGTCCCGCCGCGAAGGAGAGCCATTAAGACGCCCTCCGCCTGATCGTCGGCATTGTGCGCCACCGCGACCCAGCTCGTGCCAAATCTGCGCGCGGCGGCAGCCAGAGTCGCGTAGCGAGCGGCGCGAGCCGCGCCCTCCACCCCCTGCTGTAACACACGATCCCAGCCTGCCACATCGACGACGATAACCTCGATCTCCCGGTCCAGCTGCCGGCTGAGACTCGCCACCTGCCGAGCGGCCGTCGCCGAATCCGGTCGCAGTCGGTGATCGATATGAACCGGATAGACGCGTGGTCCGCTCCCCGATCGTTCCAGCTCAAGGAGCAGGTAGGTGAGCGCGAGAGAGTCGACTCCGCCGGAGAGTCCAACGACCAATCGATCGCCGGCGGTAAGACCCAGCGCACGAATCGAGGCGGCGACGGCAGGTAGCGGTGGCGGAACTAGCGGCACGATGCGTCGCTGCTACATAAAGTCGAGCACGTTGGGAGACTCGAGAAACTCCAGGCGGGCTCCCAGCTCGCGCGTTTCACTGTTGAAGCGTTGCAACCGGTCGGCGTCGAGGTAGAGACGCGAAGGATTGGCTGCCAGTACCAGGTCGACTCGACGGCTCCAGATCAACGCCCGCAAAGCACGAAGCTCGGGTCGGTCATCGGTCATCTCCAGGGTCCGCTCGTTGAACGTGCGGACGATCTGATAGCCGCTTGCCTCGGCGTAGGCTCGGCAGCGCTCTTCTTGAACGGCATTGTTCTGCTCAGGATCATCGGCTTCATCTCCCCGGTACCAGGTGTAGATTGCCGCCCGTATCGCCATCAAACCTCCCTGACCTTGCCGTTCCGAACCATCCAGGACCATCAGGCAAACCAGCTTCCGCTAATCATACGCCGCCCGTTCTTTGGAACACGGAGTTGCCTGAGCAGTGTCTGTGCGGTGGAGCTGGACGAATATTGTACGCGCGGGAAAGAGCTTCCAATAATCTGCTCGAATTTGATAGTGGCCGATCAACAACAGTGTGCTAGTCTCTCCAGGGCGTTTTTCGGGCATCCGCACTCCTGGGATCTGGGTGCCGGTCACGAGTCGCGAAACGTGGGACGATGCTTCATCTCAAGCGCAAACCGGTCGAGCTTGAACCGGCGCCGGCCGGATCCAACGACGCCGAACCGCCATCGGCCAAGCAAAGCCGCCTCCGACGAGAGTTCGAGCATACGTTCTCGGCGCTCTCGGTTCACGATTTTCGCACCCTTTGGTTCGGGATGCTCTTCACCATGGCGGCCTTCCAGATCAGCATCGTCGCTCGCTCCTGGTTAGCCTATGACCTGACCGGCTCGGCGGTCTGGCTTGGTATCGTCGCGATCGCCCGCGGGCTGCCGCAGCTGGCCTTGGCGCCAATCGGCGGAGTCGCCGCGGACCGCTTCGACAAGCGAACGCTGCTGATCGTGACGCAGATCGCGATGGCAATCCTCAATCTCATCATCGCGGTGCTGGTCGAGTTCCACTGGATTCGCATCTGGCATCTGGTCGTGCTCGGCGTGATTCAGGGGAGCATCTTCCCCTTTATGATGCCGACGCGCACCGCCTACATATCGGACCTGGTGGTAGACGACCGGCTGCCGAACGCTCTCGCCCTCGACTCGACCGGGCGGAACCTGAACCGGGTCGTGGCGCCGACGCTGGCCGGTTTCCTCATCGCCATCAGCCCAATGATCTCGTTCTACGCCGTTGCCATCTTCTTCGTCTGCTCGGCGCTGACATTGCTCATCCTGCCCAAGCCGCTGCGAAAGCCGTTCCGCAGCCACGGCGCCTTCAAGGATATGGCCTCCGGCTTCAAGTACATTGCCGAGCGGCCGACCCTCGTCATGCTTATCGGCATGGCGTTGCTGTTCACCCTGCTCGGTATGCCCTACTCACAGCTGCTGCCGGTCTTCCAGAAGAGTGTCTTCCACGTCGGTGCCA
>Ga0070737_10005811_pt1 | contig 11599 bp, 7 predicted proteins | sample Coa_R1_10_FD_66438 | JGI IMG/M metagenome (GOLD analysis project Ga0070737, IMG submission 66438) | Surface soil microbial communities from Centralia Pennsylvania, which are recovering from an underground coalmine fire - Coalmine... | ecosystem: Environmental > Terrestrial > Soil > Unclassified ... | reverse complement strand
GATCAGCATGGTCACGATCGGGAACGCGAACACGAACGTCAGCACGAGCGGATCGCGCGTCATCAACCTCAGCTCGGCCCGGACCAGTCTCCGCATCGCCGTGCCGTTCATCGCCGTGCCGTTCATCGCCGTGCCGTTCATCGCTGGGCCGTTCATCGCGGGCCTCCAACCAGTTCGTTGCCTGTACGCCGGTAGCTGTCCACGGGGGTTACGGGTGAGCCGGACAGCAGACTGAGCAGCGCGTCGCCCAGATTCGGGACCTGGGCGCCCAGATCGGAAGGAACCTGCCCGCATTGGACCAGCACGGCGCCGACGTAGGCGATCATCCGCCGGTCGCCGTGCACCGTGATCTGCTCGCCCTCCCGCTCCACCGCCCACACGCCCTCGAGCCGGCCAAGCAGTTGCGGGAGCACGCTCGACGGCTCAACCGGAGTGAACCGGACCGTCGCCCGGCAGGCATGGCGGTTCACCAGCTCGGCCGGGGTGCCCGCGTCGAGCACCCGCCCGGCCCGCATGACGACGATCCGGTCGCAGAGTGCCTCGGCCTCGTCCGTCTCGTGCGTGACCAGCAGCACCGTCGTGCCCGCCGTGTGCAGTTGCCGCACCGCCGCCCAAACGTTGCGGCGGGCCGCCGGGTCCAGGCCCTGGGTCAGTTCGTCCAGGATCACCAGGCGGGGACGGTTCAGCAGGGCGAGCACCAGGAACAGCCGCTGCCGCTCCCCGCCGCTCAGCGAGGAGAACGCGGACTTGCGCCGCTCAGCCAGCCCGAACCGGTCCAGCAGCTCATCGCCGTCCCTGGCCCGCCGGGTGGCGAACAGGTCCACCGCCTCGGCCACCCGTATCCGGTCCGGCAGCGCCGAATCCTGGAGCTGGCTGCCGAGGTGCGGCCGCAGCAGCGCCGCCTGGGTGGCCGGGTCATAACCGAGCACCCGCAGCGTGCCGCCGTCGGGCCGGCGCAGTCCCTGGATGCACTCCACGGTCGTCGTCTTGCCCGCGCCGTTGGCGCCGACCAGGCCGACGATCTCACCGGCGCGGACGTCGAGGTCCAGCCGGTCAACCACAACCCTGGTCCGGTAGGCCTTGTACAGGCCCCGGACCGTGATGACATCGGTTTCGTTCATGGGCCCGAGTCTTCCGGCGGGAGATCGCCGGCACATCAGGCCGCGGGTAGAACTTGACCTCTACCCCTGGGTAGAGAACCACCCTGGCCAGCGCACCAGCCCGTGCAGAGAACCAGCCCGAGCAGAGAACCCAGCCCGGGCACACGCAACGGCCGCCCGGAGCTGCCACAGAATCCGGGCGGCCGTTGCCGCTACTGCGCCCCAGGCCAGACCCTTCGCTGAGGCCTTGTCACTGTGCGGATTTGATCTCGGGGGGCGCAGGTCGATGGTGATGCCATGGCGGGGTGCGGCTATCGGATGGTGGCTATCGGGTTACGGCTCAGCCTCCGCCGCCGTGCCCGGAGCCACCGCCACCGCTGGTGTGGCCAGCGCCACCGCCACCGCTGTCACCGGATCCGCCGTGGCATGTGGTCGGCGGGGTGAACAGCGGGGTGGTATCCACCGGTTCGTTGGACGGTGGATTCAGGATGACCGTGTTGTGCTGGGTCCATTGGTCTTCGCAGTTGAGCAGCGCCTGCTTCTCCGGGTTCTTGGTGGAGTTCGAGTCGCCGCCCATCCACAGGTCGACGTGGTTGTTGGGTACGCCGCCGCAGGGATTGCACTGGTCTTCGTGGATGAAGTACTTCTTCAGGAACGGCACGTAGATGATCTGGCACCACGGGCCCTGCAGGTCGATGTGCTCGGCGAAGGTGACCGGGTTGCTGTAGGTCCCCGCACCGCCCGCCTGCGTGTTCTTCCCCCGGGCCGTGGTGCACCCGGTGTACGCGATGCCCTTGCCGGGCGGAGAGTTGTCGACGTAGCCGTAGAACGTCACGTAGTCGGTGACGGACGACGACGCGGGAGCCACCCTGGCCCCGGCGGAACCCCCGGTCCCGGGCAGGATGGCTCCTGCCACCACGATGGCAGGCGCGGCGACCCCCAGGCCCAACACGAGGAACCGCTGCTTGAATTTGAGCCGCCTAAGCCTCATGAAGCCTCCTTCCATTTAGTAAGGAAAGCATCCTAACTAATCCGCCCACAAAGTACTCCCGGGCCGGCCGGGGCGTCAACGGCTCACCATCAACTTGTACGGATCCAGTTGCGCACCGTGGCCAGCGCTGCCGATCGGGCCGCCGTACCCCTCATCTCGCGGGCGATCTCGCGGGTTTTCCCGGGTTTCCGCACTACAGAGCGCGGCTATCCCGGTACACCCGGTAAGGCTGAACCCTCCGGCGAATGGCTAGCTATGGCCACCGTCCGGAATCTATTTTGGCTTCGGGAGCGGTAACGAGATGGCGCTGAGGAGCCCCCATGCGGAGATCGCCTTCCAGGCATAACCCCAGGTGGCGGAGGGTTTGCGCCGTCGTGGCCGCGGTGGTGACCACGGCGGCGGCGGGCGCGGTCGCGTCGGCCTCCGGCGCGCTGGCGCAAGGTGGCGCGCCCGGTGCGCCAGGCGCCAACGCGACCTGGAACGAGTCCAACCTGCAGGCGTTCGCCGACTCCCTCGGCTCGGCCTCGAAGGTCGGGTACACGCTGGGCGACGGCGAGCTGGAGAACGTGTTCTACCCGGAGATGGACACGCCGAGCACCTTCGGCCTGCAGTACATCGTGACCGACGGATCGACGTTCGCCAGCACCGAGGTGTCGAACACCACGCACGCGATCTCGCTGGCCGACCCGACCTCGCTGGTCTGGCAGCAGGTGAACACCGCAGCCAACGGCGACTTCAAGATCACCAAGACGTACATCGCCGATCCGTCACGATCCGTAGTCCTCATCCAGACCACGTTCGACAACCTGAGCTCCAAGCCGCTGCAGTTGTACGCGGATTATCTGCCGCAATTGAATAACGACGGGATGGGCAATACCGGCGGCACCGACGCGACCAGCGGCGACCTGGAATCCGAGAACGGCCCGGTGGCCAGCGCGCTCGCGTCATCGGCCGGGTTCAGCCAGACCACGACCGGTTACGTGGGCACGTCCAGCGACGGCAGTGAGCAGCTGACCAGCAGCTACAAGCTGACCTCGACGTACACCTCGGCCTCCACCGCCGGTCACATCGTGCAGCTGGGGCAGGTTCCGGTGGCCACCAGCGGATCCACCACGTTCACCCTCGCGCTGGGATTCGACTCGACCGAATCGGCCGCCATTTCCGACGCCGCCGCGTCGCTCAGCACGGGTTTCTCCTCGCTGGAGAGCTCGTTTGAGTCCGGCTGGCATTCCTGGGTCAGCGGACTCAGCGCGCCGCCCGCGTCGGTGACCGGCAGCGCGCAGCTCAAGCAGCAGTATTACGTCTCCCTGATGGAGATCAAGGCGGACGAGGACAAGACCTATACCGGCGCGTTCGTGGCCGCCCCGACCGACCCGTGGGGCACCAGCACCAGCGCGAACAGCGCGGGCGACCACGGCTATCACGTGGTCTGGACCAGGGACGAATACGAAATGGCGTCTGCCCTGCTGGCCGCCGGTGACAGCACCGACGCTAACGCCGCGTTGCAGTACATTTTCAACTACGAGGAAGAGTCGAACGGCGCGGTCAAGCAGAATACCTTCCTGAATGGCACGGCGGTCTTCGGGTCGCTGCAGATGGACGAGGTCGCGGACCCGATCATTCTCGCCTATCAGCTCGGTGCGACCAATTCCTCCGACTGGTCACACATCGAAAGCCTGGCCAATTACCTGGTCGCCAACGGCCCGTCCACGCCGGAGGAGCGCTGGGAGGAGATCGGCGGCTACTCTCCGTCAACGATGGCGGCGGAGATCGCGGGCCTGGTCTGTGCCGCCTCGATCGCGGTGGACAACGGCCAGACCGGCCTGGCCATCACGTACCAGGACACCGCGCAGGCCTGGGCCTCGGAACTCGGCAATCTGACCTACACCACCACCGGCCCGTACGGCAGCGGCGGCTACTTCCTGCGGATCACCCAGGACGGCAACCCGAACTCGGGCGCGGACATCACGATCGCCAACGGCGGCGGCAGCCACGACGACCGGACCGTGGTGGACGCCGGATTCCTCGAACTGGTCAGGCTCGGCGTGCAGGCGGCCACCGCGCCCGACATCACCAGCAGCCTGCCGGTGGTCGATTCCGAGCTCGCGGTGCAGACACCAGAGGGGCCGGTCTACCACCGGTACAACTTCGACGGCTACGGCGAGACCGCGTCCGGCGGCGACTACACCGGGACCGGCGTGGGCAACCCATGGCCGGTGCTGAGCGGCGAGCGCGGCGAGTACGACGTGGCCGACGGCAACCTGAGCGGGGCCCAGTCGCTGCTGGCGACGATGGCCGGGGCGGCGAACTCCAGTTACCAGATCCCCGAGCAGGTCTGGGGCGGCAGCACCGGCGTGGGCGGCTTCACGTTCGGCCAGCCGGACAACTCATCGACGCCGCTGATGTGGGCGATGGCCCAGTACGCGCGGCTGGCCATCGACATCTCGGCGGGCAAGGACGTGGACACCCCGGCCGTGGTGACCCAGTGCATCCAGCAGAGCAAGTGCCCGGTGAGCGGGCCGGTGAAGGAGACGGTCAACGTGACCGTGCCGGTGAACACCGACGCCTCCACCGGCACCGTCTACCTGGACGGGAACCTGTCCGCGCTGGGTTTCGGCCAGTCCGACTGGGCCTCCAACGGCATCGCGATGACCCGGGTCAGCGCCGGCAGGTGGACGGCCACGGTGTACGCGGCCGCGGACACCCCGCTGTCCTACAAGTACGACCTGGGCAACAACTGGGGCAACGCGGAGGAGACCGCGGACTGCGGCTCGGTGAGCGACCGGAGCATGACGGTGAACGGCGGCACGGTCAACGACACGGTGGCCAACTGGGAGGGGCCGGGCGGCTGCGGCGACTCGGGCGCGGTGATCAACGTGACCGTGCCGCCGGGCACGCCGAGCGGCGACACGGTCTACCTGTCCGGCAACTACAACGTGCTCGGCACCGGCATCCCGGCCTCGGACAACTGGCTCGCCGACGCCTACCCGATGATCCAGACCGGCCCGGACACCTGGACGCTGACCATCACCGGCGTGCCCACCGCCGACTTCCAGTACAAGTTCGAGCTGGGCAGCTGGAACAACGTCGAGGAGACCAGTTCGTGCGGCAGCGTGGACAACCGCACCTTCGGCTTCAACACCCCCGATCAGACCTACACGGCCAACGACACGGTCAGTGCGTGGAAAGGTGTGGGCGGTTGTTAAAATCCTTTGGGTCCTGCACGGTGGCCACCGGAATGATCCGGTCCCGCTGACCTCACCGGCCTGAACCGGGCGAGCCGTTCTCCTCCACGTCTCCCCCGGTCAGCGCCGCCCCCCCGGTCAGCACCTGGCGGCCGTGCAGCGCGAACAGCAGCCCGAACGACGGCCCGACCAGTACCACGGCCGCCGCGAACACGGCCACCACCGCGGCCTGGGTGGAGTGCGGGGCCCCGGAGTTGCCCAGCGTCACGGCCGTGCCCGGCAGCAGCGCCGGGTACTGGGCCACCCCCCAGCCCCAGATCACCGCGGCCACCCCGAGCGCGGCCAGCGGCCTCGGCCCGCGCAACCGCCCGGTTGTCAGCAGCACCAGCACGGTCAGGCCGGTCACCGCGGCCAGGATCACCAGGGCCAGCGCCCGCCCGGTGAGGCGGTGGAAAAGGACCGGGTCCGATCCGTGCAGGGCGGCCAGCGTGGCCAGCGACAGCGCGCCGGTGACCACCCCGGCGGCCTGGGCCCGGCGGGTGAAGTAGACCCGGAGCCGTTCGTCGCCGCGCTTGGCCGCCTCGCCGGTGAGGTAGACCGCGGCCAGGTAGCCGCAGGCGCCGACGAACAGCAGGCCGATCAGGATCGAGGTCGGGCTGGTCCAGGCGGCCAGGTTGTCGTGGCCGCCGTTGGCGGGGACGTGGCTGGCGGCGATGCCGCCGATGACCGCACCCATGAAGAACGGGGTGAGCAGGGAGGACAGTGCGAACGCGGCGCCGAGCAGCCGCTGCAGGGGCAGGCTGGTGACCTCTTTGCGGAAGGCGAAGCCGGCGCCGCGCAGCACGATGCCGAGCACCGCCAGCCAGATCGGCAGGGCGAGCACGGTCATCACCGGGGCGAACGCGTCCGGGAACGCGGTCCAGAAGATGACCAGCGCGAACACCAGCCAGACGTGGTTGGCCTCCCAGACGGGGGTGATGCTCTCCTCGATCAGCGCGCGGGGGCCGCGGCCGCGCCCGGCTCCCCCGGCCAGCAGATCCCACAGCCCGCCGCCGAAGTCGGCGCCGCCGAGCATCGCGTACAGGGTGATCGTGGCCAGCAGGATGGCCCCGACCGCGTCGGCGATCACGACTGGACCTGGCCGACGGGCTGGCCGGGCTGGTCCGGTGGCCCGTAGGGCACGCCGGGGCCGGCCTGATCGCCGCGCCGCCAGCGCCGGGCCAGCATCCTCAGGATCACGATGGTGGCCATGCCGAGCACCGCGTAGCCCACGATGACGACGCTCAGGCTGGCGATGACACCACCGTTGGTGGTGGCTGCCTGCGCGGTGGTCTGCAGCCGGTAGACCACCCAGGGCTGGCGGCCTACCTCGGTGACCACCCATCCGCACTCCATGGCCACGATCGCGGCCAGCCCGCTGACGGCGCCGAGCAGCCAGAACAGCCGGGGCCTGGGCAGCCGCCGCTGCCGCCACCAGACGTAGAGCGCCCACAGCCCGGCCAGCAGGAGCAGGAAGCCGAGGCCGACCATCACGTCGAAGCACAGGTGGATCAGCCAGGGCAGCGGCGGCCGGCCGGCCGCGGGCACGCTGTCCCAGCCGATGACCTTGGTCTTCGGGCTGAACCCGACCAGCAGCGAGTCGAAGTCCGGGATCTTCAGGCCGCCGTAGATGTGCCCGTTCGCGAACACGCCGCCCAGCCACTCGGGCACGTTCGTGCTGGTCTTGGGCACGTACTCCATCGAGGCGAACTTGACGGGCTGGTCGTGCGCGATCGCGCGGGCGGCGGTGTCGCCGACGACGATCTGGAAGGGGGTGAGTACCGCGGCGGTGACGAACGGAATCGCGAACCCGGTGTAGTGGTAGCGGTCGCGGCGGCCACGCAGGATGCCGGCCGCGTACACCCCGGCCACGGTGAAGCCGGAGACCATGTACGCGGCCAGGATCATGTGCGGCATCTCGTAGTAGGCGGCGTGGTTGAAGAACACCTGCCAGGTGCTGACCGACACGATCCGGCCGTCGCGCACGGTGAACCCGCCGGGCTGGTTCATCCAGGCGTTGACCGCGATCACCGACATCGCGCCGAGAATGCCGCTGACCGCGATCGGAATCCCGGTCCAGAAGTGGGCCCAGCCGGGCAGCCGGCGCCAGCCGTACAGGTAGATCGCGGTGAAGATGGCCTCGAGGAAGAAAAACAGCCCCTCGATGCCGAACGGCAGCCCGAGCACCGCCCCGTACTTGCGCATCAGCCCGGGCCAGAGCAGGCCCATCTCGAACGAGAGCACGGTCCCGGTGACCGCGCCCACCGCGACCAGCACGCCCATCGCCTGCGACCAGCGCCGGGCCAGCGTCATCGCGGTGTCGTCGCCGCGGCGCAGGCCGATGAACTCGGCGATCAGAACAATCGTGGGCAGCGCGATGCCCAGGCAGGCCAGGATGATGTGGAAGCCCAGGGTGGTCGCCATCTGCGCACGGGCCGGGATCACCTGCCCGGTCACGTGCGCCGCGGCTAGCGCGTGCGCGTTCCCCCAACGCATGGGATCCATCATGCGCCTGTCTCCTACGCACTGTCGTAGTGGGGCCCGGCCCGCCGCCTAAGCGCCGGTACGGAACAGGTTCAGATTGCCGATGAACCTGCCCATGACCGGATTGGCCAGCGGCAGGTAGAAGCGGAATCTGGTGGGAAGCTGGTCGCGGAGCGCGCGCGGCGGCCTGGTGGACGTGACCGACTCCAGCAGCCGCAGGCCGAGCGGCTCCAGCGCACGCGGCTCGTCGCAGGCCCACGCCCAGCGCGCGGTCACCTTGTTCTTGTCGGCCATCTTGTGCTGCTGCTTCATGGTGCGCTGAGGATAGGTGTCGAAGGCGAACAGTTCGCCGGGAAACGCGGCGGCGATGCGCTCGATCGCCCGGGGCGCCTCGGCCAGGTAGGTCAGCACGCCCTCGGACACGAAGAAGTAGGGCCCGGGGCTCTGCCGGACGGCCGGCATCCAGTCCTCGTCCAGCACCGAGGCGGCCAGCATCCGGCGGCGGCCGGAGTCGGTGAAGAACCGGCGGCGCAGTTCGATGGTGTCCGGCAGGTCCATGTCGATCCAGTGCACCTGGCCGTTGTCCACCCGGTCGAACCTGGTGTTCAGCCCGGTGCCGATCTCCACCACCGTGCCGGCCGGGTGCTCGGCCAGGAAGGCGCGCACCCAGGTGTCGAAGATCGCGGTGCGCATCACGTTGAGCCAGGCCCCGGTGTCCCGCTCGTACTTCGCGGCCGGCTCGCCGATCGCGGCCACCATCTCAGCCGCCTTCGGGTCGCGCAGTATCGGCTTGGTCTTCCTGGTCTCTTTCGCCCGGGCCGCCAGCGGGATGAAAAGCGTCTCCTGCACGACGCCCAATTCGATCTGCGTGTCGTCAGCCATGTCAGCAGGCAGCGTAGCCGGCGTGGTAGCTGGACGGCGGCTTGCCGATCACGTAGCTGTTGCCGCTCTGCTCCAGGTAGAGCGAGATGTGCCAGTGGGTGCAGGACTGGTGGCCGTCGACGCTGTTGGCCGGGTTCTGATGGCTGGTGAACGTCACCGACGCCACGGTGGTGCCGCCCGGGCCGGCCGAGAGGGCCTGCAGCGTCTCCTTGCGATCCTTGGTGGTCGCGAACCCCTTGCTGAACTGGGACTGGCTGGTCAGTTGCCGCTCTTGCGGGCTGAGCAGCGCGTAGTAGGCCGGGTAGTTGCGGGTGTTGATGGCGCTGAAGTAGCTGTCGAGCAGCGCCACGATCCGCGGGGTCTGGGGGTTGCCCGCGACACTCGCCGCCTCTGCCACCTGGCCCTGGCCCGGGGAACTGGTCGGCGACGGCGACGTGCTCGGTGACTGGGTGGGGGTGGGCGGTGCGCTGGCCGGGGGTGGGCTCGTTGTCTGGCTGGCCTGGGGCTTGGCGCTGTGGTTGCTGGACAGCACGAAGGCCGCCGCCGTCCCGCCGCCGGCCAGCACGACGATGATCATGATGGTGAGCAGCAGCCAGCCCGAGCGCCTGGGCGGGCGGCCGTTCCCGCCGGGGCCGGCGGGACCGCCGGGGCCGGCCAGGGTCTCGGCGGGCTGGCCGCTGCCCATGAGGGCGTCGAGCCCGTAGGGCGGCAGGGTGCTCTCGTCCCGCGGTCCGGGGCCCCAGGCCGGTGGTGGTCCCTGAGGCGGTGGTCCGTACATCGGGGGACCTTGGGGTGGGGGTCCCTGCGGTGGCGGACCCTGGAAGCCGGGTGGGTCCTGGAAGCCGGGCGGACCCTGGAAGCCGGGCGGCGGAATCACGGGGATCGGCCCGGTGGGGTTGGTGGCCTCGGCGGGTGTTACCGGTTCCGCGCGAGGCGTCACCGGCGCGTCAGGGAACTGGCTGCCACACACCACGCAGAAACCGGCGCCCTCGTCTCTTGGCCGCCCGCACCTGGTGCAGTACTGCATGACCCCTGCCGTCCCTCCGTGAGGCGGTCTGCCCTACTCCTCTGACGGTAGCCAGGCCGCCGCCGGCGTGCGAGCAAAGCGGGCCGTCAATCGTGTCCGTAAGTTCACTTCGCGGGGGCTTTATATATGGTTGCTGCGTGACCGCCAGGTTTGCTGGCACATTCACCGCCTGATCCCTCCGAGAGCTCCGCATCCCCGCTCGGTACCCCCAGCCTCTACGACGTCCGGGAGAGTAGATGCACCATCGAAGGCACACCGTCACCGCTGCGCTGGCCGCCGGCGCGGCCTGCGTGCTGCTTGGCAGCGGGATCGCGAACGCCGCGACCGCCGCGCCAGCGCCCGCGGGCCTGGTCGCGCTGGCCAGCACCGCGCCGCCCGCCGGGCCTGGCTCCGCGATGGCCGCCGCCAGCCGGGTGAACGTGAGCGTGCTGACCGGCCGCGATGCGGCCGGCCTCGCCGCCACCGCGCGGGCCGTATCCAACCCGACCAGCGCTCATTACGGGCAATACCTGAGCACGGCCCAGGTCACGGCGCGGTTCGGCGCTACCTCGGCGCAGCAGGCAGCGGTGAGCAACTGGCTGCGTCAGTCCGGTCTGAGCGTCACGCACCGCGACGGTTTCACCGTGGACGCGTCGGGCACGGTGGCGCAGGCGCAGTCCGCCCTGCACGTCACGCTGGGCCTGTACCACCCGAGCGGGGGCACCGAGCAGGTCGTGGCCAGCAAGCCGATGTCGGTGCCGGCCGCGATCGCCGGCTCGGTGAGCACCATCCGGGTCAGCCCGGCCACGGTCCCGCGGACCCCGCACCAGCAGCTCGCGCCCACGTCGTCCACAACGCAGGCGCCGGCCAGCGTCAAGGAGAAGTGCTCGTCCTACTACGGTCAGGTCAAGGCGCCCACCGTGCCCGGCGCCTACGGCCGGACGCTCACCTGGGCCCCGTGCGGCTACCTGCCGCAGCAGGTGCGCGGCGCCTACGGCGCCACCAGGTCCGGGCTCACCGGCTCGGGCGTCGGCGTCGCGATCCTCAGCGAGGACAACGACGCGACCGCGCTGGCGGACGCCAACCGCTGGGCCAAGGACCGTCACGTCCCGCCGTTCAAGCCCGGCCAGTTCGCCACCAACATCGCCAAGGGCGCCTACCCCGGCACCGGCGACGTGGAGAGCGCGCTGGACGTGGAGGCCGTGCACGGCATGGCCCCGGCGGCGCGGGTCACCTACGTGGTCGGCAACGGCAAGATCACCGGCGACCGGCTGCTCGACGCGCTGGACACGGTGGTCACCTACCACATCGCCGACGTGGTGACCAGCTCGTGGTACGAGGGCTGGCTGCCGGTGCCGAAGAGCATGGTGACCGCCTGGGAGGGCGTGCTGCAGCGGGCCGCCGTCGAGGGCATCACGGTCAACTTCGCCAGCGGCGACGCCCAGATCCCGACCAAGATCCAGTACCCAGGCGCCGACCCGTGGCTCACCGCGGTCGGCGGGACCAGCCTGGCCATCGGCGCGCACGACAGCTACCGGTGGGAAACCGGCTGGGAAAACTTCGTGACCTTCCTGAACAAGTCCGGAACGCAATGGAAGCCTGCCCCGCCGGGATCGTTCATTTTCGGCACCACGGGCGGCATCTCGAGCTTCCCTGAGCCGTACTACCAGCAGGGCGTGGTGTCGGGGAACGTCGTGAATGGCAAAGCCAGGCGGGCTGTGCCCGACGTATCCGACCTGGCAGACCCCATCATCGGCGGCTACCCGATCGGCCTGACGGTCCCGGCCCCCCATCACAAGCTCATCTACATCAACCAGGTCACCGGCGGCACCAGCCTGTCCTCACCGATGTTCGCCGGGTTCGAGGCCGACCTGATCCAGGGCCGGCACCACATCGCGCTCGGCTTCGCCAA
>Ga0070737_10005809_pt1 | contig 11603 bp, 9 predicted proteins | sample Coa_R1_10_FD_66438 | JGI IMG/M metagenome (GOLD analysis project Ga0070737, IMG submission 66438) | Surface soil microbial communities from Centralia Pennsylvania, which are recovering from an underground coalmine fire - Coalmine... | ecosystem: Environmental > Terrestrial > Soil > Unclassified ... | reverse complement strand
ACCCGCCTACACCGCCGTGCAGGTCGGACAGTGGGCGGCCAGTCAGGCGGCCGTCCGCGGTATCCTGGCGGTGCTGCTGTCGCGCGATCGCACCGGGCGCGGCCAATGGGTCCAGACCAGCATCCTTCAGAACATGATGCCCTACGATCTGGCCGGGCTGGTGATGCGCCAGCTTACCCGCCAGCATCCGCAGAACTTTCCCGCCAACGCCCTGGGCGCCGCAATCCGGCTGCCGATGCTGCAATACATCCCGGTGCGGACCAAGGACGGTCAATGGCTGCAGCACGCCAACCTGATGGACCGCCTGTTTCGCGCCTATCTCAAGGCCATCGGCCTGGGATGGGTGCTGGAGGAGGAAGTGTTCAAACGGGCTCCCATCTTAAAGCATGAGGCGCGCGAAGCGCTGCGCGAACTCATCCTCAACAAGATGCAGGAGCGGACGCTGGAGGAGTGGATGCGGATCTACATGGAGGACGGCAACGTCGCGGCCGAGCCCTACCGCTACACGGTGGAGGGGATGAAGCACGAGCAGTACGTGCATAACGGCCACGCCGTGGAGATTGACGACCCGCGCGTGGGGCGGCTTACGACGGTGGGCCTGCTCGCGCGGCTGAGCGACACGCCCGGCCAGGTCGGCGGACCGGCGCCCGGCCTTGGTCAGCATACCGAAGAGGTCCTGCGGCGCATCGCGTCCAGGCCGCGCGCAACCGTGACGGCCGCCGCCGAGGCCCACGGCGATATGCGCAACACACCGAAAAAGCCGTTGCTCGACGGTCTGACGATGCTGGACTTCTCGATGGTAATCGCGGGCCCGTATGCGGCCGCGATGCTGGCGGACATGGGCGTACGAGTGTTCAAGGTCGACGCCACGCCCGAGCGCGAGCAAACCATCAGCACGGGCGGCGGGATGGCGCCGATGAACCTGAAGAATTATGCCGGCAAGGAAGCCATCCAGGTCAACCTGCAAAGTCCCGAAGGTCAGCAGATCATTCATCAACTGATCGCGCGCTCCGACATCTTGCTGCATAACTTCCGCCCCGGGGTGCCGCAGCGGTTGGCGATCGACTGGGAGACCTGCCGGCGCATCAATCCGCGCCTGATTCACGTCTATGTCGGAGCATATGGCGCAACCGGCCCGCACCATCGCCGTCCCGGCGCCCATCCGATCCCCGGCGCACTGCTGGGCGGGGCGCTGCGCCAGGCCGGCCGCGCCAATCCGCCGCCGCCCGACCAGCCGATGAGCCTGGAGGAAATCAAGGAAGTATCGCGGCTGCTGATGCGGGCCAACGAGGGCAACCCCGATCCCAACACGTCCCAGGCAGTCGCGACCAGTATCATGCTGGCGTTGCTGGCGCGTGCCCGCAGCGGACGCGGACAGGCAATCGAAGTAACCATGCTACAAGGCAACGCCTGGGCCAACGCCGATGAGGCGTACGACTACGCGGGCCGGCCGCCGTACGTTCTGCCCGATGCGGAATGCTACGGGCTCAATGCGCTCTACCGGCTGTACCCGGCTGCCGAAGGCTGGGTCTTCCTGGCCTGTGTGTTCGATCGCGAATGGAAGGCGTTGTGCACCGCGGTCAATCGCCCCGACCTGGCTGCGGATGCGCGCTTTGCCGGCGCGGAGGAGCGCAAGGCTCACGACGCCGAATTGGCTGCGGAAATCGGGAAAATCTTCGCGGCGCGCAGCGCTGAACACTGGGAACAACTCCTGAGCGCAGCCGGGGTGGCCTGCGTGCAGGCTGACTGGAGTTTGGGCAGATTCCTGGAGGAGCATCCGCAGGCGGCCGCCAATCGGATGGCGGTCGAGACCGAAAGCCCGCGCTTCGGCAAGTATCGGCGCCATGGCGCGCTGATCGATTTTTCGGATGCGCCGGCGCGCCTGGAGCACGGCTCCTTCAACGGCGAGCATACCGTGCGCGTGATGCGGGAGTTGGGTTATAGCGACGAACAAATCGCCGAGCTGCGCGCGCGCGGCATTATCCACTGGGAGGAAGCGAGCCGGTTGCCGTCCGCACGATGATCGCCGGTGCGGGCCGCCCCGACGCGGTCAGCGCGCGTCCTTGCGCCGGCGGCGAGCCAGCATCGCGGCTATCCGCCGCAGCATCGCGCGCTTGCGCACGCGTCCCAGTCCGTGCGCATAAGCGTTAAAGAAGCCAAGGCGGTCGAGATTGCTGATGCCGGGCAATCCGAAGCGCCCCAGTTGAACCAGGTTGCGCAACTGCCGGTAACGGCGCCCGGCCGGAAACGCTATCCGGGTGCGGTCGTGGTCGAGGAAGATAAAGCGTGGCGGCTTTTGTTGCGCGACGAAAATGTTGTCGGGCGTCAGGTCGCCATGCACAAAGCCACACTGATGCAGCCGCGCGACCTCCGCACCCAGAGCGCGAATCAGTTCATGCCTGCGCACCGTTGCATCTTCCTTGCACTGAAGCACTTGGGGCAGCGGTACGCCCTCGGCGCGCAGCGTGACCAGCATGGTCCGGCCGCTCGCCGCGTGACTTCCCTTGAGCACCGCCTGCGGCGTGCCGAAACCGCGCCGCTGCAGCATCGCGATCATGCGCAGGACGTTGGCGGCGCGGCCGCCGCGCACTATCCGCTTGAGCGCGGCAATTCCACGCGGCGGGTCGTAAATCTTGACAAAAAGTTCGAGCGGTTTTGCCCCGGCCGCATCGATTCGTACCAGGTAAGTCGCCGCATAAAGGGAGCGATAGTAAAGTCCTTCCGGCCCGGTGGCCCGTACGACGACGTCGACCACCCGTTCGACTTCGCCATAGCGCGCCAGTATTGATGCGCCCGCGCCGACTGCTTCGAGGCGCCATCCGCTGCTCAGGTATTGGCGATCGCGCCGCAGGCCGTCCGCGGGTCCGCTTGTTCGCATTCCCACTCCGCGGCGCAGGATACTCATCTTGCGCGCCCCGTGCCAGAGCCCTGCGCGGCGTTTGGAACGGCCTTGGGTCGCACCAGGTTTGGCGCTATCCTCCAGCGTATGTTGCGGTGGCCTGATATTTGCGGCGCGAGGCCGGGAGCTCGCGATGCTTTGGCGGACGCGGCCGGTCCACGGGTGCGGCCCGCCAGGCAGCTAATCCGCACGCCGGGATGGATGCTGCGATGACGCCGCGGCCGCGACTTGCGTTGATCGTAATCACGCTGAACGAGGAAAAGCTGATTGGCGAGTGCCTGCGCAGCGCGTCGATTTGCGATGAAATAATCGTCGTCGATTCATTTTCAACCGACCGCACGGTGGAGATCGCGCGCGAGGCCGGCGCGCGGGTCTTTCAGCGCCGCTTCGAAGGCTACATCGGACAAAAACAGTTCGCTTTGGATCAGGCCACCGCCGATTGGGTATTGAGCCTGGACGCGGACGAGCAGCTCACGCACGGACTGCGCCAGGAAATCCTGGCGGCGATTGGCAGCGGACAGGCGGTGGCGGGTTATAAGATCCGGCGCGTGCTCTTCCAGCTCGATCACTACTACACCCGGGCCACCTATCCGGACTTCCACCTAAGGCTTTTCCGGCGCGAGGCGGCAAGGTTCGGCGGCATCGAGCCGCACGCCAAGGCGATCGTAAAGGGCGCGGTCAAGCGCCTGCGCAATCCGATTCTGCATTTCAGTTACGAGGATATCGCCGGCCACGTCGACACCATCAACAAGCTGACCACACAATGGGTCGCGGTGGTCCCCTACCATCGCCTCACCCCCGTCAGGATGTTCGTCAATCCCATCTGGCGCTTCTTCAACTGGTATTTTTTACGCGGCGGCTTTCTGGAGGGAACCGCCGGCCTGTACGCGTCGATGTCCTCCGCGTTCTATGTCTTTTTGAAATACGCCAAGCTTTACGAGCGGAGACTCGCCGAGCGCCGCCGTACGGCGTCCGATCAGCTCCCGGCCGGCCTTTCCGGCCATTGCCAAACCGTCGCTTCGGGATCGGTTCCGGATCCATGCGAAGCTTCGCCGCCAACTGTCCGACAAGAATCATGACAGCCTGTTATGTCCGAAAAGACGGGTAAGCGCCGATGTGCGGAATTGCCGGCGTGATGATGAAAAACGGCCGCCGGCCCGACGCGGCGGTGCTCGACCGGCTGCAGGCTGCGCTCGCCCATCGGGGCCCCGATGCCACGGGACGGCACGTCAGCGGCGCGATTGGCCTGGTGCACACGCGGCTGGCGATAATCGATACCCGCACCGGCGACCAGCCGCTGGAAGAACCGGGCGGCGCGGTTCTGATCGCCAACGGCGAGATCTACAACGACCCGGAGCTGCGGGGGGAGTTGTGCGATGCATGCTTCCGCACCGGATCGGATTGCGAATCGCCACTGCATCTGTATCGCCGCAAAGGGCTTGATTTCGCCGGTAAGCTGCGCGGGATGTACGCGATTGCGATTCACGACCGCGCCGCATCGAAACTGGTGCTGACACGCGACCCGTTCGGAATCAAGCCGCTGTATTACGTTGAAGCCCCCGCCTACTTTGCGTTTGCCTCCGAGCCGCAAGCGCTGCTCGCCGCCGGTCTGGCCAATCGGACCATTCGTGCGCAGGCGCGCGCGGAACTGTTGCAGCTCAAATTCACCACCGGGCGCGGCACGATCTTTTCGCAGATTAACCGGGTTCTGCCCGGCGAAACGATGGTGATCGCCGACGGTCAGATTGCTCAACAACGGCGGCGTAATCCGCTGACCGCCAGCGGCCCGCGCCCCATCGGCCATCGCGAGGCCCTGGAGCGGCTGGACGCGGTCCTGCGCGATTCGGTGGCCCATCATCTGCGCTCCGACGTCCCCTACGGATTGTTCCTGTCGGGCGGCATCGACTCCGGCGCGTTGGCCGTGTTGATGGCGCGGCTGTCGGGTAATGCGGTGGTCGCTCTGACGGTGGGCTTTCCGGGCAGCGCGGCGGCGGACGAACGGGTGGCCGCCGAACGCATCGCGCGCGCCGTCGGCGCTGAACATCATGTGGTGGAGATGGCCGAACGCGACTTCTGGGCCAAAGCCCCGCGCGTGGCGATGGCGCTGGACGATCCAACCACCGACCCGGCCGCGCTGCCGACCTTTGCCTTGGGCGAAGCGGCCGGGGGCCGCCTCAAGGTGGTGCTCACCGGCGAGGGCGGTGATGAGATGTTCTGCGGCTATAGCCGCTATCGGCGCGCGCGTTGGCTGTGGGGATGGTTGACGCGCCATGCGCGCACTCATGGCGAGTTCGACGCGGTGGGGAAAATCAACGGCGCACTCGGTGGATGGCGCGACGGATTGGAGTTGGCCGAGCGTCAGGCGTCCTCGCACTGGACGTTCGTGCAGCGGCTGCAGGCCGCCGACTGCGCGGAATGGCTGCCCAACGACCTGCTGATCAAGGTGGATCGCTGTCTGATGGCGCATGGCGTGGAAGGCCGCACGCCCTTCCTGGATCCGGTCGTTGCCGATTTCGCCTTTGCATTGCCCGACCGCATGAAGGCCACCACCAGGATGGCCAAACGGCTGCTGCGCGACTGGCTGGCCCGCGCTCTGCCTGCCGCCCAACCCTATGCCAAAAAGACCGGCTTCAATCCGCCGGTCGGCGAGTGGATCGCCGCGCGCAAAGACCGTGTCCAAGCGCTGGTCGCCGCGCAGCCCGGGGTTGCCGAAGCCTTTAGCCGGCAGGAGGTCGCGCGCGTATTCTCGGAAGCGGGCAAAGTGCACCAGCCCGCATGGAGCCTGCTGTTCTACGCGCTATGGCATAGCCATCACGTGCTGGGGCTTTCCGGCGATGGCAGCGTCGAGGATGTTCTCAGCACTGCGTGCTCGTGGCGCGGATAAATCGCTACTTCGGCGCGGCCTGCGCATCCTGCTCGCGATGGGCGGAGGAGGTCTTAATCCTGGGCAGCACCTTGTTGGCGAACAGGTCGATGGAGCGCATTATCTGGTCATGCGGCGTAGTATAGAGCTGCATGAACAGCATTACCTCATCGACGCCGGCATCTTCCAGGAACTGCAGCGAGTCGATGCATCGGGCCGGGTCGCCGATGCACGCGCCGCCGAACTTCACCACGTCCTCCATCGAGACCTGATCGATCTGCTCGAAGTTCTTGACGAAGTTCTCGATGATCTTGCGATAGCTGGCAGGCGGTTTGCCGTCGATCCAGGGAGCGAACAGCTCGCGCGTCTGATGCGTGTACATCTTCATGTTGGCGCCCTGCAGGTCCAGCGCCTCGCGATCGTTGAGCGAACACAGCGCCATGCGCAGCACGGCGAAATGATTGTGCACGAACTTGCCAATCGGCTTGGCGGCCTTGATCTTTTCCCGATACGTGCGCACGTATTCGTTGGAGTTGGCTTCGCTGATACCGAAGCCCAGCACGCCCAGACCGTGTTCGGCGGCAAACTCAACCGTTGACGCCTGCGTGCACGCCACCGACATCGGCGGATGCGGCTGCTGGACGGGCTTGGGCAGGACAGCGCGCTCGGGCACTTGAATAAGCTTGCTGTCCCATTTGAACTTCTCCTCGGTCCACATTCGCGGCAGCATCGCCAGCGTCTCTTCCCACTGCGGGCGCGTCAGATCGGGATCGACATGAAAAGCCGACAGCTCGGATTCGCAAATTGCTCTGCCACCGCCGAATTCCACCCGCCCCTCCGACAACTGGTCGAGCACGGCGATTCGCTCGGCCACGCGCAGCGGATGGTTGATGTTGAAGGGCAGCAGTACGATCCCGTGGCCGAGCCGGATGCGTTGGGTCTTGGCGGCCAGGAAGGACAACACCTCTTCGGGCGCCGAACTATAGGAAAATCGCTCCAGGAAGTGATGCTCCGTAAACCACACCGCGCGGTAGCCCAGACTGTCGGCAAGCTGCACCTGCTCGATGCACTCCTTATATATGCGCCGCACGGAGGTGGGAGATGGGTCCGAAGTCTCCAGCTCATAGAACATGCTGATTTCCAAGGCAATTCACCTCTTCTTCCTGGAGCGCGACCCCTAATTCCGCCGTCGGTCGCCCCTGAATTATACAGCCCAAACCGCCGGTCTTTGCACCACGCGCTGGTTGCTTCTTACTAACTACATTCAATAGTGCGCAAGGCGATGCTGATCGATTTGGTGAACTGCCCGGAGCATTGCGGTACGGGAACTGTGAAACAGCGCTCTGGCTTGGCCGAGACCGCCCCCGTCCGCTCGGAGTTTACTGCGGCGACGCGATACTGATTCCGCCATCGACCATGATCATCTGCCCGGTCACGTATCCCGCCTCGGCCGTACACAGGAACCCCGCGACGCCCGCCACGTCGGAGGCTTTGCCCATACGCCTGAGCGCCGCGCGCTGGCAGGTGATCTTCACCCGCTCCTGGAAACTATGGTCCAGGCCCAGCGCGTAGCGCGAGGATTCGGTATCGTACAGCCCCAGGCCCAGTCCGTTGACGGTGATGCCGCGCGGGCCCAGCGCGAAGGCCAGCGAGCGCACGATACTTTCCATCGCGGCTTTGGCGACGCCAAGCACCTCGGTGGTGGGAGTCGGGTAGCGCAGCGTGGTGTTGCCCGAGATCAGCACGACGCGGCCGCCATCGGAAATCAGCCCCGCCAACTCCTGCATCGAGATCAAAAATCCGCCCACGTTCATCGCCATCGTGCGCCAGAAGCTGTGCGGTTTGACCGTCAGCAGCGATTTGGTAGTGGTCGAGACCGCGTTCATGATGAAGATGTCGAGCCCGCCCAACTCGTGCACGGCCCGCCGCACCATCGCGCGGGTCTGCTCCTCGTCTTCCAGATCGGCCTTGAGCAGGACCGATTTCGGCGCGATTTCGCGCACCCGCCCCAGGGCTTGCGCAGCAGCGCTGTCGTCGTGCGCGTAGTTGAGCGCCAGCCTCGCGCCCATCCGCGCCAACGTCAGCGCGATCTCAAGGCCCACCCCTTTGGTGCCGCCCGCGATGAGCGCGGCCTTGTTTTCCAGGCTGAACATGCTCAGCCCCCCGACTGCTTGGGCGAATCGACCACCCCGGTTGAGTCCGGAAACAGCGTCCAACTGTCGCCTTGCCTGATCCAGCCGCCGCTGGCCCACGTTCCGCCGTCGACGTGGAGGTTGATGCCCGTTACCCAGGCTGCCAAATCCGACGCCAGGTACACCGCCGCTCCCGCAACATCCTCGGTCGTTCCCATGCGCCCGAGCGGAATCACGCGCGCGATTGCCTGTTGCGCCTGCGGCGTATGCAGCTCGGCGGTGTGGGGCGTATCGATCATGTCGGGGGCGATGCTGTTGACGCGGATGCGATGGCGGGACAGCTCCAGGGCCGTGGTGCGCGTGAAGTTTTCCATTCCTGCCTTGCACGCACTGTACACCGAGTAGAGCGGGCCGGCGCGGCTGCCTTCGATACTTGAGATATTGATGATCGCGCCGCCGCGCCCGGCCACGATCATTTCTCTGGCTGCCGCGTGCGTGCAGTTGAACAGGCCGATCAGGTTCAGTTCCACTGACCGGCGCCATCGCGCCTCGTCCATATCCATGAATTCTTTGGGCCGCACGCCGCCGGCGTTGTTGACCAGGATGTCGACGCCGCCCAGTTCCGCGACTGTGCGCTGCACCATCGCCTGCACCTGCTCGCGATTGCGCACATCGGTGGCGATCGCCAACCCTTTGCGGCCCAACGCGCGCACCTGTTGCGCCACCGCTTCGCCCGCCGCGGGGTTGAGATCAGCGATCACGATGTGGGCGCCGAATTTCGCGTAGGTCAGCGCAATACCCTTGCCGATTCCATCGCCGCCGCCGGTTATGACGGCAACCTTGTCAGTCAACAACACGCTTGAGGGGTCCACAAACACCTCCTGTCCGCCGGGCAGCTCAACGCTTGATCCGCAATCTAACTGCAACACTCAGCCGGTCAATGCAAGCACGCTGTGCGGCAGGAAAAGCAATCGCCGAACCGCTGCCCGCGATTCGGCGATTGTCAGGGTGAAGGCCGCCGTCAACGATACTGTTTAATCGTCGCTGTGAGGGAACTGCTGGCGGGTCAGGCTGCCGCTTTCCAAAAGGGCCGGATCGGTTCCCGACACTTCGATGCGGCTGCTGGAGACCAGCGCGATTGCGGCATGGCTGGTAACCGGGCTGCTGGGGCAGAGTCCGGTCACGCTACTGGTAGTAGTAAAAACGATGGTCAGCGTGCCGGTTCCGTCGGGGTTGACGGCGTAGGAGCCGGTGATCGTTCCGACACAGATATTGGTACCGTCATTGACGGTTTCCGTCCCGCCGGTGATGTTGCCGGCCCCGTCCGCGGTCAGCACCCCGGTGCCGTCATCGGTGCCGTGAAATGTGGCGGCATAGCTGCCGCGCACGCTGGCCGCGGAAAATCCCGATACCGTAGTTCCGCCCTTGCCTGCGTACAGCAGGAGCGCCGCCGCCATGAAGGCAACTAACAGCCTTTTCTCCATATGACCTCCTCTTCAGGCGCCCCACCGTCAGCGCTCAGGCGCGCCGCCGGCAGGGCGCCTGAGCGCGAGGCTACTTTTGGTAGCGATCCAATGTCAACTAGTTAGTGAAGAAAACCGACACGTATACCCAGGTATAAAATGATTAGACTTGCTTTAGAAAGCGTCAGAGAAGGTAATTTCAAAGGCCGCCGTGCACTCTGGTACGCTAACAGGCCGCCAGGGATTGCAGGCGACGCCGACACCGTCGCGATCCGCCCCGGATCGGCGCCGCAAAAATTACAGCCTTCACGCCCACGCTTGCGCCCGCGGGGGCCCGTCTTTGAAAAAGCTGAATGTTTTCAGCGTCGTCCGGCCCCGCCGTGGATGCGGCCGATTCGGCAAACGATTTGCTCTGCTCTGTGCCGGGTCGGCCGCAGCTTGGGCAACCTCGGCTCCAAGCCGACCAGGGGCGCGCGTGAGAAAGCTTTTAATCGGATTGATGGCGGCAGTGCTGGGTGGCTGCGCTTCCGCCAACCACCACGAGCAGCGGCCATTCTTTCAGCAGGAATACGATGTTGACCGCCACGGCCGCAAGACCTGGCTGGACCATCTCGTGGAGTTCGACCCCGGCGGATTCAAGGTCGACGTGACCTCGGAATTTCTGCGCACTCCGCCGGCGCGCATTGCCGTGCTGCCCTTTACCGACGAGGGCAGCGCCAACTTCGTAGTGGACAAAATTGCGCTGACCCATCGCAACCGCCAGCAACGCTACAACTGGTCGTGGACCGATGCGCAGCGCCTGCGCCGGGCGATGCAGGGCTATCTGGCGCAGCGCGAATTTGTGCTTGCCAACCTCTATGGGGTTGACGCCGTGATTCAGGACCGCGGCATCGACAACATGGAGCAACTGCAAGGGGTGGCGCCGCACGACTTGGGGCAATGGCTGGACGTGGACGCCGTCATGTACGGCACGGTGGTGCATTACGAGGCTTATTACCTGGGCCTGATCGCGGCCTGGCAGGTCGGCATCAGGGTCAGGCTGGTCTCAACCCATGACGGTGCGACGCTGATTGAAGCGCGCGGCAGCCGCTGGGCGGTCAACGTCCTGCCCGCATTGACCATCCAGGACATCGCGATCAACTCGGCGGAAAACCTCCTGCAATTGCGCGATATCAATCTGGCCCGCGCCGAAGAAGAAGCCTGTCGCGAAGTGGTCAAGCGCATCCCGCCCTCGCCGAAGTTGATAGAAGAGCTTGCGGCGCGTGCGCGCGAGCATGAGATAAGCATCGAAGCGCGGCGCCAGGGACTGGGGTCGGGAACCGATGACTCGCGGGCGCAAGGCGTACAGTCCGACCCGGTAGTCCTCGATCCCCCGGATGACCGGGCGCGCCGCTGATTGCAACGCACCGGCGGCAACCGGGTTACACAAAGGTGGCGCGAGCAGGGACGCTCGCGCATCGACGGCCGGCACGGACGCCCGCCCCACTGACAATTTCAACTTGAACAACAGGCCGGAGCAGATTGAAAGCTGCTCCCGTGCATCACGGGCTGCTGAGGGCGGCGCCGCGCGGATTGCTCCGCGCGGCGCCGCTGTTCATGCGATTGCGGGTGGTTGTTTCTTGAACGGTCGGCCCGCACTCGCCCACGCAATCGCGTCTGGCCTACTCGACCGTGTGGCCCGGGGCCGCGGCCGGATTGGTGACTGCATCGCCCGCGGCGCTGGTGTCCGCTTTGCCTTCGGCCTGCTTGGGCTGCGAGGAATCCTCGGCAGGCTTCTGCTCCGCGTTCATCTCGCCGCTGTCGACTTTGGCCGCATTCTCATCGGCCGCCGGTTTGACGGCATCGCTCCCCGTGGTGGTGGGATTGGTCACCGCACCTGCCACCGGCGCTTCCTTCTTCATCCCATTGTCCGTACTCTGCGCCATCGCCGGCAGTGCCAATGCACCGGCAAACAGAGCCGCCGTCAGAATCGTAAGACCACGTTTCATATCCTTTGACCTCTCGGTTGGTTGTCATGAGCAGCGTCGCGCATTCGGCGTGCTCATCGCCGGTTTGACGGAGCCAGACTCGTGCCAACAATGGCGGCCTTGAACGAACATTAGATCGCATTGAACTCTTCCCGGCGGCATCGTGCGCCGATGCCGCATCCGGTTGGATGACTGCACGCTTTGGTGCGATCGCGTTCAATACATCCGCGGCTGCGTCGGGATTTTGCCGCCTGTAAACGGATCGCCGTGGTTGCGCGT
>Ga0070737_10005806_pt1 | contig 11608 bp, 15 predicted proteins | sample Coa_R1_10_FD_66438 | JGI IMG/M metagenome (GOLD analysis project Ga0070737, IMG submission 66438) | Surface soil microbial communities from Centralia Pennsylvania, which are recovering from an underground coalmine fire - Coalmine... | ecosystem: Environmental > Terrestrial > Soil > Unclassified... | reverse complement strand
GACGCGGATCACGTACGACCAGGTGGTGCCGCGCTTCATGACGCCGTGGCGGAGCTTGGCGTTCCTTCGTGGCTTTCCTCGGCGGTCGGCTTTGTCGGTGGTCGCGGTGGCAGGCATCAGGCGGCGGTCCTTTCGGCAAGGAGCCTGGAGACATAGGCCTCCAGAGCGGTGAGCGGGATGCGTCGTGATCCATCGATGCGGATCGAAGCAATAGCGCCGCAGGCCAGCAGCTCGTAGAGCTTGCTGCGGGAGATAGCCAGGGCCTCGGCGGCCTCGGGAACGGTCAGCAGCAGTCGGGGCAAGGCGTACCTCCCGTTTTTGGCAACGTGCTGGCCGTGTTCAGGAGGGCTAGCGGCAGTGGGTCCGCGCGTCCGGCGACCTTCCAGTCGGCGACGACGAGCGCGGTGTCGGTATCGAGGTCGGGCAGTAGCCCCGCGGCCTTGGCGTTGTCGCGCTGGTAGATGGCGCGGTCGGCTCGCAGGCTGCCCAGCGTCACGGAATAGGCGCGGCTCTTGGGGGAGAAGTGGCTGCCGAAGCCGAGCATGTGTGCCCAGGCGGTCAGCCGCAGATGTTCTAGTTCGGGGAGCTTGCCGAGGCGGAAGCATTCGGCGATGTGGCGGCGGGCATGATCCCGGACCGGCAGGCTGGCGAGCCGCTCGGACGAGGAGACGCGGCGGTCAAGGGTGCCGGTGCATTCGGCGGCCTTGGTGGCGTACTTGGCGACGTAGGCGGCGACCTTGGCGTCGGTGAGGTCACCTGTGGTCGTGATCGGTCGGGTGTCGAGTTCGCGGCCCCAGGTCAAGGTGCGACTCGGGAGACCCGGCGCGGCGGGCATTTTGACGGTGACGGCGCGGGCGGCTTGGTGGATAGCGGCGGTGAGCAGCGCCGGAGTGGCCCAGGTGGGCGGGGTGGTGGTTGGTCCGGTGGGGCCGTCGAGACGGATGATGGCGTGGAAGTGGACGACTCCGCGACGTTGGTACTCGGCAACCTTCGCGTAGGAGACGCGAACCTGCGCGGCAAAGGCTTTGTTCGTTAGCCCAGCCTGGCGGGCGAGGGTCCTGCGCAGAGTGATGGTGAACCGACGCCACAGGACGGCTGCATGTGCGTTGAACAGCACCGCACCCGTGTAGTCGTAGCACTCTGGGCACAATGGTTCGCCGAGCCGGGCGTCGTCGCGGGAGTGCTTGTCGCCGCAGGACAGGCGGCGTCCGTGCGGGCAAGTCCCGCCGTTTCGGCGTGGACGGCAGGCCAGCACGTTGCCGTTGTTCTCCCGATGGGTGTGAACCGCGCCGAAGGAGGGAGCGGTCAGCGTGGTGAACACGCAGGGGTGAGTGGCCACGGTGGCCGGGATGCCATTGCCGCCGGTCAGTCCGGCTCGGATGAGCTGGTAGGTGTCGGCTCGGTAGACCTCGGCGCAGGCCGGGCAACGCGAGGCGCGGCGGGTCTTGCAGGCGATCGGCAGGAGCCCGCCGGGCTCATGGACGGTGGTGTAGCGGTGGAGCAGCTCGCCGGTGGCTCCGTCGATGTGATCGACGCGGCCACGCAGCAGGGCAGGTAGCAGGCATCCGCCAGGATGCCGGGTGGCGTACGACGGAATTGGTGCAGGTAGCAAGGCAGTACTCCTCGTCGTGCCCTCGCGGGCGGTGGACGAGCGGAGACAAGCCGTAGCCAGGCACGGGAAGCATGGGGTTCGCCGATCAGCGGTGCTTTGCCGTAAGCCCGGCTAGGTTGCATGCCGCTCAGGCGCGTTCATGCGTGACTTGGCACCGTGACCGGGCTCCCGGTGACTCACCGGCCCGGCATTGCACGGGATTCCCCGTAGGGAAGATCTCGCTCTGAGTGTACCCGTATCTGAAGTCTTTTACACGTACTAAAAGTATTAGCTAGTAATACGAGTCAGGCCCAGCCGTCCGGCCAGGTCGTATAGCTCGCTAGCGGGCGGTTCCTGCATGGTCAGCAGGTCGGAGACGAGTTGGCGAACCACGTCGTGCCCGCGGACCTGTTCGGGTGTGATCTGCTCGGCTTCACGGAGCGCGGCTATCGCGTCGCGGACGTGGCGGCGCTGCGTGTGGGCGCGGGCGAGGTCGATGAGCATCCTGGCCTGGCGCTCGGCGGACAGCCCTGTGGTGTTCACCGTGCCCGCAACGCGCAAGGCGCGGCCTGCGTCGCCCAGGTCCACGGCGACGGCGATCTCGTGCACTCCGACGTTGGCAGGTCCGAACTCGGTGTCGTAGTCGTTATGTCCCTCGCCGAGCCGATCGGCGATCTGGCGAGCCGACTCGAGATGGTGATAGGCGGTGTCGGGATCGTTGAGGCGAGCGGCGACGACGGCGCGTTGCAAGGTCAGCGCGCCCCAGAGCGACATGGCCTGAGCTTCACCTTCATCGGCCTTGGACCGCAGCGCCTCGGCGGCGGTACGGGCGGTCTCCTCGGCCTGCTCGTAGTGCCGCGCGGTGATGAACACGAACACCAGCCGGAATGCACCTGCGGCGACGAGCATCGGGTTGCCCGCCCGTTCGGCGGCGGCCATCGAGCGGTCGGCGGCGATCCAGGCGGCCTCGGGTTCGCCGAGCTTCGCCAGGGCAGCGGAGCAAGCTTGGTAGGTCGTGGCCATCAGCTCGAACGCTTCGGCCTGCTGGTCCTCGGGCACTGCCCGCGCGGCGGTCTCCAGGTCGGGAATCAGTCCGCGGAGCAACTCGGTCAGCTCTGTGTAGCTTCCGTCGTGGGTCAACTCCCAGGCCTTGCGGCTCCTGGTGCGAAGCGTGCTCATCGCTGGTGAGCGGTGGCCGTTCAGCATGGCACGCAACGAGTGGACGCCAGACAGCACGAGGCGCAGGCCCCCGGCGCCGGGCGGCTCCTCGGTCACGGCAGCGACGACCGGTGCCTCGGCGGCCAGTTCGGCCAGCGGTATCTCCAGCGCAGCGGCGAGAGTCTCCAGCACCGACATCCGGTCCACCCGGCGCACACCCCGCTCGACCTGGGAAACCCAGGCCACGGACCGATCGATCATCCTGGCCAGCTCGGGCTGGGAGAGCCCACGGCGATGCCGCTCGGCTGCGATCTTGCGGCCGAGAGCCTTCTGGTAGTCCGGTGTAGTCACCCGTCGATGCCCTTGCCCGCTTGCAGGGTCAGCCGGTCAACCTCAGTCCTGGCGATGTATTGGTCCCGTTGGTCGAGGTAGCGGCGAGTATGCGACGCCGCCTCGTGCGCCTCAAACGCCGCCTGGTCCCGGTACAGCTCATAGAAGATGCGCTGCATCGGCTGGCCTTCCACCAGGTGCGATGCGTAGACGAGTGTCCCCGGCTCATTGGCCTTGATGCCTTCGATGGTCTCGGCGACCAGGCGGTCGTAAGCCTCGGCGCTGGCCTCGTCCTTGCACGTGAAGCGAACGCACAGACCGAACATCGCTCTCCTCCAAGTTGTGTGCAGCCATGCTCGCACCAAATGTGCTGCACCGTACATCAAGTAGCACGTACTTATTGTACGGCACATAAACTTAGAGTACGCTCTGCGACGATACGTAACCGCAGAGCAGCGAGGAACCATGCAGCCACCAGCACCGCGAGCGCTTGCGTCTTGTGCAATCAGCGTCACCTACCCAGGCAGCACGGAGCATGTCCGCGCTGTCCGGGCTGAAGTGCGAACGGTGCTGCGCGACTGCCCGATGGCCGACGACGTGATCCTCTGCGCCTCCGAGCTGGCGGCGAACGCGGCCTTGCACAGCCAGTCGCGGCTTTACGGTGGAAGCTTCGCGGTCCGCGTGATGATCAGCCCGGGTAATTACGTGCGGATCGAGGTCCAGGACGAGGGCGGATCCTGGACGCCAGCGGCCAGCGATCCGACTGGGCACCATGGGCTAGACATCCTGCGTGCTTTGGCCAGCGATTGGGGCGTCGACGGCGACCACTCCGGGCGGATCATCTGGGCAAGGTTCGACTGGCCCGATGAGCCGTAGCGCCACGCCGCTCTCCGGTGTGCCTGTTACGACTTTCTTTACGATCATCAAGGGCGGCCCGCTCCGCGTGCCGCCAGCCGCCGGGACGGCCTCCGCACCGCTCCGCGCACGCTGCGGCCGACCGGCGGGTATGGGCGGCGTGGCACCCGTCCGTCCCGGGCCGGGGTCGCTGGCATCATGCGGTCGCGGTGCGGCAGCTCTCCTCTAGGCCTAGGGGCCACCGGCGGCCGCCGCGCGCGGTCAGGCCCGCATCCCTCCCGGCAGGCGGATCGCCGTCACGCCCATGGTGACCGTAGTTGCAAGAGGGGGCGGCCGTCCCCCTCGCGCCGGGCATCCTCTCGCCGCGCAAAGATCACAGTCAAGGGCGCACCTACGGTGCGTCGCACGCGATGGCGCAAGCGCCACCCTTGACTCTGATCTTCCCCGGCAAGACCTCGGCACCTATCGAGAGGGCGGCACAGAGTCGAGGTTGTCTTTGGTGCTCGTAATGCAGGAGGTGAAGACGTAAGCTCTCCGGCGTGGCTTCCGATTTGGTGATTCCTCTGCTTACCGGCGCGTTCGGTCTCGGTGGCGTCCTGGGTGGTGTCCTCCTAACCAACCACTTTTCACATCGCGCCGAAGACCGACGTGTAGCGAACGACGATGAGCGCCGCTGGCTTGCGGATCGTCGGCATGCTTATGCTGCCTACCTTAGACTTGTTATTCTCATGCTGCGTGACGTAGAAGGAATTATCTGCTTTCTGTCCCACGATGGAACTGAGCCCATCTCCGACGAAGATGAATTTCAGATTAAAGAATCGCTGCTAAAATACTATATACGATGGGATGATGAACTTCAGCCTGCACTTGGGGAAGTGCAACTTCTGGCTGAGCCGAAGCTCGCTGAGCTTGCCGATCGAACCTCATGGGTCTTGATGGAACTAGGAGGTTTCATTGAGGCGCGCCATACTTTCAGCTCTTTTACACTCTTCCTGAATCAAACTCGTGCACTTATTGATACGTGCCGTAATGTCATGCGGTCCGAGCTAGGGTTGACGGAGCCGGTAAAAACTTTCCCCGTGTCAGAAGGCTGGCCCTGGCTTCAAGACGACCAGGTTCGAAGTGATTGAAATTCTCTGTCCGCTACACCATGGCATCGTGATGGTCGTGCTTCCAGGCGCTAACCTGTTGCTGGCACCGAACGGCATAGCCTAAAGGTGGCTCTAGGGGAATCCTGTGAACGAGACTCTACAATGGGTATCCGCTGTTGCGGCAGTGATCGCGGCAGGCGGTGGCCTGGGTATCTGGGCGTCCACGCTACGCACACGATGGAGACTTCGCCTCGAACAGGTGCGAACAGATCGTGCGCGCCAGGAGAACGAATTGCACCGTCGGCGTTTCCAAGAAGTCTGGATGTGGGCACACGATCAACCTGACGGGCCTGACCGTCCCCGCAGTTGGCGCTGGTATGCCTGGTGGATTGGCGATCCACCAGGTGTGACGCCGGGGAGTCATGCGGGTGATGCAGATGAAGCGTATAACGGCTACATAGCGTGGCTAGCCGCTTGCTACCATCAGAGACCTCGCCCTCAGCGTGACTGGCCGAGGCTGCCCTCCGGCGAACCGCGGCTTGCTTGGCTTGATAAACAAAGGGCTGGGCTGGAGACGAGTGAAGCCGACCTTGCTAACGCCGCTACCAACAACGATCGTGGAAACGCCTGGACACAGACAGGTTCGGCAGCCAGCGAGACGAAGCCTGAGCAGGCACGAGAGTCATTTGTGGGCAACGGTGGACACTCTGATCCTCCTACGTAATACGTAGGTCATCGGTCCGATTCTGATAGGTGGCTCTTGGGTCACGCACATGAAGCTCTGCGTGAACGTCCTGCGGCCGCCGGGAGAGTTCAATGGTTAACGCGGAGAACTACGTATACAGCTACTTGATGAGCATATCAAAGCGATTCCGAAGCAGGGGGAAAGCAAATCTCTTCTCCCTACGCTCTTCAAACTGAAGCCTCGCCGCGTCCTCTGCGAGAGCCTTCAGGTCTTCGTCATCGAGAGCTAGGATATATCCGCGCCTGTCTCTAGATGTGTCGCGGCATCTCTCCAAGAACAGCGGCTTATCTTTAAATGCCCGGCAGACGATGAGGCCGGTGGCACCCCGCTGGTCAGAGAATCTTCCCGATATCTGATCCAACTCCGGATTGGCGGGATCGTGGTCATAATTCTTGCATTCGATGGGAATTATGGGGCAGTGATAGCCACGATTTAGCCAATCAAAGAATCCTACTGTAGCTACATTATCGCTAGTTATATCGATACGCTTACGACCATCATGAATCTGGTCTTCCTTTTTAAAATTCACAAGAGATGGGTAAAATATCGCTGATAGGAGATCGAAAACGGCTCGATGATAATGCGTTGCCCCATCACGTCCTGGACGTACCGCTGCAATCTTACCGTAAGCCTCCAAGAAGTCTACCTGCGGAACACCAACTGTGTTCGCGATGTCTTCGTTCACCAGTGGAGGGGAACTTATAGTCCCTGCAACTTCGCGGTATCGATTTAGCGGCTTCCGGTCGAGGCGGAGGGTCTGATCCACCACCGACTCCTTCGAGGTGCCGTATTTATCGCGAAGCTGCTTTTTGGTTACCCTTGCTGTGCCGTCCCTAAGTAGTTGAACGAGCTGCGATTTTGCACCTATCTCCTCGTCTTCCAGGTATGGCGCCACATAACCGTTGAAGTACTTATCATTATCCAGAATGGGGGAATGGCGAACGATAGACTTTGGAATCAGAAGCAGCGTGCCGTCTTCTGTTCTTGGCAGCGGTATATCGTAAAGATCTTCCCATTCTAGGGAGTCCGGGTTCCAGACGCTTCCACCATATTGCGCCTCCATCGGAATGCCGTACTGAGCGCAGCATTGCTGTGTGTATTTAATGAGTGGTCCGCGGATTATCTGAGTCGTCATATCGGACAATAGATCTTTATTAACCCCAGGAACCAGAAACGCGGTATCTTCTAGATCACGCAGCATGCCCGTCTGGGCGGCCTTGCTATCGGATATTGCATCAGCTATGTCGTTTGTCTTCCTACCACGAAGCCCGCGACCTTTGGATCGTCCTCGCGAAAATCCCAAATGTGTTTCGTTTGGCTCACCAAGGTAGCGCATTAGTGCTCGTACTCTAACTTGGTTCTCGTCTCTAATGGCGTCCAAAACCTCAGTAAAAAAAGACACTAGATACGCGACGCAGCTTTCCTGCAGGTCACCGTGTTGCAAGCGGATGGCGCGCGGATCAATGAATATTCGACTATCGGTATCGACGTCAACATCCACGAAGTCGACCTCGGCCTGAGTCCTGTCGAGATCGTAGTACTCGGTGACGTGCATAAGACTGGCCACCTCTCCCAAGGGCAGGGCCTTGCAGCTCTCCATCTTGAATCACTACCGCAGCATAGCGTCACACCTGGACCTCCTCGAGCTGCCGCGCTGCTTGGTTCCGTGCACCAGCGATCTTGCTTACACCAGTGCTAACAACGACCCTGATCGTGAGTGTGATTAGCGATCGGGAGAAGCCATTACCCGGCCTCAATGCTACCGATAGGCAGCGCTGGGCATCCTTAATTCTCCTCCTAGCTCATCGGTTTCATTCCGATAGTGACTTGCAGGTCAGGCAGGGGTTAGAATCTTGGGTGCAAGATCGTTGCCAGCCGTGCCTCCCGCCGACAGCGTTAGCAAAAACCGCAGTCCGCGGTCGCTCCTGCCGCTGCGGCCCTGCATTTTCATCGGTCTGTGGTTACGCTGAGAGCATGTCTGACATGCCTGGCACCTTGACTGCCGCCTTGCACCGGGAAGAGGACTGGTACATCGCCCAGTGCCTGGAGGTTGATGTTGCCAGCCAAGGGCACACGATCGACGAAGCACTCGCGAACCTCGCGGAGGCCGTCGAGCTGTACCTCGAAGAGGTGGACGATCCGGTCGGGCACCTTACGGCTACGCCGCTGGTAACTACCTTCCGGCTGCCTGCAGCGTGAGTCCTGCGCTGTCAGACTTGCCGGTGCGCAAGGTTGTCCGCGGCCTAGAGTCGGTCGGCTTCTCCTACGTGCGGACCAAGGGAAGCCATGCGGTTTACCGGGGTCAGGACGGCCGGGTCGCCGTCATCCCACAGCATGGCGTTGTGAAGCGGGGCACGCTGGCGTCTATCCTGCGGCAGGCAGGCCTGACATCCGCCGAGTTCCTGAAGCTCCTCGAATAGCGACCGGCGGCGAGCGTCGTCTGATCGCTATCGAGTGCTAACGGATTTGCTAACAACGGTCCTGGATCAGCTCGGACGTCTGTGGAGGCAGCAGCCCAGCGAGCAGGGCGGGAGTGCTTCGTTGGACGAGGGTGGACACCCGGAATCCTCCTCGTAATGCGTAGGTCATCGGTTCGATTCCGATAGGCGGCTCCCAGGTCAGGAACGATGTCCCACAGTTCCTCGCGCGCTACACCAGGTCAAGAGCATCACCGGCGAGCCGGACTCGCACGAAGGTTGCAGCGCGCATGTTCGTGTTCGTTGCGGCACGAGTTAGCTGACCGCTTCAGAGATCCAGATATGCCCGAACTGCATCTTCAACCCTGCCGAGTTCACCTAGATTGAGGCGGCCTCGTTGACGACTCAGCCGTGGCTTGGCGATTGAATGAAGGTCAGTCGCGTTCACGTAACTGATGTCATGTCCAGTCAGGCCAACGTCGCGGTCCAGCCGGATGTGGGTGGTTGAAGGCCCCTTGCTGCCAGTGATCACCGCGACTGTCACGGCAGACAAGCGCGGGATGAGGGCATTGGTGGTAAGCACAACGACAGGATGAAGGCCAACAGGCTGCGGTAGCCGGGCATCCCACACTTCACCTCTCATGGGATCCATCTTCTTGGCTGGATCCTCGATCAGATGACTTCTGGCGGCACGACACCCTCGGGCAGTGGGGCGGGCTGTCCGCCATAGAACCGCTCGTACTCTGAGGCCAGGGCCAACTCCCGGGCTCGCTTGTGCAGGAGTCGTAGCCCTTCGCGGACTACTTCCGACATACCGCTAAGGCCAAGCACGGAAGCATCGTTCTGCAGAAGTTCGGTGGCGAAGTCGGCATCGACACGTGCCTGCACCGTCACCGTGCCAGAAGCAGACTCAGACTGAGCCTTAGCCAGTACCCGGCCACTGTCTCGCTTCAATGAGCGGTCTCGGATAGCACGACCCTGTTGGAAGCCGCCATCATCCGAACGCTTAGTCTTGCTGGAGCCGGACCCAGAGCGCTTTGCCCTGGTCGTTCTCGTGATCGTGTCGTTTGGTGACGCCTTGTCTGCCGTGTTGGCCATGTATTGAGTTTGTCATACAAGCACCGCTAATGGAACCACACATCACGACCAGGTAACTGAGGCGTGACGCAGAGCTGGGCCATGCGCTCGCCATCTCTCGCCGTACTCAGGTTCACGCCGGTTAGCCTCCCGTTGCTGCCGACGGATTCGTAGCTTCGCCGCGTCGTGCTAACGGATTTGCTAACAACGATCCTGGATGACCGTGGACACAGGTGGCGGCTCCCAGGTCAGAGGTCCCTTCCGATCAGAGAGGGGCTTCCTTTGGCGGGTCTGGCTCGGAGCCAGGGACACGGCAAAGTCGTGAATTGATCTGTGACCTGCCCGCAGCCGGTACCTGCTCGACCTGCTGGCCCAGGTCCCTGACCCGCGCAAGAAAGCGGGGGCGGCGGCACGCGCTGGCCGGCCTGCTCGCCGTCGGGGCCGCGGCGGTGACCGCGGGCGCGCGGCCGTGCGCCGCGATCGGCCAGTGGGCCGCCGACGCCGGCCCGGAGGTACTGGCTGCGCTCGGAGCGGACCGCGGCCCGGCGGAGGAGTCCACGTTCCGGCGGCCGTTCGCCCTGGTCAGCGCTGACGTCCTCGGTCAGGTTCCCGGTGCCTGGCTCTGGACCAGGGCGGTGCGGGCAGCCGCCGGCTCGTCATCGCAGTCGACGGCAAGGCCGTCCGCGGCGCGAGGCGCAAGGACGGGAAGGCCCCACCCCTGGTCGCGGCCCTCGCCCACGGCACCGGCGCGGTCCTCGGCCAGGTCGCCGTGGACGCGAAGAGCAACGAGATCCCCGCCGTCCGGGATCTGCTCAGGGCGTTGACCTGGCCGCCGCAGTGATCACGATCGGCGCGCTGCACACGCAGGGTGATACCGCCCAGGTCGCGCAGCTGCGCCGCACCGTCACACGGAAGGGCAAGAAGACCGTCGAGGTCGTCTACCTCACCACCAGCAGCGATGCCGACCCGGCCATCCTGGCCGCCTGGGTCCAGGGCCACTGGAAGATAGAAAACAAGCTCCACTGGGTCCGCGACGTCACCTATCAGGAAGACAAGTCCCTGGTCAGGACCGGGAACACACCCCGGGTCATGGCCACGCTGCGCAACCTCGCCATTAGCCTCCTGCGCCTGGACGGCCACACGAGTATCGCCGCCGCCAACCGCCGCCACGCCCGAGACCCCCAGCGGACACTCAAGCTACTTCAAGCTGCATGAATGCGACTTTGCTGTGTCCCTGGTCCCTCCGGGCAGGCGGATGGCCGGCTTGAGAACCTCTATCGTTCCGCCCGAGCCCCGCCCGCCACCCGCAGCCACGCCCGGAACCGGATTGGCGCACGAGCTAGCGCCTCATCGACGTCCAGCAGGGAGGCGCAGAGCTGCCCAGCGAGCATGCGGGGCGGCTCAGCCGACGGGCTGCCCGAAGAACTTCGCAAACGCCACCGGGTTGGAGTACTCGGTGATCCGGCAGATCAAGCCGTCCCGGAAGTCAAACTTCAGCAGGTAGACATTCTCGTACACGAGGCCCGTGCGCCTCTGGACGCGACGGCCGGCTGCTTCCACGAACACCGTCTGCCCATCGGCGCTTCCAGTGACGCGCGGATCGACGAACTCCACCGCGGAGAACGCGTCGACGATGACGTTCTGGACGTTCATTACCGCTTCCTTGCCGTCAAACACCACGGCTGGCTCGACGCCACCGGATGCCGCGAGGGGCAGCACCTCGACCACGTCGTCGGCCAGGAGGTCCACGATTGGCGCGGCGTCAAGCCGTTCCAGCGCGGCGATGAACTGCTCTGCCGTCGACCTGTTGTCCAACGTAATGCGCCTTTCCGCTGATCAGCTACTACCGCGAGAATATCTAGCGCTCGAGCGATCAGTTCGGCGCTCCCCCTCTGGCCGGGCACATCCGCCTCAGCCTGACGTCACAGGTCACCGCGCTGCAGCGCGACTTTGCCGTGTCCCTGGGCTCGGAGCGAAGGGCGTGACCTGGCTGACCAACCTTGAGGAGATGCTCTTGACACGGATCTTCTACGACAAGAATCAGTGCTGACAGACAGCACTCCTGCTAAAAGCCTGCCGTCAACTTCTCGTTTACGGCAAAGCCTGCTACGGTCGTCATCTCATATGTTTTGCCCGGTTCCGTCGAGTTCTCGCGGTAGCGGGCTTCTCAGGCTCTTAAGGGGTGTGTTTTTCAGCGGGACGGAGCACCGCTCTCAGCCGACCTAGACGACCCGCGGGTCCACGAAATTTTTTTTGAAGGTATTCACAAAGGTGACCAAACCGACGGGTTCCCGCCGAGCTTCCCGGACGAGCCCCGGGCGCATAACATTGCAGAGAGCTGCTC
>Ga0070737_10005803_pt1 | contig 11614 bp, 9 predicted proteins | sample Coa_R1_10_FD_66438 | JGI IMG/M metagenome (GOLD analysis project Ga0070737, IMG submission 66438) | Surface soil microbial communities from Centralia Pennsylvania, which are recovering from an underground coalmine fire - Coalmine... | ecosystem: Environmental > Terrestrial > Soil > Unclassified ... | reverse complement strand
GTGGTGCTCAACGTCGGCACCGCGCACCTGGGCGAGTTCGGCTCTCGAGAAGCGATCGCTGCAACCAAAGCCGAACTGCCGCAAGCTATTCCGGACACCGGAGTGGTGATCCTCAATGCCGACGATCCAGAAGTGGCGGCGATGGCCGACAAAACCGCCGCCCGCATAGTGCGGGTCAGCCGACACCCGCGCACCGATGCCGGTCCCAGCGACGTCTGGGCCGGGCCGGTCACCCTCGACGAGCTGGCCCGGCCTCGCTTCACCTTGCACACCGACCGGCACGAACGGGGCGCGGCCGCCGAGGTCCAACTCGGTGTGCACGGCGAACACCAGGTCGGCAATGCGCTCTGCGCCGCCGCGGTCGCTTTCGAGTGCGGTGCCCGCATCGAACAGGTGGTCGCAAGCCTGGCCGGTGCCGGTCCGGTGTCGGGGCACCGGATGCACGTGACCACCCGTGCCGACGGGGTCACGGTGATCGACGACGCCTACAACGCCAACCCGGACTCGATGCAGGCCGGGCTGCAGGCGCTGGCCTCGATCGCTCACAGCCGTCGGCGACGCAGTTGGGCGGTGCTGGGAGAGATGGCCGAACTCGGTGCCGACGCGATAACCGAGCATGACCGCGTCGGCCGGTTGGCGGTGCGCTTAGATGTGTCTCGTCTCGTTGTGGTCGGAACCGGGAGGTCTATGAGCGCCATGCACCACGGCGCGGTCACCGAGGGCCCGCGGCGGGCGGAGGCCACCATGGTCGCCGACGCCGAAGCCGCCCTGGCATTGCTACGGGCCGAACTGCGGCCGGGGGACGTGGTGCTGATCAAGGCGTCCAATGCCGCCGGACTGGGCGCGCTGGCGGACGCGCTGATCGCGGACGTATCCGGCGACGGCCGAGGCGCTGGCCGATGATCGAGATTCTCATCGCCGTCGGCATCTCGCTGACGGTGTCCATCCTGTTGACTCCGGCGCTGATCAGGCTGTTCACCAGGCAGGGATTCGGTCACGAGATCCGCGAGGACGGGCCCCCCACCCATCGGACAAAACGCGGCACGCCGTCGATGGGCGGGGTGGCGATCCTGACCGGCATCTGGACGGGCTATCTGGGCAGCCACCTGGCGGGGTTGGCTTTCGACAGCACGGGTCCGTCGGCGTCTGGTCTGTTGGTGTTGCTGCTGGCCACCGCGCTGGGTGCAGTCGGCTTCGTCGATGACCTGATCAAGATTCGGCGCGCCCGCAACCTGGGCCTGAACAAGACGGCCAAAACGGTCGGGCAGATCACCGCGGCGGTGCTGTTCGGGATACTGGTGCTGCAGTTTCGCAACGGCGACGGCCTGACGCCAGGCAGCACCGATCTGTCATACGTGCGCGAAATCGCCACTGTCACACTGGTTCCCGTGTTATTCGTGCTGTTCTGTGTGGTCATGGTCAGCGCGTGGTCGAACGCGGTCAACTTCACCGACGGCCTCGACGGGCTAGCCGGCGGCTGCATGGCGATGGTCACCGCAGCCTACGTGCTGATCACCTTCTGGCAGTACCGCAATGCCTGCGCCAACGCGCCCGGGCTGGGCTGTTACAACGTGCGCGACCCGCTGGACCTGGCCCTGGTCGCGGCGGCCACGGCGGGTGCCTGCATCGGATTTCTGTGGTGGAACGCCGCACCGGCCAAGATCTTCATGGGCGACACCGGATCGCTGGCACTGGGCGGAATTCTCGCGGGCATCTCGGTGACGAGCCGCACCGAGATCCTCGCCGTCGTGCTCGGCTCGCTGTTCGTGGCCGAGATCACCTCGGTCGTGCTGCAGATCCTGGCCTTCCGCACCACCGGTCGCCGGGTGTTCCGGATGGCGCCGTTCCACCATCACTTCGAGCTCGTCGGCTGGGCCGAGACCACGGTGATCATCCGGTTTTGGTTGCTTACCGCAATCAGCTGCGGTTTGGGTGTGGCCCTGTTCTACAGCGAGTGGCTGGCCGCGATCGGCGACTGACATGGGGCACGAGGCTGGCCTGGACGCGCTCGCACCGGATGCGGCCGTGCTGGTCGCCGGCGCCGGAGTGACGGGCCGTTCGGTGCTTGCGGCGCTGGCCCCGCTGGATGTCAGGCCAACCCTCTGCGACGACGACGCGGCCGCGCTGCAGCGCCATGCCGACGCCGGGATAGCCACCACGAGCCCGTCCGCGGCCGCGCAACACATCGGCGACTATGCGCTCGTCATCACCAGCCCCGGGTTCAGGCCGACGGCGCCCGTGCTCGTCGCCGCCACTGCGGCCGGCGTGCCGATCTGGGGCGACGTGGAGCTGGCCTGGCGGCTGGACGCCTCCGGCCGCTACGGGCCGGCGCGCCGGTGGCTGGTCGTGACCGGCACCAACGGCAAGACCACCACCACTTCGATGCTGCACGCCATGCTCACCGCCGCCGGCCTCAACGCCCGGTTATGCGGCAACATTGGTAACCCACTGCTGGACGCGCTGGCCGAGCCTGCCGACCTGCTGGCCGTGGAACTGTCCAGTTTCCAGCTGCACTGGGCGCCGTCGCTGCGACCCGACGCCGGTGTCGTGCTCAACATCGCCGAAGACCACCTCGACTGGCACGGCAGTATGGACGCCTACATCGCCGCCAAGGCGCGTGTACTGAACGGCCGGGTGGCGGTCGTCGGGCTCGACGACGAGCGTGCGGCGGCGCTGCTCGACACCGCGAGCGCGCCGGTGCGGGCCGGCTTCCGGCTGGGCGAGCCGGCAGCCGGCGAACTCGGGGTCCGCCGTGGGCGGCTCGTCGACCGGGCGTTCGCCGACGACCTGGCGCTGGCGCCGGTCACCTCGATACCGGTGCCCGGGCCGGTGGGGGTGCTGGACGCGCTGGGCGCCGCGGCGCTCGCCCGCTGCGTCGGAGTGCCGGGGCCGGCGATCGCCGACGCGCTCGAGTCATTTCGCGCCGGACGCCACCGCGCCGAGGTCGTCGCCGTCGTCGACGGCATCCGCTACGTCGACGATTCGAAGGCCACCAACCCGCACGCGGCCGAGGCGTCGGTCTTGGCCTACCCGCGGGTGGTGTGGGTCGCCGGCGGTCTGCTCAAGGGGGCCTCGGTCGACACGACCGTCGCCAGGATCGCAAACCGGCTGGTCGGAGCGGTCTTGATCGGCCGTGACCGCACCGAGTTTGCCGAGGCGTTATCACGACACGCGCCCGATGTCCCCGTCGTACAGGTTGTGACAGGCGAGGATGCTGATGTGCAAGCGACTGTTGAGACTTCTGTTGTCTGTGTGACAACCGACATTGGCGCGTCCGGCGCAAGCCTCGGTGCCCGGGTGATGACGGCCGCGGTGGCGGCGGCGCGGGACATGGCCAAACCCGGCGACACGGTGCTGCTGGCGCCGGCGGGTGCGTCGTTCGACCAGTTCACCGACTACGCCGACCGCGGTGAGGCATTCGCCGCCGCCGTGCGCGCCGCAACGCGGTAGGCGGTGGTGAGCAGCGTGCTGGCCCGGTTGCGGCACCGGGGCAACAAGTCGCAGCAGGCGAACGAGTCGGCGCCTGCCGAGGCGGCGCAGACCCCGTCAGGCAGCCGGCCGCGAGCCGTGGTGGCGAGTGCGGTTGGCGGGCCACGCAGCCGGTTCGGCGCCTGGCTGAGCCGGCCCATGACGTCGTTTCACCTGATCGTCTCCATTGCCGCGCTGTTGACCACGTTGGGATTGATCATGGTGTTGTCGGCGTCCGGGGTGCGTTCCTATGACGACGACGGCTCGGCGTGGGTCATTTTCGGCCGGCAAGTGTTGTGGACGCTGATCGGGCTGGTGGCGTGCTACCTCGCGCTGCGGGTGCGGGTGCGGTTGATGCGCCGTGTGGCGTTCTTCGGCTTCGCGTTGACCATCGTGTTGCTGGTGCTGGTGCTGATTCCCGGAATTGGCCACTACGCCAACGGCTCTCGCGGATGGTTCGTGGTAGCGGGTTTTTCGATGCAGCCCTCGGAGCTGACCAAGATCGCCTTCGCCATCTGGGGTGCGCACCTGCTGGCCGCCCGGCGCATGGAGCGAGCGTCGTTGCGCGAGATGCTCATCCCGCTGGTGCCGGCCGCCGTCATCGCGTTGGCGCTGATCGTGGCCCAGCCCGACCTCGGCCAGACCGTGTCGTTGGGCATCATTCTGCTTGCCCTGCTGTGGTATGCGGGCCTGCCGCTGCGAGTGTTCGTGAGTTCGCTGTTCGCGGTCATCGTCTCCGGGGCGATCCTGGCGGTCTCCGAGGGTTACCGCTCCGACCGGGTGCGCTCGTGGCTCAACCCCGGACAGGACCCGCAAGACACCGGCTACCAGGCCCGTCAGGCAAAGTTCGCGCTGGCCAACGGCGGGATCTTCGGTCACGGTCTCGGCCAGGGCACCGCGAAATGGAACTATTTGCCCAACGCCCACAACGACTTCATTTTCGCGATCATCGGCGAAGAACTGGGCTTCGTCGGCGCGTTCGCGCTGCTGGCGCTCTTCGGCCTGTTCGCCTACACCGGCATGCGCATCGCCCGCCGGTCCACCGACCCGTTCCTGCGGCTACTGACCGCCACTACCACGATGTGGGTGATCGGGCAGGTCTTCATCAACGTCGGCTACGTCATCGGCCTGCTGCCGATCACCGGCCTGCAGTTGCCCCTCATCTCGGCCGGTGGAACATCAACGGCAACAACACTTCTCATGATCGGGGTGATGGCGAACGCGGCTCGCCACGAACCGGAGGCGGTCGCGGCACTGCGCGCCGGCCGCGACGACCGGATGAACCGGCTGCTGCGGCTGCCGTTGCCCGAGCCGTATACACCGACCCGGGTGGAGGCGCTGCGTGACCGCCTGCGCTCTCGAGCGCACCCGCCCACGCGGCAGCACAAACCCGACCGCACGCCCGCGGCACCGCGGGCTGCGCGATCGGCAAAACCTCACACGGCGCATCGGCCTGCCGGCCGATCGGGGCATCATGGAGGGCGTCAGCGCCACGCCGGGCAGCGTCAGCCACGCAGCGGGCGGACTCGTGCACTGGAAGGTCAGCGTTATTGAACGACTCGGTCACTCGGCCAGCCGAGCATGCCCCGTTGTCGGTCGTCCTCGCCGGTGGCGGAACGGCCGGGCACGTCGAGCCCGCCATGGCCGTCGCGGATGCGCTGACCGCGCTCGATCCGCGGGTGCGGATCACCGCACTGGGCACCCCGCGCGGGCTGGAGACCAGGCTGGTGCCCGAGCGGGGCTACCGGCTTGAACTTGTCACCCCGGCCCCGTTGCCGCGCAAGCTCACCGCCGATCTGGCGGGGCTGCCGACACGGGTATTTCAGGCCGTCCGGCAAGCTCGGGCGGTGCTCGACGAGGTCGACGCCGACGTCGTGATCGGGTTCGGTGGATACGTCGCGCTCCCGGCGTATCTGGCCGCCCGCGGTGCGCTGGCTGGTCGGCGTCGCGTGCCGGTGGTGATCCACGAGGCCAACGCCAGCGCAGGGCTGGCCAATCGGGTCGGGGCCCCGCTCGCGCAGCGGGTGCTGGCGGCCGTGCCGGATTGCGGGCTGCGGGCCACTGAGGTGGTTGGCGTGCCGGTCCGGTCGGCGATCACCGGGCTGGACCGCGCGGCGTTGCGGTCGGAAGCGCGGGCCCACTTCGGTTTCGCCGGGGACGCCCGGGTGCTGCTGGTGTTCGGTGGGTCGCAAGGCGCGGTGTCGATCAACCAGGCGGTCGCGGCGGCTGCCGCCGACCTGGCCGCCGCCGGTGTGGCCGTGCTGCATGCCTACGGGCCCAAGAACACCCTCGACCTGCGTACCCCCGGGCCGGGTGACCCGCCCTACGTGGCGGTGCCTTACCTGGACCGCATGGAATTGGCTTATGCTGCAGCCGATTTAGCAATTTGCCGGTCCGGGGCGATGACGGTCGCCGAAGTTTCGGCCGTGGGTCTGCCCGCCGTCTACGTCCCGCTGCCCATCGGCAACGGCGAACAGCGGCTCAACGCGCTGCCGGTGGTCAACGCCGGCGGCGGGATGCTGGTGGCTGACGCCGATTTGACGCCACGCTTTGTGGCCGAACAGGTGGCCGGGCTGCTTAACGACGCGGCGCGGCTGGCGGCGATGACGGCGGCCGCGGCGCGGGCCGGTCACCGCGATGCGGCGCAGCGGGTGGCTCGGGCCGCCGTCGATGTGGCGCACGATGCGCGCCGGTCGCGTGCGCGCCGGACTGCGGGCACGGGGCGACGATGAGCGACACCTCGCTGCCGCCCGAGCTACGGCGGGTGCACATGGTCGGCATTGGGGGAGCGGGCATGTCGGGTATTGCCCGCATCTTGCTCGACCGCGGCGGGATGGTATCGGGCTCTGACGCCAAGGAGTCGCGCGGCGTGCGTGCGCTGCGGGCCCGGGGCGCGGTGATCCGGATCGGCCACGACACGTCTGCGCTGGATCTGCTGCCCGGCGGGCCGACAGCGGTCATCACCACCCGCGCCGCGATTCCCAAGACCAACCCCGAACTCGTCGAGGCCCGCCGCCGCGGCATCCCCGTGGTGCTGCGCCCGACGGTGTTGGCCAAGTTGATGGCCGGGCGCACCACCCTGATGGTCACCGGCACCCACGGCAAGACGACGACGACATCCATGCTCGTCGTCGCGCTGCAGCACTGTGGGTTTGATCCGTCCTTTGCGGTGGGAGGTGAGCTGGGCGAGGCCGGGACCAACGCCCATCACGGCAGCGGCGATTATTTCGTCGCCGAGGCTGACGAAAGTGACGGCTCGCTGCTGGAATACAGCCCCCACGTCGCGGTGGTTACCAACGTCGAGTCCGACCATCTGGACTTCTTCGGCAGTGCCGACGCCTACGCCGCGGTGTTTGATTCCTTCGTCGAACGCCTTGCCCCCGGCGGGGCGCTGGTGGTCTGCACCGACGATCCGGGGGCGGCCGCGTTGGCGGAACGCAGCGCCGCCCTCGGTATTCGGGTGCTGCGCTACGGCAGCACGCCGGCCGGCGAGTTGGCCGGCACGCTGCTGTCGTGGGAGCAGCAGGGTACCGGCGGGGTCGCGGCCATCCAGCTGGCCGGCGATCCCAACCCGTGGGCGATGCGGTTGGCGGTGCCGGGCCGGCATATGGCGCTCAACGCGTTGGGCGCATTCTTGGCGGCGATCGAAATCGGCGCCCCGGCCGAGGCGGTGCTCGACGGGCTGGCCGGTTTCGAAGGCGTGCGCCGCCGATTCGAGTTGGTCGGCAGCGCGGCGTCGGTGCGGGTATTCGACGACTACGCCCACCATCCGACGGAGATCAGCGCGACGCTGACCGCGGTCCGCACCCTGCTCGAGCAAAGTGGCGGTGGGCGTGCAGTGGTGGTCTTTCAGCCCCACTTATATTCGCGGACAAAGACTTTCGCCGCTGAGTTCGGTCGTGCTCTTGATGCTGCCGACGAGGTGTTCGTGCTCGACGTCTACGGGGCGCGGGAGCAACCGTTGGCAGGCGTGAGCGGCGCGAGTGTGGCCGAGCACATCAGCGTGCCGGTGCACTACATGCCCGATTTCTCCGCTGTCACCGAGGCGGTGGCCGCGGCGGCCCGGCCCGGTGACGTGGTCGTCACGATGGGTGCCGGCGACGTGACCATGCTGGCGCCGGAAATCGTCACGGCGCTGCGGGTGCGGGCCAATCGAACCGTGCCCGGTCGGGCGGGGGAGCGATGGTGAGCGAGCCGACGGGCGGGCCGGCGGCCGAGGCGGTGACCGAGCCGATCGCCGCGTCCGGCGACGAAAACGATACAGCGGCAGTCCGTTTCGAGGGCCCGCGGCGGCGGGCACGCCGGGAGCGTGCCGAGCGGCGCGCCGCCGAAGCGCGGGCCAGGGCCATCGAAGAGGCACGCCGGGAGGCCAAGCGCAGGGCCCTCGGACGCGCTGTCAGCGAGGCCCGACCGCTTCCCCGGGGCGCTGTCCGCGGATTGAAGACGCTGTTGGCGACGGCGTTGTTGGCGGGTGCGGCCGTTGCGCTCGGGCTCATCCTCTACTTCACCCCGGTGATGTCGGCGCGCAGCATTGTCGTCACCGGAACCGGCGCGGTCACTCGCGAGGAAGTGCTCGACGCGGCGAGGGTGCGTCCCGGGACGCCGCTGCTGCAGATCGACACCGGTCAGGTCGCTGACCGGGTGGCCACCATCCGGCGGGTCGCCAGCGCGCGGGTACAGCGCCAGTACCCGTCAGCGCTGCGGATCACAATCGTCGAGCGAATTCCTTTGGTGGTCAAAGACTTTCCTGACGGCCCGCACCTCTTCGATCACGACGGAGTCGACTTCGCGACCGCCGCGCCGCCGACGTCACTGCCCTACATCGATGTCGACAATCCCGGCCCGGGTGATCCGGCCACCCAGGCCGCCCTGGCGGTGCTGAGCGCGCTGCGTCCCGAGGTCGCCGGCCAGGTAGCGCGGGTCGCGGCTCCCTCGGTTGCCTCCATCACGCTCACCCTGGCCGACGGGCGGACGGTGATGTGGGGGACCACCGACCGCACGGCGGAGAAGGCCGAGAAACTGGCGGCCCTGCTAACGCAGCCCGGCCGCACCTACGACGTGTCCAGCCCGGATTTGCCGACGGTCAAATAGCGCGGAGGAGCCGCGGCGCCGCAATTGCATTCACGGTCGTGAATTTCGGGCAATCACAGCCCTACGCGCAATCTCAGCGCCGGGCTCGATCACCGCACGTGACGAAAATGGCCGAAATTCACCGCAACAACTCGGCGCGCCTGCATCGCTAGCACGCGCCGCCGCCATACCGTTCTGTGTGCGTGGAACTACTTGACATAACTCTAAGCCTTAGGTTGAGGTTGAGAGTTTTACGACTCGCCGAGGGTCGCCAAGTGTTTCACCACCAGGCCAAGCCCACCAGGGAGGAAGACTTCAATGATGACCCCCCCGCATAACTACCTGGCCGTCATCAAAGTCGTGGGTATCGGCGGCGGCGGCGTCAACGCCGTCAACCGGATGATCGAGCAGGGCCTCAAGGGCGTGGAGTTCATCGCGATCAACACCGACGCGCAGGCGTTATTGATGAGCGATGCCGACGTCAAGCTCGACGTCGGTCGCGACTCCACCCGCGGCCTCGGCGCGGGCGCCGACCCGGAGGTGGGCCGCAAGGCCGCCGAGGACGCCAAGGACGAGATCGAAGAACTGCTGCGGGGGGCCGACATGGTGTTTGTCACCGCCGGTGAGGGCGGCGGTACCGGAACCGGTGGGGCGCCCGTCGTGGCCAGCATCGCCCGCAAGCTCGGCGCGTTGACGGTCGGGGTCGTCACCCGGCCGTTCTCGTTCGAGGGCAAGCGGCGCAGTCAGCAGGCCGAAGCCGGCATCGCCGCGCTGCGGGAAAGCTGCGACACGCTGATCGTGATCCCCAACGACCGCCTGCTGCAGATGGGCGATGCCGCGGTGTCGCTGATGGACGCCTTCCGCAGCGCCGACGAGGTGCTGCTCAACGGCGTACAGGGCATCACCGACCTGATCACCACGCCGGGCCTGATCAACGTCGACTTCGCCGATGTCAAGGGCATCATGTCGGGTGCGGGCACGGCGCTGATGGGCATCGGCTCGGCGCGCGGCGAGGGCCGCGCGCTGAAAGCCGCCGAGATCGCGATCAACTCGCCGCTGCTGGAAGCGTCCATGGAAGGCGCGCAAGGTGTGCTGATGTCGATCGCCGGCGGCAGCGACCTTGGCCTGTTCGAAATCAACGAAGCGGCCTCGCTGGTGCAGGACGCCGCGCACCAGGATGCCAACATCATCTTCGGCACGGTCATCGACGACTCGCTGGGCGACGAGGTGCGAGTCACCGTGATCGCGGCCGGCTTCGCCGCCAACTCACCCGGGCGCAAGCCGATCAGCAGCTCTGGCCAGGGCCAGAACATCGCGGCGGGCAAGGCAGGCAAGGTCACCTCGACGCTGTTCGAGCCCGCCGACGCCGTCAGCGTGCCGCTGCCCACCAACGGCACCACGATCAACATCGGCGGCGAGGACGACGACGAAGACGTCGACGTGCCGCCGTTCATGCGGCGCTAATACTGGGTAGGTGGGCTATCGCATCCGGCGAGTGATCACCACCCGGGCGGGCGGCGTGTCGGCGCCGCCCTTCGACACGTTCAACCTCGGCGATCACGTCGGAGACGACCCCGCGGCAGTCGCGGCCAACCGGGCCCGGTTGGCCGCGGCGGTCGGGCTCGGCGCGAACCGGGTGGTGTGGATGAATCAGGTGCACGGTGATCGCGTCGAGGTGGTCGACGAGCCACGTGACGGCGCGGTCGACGGCACCGACGCATTGGTCACCGCCACGCCGCGGCTGGCGCTGGCCGTGGTGACCGCCGATTGCGTGCCGGTGCTGATGGCCGACGCGCGGGCCGGCGTGGTCGCCGCGGTCCATGCCGGCCGCGTCGGCGCCCAGCGCGGAGTGGTGGCGCGGGCGCTGGAGGTGATGCTGACCCTCGGCGCTCACGCCGACGACGTCTCTGTGCTGCTCGGCCCCGCGGTCAGCGGGAGCAACTACGAAGTGCCCGCGGCGATGGCCGACGAGGTCGAGGCGGCGCTTCCGGGCAGTCGTACCACAACGCCGGCGGGCACTCCCGGACTCGATCTTCGGGCCGGAATCGCTTGTCAACTAAGTGATTTGGGGGTCACCGCCATCGACATCGATCCGCGCTGCACAGTGGATGACCCGAGCTTGTTCAGTCACCGCCGGGGCGCGCCGACGGGGCGGATGGCCTCACTGGTGTGGATGGAATGATCGCCATGGCCGACGTCGGGCGGGGCGCGGAGAGCCGAGAAGACCGCGAATCGCAATTGGCCCGCGCGCTAGCAACGGTGCAATCCCGATTGGCGGCGGCCGCCGAGGCGGCCGGGCGCAAAGTCGACGAAATAGAACTTTTGCCAATAACCAAATTCTTTCCAGCAACCGATGTGGTGATTTTGTCGCGGCTTGGTTGTACGTCGATTGGCGAATCCCGCGACCAGGAAGCGTCGGCGAAGGTTCGGGAAGTCGCCCGCATATTGGGTGCGGGGTCACCGCCGGTGCGCTGGCACATGGTCGGCCAGGTCCAGCGCAACAAGGCGCGGTCGCTGGCCCGCTGGGCACACACCGTCCACTCGGTCAGTAGCGCGCGGGTGGCGGCCGCACTCGACCGCGCGGTGGGCACGGCCCGCGCCGAAGGTCGTCGCCGGGACCCGCTGCGGGTCTACGTCCAGATCAGTCTCGACGGCGACGTGTCACGCGGTGGCGTGGATATCTCGACGTCCGGGGCGGTGGACGAGGTCTGCGCCCGGGTGGCCGCAGCGGAAAACCTCGAGCTGATCGGGTTGATGGCGATCCCGCCGCTGGATTGGGATCCGGACGCGGCCTTCGAACGTCTGCGGTCGGAGCATCAGCGGGTGCGCCGATCACATCCGAGCGCGGTTGGGCTGTCCGCGGGGATGTCGAACGACCTGGAAGCAGCGATAAGACACGGTTCGACCTGTGTGCGTGTCGGTACAGCGTTATTGGGCCCGCGACCGCTACGGTCACCGTGAGTAGTCACTGTCGTCACACCTTCATCACAGACACCGCATCCAGAAGGGGTCCCGCGATGAGCACACTGCACAAGGTCAAGGCCTACTTCGGTATGGCGCCGATGGAGGACTACGA
>Ga0070737_10005801_pt1 | contig 11615 bp, 15 predicted proteins | sample Coa_R1_10_FD_66438 | JGI IMG/M metagenome (GOLD analysis project Ga0070737, IMG submission 66438) | Surface soil microbial communities from Centralia Pennsylvania, which are recovering from an underground coalmine fire - Coalmine... | ecosystem: Environmental > Terrestrial > Soil > Unclassified... | reverse complement strand
GGGGGGGCGCTCAGCGAGGGCGATCGGTGCGCAGCGCGCGCTCCAGCGTCTCCACGAGGGCTCGCACCGCTTCCCCTGCGGCATCCTCGCTCGCCAGGCGGTAGAAGACCCGGTTGCGGTCGCGCCGGGTGCGTACCAGCTGCTGCTCCCGCAGCACGCGCAGGTGCTTGCTCACGCTCGGCTGGCTGCGCTGCAGCACCCGCGTCAGCTCGGTGACCGAGCGCTCCCCGTGCAGGAGCGCCGCGAGCAGTTGCAGCCGCACGCGCTCGCACATCCCCTTCGCTAGCCGGGTGAGTAGCGGCTCCGCGTCGGGCTGCAGTAAGAGCAGCTCGTCAGGCTTATCAGCACCAGACTCCATCCCCTTCCCCAGATCCCCGTATGCTGTCCGCACGGCGCTTCCCCTTGTCACGCGGGTGGCGAGAGTTCGGACATATATCCGTTTATGCATTCCCTGTGCCCGCTCCCCCGTGTGCAACGCGAGGGGCACAGACGGACGACCCACCCAGCAAGCGGCAGCGCGACAGCGCAGAGCGACCTCTGGCGGGGGCGGCATATGCTAGTGTAGCAAACTGGTCGGTCGTGCCTGGGGGCATGGGGCAGCCACGTGCGCGCGGTCGTGCTGGTGCCGCGGCCGCTCCCGGCGATCGGGGCCATCTGTCCAGGCTGGCGATCGGGTGAGGAGCGAGTGGATGATTGATTGGGGGCGCGAGCTGTTCCTGTTCGGGGCATCGATCGTGTACGCCGTGCTGGGGGGCGTACTCTTGCTCGTCGCGTACAAAGTGCTCGACTGGGCGACCCCGCACGATCTGGGCCACGCCATCTTCGCGGACAAGAACCTGGCTGCGGCGGTGGTGCTCAGTGGCTTCCTGATCGCGCTGGCCATCATCATCCAGGCCGCGATTCACTGAGGCGGCTCGACAGCTACCCGGCGACGAACAGGGGGGCGTGGCACGCCCGGTTGGTCGTGATCGCGTCGCCCAGCCGGACATAGTGCCCGGCCCAGCGCGCTCCGGCCACGTAGCTGCCGATGCACGCCACGCCCGACGCCACACGCCAGCCCCCGGGCGCGCGTACCAGCCGCGGGACCGGCGGGCTGGCCACCCGTCGCTGTACCACGAACGTGCGCCACTGCTGGCAGCGTGCCCAGTCCTCCGGGCTGAGCGCGTCGGCAAAATACACCTCCTCGCCCTCGCGCCCGAAAAACTCCTTCACGACGAACGCGCTCAAGTCCAGCCCTGGGGGCAGGGCTTCCACCAGGTAGGTCTCCGGCAGGTGGCGGGCGATCGCCGCCTGCTCGGCTGGGGGGAACCGCGAGTCGGTGCGATGGGCCCAGAGCCAGGCCAGCAGCGCTTTGTCCTGCGCGAGCAGGGCTACCAGCGGGTTGAGCAGCCATAGCCGACCGTCCAATACCGCGGCCATGAGGTCGGGAAACAGCGGATGGCCGTACAGGCGCTCCACCGGGTAGAGACGATACAGGGCGTCCAAGGGGCGTCCCAGCAGCCTGATGCGGCCGCGCCGCGCGGCGAGATTGTCGAGGTCGCCCACGACCACCTCATGGCCCAGCGGAGCTAGCAGGTCGCGCAGGAACAGGGCTTGGGCGAAGTCTTCGGCATAGCCCGCATCGGTCACGATGCCAACGCGCCGCACGGGCCGCGGCGCCGCGGCGAGCTGCCGCGCGAACGCCCGCCGCAGTCGGTAGCCTAGCACGGCGGATGGGCGCGGCCAGCGGTGCCCCACCGCGGTGGCCAGCAGATGGCCTGCCCCCAGTGCCTCGCGGATCCCCGAGGGAGTGTCGCTGTTGTACTCCAGCAGCCGCCACTCACCGGTGCGATCGAGCAGGAAGTCGAAGCGCCCGATGGGCGACAGCCAGGGCCCCACAGGCTCGTGGGCGAGCATCTCTGCCACCGCCCAGTTGAAACCCAGGCGCTCGACCAGCGCGCGCTCGCGCCGCACGGCGTGCACGGCGCGCTGGAACACTCGTGCCAGCGTCTCGGTGGCGGCTACCAGGCGCGCGTGGAGCGCGGGCGAGAGGGTCAGCGCGTCGAGCGCCAAGTACCGCTCGCCGGCCACCGTGTTGTCGTACAGGTAGTAGCGGAACGCGGCGCGGTGCAGGTGCTCGTCCCAGCGGCGCGGGTAGGCGGCCGGCGCCGTGGCGTACCAGGCCGCCGCGCGAGCGTGCAGCCGGCCAGCTCGCGCCACCGTGCCCTCCTAGCACAGCGCGCCGGGGCCCCGCAGCGGAACGTCGCGCACCGGCAGGCCGTGCCGGCGGAGTTGCTGCGTGTAGGCCGCAAGGTCGTCGGGCCAAGGTAGCGCTGCCCTACGGACGATGCTGAGGGCGGTGACCCCTGCGGCGCCCAGGGCGGCGGCGTCCGGCAGGTCGGCTGTTCCTAGTGCATAGCGCGTGTCGAGCCGCGTGGCGAGGACGGCCGCGGGGAGCGCCGCCGCGCGCTCGCGCGCCAGGACGAACGCGTACTGCGCGGAGGCCACGGCGGGCAGCGGCGGTGGGGGGGCTGCCAGAACGGCCAGCAGCGCCGCGCAAGCAACGGTCGCGCGAGGGGCGGGCCACTGGGGGAACACCAGCACCGGCCGCACATTCCAGGCCGCCAGGGCGCAAGCGACGAGCACCCCCTCGGCCGCCGGCAGGTCGAGCACCACCAGCACCTGGGAACGCCCGAGCCAGCCGTCCGTGCCCCCGCGGGCCACGATCTCCGCGGCGAGCGCGGGCGCGGTGGCGCGCGCCGGTGCTGCGGCCCGCGGCACCGGGCGGGCGGCCCCGCGTGCCAGCCCAATGAGGGGCACCGCGCGCCAGTAGCCGGCCCACGGGCCGGCGGCGGCGTACCAGGCGCGATAGAGCGCTGCAGCGTCAACGGGACGCGAGGTCGGCATCAGGCGCCAGTAGCTCGGCAAGCTCGTGCCGCTGGTCTGCGGTGAGGTACGGGAGCAGGCGCAGCCAGTGGGCGCGCTCGACGGGGCTGAGTAGCGGCGAGCGGCGCAACCACTCGCGCAGTGCGCGCGCGGTAGGCGCCTGGCTGGTGAGGGCTGGCGCGTCGCTGGGGGGGTGGGGGATCTCGGCCCGCCGCGCTCTGCTCGCCACCGCGCGTCCCTCCGCCATGAGTAGGCGCCTCAGCCAGCGGCGCCGCCGCTCGCGCTCGCGCTGCCCCGCCCGCTGCTGAAGCCGCCGGACGACGGCGCGCTGAGGCTACCAGCGCCGCTGCTCGTTCCCGCGCGGCCGGTGACGGCGCCGCCGGTGCCCGTCCCGCCGGCCTGCCCGCTGGCGGCATCGCCGCGCCCGCTCGCGGCCATGCCGGCGCCTGTCCCCCCCGCCTGGCCGCTCACACTGCTGCCGCGCCCCGAGCTGGATCCGGCCGGCTGCCCATCCGTAGAAGGGGCGCCCCCGCTGGACGCCGGCGGCGCGCGGTAATCGCCAGGGCGCGGACCATCGCGGTAGCTGTAGCCGCCCGTCGAGCGAGTAGAGCTGACCGTGCCGCCGCTGCGCCCCCCCGCCGCTGTGGTCGGCGTCGCCGTGGGCACCGCCGTATCGCCCGAGGGCGGCGCAGGGGTGCAGGCCACCGCCGCGGCCATGAGGAACGCGGCCGAGAGCCGCACACTCGCTTGCTGGTGCGACTTCAAGGATTCCGCGACGCGCCGCGCCAGATCGGCCAGCCGGGCGCGCCGCGCGGCGATCGTGCCCTCGTCACGCCTCGCGGGCGAAGGGCTCGGGGCCGCGGCGGCCGGCCGGGTGCGGCGCGCGGGGCGCCGCGCCGGTTTGGGCCGGGGCGGCTCGGGGCGTGGCAGGGCAGGCGCCATGGCCCTTTCCAGGTCAGGAGCGTGTGACGGCTCGCCCGTCACTATAGGGGGCCCGCTGTTCGCTGAGCAACCGGGGCGCCGGGCACGGTGGCCGCTGCTGTTCGCCGCGCGCCCCGTCTGCTATCCTCTGGCCGGCCGCCGCGCGCGAGCCGGGGGCCGCACGAGGAGGAGCATGGATCAGCCGGTAGGCGTGTTGCTCAGCGAGGACTATCGAGGGGGCGAGGCCGAGCGGATCGCGGCCGTGTCGCCCCGCGTGCGACTGGTCTGGGTGGGAGGCGACGGCGAGCCCCAGGGGGATCTATCGAGTGTGGAGGTGGTGTTCCGCGCCGGGCCGTTCCTGCCGGCGCAGCTGCGGCGGTTGTTGCCGCGGTTGCCGCGCCTGCGCTGGATCCACACCATGTCGGCCGGGGTCGACGCGGAACTGGTGCCCGAAATCGTGGACAGCCCCGTGCTGGTCACGCGCACGCGGGGCCTGCACCATATCCCGGTCAGCGAGTGGGTGCTGATGCAGATCCTCGCGGTGAGCAAGCGGCTGCCGGAGTTCGTCCGCGCTCAGGACGCGCGGCGCTGGCAGCCGCTCGACGTGCCCGCCAGCCTCGAGGGGCGCACGCTCGGGATCGTCGGCTACGGCGAGATCGGCCAAGCCATCGCCCGCCGCGCGCGCGGCTTCGGCTTCCGCCTGGTAGGCCTGCGCCGCCGGCCGCAGCCCGCGCCCGAGCTGGACGCGCTGTACGGGCCGGACGGCCTGGAGCGGCTGCTGGCCGAGGCGGATTATGTCGTGGTCGTGACGCCGCTGACGCCCGCCACGCGTGGGCTGATCGGTGCCCCGCAGTTGCGCGCCATGCGCCCGACCGCCTGGCTGATCAACGTTGGCCGCGGCCCCGTCGTCGACGAGGCGGCGCTGCTCCAGGCGCTGCGCGAGGGGTGGATCGCCGGCGCCGCGCTCGACGTGTTCGACCAGGAGCCGCTGCCGGCCGACCATCCCCTGTGGGGCTTTCCCAACGTGCTGCTCACCCCGCATAACAGCGGCGTGCGCCCCCACCAGTTCCGGGCGGAGATCGTGGACCAGTTCGTGGCCAACCTGCGCCGCTATCTGGCGGGCGAGCCACTGCAGCATCAGGTCGACAAGGCGGCGGGCTACTGATGCGTGCGTGGCTCTCGCGCCACCCGGGGGGCTGGGAGAGCCCTCGCGCGCCTCGCCGCTACCGCTGGGGGATCGGCTGGCTGGCAGGCTACATCGGGACCATCTTCGCCGCGAACTGGGCGCTGGGCACCTTCGGCGTGCTGCCCGTCTGGGGCCTGGGGGTGCCCGCCGGCACGCTGTTCGCCGGGCTGGCGTTCACCCTGCGCGACCTTACCCAGGACACGCTGGGCCGGGCCTGGACAGTGGCCGCGGTGTTGGTCGGGGCCGTGCTGTCGGCGCTGGCCTCGCCGCAGCTGGCGCTCGCCAGTGGGGCGGCGTTCCTGTTCAGCGAGCTGGCCGACTTCGCGGTGTACACGCCCTTGCGCGCGCGCCACTTTCTGCTCGCCGTGCTGCTGTCCAACACGGTGGGGCTAGTGATCGACTCGGTCCTGTTCCTGGCCCTGGCCTTCGGCAGCCTCGACCTACTGGCGGGGCAGGTGGTGGGCAAGCTTGCCATGACGGTGCTGGCCGTGGTGGCCCTGGTGCTGGTACGCTTGGCGCGGCCGGCCGCGCTGGCAGAGGCGCTGTGACCGCCCGCGCGGCCACGGGCCCGGAACCGCCGGTGGTACACTACTGGCATGAAACAGCTGGTGCCTAGTCCCGAGACGGACCTGCCCGACGCCGCCGAGCCACTGCTGGCCGAGGCCGCGAAGTACCTCAGCGGCGACGAGCTGGCGACGCTGCGGCGCGCCTGCGCCTTCGCCGCGCACGCGCACGCCGGGCAGCAGCGCGCCTCTGGCGACCCCTACGTTGCCCACCCGCTGGCCGTGGCGCAGACGCTGGCCGAGCTGCGCCTCGACTGCGCCGCGCTGGTCGCCGCGGTGCTCCACGACGTGCCGGAGGACACCGGGGTGTCGCTGGCCGAGGTGGAAGCCGCGTTCGGCGCCGAGGTGGCGCGGCTGGTGGATGGGGTGACCAAGCTGGGCAAGATGCGGTGGCGGCCCGATGAGAGTGGCGATGGGTACGTCAGCCGCGCGGAGGAGACCGCCTGGGCGGAGAGCATGCGCAAGATGTTCCTGGCCATGGCCGAGGACATTCGCGTGGTGCTCATCAAGCTGGCCGACCGGCTCCACAACATGCGCACGCTGCAGTACCTGCCGGAACACAAGCAGCGCCGCATCGCTCAGGAGACGATGGATATCTACGCGCCGCTGGCCAACCGCCTGGGCATCTGGCAGATCAAGTGGCAGCTGGAAGACCTCGCCTTCCGCTACCTGGAGCCCGAGAAGTACAAGGAGATCGGCAAGAGCCTGAAACTCGGCCGCCGCGCCGTGCGCGAGGAGTACATCGAGCGGGTCAAGGCTATCCTGCAGGCGGAGCTGGCCCGGCACGGGATCCAAGCCGAGGTGTCCGGCCGGCCCAAGCACATCTACAGCATCTACCGCAAGATGCAGCGGCGCGGGGTCGATCTCGACCACATCTACGACCTGCTGGCCGTGCGCGTGTTGGTGCGCGAGGTGGCCGAGTGCTACCAGGTGCTCGGGATCGTGCACGCGCTGTGGCACCCGCTGCCGGGCCAGTTCGACGACTACATCGCCAGCCCGAAGGAGAGCCTGTACCAGTCGCTGCACACCACGGTACTGGGGCCCGACGGGCGCCCGTTGGAGATCCAGATCCGCACCTACGACATGCACCACGTGGCCGAGTACGGAGTGGCGGCTCACTGGCGCTACAAGGAGGGCGGCAAGCGCGACGAGAAATTCGACAACAAGATCGCCTGGCTGCGGCAGCTCATCGACTGGCAGAAGGACGTGGTCGGCAGCGCCCAGGAGTTCGTCGACTCGCTGAAGACCGACCTGTTCCAAGATCAGGTATTCGTGTTCACCCCCAAGGGCGAGGTGAAGGAGCTGCCCGCCGGCGCCACGCCGCTCGACTTCGCCTACCGCATCCATACCGAGATCGGCCATAGCTGCGTGGGCGCCAAAGTCAACAACCGCCTGGTGCCGCTCAACACGCCGCTGCGCAATGGCGACGTGGTGGAGATCATCCGCGCCAAGCACTCGCGCGGTCCCAGCCGCGACTGGCTGAACCCCGCGCTCGGCTACCTCAAGACGGCCCACGCCCGCGAGAAGGTGCGGCAGTGGTTCCGCAAGCAGCAGCGCGAGGAGAGTATCGCCCGCGGGCGCGAGGTGGTGGAGAAGGAGCTGCACCGGCTGGGCCTCGAGCACCTGGTCAAGCTCGAGGACCTCGCCCGCACGTTCCGCTACGAGCGCGTCGAGGACTTCCTGGCCGCGGTCGGCTACGCCGATATCAATGCGCAGCAGATCGCGACCAAGCTCTCCCAGGAGCTGGCACCCGCTCCGCTGCCCGCGCCGCCGCCTGCCCCGGCCCCCGCCGACGGCCCGGTGCGCGGGCTACGGGTGAAGGGCGTGGGCGACATGCTCACGCGGCTGGCCCACTGCTGTTCGCCCGTGCCGGGCGACCCGGTGATCGGCTACGTCACCCGCGGGCGCGGGGTAAGTGTGCACCGCACCGACTGCCCCAGCGTGCTGCGCGAGGACGAGCCCGATCGGCTCATCCAGGTCGATTGGGGCGACGTGCAGCAGCGCGTGTTCCCCGTGGCCATCCGCATCGAGGCGTGGGACCGCGAGGGGTTGCTGCGCGACATCTCGGCGATCGTGGCTGACGAGAAGATCAACATCGCGGCGCTGAATGTCACGACCAGCCGGGACGGCATCGCCACCGCCCATGCCACGCTGGAGATCGATAGCCTGGAGCGGCTCAGCCGTGTGATGCACCGGCTGGAGGCCGTGCGCGACGTGCTGCGCGTGGCGCGCGAACAGCTCCCCTCGCCGCGCTAGGACTCACGGCGCGCACGGGTGCAGCGTGATCTCCCCGCAGGCCTGACACTCATAGACGATCTGCGGCGCCGGGCCGAGGTCCGCGAGGCCGCGCGCCGGGGCCGGCGCGCCGCATAAAGGGCAGTCGTGGACCGCGTACACCAGCTCGGGCAGCTCCCGCTCGTCGTCCGCTTCCCAGGGGAGGAAGTGCGGCAGGTCCTGCAGCTTCACGGCCTCCTCCTCGCCCGGCGGGCTCAGTCGCGGGCGGCGTCGGTCCGTTGGGCCTGGCCGCGCAGCGCCGTCTCGGCCGCTTGCAGTAGGTGGGCGGCCGTGTCGCGCTCCGGGCAGCCGAAACAGTCGCGAGCCACCACCCGCGTGTACCAGCGCTTGAGGCGCTCCAGTTCGGCGGCGTTCAGCTCGCGCTCGGCCGGCTCGTCCAGCTCGAGGTGGCGCAGCAGACGGCGCACGGCGATGACGATCTCCCCGTACTCGTGCGCCCGCGCCGCCGCGTAGCGCTCGCGCAGCGCCGCCGCCGTCTCCGCATCGGCCAGCCGCGCCTCCAGCAGCGCGGCCTCTCCCTGCGCGGCCCGAATGCGACGCGCCAGCGCGGCGAGTTGGTCGCGGTGCGCCGGGGTGAGCGGCAGCACGCACACCCCCTGCTGGAGGTAGACGGCCCCCAGCGCCTTGAGCTGCCGCCAGATGGCAATGCGCTCGCGCGCCGGCTCTGGCGGCAGTTTGTAGATCAACGTGAGCCAGTCGCCCGCTGCTGCCCGCATCTCGCCCTCGTGCGTCACGCGCACCGCCTCCAGCCCGTTCGCCAGCCAGCATACCACCGCGTCCGCGGCAGCACCAAGCGGGCCGTGGCCCACGCGAGCCCCGGCGCGCTGCGCAGGGCTTGACACCTCTCCTACCCCATGTTACTGTAACGACCGTAACAAATTGCGGCGGCTACCCCATCATCGCGGGGGCCGCGGAGGAGGCGTCATGGTTGCCACCGCTCCGTCGTTTCGTGCGCGCCTCGAGGAGGCGGTACGCGGCGGCCACAGCCAGCTGCACCCGTTCACCGAGGCCTGGGTCAGCGGTGCGCTCAGCCGCCGTCAGCTCGGCGAGTGGGCGCGGCAGCACTACCACTACGTCGGCCACTTCTCCCGCTGGTGCGCGCTCGTCTACGGCCGCTGCGACGACCAGGAGGCTCGCGACTTCCTCCTCGAGAACATGTGGGAGGAGGAGATGGGCACTCGCCACTCCGACCTGCTGATCCGCTTCGCCGAGGCGTGTGGGTTCAGCCGCGACGACGTGCTCAACGTCGAGGTGCTGCCTAGCACGCGCGCGCTGACGGCCTGGTGCTACGAGGTGGCCACCGCGCGCAGCTTCTTGGAGGCGGCCGCCGGGCTGTTGGTCGGCCTGGAGTCGCAGACCCCGGGCATCTACCGCCGCAACACGCCGCCGCTGCTGGAGAAGTACGGTTTCACCCAGGAGGAGGTGGAGTTCTTCTTGGTGCACCAGGTGGCCGACGAGGACCACGGCGAGCGCGGCTACCAGATCGTCATGCGCCATGCCACCACGCCGGAGCTGCAAGACCTGGCGGTGCGCACCGTGCGCGAGGCGACCGCCATGCGCTGGCAATACATGAGCGGGCTGTACCGGCGCTTCGTGCTGGGCGAGGAGCGGCTGTAGATGCCCTCCGAGGCCGCGGTCCAGGCACCGCCGGGCTACGTCATCGTCGCCCGGCGGGCCGAGCTGCCGCCCGGAACGCTGCGCGGCGTGCGGGTGGGCGGGGCGGCGGTGGTGCTGGTCAATCTCGGCGGCAGCATTCACGCGCTGGCCGACTGCTGCCTGCATCGCGGTGCGCCGCTCAGCCAGGGGCGCTTGCGTGGCGGTGGCCTGGTCTGTCCCTGGCACGCCTGGGTGTACGACCCGGCCACGGGCGCCGTCCGGGCCCCGCGCGGCATACCGCGCGGCCTGACACGCTATGCCGTCTGGGTGGCGGGCGACCTGATTGCCGTCGGGCCGCCCACACCCGCGCCAGGAACGGAGGAGGACGCGGAGTGATCACCGTCAAACGGCTCCAGCTCGCCGATGCCCTGCTGATGATCGAGGCCGCGGAGCGCCGTGCCCGCGAGCTGGGCGTGGCGCAGACCATCTGTGTGTGCGACGACGGCGGCCATCCCATCGCCTTGCATCGCATGGATGGCGCCCGCATCACGGGCGTGGAAATCGCCATGGCCAAGGCGTTCACCGCGGCGGGCCACCAGCGGCCCACCCATGCCTTCAATCAGCCGGGCGGGCCCGCGCTGCCGGGCGGGGAGGCGTTCGGCATCCACGCCATGCATCCGGGCCGCTTCGCCATCTTCGTCGGCGGTTTTCCCATCCGCGTCGACGGCCAGGTGGTCGGCGGCATCGGCATCAGCGGCGGCAACGGCGAGCAAGACACGGCCGTGGCGGAGGCGGCGCTAGCAGCATTCGAGGCCGCGCTGCGCGCGTAGTCGGCCGCCCGGCCCGCGGACTGGGTTCTGCGGCGCCGGTTCCCTGTGCGCCCTCTGGTGGGGGCGGCGCCGCACGAGGTGGGAGGAAGGCCATGCAACCGCTCCGCACCCTAGGACTTCTCGCCTGCATCGGGAGCCTGCTGCTCGGTTGCGCGCCCGGCCGCACGGCCGGCTCGGCGGTGCCGCCGGAGTCGCCCGAGGCCGCACTCGGCACCGCCAGCGTGGCGCCTGCCGCCGGGGGCCAGCTCGCCCCGCTGGCGCCGCCGGTGCCCGTGCGCCTGGGCATCAAGCTCGGCGCCAGCATGTCCGATGCGGGTATCTACATCGCGCAGGACCGCGGCTACTTCCAAGAGCAGGGCCTGGAGGTCGAGTACATCAACTTCGATTCCGGCTCGCGCATGATCGCGCCCCTCTCTGCTGATCAGATCGATGTGGCGGCTGGGGCCACTAGTGCCGGCCTGTTCAACGCCTGGAACCGCGATATTCCGATCAAGGTGGTCGCTGATAAAGGGTCGCAGCCGCCCGGGTTCGGCTACATGGCGCTGGTGGTGCGCAAGGACCTGATCGACAGCGGCCAGGTGCGCGACTGGGCCGACCTGCGCGGGCTGACCATCGCCGTGGTGTCCTTCGGCATCACCGATCACCACACGGTGGCCAAGGCGCTGGCCCTCGGTGGCCTTGGCCCCAGCGATGCGCACCTCGTCGAGATGCCGTTCCCGGACCAGATGGTCGGCCTGCGCAACCGCTCGCTAGACGCCGCGCTGGCCATCGAGCCGTTCATCACCAAGATGGTGGATGACGGGATCGCCGTGCGCTGGCGGGGCAGCGACGAGATCTATCCGGAGCAGCTCACCGCGGCGATTCTGTATAGCCCCACCTTCGCCCGCACCGAGGCGGCACTGCGCTGGATGATCGCCTACCTCAAGGGGGTGCGCGATTACAACGACGCTTTCCAGCGCGGCCGCCAGCGTGACCAGATCATCGAGATCCTCGCCCGTAACATCAAGGGCATCGATGCCGCCACCTACCAGCGCATCGTGCCGCCGGGGCTGGATCCCAACGGCCGCTTCAACCCGGCGAGTGTGGCGGCCGACGCGAGCTTCTACTATGAGCAAGGGCTGCTCAAGCAGCCGATCGATGTCGCGCAGCTGATCGACCTCTCGTTCGCCGAGCGCGCGGCGGCGTACCTCGGCCCCTACTGATCACCGACTCGCGCCCCCTAACGCGATAGCGAAGAGGCGCGCACCGCGCGGCGTGGCCCGCGTGGTGCGCGCCTCTTCGCTACGGGGCCGCGCGAGTGCTCAGCGGGCCACGAGCTGCACGTCGGTGATCGCCGCGTCGAAGTCGTGCCCCGCGCCC
>Ga0070737_10005798_pt1 | contig 11623 bp, 8 predicted proteins | sample Coa_R1_10_FD_66438 | JGI IMG/M metagenome (GOLD analysis project Ga0070737, IMG submission 66438) | Surface soil microbial communities from Centralia Pennsylvania, which are recovering from an underground coalmine fire - Coalmine... | ecosystem: Environmental > Terrestrial > Soil > Unclassified ... | reverse complement strand
CTTGGGCGCCGGACGGGGATCCCATCCGGCGGCAGCCGCTACCGCTTCGAGCGTTGCACGGGCGCGCTCGTCCTTCAGGTGCCGCAGGCGGAACGCCACCGGGTCGGCGCCGGCCGCCGCGGCCAGCTCGTCCATGAACGCCTCGCCGGCGAAGCCGCTCGGCAGGCCGCCCAGGCTGCGGTTGTTGCCGTTGCGTAGCAGCGACTGGCCCTGCGCATGCAACAGGTAGCGCCGGTTCGGGAAGGCGTAGAACATCAGCGTGTCGTGGCCGACGAACACCGGGTCGAGCGGCAGCTCCCAGGCGCCGCCGGTCTGGGCGCCGAGCAGGCGCTGGCCCGTGTGGCGTGCCGACCAGACCTCGTAGTCGTAGGCCACGACTTGGCCGCTAGCATCGATCCCGCCGCGGATACTGAACACCATGGCCGGGTTGTAGTGCTCCCAGCCGTGTTCGTCGGCGCGCATCCACTGCACGCGCACCGGCCGGCCCACCGCCTGCGAGAGCAGGGCCGCGTCGAGCGCCGCGTCGTCGCTGCGGTAGCGGCCGTAGCAGCCCGAGCCCTCCGTGTAGATCACGCGCACGCGCTCGACCGGCAGGTCTAGGGCGCGCGCGAGGTCCGCCTGGAGCACGTGGGGCGCCTGCGTGCCCGACCAGACGGTCGCCCCATCCGGGCGCACGTCGGCCACCGCACAGCTCGGCCCGATCATGCCATGCATCTGGAAGGGGAACTCGTACGTCGCCGCGACCGTCTTCGCCGCCCCGGCGAGCGCGGCGGCCACATCGCCGGCCTCGTCGAGCAGGCGGTCGTCGCTGGGCGCGGTGCGGACGACGGAGAACAGCGTGTCCTGGGGGGGCAAGCCGGCGGGCGCCGACCACGTTACGCGCAGCCGGCGCGCGGCCTGGATGGCCTGCTCCTCGCGCTCGGCGACCACACCGACGAAGTTGCCGCGCACCACCACCTGCACCAGCCCGGGCACATCGGCGACCGAGGCCTCATCGACGCTGACCAGCGTGGCGCCCGACTGAGGGGTCGGCCGCACCACCCGCCCGTGCAGCATGCCGGGCAGGCGCACGTTCTGCACGTACTCGAACTGGCCGGTCATCTTGGCGGGAATGTCGCGGCGGGGCAGCGGCTGCCCAACGAGCCGGTACTCTTCGGGCCGCTTGGGCACGGCTGTGCCCCTGACCTCGATCTCGAGGCGGCGCCCGCCGACCAGGTCAGCGTAGCGGACGCTGCGGGCGGGGTCGTCGACCACGGACACCACGCCGTCGCGCACCTGGAGCTGGTCGACTGGGGCGCCCAGCCGCTCGGCGGCCAGTGCCAGCAGCACCTGGCGGGCCTCGGCGGCCGCCTGCCGGATCTGCGCGCCCCCGATGGCCACCGACTGGCTGCCGACCGTGGGGCCCTGGTCCACCGTGAGGGCGGTGTCGCCCTGCACGACGTGCATCTGGTCCCAGGCCACGTCCAGCTCCTCGGCGGCGATCTGCGCCAGCGCCGTCTCGACGCCGGTGCCCAGCTCGACCTTGCCGGTGAAGAGCGTGACCGTGCCATCGTCGGCAATAGCGAGCCAGGAGTCGAGACGCTGGGCCGGCACCCCCGCTTGGGCGTGTGCCACCGCGGCGCCGCTCGGGGCGAGGCGGTCGGCCAGGCTGAAGCCGACGATCAGCACGCCGGTGGCCTTGAGAAATGTCCGCCGCGATAGCCGTAGGGCGGCGGCCCCTCCGTTGCCCGGGACGGCCTTGAGCCGCGGAGTCAGGATCGTGCTCATGCTCGCAGCTCCTGGACGTAGCGGTTGATGGCCCGCAGGATACGCAGATGCGTGCCGCAGCGGCAGAGGTTGCGATTGAGCGCCTGGCGGATAGCGGCCTCGTCGGCATTGGGGTTCTGGTCGAGGAACGCCTTGGCGGTCATGATCATGCCGTTGATGCAGTAGCCGCACTGGGCGGCCTGCTCGGCGATGAACGCCTGCTGGAGCGGATGCGGGGCATCGAGCGTGCCCAGCCCCTCCAGCGTGGTGATCGCCTTGCCCACCACGGTGGCCGTGGGCGTGACGCACGACCGGATGGCGGCACCGTCGACGATGACGGTGCAGGCCCCGCACTGGGCGAGCCCGCAGCCGAACTTGGGGCTGTTGAGCTGCAGGTCGTTGCGCAGGACGTACAGCAGCGGGGTATCCGGCTCGACATCGACGGTAACCGGGCGGCCGTTGACGGTCAGCTCCAAGACACTCACGCTCCCACCCCCGATGACACACCGGCCTCTCGCCAGGCGCGGCGGGCCGCATCAGCCGGCCTCGCGGCAGCGCGGTCGTGGGCGCAAGCGCTGCCCCCTGGCGATATCGGCGCCCACGATACGGCGCCCACCGGCCAGTGTCAAGAGTCAGTACGAGCGGGGCAGGCCGAGCACGTGCTGGCCGAGGTACGCCAGCACCAGGTTGTTGTTGACGGGCGCCACGCTGAACAGCCGCGTCTCGCGGAACTTGCGCTCCACGTCGTACTCCGCCGCGAACCCGTAGCCGCCGTGGGTGTCCAGGCACACGTTGGCCGCCTCCCACGCGGCCTGGGCCGCCAGCAGCTTGGCCATGTTCGCCTCCGCCCCGCAGCGCTCGCCCCGGTCGAACTTCGTCGCCGCCTGGTAGCGCACTAGGTCGGCCGCCTCGGTGCGCGCGTATGCCTGTGCGAGCGGGAACTGCACGCCCTGGTTGGCCCCGATCGGCCGGCCGAACACCACCCGCGTCTTGGCGTAGGCCACCGCCCGCTCGATGAACCAGCGCGCGTCGCCCAGTGCCTCGGCGGCCAGCAGGATCCGCTCGGCGTTCCAGCCGTCGACGATGTAGCGGAACCCCATCCCCTCCTCGCCGATCAGGTTCTCGGCCGGCACGCGCAGGTCGTCGAAGAACACCTCGTTGGAGTGGTGGTTGATCATCAGGTCGATCGGGCGCACGTCGATCGCCCCGCCTGCCTCGCGCAGGTCGACCAGGAAGACGCTCAGCCCGCGGGTCTTGTCGGTGAGCTGCTCGTAGGGAGTGGTACGCGCTAGCAGCAGCATGAGATCGGACTGCTGCACGCGAGAGATGAACACCTTCTGCCCATTGATGACATAATGATCGCCACGACGGACAGCGGTGGTCTGGATGCGGGTGGTCTCCGAGCCGGCGTTGGGCTCGGTGATGGCGAACGCTTGCAGGCGCAGTTCGCCGCGGGCGATGGCGGGCAGGTAGCGCGCCTTCTGCTCGGGGCTGCCGTGCCGCAGCAGGGTGCCCATGGTGTACATCTGGGCGTGGCAGGCGGCCGCGTTGCCCCCCGAGCGATGGATCTCCTCCAGGATGATGCTGGCCTCAGTAATGCCCAGCCCCGCGCCGCCGTACTCCTCAGGGATCAGTGCCGCGAGCCAGCCCGCCGCCGTCAGCGCCCGCACGAACTGCTCGGGGTAGGCGCCGGTGCGGTCGAGCTCGCGCCAGTAGGCGGGCGGGAACTGGCGGCACAGCTCGCGCACCGCCTGCCGGATGGCTTGCTGCTCGGGGGTGAAAGTGAAGTCCATACGCGCCTCCGCCCCCCATTGTAGCTAGCCCGGCGCCGATAGGTGCGCGGGAGATAGCTGGCCGGACGGATCGCAGGACTACCGCGGGGTCGAGGTGTCTAGCGTCGCCTGCAGGCCACGGATCAGCTCGTCGCGCTCGGCCGGCGACAGCCGCGCCTCGGGATGCATCCAGGTGTAGTACAGGGGCGGCATCTGGCCCGTTTGTACCTGCCGCACGGCGTTGCGCGCCTCGCGTTGAGGCCGGTCCCACTCACTGAAGTTCAAGTCGCGCCGGCCGCGGTCGACATCGCGCTGGATGAACCACGATACCGGCGCGACGTTGCTGTACCAGGGCCAAACCGTCTGATTGCTATGGCAAGCATAGCATGCACGCACCACGAGCTCGCGCGTCTGGGTACTATCCCATGCCGGTTCGGCACGCACCTCGGGATTTCTATGATCGTGGCCGTAGGGCACGAACTGGATACCGATGAATAGGACTACCAGACCCGCGATAGCCCACCGGAGGAACCGCGCGATCACTTGCCTCTCCCTGATACCTATTGTGCAGTTAGCCCGCCATAGCCCTCAATGTGCTCACACCTGCTCCACATTGAACATCCACCCATATGTTGCCACCCAACAGAGCCGGCCAATTATACATACCGTGCCCTACCGACAACAAGTGTTTATTTCGTGATTCGTCATACCCAAATCATATTATTAGCACCGGCTAGGACGATCCGTGAGCAACAATGTGCACAGAATATCTGTGTGCCACTATGTGACGCATACCTCATGGGCTGATACAACTCGCTCGCGCCTTGCCTCGTCACCCCGTACCGTCCAACAATCGGGTTGCAAGGGAGGTGGAGCATGCCCCGTCAACCGGCCGCTGAAGCGGCCAGCGTGTCGCCGCGCGTGTCGCTGGCCGCGCTGTTCGGCTGCTTCGTCGAGATCACGTTTTCCAGCTTCGGCGGCGCCGTCGCCTGGGCGTACCGCGTGCTGGTCGAGAAGCGGCGCTGGCTCACGGCGCGCGAGTTCGCCGAGCTGTGGAGCCTCGGTCAGGCGCTGCCGGGGCCGAACATCGTCAACGTGGCGATCTTCATCGGCGCGCGGTACCACGGGGCGCTGGGCGCGCTGGTCGCCTTCACGGGGCTGATCCTGGCGCCGCTGGTGGTGTGGGTGCCGCTGGGCGCGCTGTACGGCCAGGTGGGCCAGCTCGATGCGGTGCGCGCCGTGCTGCGGGGCGTGGCGGTGGTCGCCGCCGGGCTGTTGCTGGCCACCGGGCTGAAGATGGCGCAGCCGGCGCGCCGCGACCCCCGGGCGCTGATCATCACCGCGCTGGCCTTCGTGGGCGTCGGGGTGCTGCACTGGCCGCTGCTGGTAGTGCTGTTGCTCCTGGCCCCCGTGAGCATCGCGCTGGTCGGGCGGCAGGCCTCGTGACCGTCCGCGTCCTGCTCGACCTGATCCTGGTGTTCGCCCCGCTCTCGCTGGTGGCGGTGGGCGGCGTGATGGTGGTGCTGCCGGACATCCACCGTCAGGTGGTGGAGGTCCACGGCTGGCTGACCGACGCGCAGTTCGCCGATCTGTTCGCGCTGGCGCGGGCGGCGCCGGGCCCGAATGTGCTGCTGGTGAGCCTCATCGGCTGGCAGGCGGCGGGCTGGGCAGGGGCGTTGGTAGCCACGCTGGCCATGTGCGGGCCGTCGGCGGTGGTGGCCTACGTGGCGGCGCGGCTGTGGCGGCGCTTCCGCGACGCGCCGTGGCGGCGGCCCGTCCAAGCGGGGATGGTACCCATCTCGGCCGGGCTCGTGCTGGCCACCGCCCTGGTGGTCGCCGGCGCGGTGGAAACCACCCCGCTGGGCTATCTGGTGGTGGCGCTCACGGTCGTGCTGGTGCTGCGCACGCGCCTACACCCGCTGCTGCTGATGGCCGGCGCCGCCGCGCTGGCACTGGCGGGCTGGCTGTAGCCCGCGGCGTCTACTGGCCGCCCCCCGCGACCTCGAGGGCGTGCAGGCGGCGCGCGTCCCTACACGCCGCCTTGCCCCCACCTGCTGGGTCGCGCGACACGGCTGCCAACGGGTGCGCCCCCCGCGCCAGAACGATGCCCCGCGTTGCCCGATGGGACGGCCGGCGCTACAGTCTCGCCAAACGCGGCGGTGGGCCCAACCGACATCAGGTAAATGAGGAGAGCGCGATGGCCACGGTAACCGCGGCGGTCCTGGAGGGGGTAGAGCGGCTCGCGCTGCGCGAGTTCCCGCTGCCGGCGATCGGGCCCGACGACGCCCTGCTGCGGGTGGAGCTGGTCGGGGTGTGCGGCACCGACTACCACGTGTTCGACGGCACGCTGGCCGCGCCCCTGCCGCTGATCCTCGGCCACGAGATCCTCGGGCGCATCGCGGCTATCGGCGAGCGCGCCGCGGCCCGCTATGGGGTGCGGGTGGGCGACCGCGTGACGGTGGAGGGCAGCGTGCCGTGCTGGGCCTGCGAGGCCTGCCTCACGGGCGGCTACCGCTTCTGCGCCAGCAAGCGCGGCTATGGCCTGTACACGCCGGTCACCGAGCCGCCGGCGCTGTGGGGCGCGATGGCGGAGTATATGTACCTCGCGCCCGGGTCGATCGTGCACCGCGTGCCAGACAGCCTCCCCGCAGCGGTGGCGATCGTCGGCGGCATCGTGGCCAACGGCATCCAGTGGCTGCGCCGCTATGGCGACGTGAGCGTGGGCGACACGGTGGTCATCCAGGGGGCTGGGCCGCAGGGCCTGGCGGCCACGGTAGTGGCGCGCGAGAGCGGCGCCGCCCAGATCATCGTCACGGGCCTGGCGCGCGACGCCGGCCGGCTGGCGCTGGCCCGCGAGCTGGGCGCCGACCACACGCTCCTGGCCGACCAGGAGGACATCGTCGCGCGGGTACGCGCGCTGACGGGCGGGCGGCTGGCCGACGTGGTGCTCGACGTCACCGGCAGCCCGCGGGCGATCCAGGCGTCGGTGCAGCTGGTGCGGCGGCAGGGGACGCTGGTCCTCGGCGGCCTCACGGGCCAGGCGACGATCACGGGCCTGCCGCTGGACCAGCTGGTGTGGAACGAGATCCGCCTGCAGGGCGTATACACCAAAGGCGCCGACGCCATCGTCGCGGCGCACCACTTCCTGGCCACGCGCGGTCCCCGCTACCCGCTGGAGCGCATGGTGAGCCACGTGTACCCGCTCGCCGAGGCGGAGGCGGCGCTCCGCGCGGCCGGCGGCGCGGCCGGCGACCAGTTCATCAAAGCGGCGATCGCGCCCTGAGCGGTCAGCGCTCGGCGGCCAGGAGGTCGAGCAACGCCCGCGCGGCCGGGGAGGGCGACACGCCGCGGCGGCTAACGCAGACGAGCTGCCGCGCCAGCGCGGCGTCGGCCAGCGGTACGACGCACAGCCGGCCCTCGGCCGCCTCGGTCTGCACGGCGCGACGCGACACCACCGACAGCCCCAGCCCCGCCATGACCATCTGCTTGATCACCTCGGTGCGGCCCAGCGTCATCACCGGCCGGACCTGCACCCCCGCGCGGGCTAGCGCCGCGTCGGTGCGCTCGCGCAGGCCGGTGCCCGGCTCCTGGAGGATGAACGGCTCGTCGGCCAGCTCGGCGAGCCGCACGACGCCGCGCTGGGCCAGCGGGTGGTCGGGCGCGGCGATCAGCGCCAGCTCGTCGGTGGCGAAGGGGGTGGTGCAGAGCGCCGGGTCGTCCACCGGGCCGTCGACGAAGCTCAGCTCCAGCTGGCCGGCGCGCACGCCCGCCACCAGCTCGCGGGTGGCGCCGATGGTCATCGCCAGATCGATCTTCGGGTAGCGCCGCCGGAACGCCTGCAGCAGCGGCGGCAGGTAGTAGATCGCCACGGTGGCGATGGCGCCAAGGGCGAGCTGGCCGCGCTCGAGCTGCACGAACTCGCGCAGCGCGCGCTCGGCCGCCTCGGCCAGACCGAAGATCTGACTAGCGTACTCATCGAGCAGGCGCCCGGCGGCGGTGAGCCGCACCCCGCGGCCCGCCGGCTCCAGCAGCGGCACCCCTAAGGCGCGCTCCAGCTCGCGCACCTCGCGCGACACCGCCGGCTGGCTGACGCGCACCGCCGCGGCCCCCCGCGAGACGCTACCATGCTGGGCAACGGCATGGAACAGCCGCAGGTGGTGGAGGTTGATCGGCATCGCGCCCTCCGCGACCATCCATAGCACGATTATCTCCGATCTAGACGAGGCATGTATTGGCGGCACAGGCGGCGCCTGCCGTAGCCTTATTCGGACGCGCGCCGGCCAGTGTGGCCGCCCGCCGCGCGGGGCCCGACGGCCCCAAGGAGGCAGCAGATGACGCAGACCTCGCAGGCGCCGCAGCAGTCCTCGGCCGCCGCGCCCGGGCGGCGCCACCTCGACACTCGGGAATGGCTCGCTCGCGTGGAGGCGCTGGGCGAGCTGCGCCGGCTGGACGGCGTGGGCTGGGAGGAGGACATCGGCCGCATCACCGAGATGCTCCACCACACCGACGAGGCGCCGGCGGTGCTGTTCGACCACATCCCGGGCTACCCGCCGGGCTACCGCGTGCTGGTCAATGCCAACGGCAACAAGACGCGGCTGGCGGTGACCCTGGGCTTCGATCCGGCCCTGAGCGCCGAGGAGCTGAAGGCCTGGTTCATCGACAAGATGGAGAACATGCGGCCGCAGCCGGTGCGCTGGGTAACCGAGGGCCCGATCCTGGAGAACGTCCTCGAGGGCGACGCCGTCGATGTCTGGAAGTTCCCCACGCCCAAGTGGCACCAGGAGGACGGCGGCCGCTACATCGGCACCGGCACCGTCGATGTGACCAAGGACCCGGACTCCGATTGGATCAACCTCGGCACCTACCGCGTGATGGTACACGACAGCAAGCGGGTGGGGCTGTACATCTCGCCGGGCAAGCACGGCCGCCAGCACCGCGACAAGTACTTCAGCCGCGGCGAGCCGATGCCGGTGGCACTGATCGTGGGGCCCACCCCGGCGCTGTTCGTGGCCAGCTCGCTCGAGATCGCCCACGGCATGTCGGAGTACGAGTGGCTCGGCGGCCTATTCGGCGAGCCGATCGAGGTGATCCGCGGCAAGTACACCGGCCTGCCCATCCCAGCCAACGCCGAGATCGTGCTCGAGGGCTTCGCCCACCCCAACAACAAGCTGCTGGAGGGGCCGTTCGGCGAGTGGACCGGCTACTACGCCAGCGGCAGCCGCGAGGAGCCGGTGGTCGAGGTCAAGGCGATCTACCACCGCCACGACCCGATCCTGCTGGGCTGCCCGCCGGAGAAGCCGCCGTACGAGGCGCACCGCTACCGCATCTACCTGCGCTCGGCCCTGCTGCAGCGGGAGCTCCAGCGCGCGGGCGTGCCGGACGTGGTCGGCGTGTGGTGCCACGGCGTGGGCGGCTGCCGGCTGCTGAACGTGATCGCTATCCGCCAGCGGTATCCCGGCCACGCGCGCCAGGCGCTGCACGTGGCGGCGATGTGCCGCGCGGGGGCGTACCTCGGGCGCATCGTGATCGTGGTCGACGAGGATGTGGACATCAGCGACCTGAACGAGGTGATGTGGGCGGTGTGTACGCGCGCCGACCCGGAGCGATCGATCGACATCATCAAGCGGGCGTGGTCGGGGCCGCTGGACCCAGCGATCCCGCCGTGGGAGAAGGGGTTCAACTCGCGGCTGCTGATCGACGCCTGCCGGCCGTTCGAGTGGCGCGACCAGTTCCCGCAGCCGATCGGCCCGGCGCCCGAGTACAAGCGCGAGACGCGCGAGAAATGGGGCTGGATCCTGAAGTAAGCGCGCCGGGCCGCTACGTGCTCGGCGTCGACACCGGCGGCACGGCCACCCGAGCCGAGGAGCCTGGCAATGGAAGCCGGTAGCCTGCTCGGCGCTAGCGTCCGGCGCCGCGAGGACCGGCGCTTGCTCACCGGCGCCGGGCGCTACGTGGACGACCTCGTGCTGCCCGGGATGCTGCACGCCGCGTTCGTGCGCAGCCCCCACGCTCACGCCCGTCTCCGCACCATCGACATAACTGCGGCGCGGGATGCCCCAGGGGTGGTCGCCGTGGTCACCGGCCCCGAGGCCGCCGCCGCGCTGGGCCCGCTGCCGCCACGCAGCAGCAAGCAAGTAGCGGCCGCGCTGCGCGATGTGGCCGAGGCAGTGGTGAAGCTGGAGCCGCAGTACGCCATGGCGCGCGAGCGCGCGCTGTACGCTGGCCAGCCCGTGGCCATGGTCGTGGCTGAGACCCGCTACCTGGCGGAGGACGCCGCGGAGCGGGTGGTTATCGACTGGGAACCGCTGCCCGTTGTGGGAAGCGTCGAGGCGGCCCGCGCGCCCGCCGCGCCGCTCGTCCATCCCGAGCTGGGGGACAACCTCTCGGCGCTGGTGCACGTGCGCGCGGGCGAGGTCGACGCCGCCTTCGCCCGCGCCGACTACATCGTGCGCCAGCGCTTCCGCTTCCACCGCCAGACGGGCATCCCCATCGAGCCGCGGGGTGCGGTGGCCCAGGTAGACGCCGCCGGCCACCTCACGCTGTGGGCGACCACGCAGACGCCGCACGTGGTGCGCGACGCGCTGGCGCAGCTGCTCGGCCTACCGCCGGAGCAGGTGCGCGTAGTGGCGCCGGACGTCGGCGGCGGGTTCGGCATCAAGGTTACCCTGTACGGCGAGGAGGTGCTCGTGGCCTGGCAGGCGCGGCAGCTGGGCCGGCCGGTGAAGTGGATCGAGGATCGTTTGGAACATCTGCGGGCCGCGACGCACTCGCGCGATCAGGAGCACGAGATCGCGCTCGCCCTGCGCGCCGACGGCACCATCCTCGGCCTGCGCGACCGCTTCACCATCGATATGGGCGCGCACAACCCCGCCGGGCTGGTGCAGCCGTACAATAGCGCCGCCCACCTGATCGGCCCGTACCGCGTGCCCGCGGTGGAGGTGCGCGCCGAGTGCTACTTCACGAATAAGGCGCCGCTGGCCCCCTACCGCGGCGCGGGGCGACCGGAGGCGGTGTTCGCCATGGACCGCATCCTGGACCGCGCCGCCGCGGCGCTGGGCCTCGACCCGGCCGAGCTGCGCCGCCGCAACCTGGTCACCGCGGCCGAGATGCCGTACGCCACCGGCCTGCTGTACCGCGACGGCCAGCCGCTGGTGTACGACTCGGGCGACTACCCGGCCTGCCTGGCCGAGGCGCTGCGGCTGATCGACTATGAGGGGGTACGGGCGGCGCAGCCGGGCTGGTGGGCGCAGGGGCGCTATCGCGGCGTGGGCCTGTCGGCCTACGTGGAGGGCACCGGGGTCGGGCCGTTCGAGGGGGGCGCGGTGCGGATAGACGCGACGGGGCACGTGTGGGTGTTCACCGGGGCCTGCTCGCAGGGCCAGGGCCATGAGACGACCTTCGCGCAGCTCGCCGCCGCCGAGCTGCACGTCCCCCTAGAGCAGGTGACGGTGGTGCCGGGCGACACGGCGGGCATCGCCCGCGGGTGGGGAACCCTCGCCAGCCGCAGCGCGGTGGTCGCGGGCACGGCGATCGCACAGGCGTCGCAAGACCTGGCCGCCCAGCTCAAGCAGCTGGCCGCCGAGCTCCTGGAGGCGGCCCCGGCCGACCTGGAGCTACACCGCGGAACGGTGCGCGTGATCGGGACCCCCAGCCGCAGCGTCACCTTCGCGCAGCTCGTCGCCCACGCTCGCGCCACGCGCGGCCCCGAAGCGGCCCCAGCCGACGCGAGCGCGCCACTAGCGCCCGCGGCCCACCCGGCAGTCGTGGCCAATGGCGGCGCCCACGCGCCCGAGCACCTGGCCACCAGCCTGGAGGCGACGCGCTACTTCGAGCCGCCAACGGTGACCTACGCCAACGCGGTGCACGCCGCGCTGGTAGAGGTGGATATCGCCACGGGGGCCGTCCAGCTGCTCAAGTACGTGGTGGTGCATGACTGCGGGCGGGTGATCAACCCGCTGGTCGTCGACGGGCAAGTGGCAGGCGGGGTGGCTCAGGGAATCGGCAACGCGCTGCTGGAAGAGTTGGTGTACCACCCCAACGGCCAGCTGACAACGGCTAGCCTGATGGACTACCTGCTGCCCACGAGCGAACAGATGCCGCCGCTC
>Ga0070737_10005797_pt1 | contig 11624 bp, 10 predicted proteins | sample Coa_R1_10_FD_66438 | JGI IMG/M metagenome (GOLD analysis project Ga0070737, IMG submission 66438) | Surface soil microbial communities from Centralia Pennsylvania, which are recovering from an underground coalmine fire - Coalmine... | ecosystem: Environmental > Terrestrial > Soil > Unclassified... | reverse complement strand
GACGTCGGCTTCTACGACGCCGACGGATACCTGCACTGGACGGGACGGCGCTCGGAGATGATCAAGACCGCCGGGGCGAGCGTCTCGCCGGCGGAGATCGAAGTGGCCCTGCGCGCCTGCCCCCCGGTCAAGCTGGCCCGGGTGGTCGGCTGGCCGGACGAGCGGCTCGGCCAGGTGGTGGTCCTCTGCGTCGTGCTGAAGGAGGGGGCCTCCGCCAGCGCCGCCGACATCCAGGCGTTCCTCAAGGAACGGCTGTCCGCCTACAAAGTCCCCAGACACGTCCTGTTCTTCGCCGACGGCGAGATGCCGATGACCCGCAGCGACATCAAGGTCCGCGACGCCGAGCTGCTCGCCATGGTCGGCGAGCGCCTCCCCCGGTCGGCGTCGGGCAAACTCGAGGAAGGAGCGACTTGAGCACCCTGGACACCTCCGACCTGGACCGCTACATGGGGGTCCCCATGGAGCCCGGCGAGCTGAAGGAGCCGGTCGCCGTCAACGACATCCGCCGCTGGGTGCAGGCGATGCACTACCCCAACCCGCTCCACTACGACGAGCGATGGGCGGCGGAGAGCCGCCACGGGCGGATCGTCGCCCCCCAGTCCTTCACGGTCGCCTGCGACACGAGCCACGGCGCCTCGCCCGCCCAGGTGGGCAGGATCCCGAACTCCCATCTGATTTTCGGCGGCGACGAGTGGTGGTTCTTCGGCCCCCTGGTCCAACCCGGCGACCGCCTCGTGTGCCACCGCATGCCCTACGACTACCGGGTGACCGAAACCCGGTTCGCCGGGCCAACCTGCTTCCAGCGGGGAGACACCCTCTACATCAACCAGCGCGGCGAGCGAGTGGCGCAGCAACGCTCGACGTCCATCCGCTACCAGGTGCGCGAGGCGAAGGAGAAGAAGCTCTTCGAGGAGGAGCTCGACCCTGAGTGGACCGACGAGCAGCTGCTCGAGCTGGAGAAGGTCAAGTCCGGTTTCATCGAGCAGATCCAGAAGCTCGGGCACGAGCCGCGACCGTTCGAGTCGGTGTCGGTGGGCGACGAGCTGGCCACCAACGTCCTCGGCCCGCACAGCCTGGCTAGCTTCGCAACCGAGTGGCGGGCGTACCCGATGACCGTCTGGGGGGCGACGCTGAAAGGCCCCACCACCGTACGCGCGGAGGAGCTCGGCTACACGAAGGAGATGGCCGGCTTCGAGGGGGACCGGCGCATGGAGCGGGTCAACCCGGAGCTCACCGACGGCGCCTACTACGGGCCCTCGAGGGGCCACCTCCAACCCCGCTGGGCGCGCCACGTGGGTATGGCCCGCGGCTACGGCTACGGCGCGTCGATGGGGGCGTGGGTGCTCGACTACGTCGCCGCCTGGGCCGGCGAGTGGGGGTTCATCACCCATTCGGTCGCCCAGTACCGCAGTCCCGCCTTCACCGGCGACGCCACGTTCGTGCGCGGCCAGGTGTCCGGCACCCGGGTCGAGCGGCGGCGCCACATCGCCCAGGTGGAAGTGGAGCTGACCAACCAGGAGGGGGCGGTGCTGGCGCGGGGGACGGTCGACGTGGAGCTGCCGGCCTCCTAGGAGAAGCGGCTCCTGCGAGCAGGACCATGCGACACCCTTGACAAATCTTGTACTATGAGTCGCCTGAGGCTGCTCCCGTCGCAGGGCGCCGTCGAAAGACCGGGAGGAGACATGACCGACATCGGCACGCTGCCCGACCTCGACTTCAGCAAGCCTGGCTGGTCGCTGGCCATGATGCTCGACCCCGCCTACGCCCGGGACCCGAGACCGTACTTCGAGGCCCTCCGGCGCAACGGGCCGGCGAGGGACGACTTCGAGATGGAAGGCCGTCGGCGCTCCGTGCTGGTCACCCGGTACGACCAGGTCGAGGCGACGCTGCGCAACTCGAAGGTCTTCTCCTCCAAGTTCGGCGAGGGGATGCAAGGCATCGGCAACGAACGGCCCCTCATCCCGCTCCAGATCGACCCGCCCGAGCACAAGAAGTACCGGGTGCTCCTCGACCCCTACCTGGCGCCCCGCCAGGTGGCCAGGCTCGAGCCGGACATCACCGCGCTGGTCAACCAGTTGATCGACGGCTTCGAGGAGCGCGGCTCGTGCGAGTTCACCTCCGAGTTCGCCGTGCCGCTGCCGTGCACGGTCTTCCTCCGCCTGCTCGGCCTGCCCCTGGAGGATCTCGACTTCTTCCTCAGGATCAAGGAGGGCATCATCAGGGGCAACGGGGAGCTCTCCCTCGCCAAGCAGCAGGCGGTGCGGACGGCGGCCGGACGCGAGTGCTACGCCTACTTCGAGTCGGCCCTGAACAGGATCGCCGCCGAGCGCCGGCCAGGCCTGCTTCTGGACCTCCTCGACGCCGAAGTCGACGGCCAGAGACTGAGCCGCGACGAGATCATGGACATCTGCTACCTGTTCATCATCGCCGGCCTCGACACGGTCACCGACAGCCTCTGCTGCTTCTGGGCCTTCCTGGCGACCCATCCGGAGCACCGCCGCACGATCGTCGAGGCGCCGGAGCGGATACCCGCCGCCGTCGAGGAGATGCTGCGCTTCGAGTCGCCGGTCAGCACCGTGGCGCGCATCGCCGCCGAGGACACCGAGATCGGCGGCTGCCCCGTGCACAAGGGGGAGAACGTCCTGGTCTTCGTCGGGGCGGCCAACACCGACCCCGACGGCATCCCCGACGCGGGCTCGGTGGACTTCCACCGCGAGACGAACCGTCATTGGGCGTTCGGCGGGGGGATCCACCGCTGCCTCGGGTCCCACCTGGCCCGCCAGGAGCTGCGCGTCGCGCTGCGGGAGTGGCACCGTCGCATCCCTGACTACACGGTGCCGGACGGAACGGAACTGGCCTGGACCCCGATGCTGCGCTCGGTCACCGAGCTGCCCCTCAGCTTCGGCTGACCAGCCGGGCGCCGGCCCCGCGCCCGGGAGGCACTAGCGTCGGGGGGAGATGGCCGACTTCGTCCCCGCAACGCGCGACCGCATCCTCGAAGGGGCCCTCGCAGCCCTCGGCCGGGTCGGTCCGCGCCGCTTGACGATGAGCGACGTCAGCGAGAAGGCGGGGCTGTCGCGCGGGACCGTCTACCGGTACTTCCCGACCAAGGAGGACCTGCTAGCCGTGCTCGCCGAGTACGAGCAGGACCGCTTCGCAGAGGGGCTGCGCAGGACCCTGGCCTCCTCGGCGCCCGAGGAGGCGTCGGTCGAGGCGGTGGTCGAGTACATCATCGGCTACCTGCGCCAGCACCCGGCCCTGCCGTTGATGATCGACGTGGAACCGGAGTTCGTCCTGGCCTTCATGCGCCGGCAGATGCCGTTCTTCCACCGCATAACCGAGGAGCTGCTCGGGTCGGTGATGTCGCGCACCCGGCCGGTACGAGAGGGCTGGGTGACCGTCACCGAGCTCAACGACCTGCTGATGCGCGTCGTGCTGTCGGTGTTCCTCGTGCCCGGCGAGAGCGGGGCCGCCACAGTCGGCGCGCTGGAGGGGACGCTCGACAGCTTCCTCCGGCTCGCCACGGCCGGCCCGCCGCGGCGGGCGACGAAGCGGCGCCCAGCCTGAACCGAGGCGCCCGACGAGGCGGGCTCGGGCGCTCAGCCCCGGGGCGCCGGCCCGGCGACGGTCTTTGTCTCGGTGTACTGCTCGAAGCCCTCCAGGCCGTTCTGGCGGCCGACGCCGCTCGCCTTGTAGCCGCCGAAGGGGGCGTCGGCGCCGTACCAAACCCCGCCGTTGACCATCGCCGTGCCGGCCCGGATCCGCTGGGCGACTCGCAGCGCCCGCTCCTCCGATCCCGACGTCACCCCGCAGCTCAGCCCGTACTCGCTGTCGTTGGCGATGCGCACCGCGTCGTCGTCGTCCTCGTAGGGGATCACGACGAGCACCGGGCCGAAGATCTCCTCCCGGGCCACGGTCATCGAGTTGTCGACGTCGGCGATGAGCGTCGGCTCGACGTAGAACCCGCGCTCGAGGTGGGACGGCCGTCCCCCCCCGACGACGACGCGGGCGCCTTCCCGTCGGGCCGACTCGACGTAGGAGAGGATCCGGTCCCGCTGGCGGGCGTTGATCTGGGGACCCTGGATGTTCGACGGGTCGGTGGGATCCCCGTAGGAGACGTTGCGGAAGGCGGCTTCGAGGATCGCCACCCCCTCGTCGTAGCGGGAGCGGGGCAGCAGGGTGCGGGTGAGCATGGCGCACCCCTGGCCGCCGTGGACGCAGACCATCGAGCCCATCGCCAGGCTGGCCTCCAGGTCGGCGTCGTCGAGCACGACGTGGGCCGACTTGCCGCCGAGCTCGAGGAACAGCCGCTTGAGCGTCGGCGCCGCCTTCTCCATGATCCTCCGGCCCACCGCCGTCGACCCGGTGAACGACACCAGGTCCACCCGGGGGTCCACGACCAGCCGCTCGGCTACAGCGTTGTCGGAGGTGGGCACCACCTGCAGGACTCCGGGTGGGATGTCGGTCCGCTCGGCGGCGAGGCGTCCGATGCGCGTCGCGTTCCAGGGGGTGTCCGGGGCGGGCTTGAGGATCACGGTGTTGCCCGTCGCCAGCGCCGGACCCAGCTTGTTGAGGGTCACCTCGAGCGGGAAGTTCCACGGCACGATGGCCGCCACCACCCCGGTCGCCTCCTTGTACACCTTGCGCCAGCTGTTCTGGCCGAACGCATGGCCTTCGGGCAGGTCGCGCTCCCAGTGGAACTGGTCGATGAACTGGGCCGGCCAGGTGAGCGCGTCGGCCAGCGGGGCGTCCAGCTGCGGGCCGTAGGTGATGAGCACCGGCGTGCCGACCTCGGCGACCAGCTCGGCGCGCAGCTCCTCCTTCTCCGATTCGAGGGCCTCCTGGAGTTGCAGCAGGCAACGCTGCCGGAACTTGCGGTCGGTCGCCCAGCTCGTCTCGTCGAAGGCGCGGCGCGCCGCGGCGATCGCCGCGTCCATGTCCTCGGGTGCCGCGTCGGCGGTGAAGCCGAGGACCTCCTCGGTGGCGGGGTTGACGTTGTCGAAGGTGCGCCCACCGGCCGCCTCCACGAGCTTGCCGTCGAGGAGGATGCGGTGCTCTCCCTGGGCGATGCTGGTCATCGGTTCTACCTCCAGTCGGGTACGGCTTCGAGAAGTTTGACCACCTCGGGGCGAGGCACCTTGCCCATCTGGTTGCGGGGCAGTCGCTCGACGACGACGACCCGCTCGGGCACCTTGTATGCCGCCAGGTTGCGCCGGCAGTGCTCGAGCACGGAGTCGACGTCGAGGACCTCGCCCGCCTTGGGCTCCAGCGCTGCGCCGACCCTCTCGCCGAGCCGCTCGTCGGCGACGCCGACCACCGACGAGGCGCCCACGCCGGGGGCCTCGGCGAGGACGCGTTCGACCTCGGCGGGGTAAACGTTGGCGCCGCCGCGGATTATGACCGTGCTCTTGCGGCCGAGAACCCGTAGGTGGCCGCCTTCGAGCCTCCCGAGGTCGCCGGTGCGCAACACCCGCCCTTCGGCGGGCCGCTCGGAACGGTTCCAGTACCCCAGGGCCGGCCGGTACACCCCGGCCCACGGCCCGTCGCGCCGGGGAACGAGCACGATCTCCCCACCGTCGGCCTCGACCTCGATGTGGTCCAGGGGACGGCCGCTGGTCCCCGACGGCCGCGGCCCGTCGATGTCGTCGAGGCAAACCAAGGCGGGAGCCTCGGTCAACCCGTAGGTGCGGACCACGGGCATCCCGAAGCGTGCTTCGAAGTCGGACCGGAGGCTGTCGGGGCAGTCTGCGCCGCCGACCCACACCTCCTTCAGGCTTGCCAGGTCGGCGGGTTCGATCCCGGGGTCCCTCACCATCGTCCAGAGCTGGGCGGGAGGGCCGTTCCACACCGACACCTGCTCGTCGCGGATCCAGCCCACGACGGACCGGACGTCGGGGCGGTCGATGATGACGGCCGTGCCGCCCGCCTGGGCGGTGAGCAGGGTGGTGAGGCTGAACATGTTCAAGATGGTGAGCGGCAGGGAGTCGCCCTTGCGCAGTCCCGGACCCCAGCCCCTGCGGGCCACGGTCGCCGCCCCCGGCAGGACGAGGCCGGCCTGGCAGTGGACGGCCCCCTTGGGCCTCCCGGTGGTGCCGCTGGTGTAGGCGATCGCCGCCGGGGCTTCGGGGTCGGGCGTGGGGACGGCGGGGAGCCCCTCGGAGGCGTCCAAGGCGGCGAGGAACTCCGCGGACGCCAAGGCGCGCCAGGAGGCGTCGCCGCGGGGAGGCAGGCAGCCCGGCGGATCGGCGGACAGGTACAACGTGGCGCCCGAGTCGGCGAGCATGTACGCCTTCTCGGGGGGGGCGAGCGCCTGGTTGACGCCAACCCACACGGCACCGAGACGCATCGCCCCGTGGAAGGCGACGACGATCTCCTGGTCGTTGGGCAGGGACACCGCCACCCGGTCCCCTGGGCGGACCCCGAGGGAGTAAAACGCACCGGCGGCACGGTCGGCGAGGGCGTCGAGATCGCCGTAGGTGAGCCGGCCCGACGCGCTGACCAACGCCTCGCGGCCGGGATCCTCCCCCACCGCCCGCCGCAGGACGTCGAAGACCCCGGAGGGAAGCTCCACCTAGCCGGCGGGGTGAGGCGCCTGGGCGCGGTCCTTCACGGCGGGAAGCACCGGTGGCGCGCTCCGCCAGTCGGGGATCCCGTCGGCCGGTTCGGCCACCGGGTACTTCGACTCGTGGACCTGCGCCCAGTGCGAGTGGTTCAGCTCGTGGAGGGTGAAGCAGGCGTTGAGGGCGTTGTAGAAGCCCATGTTGTCGACGCTCTGGTTGACCGACTCCTTGATCAAAAGCGCGGTGACCGTGGGGAGCCGGGCGATCCGCCGGGCGAGCTCGACGGTCCCCGCCTCCAGCCCGTCGGCGGGGAACACCTTGGAAACCATCCCCAGCCGATGGGCCTCGTCGACGTCGATCGAGTCGCCGGTGAGCAGCAGCTCCTTGGCTTTGCGCGGCCCGAACTCCCAGGGGTGGCCGAAGTACTCGACGCCGCACATGCCGAGGCGGGTGCCTACCACGTCGGCGAAGGTGGTTCCCTCGGCGGCGACGATCAGGTCACACGCCCACATGAGCATCAGCCCGGCGGCGTAGACGGGTCCGTGCACCGAGGCGATGGTGATCTTGCGCAGGTTCCGCCAGCGGAGGGTGTTCTGGAAAAAATAGTGCCATTCCTGCAGCATGAGCCTCTCCGCACCTTGGCGGGTCCCGCCGTCGGAGCGGGCGGTGGGGTGCTGGTCGGGACCGGGCGCCATCTCGGCGCGCGACTCGGGGGTGCCCATGTCATGGCCCGAGGAGAACATCGGGCCGGCTCCTCCCAGGATGACCACCCGAACCCGGTCGTCGGCCTCGGCGCGCCGGAACGCTTCGTCGAGCTCGACGAGCAGGCCTCTGTTCTGCGCGTTGCGCCGCTCGGGCCGGTTGAGCAGGACACGGACTATCGAGCCGTCGTCGATCTCCTCGTAGGAGACGTAGCGGTACCCGTCGCCGTTGGACGCGGCCGCCGCGCTCACCTGCTCTCCGCCATGCGTCCCAGGCTGGCCGCCATGGCGCCCGCCGCTTTCACCCTCTTGGACTTCGACTGCACCGAGACGTCGTGTCCGGCGGCGCGCCGACGGAGGGCGCCGACGGTGCACTCCTCCCTGGGGATCACCGAGAAGGGGTCATAGCCGAAGTGCCTCATGGCGTTGAGGTGGCTGATCCGGTCGATGTCCGCCCGCTCGACTCCGTCCATCTGCTTCATGAACGTCTCGGGCGCTGTGGGCCAGGTGGAGTCGGAGTGGGGGTAGTCGCACTCCCAGCAGACGTTGTCCATGTTGAGCCAAGCGCGGCTGGCTACGCCGAAGTGGTCGTCGATGAAGCAGGTGACGACGTGCTCGTTGAACACGTCGCTCGGCAGGCGGTCGCCGAAATCCTGGTGGGTCCAGGCCCTGTGGCGCTGGTAGTTGTAGTCGATCCGCTCCAAGAAGTAGGGGATCCAGCCGATACCCCCCTCGGAGAGGGCGAACTTGATCGACGGGAACTTCCGCAGCACCGGCGACCAGATGAGGTCGGCGGCGGCCTGCACGATGTTGATGGGGCTGAGGGTGATCAGCACGTCGATGGGCGCGTCCGGCGCGGTGATGACCAGCTGCGAGGAGGAGCCGATGTGCATGCAGACGACGACGGACTCGTCGCAGCAGGCCGTCCAGAACGGGTCCCAGTGATCGGAGTGCAGGCTCGGCCAGCCGAGCTTGGAGGGGTTCTCGGAGAAGGTGACGGCGTGGGCCCCCTTGGCCGCCGTTCGGCGTACCTCGGCGGCGAGGACCTCCGGGTCCCAGATGGCCGGAAGGGAGCAGGGGATGAAACGCCCCGGGTAGGTTCCGCACCACTCCTCTATGTGCCAGTCGTTGTAAGCCCTGACCATCGCCAGCGCCTGATCCTTGTCGGCGGTCCGGGCGAAGAGCTGGCCGCAGAACTGCGGGAACGACGGGAAGCACAACGAGCCGAGCTGGCCGTTGGCGTCCATGTCCTTGATGCGCTGGTGGATGTCGTAGGTGCCGGGCCGAAGCTCGTCGAGGGATGTCGGCTCGATGCCGTACTCCTCCGGGGGCCGCCCGGCCACCGCGTTCAACGCCACGTTGCTGACCTCGGCACCCTCGTAGGACCATGCGTTGGTGCCGTCCTCGCGGGTGATGAACTTGGGAGCCGCATCTTTGTACTTGGCAGGCACACGGCCTTCGAACAGACCGGCGGGTTCGACCACGTGGTCGTCCACGCTCACCATGATCAGGTCGTCGACGTTCACAGAACAACACTATCACTTGGCGATAACGCCATTCTCCGCCGGCGGTTAGGATGACGCGGGTGAGCGTCGGCCAAGGGACGACCCCTCAGACGTGGAGGGACCGGGCGGTCGCCCGCTCGTTGCGCTCGGCGCGCGAGAGGGCCGTGTCGAGGTCCGAGAGGTTTATAGCGGTGGCGACCGAGCTGCTCTTCGAGACCGGCAGCCTCGACTTCACCGTGCAGGAGCTGGTCGAGCGCTCCCAGATGTCGCTCAGGTCCTTCTACCAGCATTTCGCCAGCAAAGACGAGCTGCTCCTCGCCGTTTTCGAGGAGGCGGTCGGCAAGTTCGTGGAGGGGCTCCGAGAGGCGACAGGCGAGATCGACGACCCTCTGGAGAAGCTCCGCCTGTACGTGACCTCCTTCTACGCGGCGGCCGACTCGGGGAACCGGCCGGCGAGCAGCGCCCTGTCGCGCTACATGCTCATGCTCACCCAGGACCAGCCCGCCCAGCTGGCACGGGTGCTCGAACCGCAGATCGCCCTGCTCTCCGAGATCGTCGAGGCGGGCGTGGCCGCCGGGAGCCTCCGCGGCGACATCCCGCCGGGTGCTTTGACGCTGCTCGTGACGCAGACGGTGATGTCGGCGGTGGAGATGAAGGCGCTCGGAGCGCACCTGGTCGGCGACGGGCTGACCGCCGAGCAGCTGTGGGACTTCTGCACCGGCGGCGTGACAGGGAAGCTCAGGGCTCCAGGCTGATCGCCCGCTCGGGGCAGTTCGCCTCGGCGAGGCGGGCCGCCTCGAGCTCGCCTTCGCCGACCTCGGCCACCTTCACCTGGCCGTGGCCGTACTCGTCGGCGTCGAAGAGCTCCGGGGCGAGGGAGTAGCAGCGGCCATGGCCGGTGCACGCGTCGGGGTCTATGCGCAACTTCATCGTGCCCTCATCTTGGTAGTCCCAGCACCTTCTCGGCGACGATGTTCCTTTGGATCTCGGACGAGCCGGCGGAGATGGTGACGCCGAAGGAACGGAAGTACTGCTCCAGCCAGGAGGTCGGGTCGAACGTGGAGAGGGGCAGGACCACCGCGCCGGTGTCCTCGCTCGGTGACAGCGCCGGGCTGCCCTGGATCTCGGCGGCGACGAGCGCCAGGCGCTGGCGGGTCTCGCTGGAGAACATCTTCATCAGCGCCTGCTCGGGGGCCGAACCGCCCCGCAGCAGCTTCCCGAAGCCGAGGTAGCCGAGGCAGCGGGCCGCCTGGGCGTCGACGCAGAGCCCCGCGACAGCGTCGGCCGCCGCCCCCCGCTCCGGCTCGGGCAGGGCGGCCATCCAGGCCGGGGCCTCCTCCAGGAGGCGGCGGGTGGCGTTCTCCAGCTCGATCACGCTCTGCACCCACACCATCCCCCGTTCGTGGGCGAGGGAGCCGTTGGCCATCGCCCACCCGTCGTTCAACCTTCCGACGAGGTTCGACGCCGGCACGACCACGTCGGTGAGGAACACCTCGTTCAGCTCCGCCGCCTTCGGGTTGACGATCTCCGGCACGGGTCGCACGGCGACCCCCGGGGTGTCCATGTCGACGAGCAGGACGCTGATGCCCCTGTGCTTGGGCGCGTCGGGGTCGGTCCGGCAGAAGAGGAAGCAGAAGTCGGCGTGGCTCGCCCCGGAGGTCCACAGCTTCTGGCCGTTGACGACGAAATTCTCACCGTCGCGGACCGCTCTGGTGGACAACGATGCGAGGTCGCTTCCCGCCCCCGGCTCGCTCATGCCCAGACACGCCGTCTTCTCCCCCCTCAGCACGGCCATGGCGTAGCGCTCCACCTGCTCGGGGGTCCCGTAGTCGAGGATGGAGGGGGCGACTATCCCGAGCCCCTGGGGGTTGGTCGTGCGGGGCACCCCCGCCCTGGCCATCTCCTCCAGGTAGACGAGCTGCTCGGTGGGCGTCGCGTTGCGCCCGCCGCGCTCGGGCGGCCAGCCCGGCACCAGCCAGCCGGCGTCGAACATCCGGCGCGTCCAGCGCCTGGCCCAGCCGGGGGCGTGCCCCGACGAGAGCGCCGGCTCGGCCTCCATCTCCTCGGCGGAGGGCCGGTTGGCGGAGAGCCATTCGACGAGCTCCTCCCGGAACTCCTCGACGGCCGGTTCGAAGGCCAGCCTCACGCCGCCACCCCCACCAGGCGGGCGACGTTCGCCCGGTGGGCCGCCGCCGTGCCGAAGAGGAAGTCGCCTGTCTTGGCCCTCTTCAAGAACATGTGGAGGTCGTTCTCCCACGTGAAGCCGATGCCGCCGTGCAGCTGGAGGCCGTCTTGGACCATCAGCCGCTGGCAGTCGCCGGCGGCCGCTTTGGCCATGGAGACGGCAAGGCGCCGGCGGGGATCGTCCTCGGCGATCGTCGCCGCGGCGAACGAGCCGAGCGCTGCCGCCCGTTCGAGCAGGGTGTACATGTCGACGAGGCGGTGCTTGAGGGCCTGGAAGGATCCGATCGGCCGACCATACTGGTGGCGGTCCTTGGCGTACTGCAGGGTCGTGTCGAAGATCGCCCGGGTGGTCCCGTTGGTCGCCGCGGCCATGCAGGCCGTCGCCTCCTCGAGCGCCCGTGCGATCGACTCGCCGGCGGCTGGGTCGCCGGGCTCGACCAGCACCCGTTCGGGCGGAACGGCGATCCCGTCGAGCGTCACTTCGGCGAGGGGAAGCGTCGGGTCGGTCACCCTGAGCGGGCGCAGCTGGGCGTCGCGCCCGGCAACGACGAAGACGCCGAGGCCGTCGCGCGAACGGGCGACGACCGCTATCTCGTCGGCCGCCAAGCCCCCCGCCACCCAGGACTTGGTCCCCTCGAGGATCCACCCGGAACGTCCCTGGCGGGCGGAGGCGG
>Ga0070737_10005796_pt1 | contig 11626 bp, 7 predicted proteins | sample Coa_R1_10_FD_66438 | JGI IMG/M metagenome (GOLD analysis project Ga0070737, IMG submission 66438) | Surface soil microbial communities from Centralia Pennsylvania, which are recovering from an underground coalmine fire - Coalmine... | ecosystem: Environmental > Terrestrial > Soil > Unclassified ... | reverse complement strand
GCTGCCATAGCGACACCAAGTCTTCGTGCTGATGGACGGGGCCATGCCGTGCTGATGGGGCGGCCCACGACGTGCTGAAGGCCGGCCCCGTGACGTGCTGATAGGCGTGGCCGCGACGTGCTGAAGGCCCGGGCCCGCGGTGTGCTGATGGATGGGGCCGTGACGTGCTGAAGGCCGGCCCCGCGACGTGCTGATGGGCGGGGCCGTGACGTGGTGATGGCTGGGGCCGATGACGTGCTGATGGGCGGGGCCGTGACGTGGTGATGGCTGGGGCCGATGACGTCCTGATGGGCGGGGGCGCGACGTGGTGATGGGCGGGCTCTCACCGGCGCACATTTCCCGAGCTCCAATTCGGCCGGGTCCGCACCGTCACGACCCGCCGCTGGCTCGCCTGAGGCTGGCTTGCCGGAACGCTGGATCACCTGAAGCCGGCTCGCCGGAACGCTGGCTCGCCGGGACGGTGGCTCGCTGGAACGGTGGCCTGGCGAGCGGCCGGGTTACCGTGGGCCTGAACAGTGTGCCGCGACGCGGGAACCGGGGGGAGGAGGCAACCGGATGGCCGGGTCAGCCGGGTGCCACGTTCTGGCTGTCATGGGTTCGGGCGAGACGAGCCCGACGATGGTGACGGTGCACCGGGCCCTGGTCGCGCGGCTGGGCGTGGACCGGCCCCGCGCCGTTGTGCTGGAGACCCCGTACCGCTTCCAGGTGAACGCCGACGACCTATCGTCGCGTACCAGGCAAGAGTATTTCGCCGCCAGCGTCGCCCTCGACGTTACCGTCCTGCCGGGCCTGCGCGACGCCGGCGGCGCCGCGGACGAGGCCGCCCAGGTCCGCGACGCCGACTGGGTGTTCTCCGGCCCGGGCAGCCCAACGTACGCGCTGGCCCAGTGGCGGGATGCCCCCCTCGCCGCCGCCTTGCGCGACCGCCTCCTGGCCGGCCGCGGCGTCACCGTCCTGGCCTCCGCAGCCGCCGTCACCATCGGCCTCAAGGCTCTCCCCGTGTACGAGATATACAAGGTGGGCACCGAGCCGCACTGGGTGGACGGCCTGGACCTGATGTCGGCCCTGGGACTCAGGGTCGCGGTCATCCCGCACTACGACAACGCCGAGGGCCGCAACTACGACACCCGGTACTGCTACCTGGGAGAACGCAGGCTCAGCCGGCTCGAGACCGAGCTGCCCGGCGACGCGGCCGTGCTCGGCATCGACGAGCACACCGTCGCCGTCTTCGACCTGGCCGCCGACACGGTCGAGGTCAACGGCCGCGGCGGCGTCACCGTGCGCCGTCACGGCGCGAGCACGGTCCTGCCCGCGGGCACCACGATCGGCCTGCCCGGACTCCGGGACCTGGTCACCCGCGGCCAGCACCCGGGCCAGCCCGCGAACCAGCCGCAGCGCCGGCCCGGGCCATCACCCGGCGGGAACGAGAACACCCCGCAGGCCCTCCCCGGCATCACCGCGGACGCCCAGCGCCGGTTCGACGCCGCCGAACGCGACCGCGACGCGTCCGCCATGGTCACCGCCATACTCGATCTTGATACCGCGATCCACGACTGGGCCGCCGACACCGAGGAGGACCAGGGCACCGAGCAGGCCCGCGCCGTGCTCCGCACCCTGATCACCCGGCTCGGCCGCGCCGCCCAGAACGGCCTCGGCGACCCGCGCGAACGCTTCGCCCCCGCCGTCGAACGCCTGATCGCGCTGCGCGCCGAACTGCGCGACGACGGCAGCTACCAGCCCGCCGACGCCATCCGCGACGCCCTCGCCGCCGCGGGCCTGCAGCTCAACGACGGCGCCGACGGCACCGACTGGGAACTCGGACCTGGCGCACCCTGACGCCGGGCCAAAGACCTTGGGTCCTGCACGGTGGCCACCCGCCCCTGTCGCGCGCCCCGCACGTGAACGCGTCCGGACGAACAGCCGGGTGCGGACGGCCCGTCCGCACCCGGAAGCTCTCGCCGAGAAGGTCATGCCGCACGCGGGCTAGTATTCCAGCCAGCCGATGCAGGTTCCGGAAACGTCCTTTGCGCCCCAGAGCCGGCTGCCTTTATGGGGTGAGCAGGAAACGCCCAGATACTCCGACGTGTACGTCGCGTTTTCGTAATTGTAAAGATGCCCGCCCAGCGATACCTGGTACCACTGCTCGGCCAGGTCTCCGGCTTGGCACCCGCTTTCTTCGACCACGGCGTGCCCGTGCGCCGCATCGAGCATCTGCAGGCAGTTGCCGTTGTGGTTGCGAATGTGAACGGTGCCGCTATCGGTCGTTTCCACGGTGGAATTTCCGGGGGCGGGCGTGACGACGGCCTGGTTGCCGGTGCCGGGATACGTGATGCCCAGGCCAGCGCCCTGATCGACGTTCGTGAAGATCTCGCATGAGGTGCTGCAGCCCGTCGCGTTGACCCCGGTGGCCGGCCCGGTGCCCGCGGATGCGGCCGTAGCCGAAAGGCCAATGACCGCCGTGAGGGCAGCAAGAATACCGAGAACACGATTGCGCATAAGGCTCTCCTTCCCAGCGTCTCGCTGGATTCCGTGATGTGGCGCGCCGTCGGTGCCGCGATCAGGAAGATATCAGAAAACGATTGTTGCCTTACCGGGCCGCCGCCAATGTTCAAGTGTGTCCAATGTCCCCGCCGTCATCCGCCGGCCATAGCGGCGTCCCGGGTCGCTGGCGCCCGGATCGCCGGCCTGATGCCGTCGGCGGGCCACGGGTTACCCGCCGGTCAGCGGCCGGTCTCGGGGCGGCCGAACTCGGCCAGCCAGCGGCGCGAGCTGGGTTCGCGGATGTCCTCGATCCGCACGGTTTCCAGCCCGTCTCTGGCGATCGCCTCGATCTCGGACCGCAGCAGCCCCCACGGCGGCCCGTCGTCGGGATCGGCGGCCTCCCGGGCCCGCGCGTGCACGACCAGCGTCCCGCCGGGCGCCACCGGCCGGCCGACATTAGCGATCGCGGTGGCCCGCGGCGGGTCGGGCAGTGCCTGCAGGGTGAGGCTCTCCACGACGAGGTCGAACGCGTGCTCCCAGTCGGCCGGCAGGTCGAGCAGGTCCGCGGTCAGGTAGCGCACCGCGCTGCCGGGATACTGGCGCTGGGCCGCCCGGACCGCGCTCGGCGAGATGTCGAAGGCCACCGTGTCGAAGCCGCGCCCGGCCACGTACTCGGCGTCGTGGCCGAGCCCGCAGCCCACCACCAGCGCGCGCCGCCCGGCCCCGGTCAGGCCGCGCGCCTCGGCCCACTCCACCAGCATCCGGTGCGGCGTGCCGCGGTCCCAGGGCACGACCTCGTCGCCGGCCTCGGCCCCCGCGTACAGCCGCTCGAACCAGCCGGTCGGGTCGCCCGCGCCGATCGCCTCGGCCGCCAGGCTCTGCGCCCGCGCGTCGGGGTCCACCTCGCCCATCACGCCCCCTGCTCGCTCATGGCCCGGTCACGGCACCCACACCGAGTGATCGTGCGCGAACACCACCCGGGCCGGGTCGAACTCCTGCAGCCGGCTAATCCACTCCGGGAACGGCGGCAGCGAGTGCCCGTGCCGTTCGCTGTGCGCCCGCCAGGCCAGCACGTCCGCACTGTAACCGGTGGCGGTGTCGTGGCTCTGCCCGGCGATCACCACGGTACCGTCGCCGCCCCGCACCACCACCGACTGGTGCCCGGCGGTGTGCCCGGGGGTCGGCACCACCAGCACGCCGGGCAGCACCTCCGCCTCCCCGTCGAGCACCTCGTACCGCAGCCCGGGCGCGTCCACCAGTCCGGGCAGCGTGTAGTGCTCCGCCGTCCTGGCTGTCTCCAGCTCCACCCGCTGGGCGAAGATCGGCCGGCCGGGCAGCCCCGGGTTCCCGCCGCAGTGGTCGAAGTGCAGGTGGCAGTTCACCACCAGCCGCACGTCCTCCACCCGGGCCCCGGCCCCGGCCAGCGCCGCGCCGAGCGGGCGCTGCCTGGACTGGTAGTGCGCGTCGGTCTCCGGCTCGCTGCCCATGCCGGTGTCGAGCAGCAGCAGCCCGTCCGGGTGATCGACGAGGTACCCCAGGCACGGCTCGACCCGGGCCTGCCCCGTCCCGGTCTCCTCGGCCGGCCGCACGAAGTACCCCAGATCCACCCGCCGCACACCCGCCGTCGTCGTCATCCCAGCAGTGTGCCCGCCAGCCCGCCCGGCCCGAAACCTTTTTGGCCGCCGGCTCACCCCGCTGGTTACGCCGGGCCGGCCGGGTGGTGGTGCCAGCCGTGCCAGCGCGGATCGCGGCCCAGGAAGGCGACCAGCCGGTCCCCGGCGCTCGCGCCCGGCCCGACCGGGACCGTGGGCCCGAACCGCTCCGGCCGGTCCGGCTGGCCGATCAGCAACGGCGCGATGGCGAGCATGTCCTCGGCCAGCGGATCGGGCACGGCGGCGCCGGTCCCGCACGACCGCCCCACGTCCCAGCCGTGCACCGCGACGTCGATGGCGCCGGCGCTGGTCACGATCCGCACCGGCGTGGGCAGGCCGCCGATCCAGACCGGGCTCCCGTCCCCGCCGGTCAGCGTCCCCAGCAGCTGGCAGCCCCGCGCCCGCAGGCCCGCCACCAGGCGTTCCGCCTCGTTTGCTGGGCTGGCGCCGGCACCGGAGAAGGCCGCCGGACCGGCCGGGCCGGTGTCCGGCGGGTTCACGATCCGCAGGTCCACCGCCTCCTGCATGGCGGCCAGTGAGTCGTCCATGTGCCCGAGCAGCGCCCTCAAGTTCCACTGCAGGCACGGCGTCGGCCGGGTCAGCGCCGCCGGGGTGACGCACTGAAGCTGCCCGAGCGTGTAGCTCACCGCGCGTTCGAGCAGGGCCATGCCGCCGAACAAGGCCGCCGCCGTGCGCGCGGCGGTCACGATCCGGCCGGGATGCGGTCGGGCAGGCCGAACTTCGGGAACAGCGAAAGGTCGAAGAACGCGGTCACGTGGTCGATGGCCGGGCCGGCGGACTCCCCGGGCGCGGCCAGGTGCAGCACGTGGAGCTGGAACGCCTCGTAGTTGCCGTGCCCGTCCCGCAGGTACATGCCGAACGCCGGCTGCCCGTTGGCCTGGGCGGGCAGCAGCTTCAGGTCGCCGGCCCGCTGGGCCGGGCACCGGTTCGCAACCAGCCGGCCGATCGCCTCCGGCGTCTGGTACCAGCCGGTGAACGGCGGCATCTCCCAGACCGCGTCCGAGCTGAACAGCTTCACCAGCGCGGCCGTGTCGTACTGCTCGAACGCGGCCACGTACCGCTCCAGCAGCTCCCGCTGCCGCGGGGTGGCCGGCTCGCTGACCTCGTCCTCGGCCGGCGCCAGCTCGGAAATCTGGGTCCGTGCCCGCTGCAGCATGCTGTTCACCGCCACCGTGGTGCTGCCCAGCAGCTCGGCCACCTCGGCCGCCCGCCAGCCCAGCACGTCCCGCATGATCAGCACCACCCGCTGCCGGGACGGCAGGTACTGCAGCGCGGTGATCAGCGCCAGCCGCACGCTCGCCCGCGAGGTGACGACCGAGGCCGGATCCCCCGCGGTCGCGCCGAAGCCGCCCGCGCCCACGGCCGCGTCCGGAACCGGTTCCAGCCACGGCACTTCGGGCCGTTCCACCAGCTCGGCGTCGGGGTCGGCGCTCGGCGCCCCGAGCCCGCTGGGCAGCGGCCGCCGCCCCCGGCCCTCCAGCGCGGTCAGGCAGGCGTTGGTGGCGATCCGGTACAGCCAGGTCCGCAGCGAGGACCGCCCCTCGAACCGCTCGTACGCCTTCCACGCCCGCAGGTAGGTCTCCTGCACCAGGTCCTCGGCGTCGTGCACCGATCCCAGCATCCGGTAGCAGTAGGCCAGCAACTCCCGCCGGTACTGCTCGGTGAGCTCCTGAAAGTCTTCCTCGACCACGCTTTCCGTCATCGCACGCAGCCTCCCGCTTCCTTTGACTATGGAGACTACGTGCCGGCCCGGAACTCATCGCCTCCCGGGAAAAATCTGACATTAGATCCCGGACGGTGGCCATCCGGCCCCCGTCGCCCGGCCGGCGTCAACCCGTCAGGGCGCGCCGGCCAGCGCCTCGTCGATCCCGGCCCGGGGGCTGCCCAGGCCGGTGATGAAGTCGTACCCGGCGCCCGGCTGGCACTCCACCGGGCACGACCCGTTCGGCGGTCCCGACGTGACCCGGGCCAGCCCGGTGGCCAGCGAGTAGATCGCGCGCTGCGCGCCCCCGCCCGCCGCCCCGCCGGCCGCGGTCAGCCGCGGCTTGCCCGCGGCGGCGCGCAACTGGTCGGCGCTGGCCAGGATGGCCGACCAGGACGGCGCGCCCAGGCTGGTGCCGCCGACCTCGAACCAGCCCGTCTGCCCCTGGTAGGGCACGCTGTCGTACACGGCTACCCCGGTGGCGGGATCGGCGTCGAAGCTGACGTCCGGGATGCCCCGGTAGGCACCGGGTGCCACCCCGCGCTGCGCCGCGGGCTTGGCCTCGAAGAAGCTCTGCCCGCCGCCGCTGCCGTCCCAGTCGGTCTCGCTGGTCACCGTGCCGCCGGCGGTGAGGTTCAGGGTGGTCCCGCCGACCGCGACGACGTCCGGGTCGTAGGCCGGGTAGCCGCCCGGGTAGCCGTCGTCACCGCTGGCCGCCACGCACACCGAGCGGGTCAGCGCGCACGCCCCGCCGTAGTAGCTCTCCCCGGAGAACTCACCGTCCGAGCCCCAGCTCAGGCTGACCGCGTCCGGGTGCAGGGCGGCGGCGCTGGTCACCGCGCCGAACAGCCGGGCGAACGTGTTGTTGCGGGCTTCCACGAGCGTGACCTTGGCCTCCGGGGCGATGGCGTGGATCCACTCGATGTCCAGCGACGTCTCCAGCGCCCAGTCGTCATTGCTGGCCGGGGTGCCCTGCGGTGCGGTGATGGTGAAGTGGAAGCAGCCCGGTCCGGCGCCCGCCGTGCCGCACACCCTGGGCAGGCCGAACTGCCCGCTGAACGTGTTCACGTCCGCGGTGATGTCCGGGTCGGTGTAGGCGTCCACCACGGCCACGGTCTGCCCGGCGCCGTCCCCGGTCAGGTGCAGGTAGCCGCCGATGGTGGCCGGGCCGTACCCGGCCGGCGCCCCCTCGGCCGGCACCGTCTGGGCCAGCACCGCACGCCCGGCCGGCGTGTAGCCGTGCACCTTCACCTCGAGCCGCGGCTCGGCCAGCCCGAGCCCGGGCCGCTCCGCGCCCACGCTCACCGAGGCGGGCCGCTGACGCGCGTCCGGCTTCGGCGCCGCCCGCTTCGGCGCCGAAGCCGGAGCCCCTCCCGGGGCAGCACCGCGGCCCGGGGTGGCGGTCAGCGTCAGCATGGTCAGCCCGTTCACCACCGGCGCCGCGAACGACAGCCCGCCGGGGAGCCCCTGCTCGGTGCCCTGCACGACGGCCGCCACCATGCTGTCGGTGGGCATGCTGAGCACCGACGTCCCGGCGGCCGATCCCACCGGGACGACCGTGCCGGACGCGTACGTGGTGTCGCCGGCGCCCAGCCTGGTGCCGCCGCCGGAGGCCAGGTCCGTGGCGGGGAAGGCCTGGACCAGATCGGTGGCGCCGACCACCAGGTCGGTGCGGCCCGCCGTGGTCACGAACGTGGCGCTGGAGCCGCGCATCTGGTCGGCGACCGCGTGGCCCGGCCTGATCAGCACGCTGCCGCCGGCCCCGACCGCGACCAGGCCGAGCCGCGGGTCGATCGCCCAGTTCGTGATCGCGCCCAGGTCGTCCTTGCCGACGCTGTAGTGCAGCTTGCCGGTCACCGCGTTCCGCACGTCCACCCGCCCCGATCCGCCGTCCTTCCAGGCCAGCGCCACCCCGGTGGCCCCGGCCCCGGCGATGCCCGGGCTGGCGAACACGCCGTTGTCCAGCACCGCGCGGGTGGTGGTGGACGTGCTGGCGGTGGCGGTCCAGGCGACCCGGCCGGACGGGCCGATGCCGACCGCCGCCATCGTGGCCGGCGGCAGGCCCATCGGGGCCTGGCTCTCGTACTCGGCCACCGTGGTGCCGTCCACGATCACCGCGTCGGAGAAGTAGGCGGCGGCCGCCGGCCGGTAGGTCCACAGCAGCCGCCCGGTGCGCGCGTCGAATGCGGTGAGCCGGTCGGTGGCCACCACCACGGCGGGCCGGCCGCCGCCGATCGTGCCCACCGCCGCGTTCCACACGAACTGGCCGGGGAAGGACCGGGAGAACCGGATCCGGCCGGTCTCCAGATCCATCACGTCCACCCGGTTGGTGGCCGCCACCACCAGTTCAGCCGGCCCGCCGGCGCCCGCCAGCGAGATCTGGTGCACCGCGCCGCCCGCGTAGGACTGCCACCGCACCCGGGACAGGTCGCTGGCGTCCAGCGCGTACACCCCGCCGGACTGCGACCCGGCAATGACCACGCGGCGGCCGCCGATCCGGGCGGGCACGGCGGTGGTCACGTCCCCCAGCAGCGGAGTCACCGCCGTCACCGCCCCGGTGCGGAGGCTGTAGCTGACCGCGTCCTGGTCATCGGTGATGCCGGTGACCCGTGGGGCCCCGGGGCTCCCGGCCAGCCGCACCGACATCGGGCCTGCCACCGTTCCCGACTGCCGCCAGACCGGCCGGCCGGCCGCGGCCGACAGCGCCCGCAGGTCCGAGCCCGAACTGACCGGGTCGGCCGGGGTCGGCACGGACGGGCCCACGTTCGAGTCGACCACCACGTCCGCCCCGGCCGCCAGCACCGCCTCGGGGAAGGGCTCGTTGCCCCTGGCGCCGGTCAGCGTGGCCGTCCACAGCACCCGCCGGTGCACCGGGTCGACGGCGCTCACCTGGCCCGCGGTGATCACCCCGCCGGTGATCTTGTACAGCGTGGTCACGATCGCGCCGGTGTACCAGGTGCCCGACGACACCGACAGGGCGGTGGGCAGCACGCCGTGCACCGGCAGGCTCACCGCGACCGAGCCGTCCGAGGGCCGCAGCCCGGCCAGCGTGTAGCCGATGCCCATGGTTGGGTCGGTCTGCTCGGCGACCACCAGCAGCCGGTGCTGGCCGTCGTAGCCGGACAGCACCGGGTAGCCGCGGGTGGCGACGTTCCACCGCACCCGGCCGTCGCCGTCCACCATCACCACGTGCCCGCCCGGCGGGCCGGGCTCGCCCAGGTCCTCGGGGGTGTCCGACCAGGAGATGGCCAGCCCGGCGCCGGCCGGCTGCAGGCCGAGCACGGCCGCCCACGGCGCATGGGTGGAGAACGTCCACGCGGTGCTCGCGGTCAGCTGGCCGCGAGCGGCCGGGCGGAACGACAGCGCCCGCACCGTGGTCACCGACCGCCAGGCGCCCAGCGGCAGCAGCGCCGACAGCGGGTACCCGGTCTCGTCGCCGATCACCAGCTTGCCGCCGGTGATGGCGAGCTGGGTGACGTAACCGGGGTCGAGCAGGTGGTACAGGGTCTGGCCGGTGCGCCCGTTGAGCACGGTGACGAACGTCCCGTAGTGCAGGCCGGAGCCGGGCACGGTGAACGGGGACAGGTCGTTGCCGCCGATCGCGATCCCGGCGGTCTCGGCCACCGCCACCACCGGCACCCGGCTGCCCGCCAGGTACCCGGCCGCGACCGGGTGCACGTCGGTGTCTCCCTCGGTGTCACCCGAGCCCAGCGTCTGGGGTGATGCGGGGCTGACCGGGCTGGTCACCGTGGGCACCTGGGGCGCGGGGTCCACGGTCGGCTGGGCCGGCGCGAACGTGGCGTGCCAGTCCGCGTACAGCGAGCCGGCCGACCGCTGCCACAGCGTGCGCCCGTCCGGCGCGGTGACGCCGACCGTGCCGAGCGTGTGCAGTCGCGCGTAGTCCCCGGCCGCGCCCGGCAGCGCGGCGGTCAGCGCGGGGCCCTGCGCGGTCCCGGCCGCCGAGGTCACGGTGAACCCGAGGCGGCCCGCCGAACCGGCCGCCCGCGCCTGCGCGCCGCTGGCCGCCGGCGCCTGGGCGCCGTGGGCCGGGCCCGCCGTCAGCGCCGTGGCCAGCACCAGCCCGGTCACGCTGCCGGCGGCGGTGACCACCTGGCGGCCGTTCGGCCGTTGTGCTCGCAGTCCCCTCATGGCCGCCTCTCCGTGGGCACCGTCCGGCAATAACGGGTTTTAAATACCGGTCGCCAGGGTCAGGGCTCGCCCGCGATCGTCTCGTCGAGGCCGGCTCTCGGGCTGCCCAGGCCGGTGACGAAGTCGTAGCCGGGGCCGGCCTGGCACTCCAGCGGGCACTGGCCGTTGAGTGGGCCGGTGGTGATGTCGGCGAGGGCGGTGTTCGCGTCGTAGACCGCGCGGGACGCTTCGTCCCTGGCCTCGGTGAGCCGGGGCTTGCCCGCGGCGGCGCGCAACTGGTCGGCGCTGGCCAGGATGGCCGACCAGGACGGCGCCCCCAGGCTGGTGCCGCCGACCACGAACCAGCCCGAGTAGCCCTGGTAGGGCACGCTGTCGTAGACCGCGACCCCGGTGCCCGGGTCGGCGTCGTAGCTGACGTCGGGGTCGCCGCGCCGCCCGCCGGGGGTGACGCCGCGCTGGGCCGCGGGCTTGGCCTCGAAGTAGCTCAGCCCGCCGCCACTGCCGGACCAGGCCTGCTCGCTGGTCACCGAGCCGGTGGTGGTCAGGTCGAGCGTGGTGCCGCCGACCGCGAGCACACCCGGGTCGTAGGCCGGGTAGATGCCCGGATAGCCGGCGTCGCCGCTGGACGCGACGCAGACCGTGTGCGCGAGCGCGCAGTGCCCGTCGTAGTAGGACTCACCGGAGAACTCCGGCTCACCCCAGCTCATGCTGATCACGTCGGGGTTCGCGGCGCCGGCGCTGCTGACCGCCGCGAACAGGGCGGCCAGGGTCTGGTTGCGCGCCTGCACCAGCATGACCCTGGCCTGCGGCGCGACGGCGTGCACCCACTCGACGTCCAGCGAGGTCTCCAGCGCCCAGTCCGGGTCCCCGGCGGGCTTGCCCTGTGGCGAGTGGATGGTGAATCCGAAGCAGCCCGGCCCGGCGCCCGCCGTGCCGCACACTTTGGGCAGGCCGAACTGCCCGCTGAACCTGTTCACGTCGGCGGTGATGTCCGGGTCGGCGTAGGCGTCCACGATGGCGACGGTCTGCCCGGCGCCGTCCCCGGTCAGGTGCAGGTAGCCGCCGATGGTGGCCGGGCTGTACCCGGCCGGGGCGGTCCCGGCCAGCACCCGGTGGCCGGTCTTGGTGTAGCCGCGGACCTTCAGCTCGTACTGCGGCGTGGCCAGCCCCACTCCCTGGACCGGGGCGGGCGGGCTGACCGTGGCCGGGCGGGCGGCCGGTGCGGCCCGGTGCCGGGGCGCGGGGCTGGCCGCCGTGGCCGTGCCGGTCACGGTGAACGTGGCGATGCCGTTCTCGGTGGAGGTGGCCAGCGGGAGCCCGGGCAGCCCTTCTTCGCCGTAGCTGACCGTCTGGTAGCTGATCAGGTCCCGCGGCAGCGTGACCACCTGGCGGCTGCCCGCTGGTCCCATGGGTATGACGGTGCCCGGCGTGAACTGGTAGCTGCTGGCCGCCGAGCCTGTGCGCAGCGTCCTGAGCGTCGCGGCGGGAAGGGCGTTGAGCCACACCAGCGCGCTGAGCAGCACCGGATCGCTCGCCGGGCCGACCACGGCACCGGAGTCCGCGGTGAGACTGTTGATCACTTCGGCGCGGTGCGGTTCGATCAGCACCCCGCTCTCGCCCA
>Ga0070737_10005795_pt1 | contig 11629 bp, 10 predicted proteins | sample Coa_R1_10_FD_66438 | JGI IMG/M metagenome (GOLD analysis project Ga0070737, IMG submission 66438) | Surface soil microbial communities from Centralia Pennsylvania, which are recovering from an underground coalmine fire - Coalmine... | ecosystem: Environmental > Terrestrial > Soil > Unclassified... | reverse complement strand
CTGCAGGTCTATCGCTTCCGCCTCGGCGCGTCTCTGCCGACGCTCTCGCTCGCTTCCGATCTGAAACGCTAAGCGATGAAGCTGCCGGAGCCCGGCGACGTGCGCGCGGCGGCCTTGCGATTGCGAGGTAAAGCCGTCGTTACGCCCCTGCTCTCTTCGCCGCAGATCGATGCGCAACTCGGCGCCCGGCTTTTACTCAAAGCCGAATGTTTGCAGCGTACCGGCTCGTTCAAGTTCCGCGGCGCCTATAACGCCTTGGCGCAGCTCGATGCGGTCAAGCGCGGCGCGGGCGTCGTCGCCTATTCGTCGGGCAATCACGCGCAAGGCGTTGCCGCCGCAGCGCAGCTCCTCGGCATGCCGGCGACCATCGTCATGCCGTCGGACGCGCCAGCCATCAAGCTCGCCAACACGCGCTTCTATGGGGCGGAAATCGTCCCGTATGACCGTTATCGCGAGAGCCGCGAGGAAATCGCGCAGCGCATCGCGACGGAGCGCGGTGCCGAGCTCCTGCCGCCCTATGACGACGCCCGCATCATCGCCGGTCAGGGAACAATCGGCATCGAGATCGCCGAAGAGACCCGAACCGCCGGACTGACGCTCGACCTGCTGATCGCCCCTTGCAGCGGCGGCGGCCTCGTCACGGGTTGCGCCCTCGGTCTCGCGTCATCCCAATGCGATGCCGCCGTCTATGCCGCGGAGCCTGCCGGCCTCGACGACATGCGGCGCTCGCTCGCGGCCGGCACGCGCGTCGTCAACGATCCGGCCGCGCGTTCCATCTGCGATGCATTGCTCGCGCCGACACCCGGCGAGATCACCTTCGCGCTCGCGCGGCGTCTGCTCGCGGGCAGCGTCGCAGTGACCGACGACGAGGTGCGCCGCGCCATGGCGACCGCCTTTGCCGCTTATAAGCTGGTGCTCGAGCCGGGCGGCGCGGCTGCCCTGGCGGCCGTGCTGTCGGGAAAGCTGGATGTCAAAGGCAAGACCGTCGCGATCGTCGCGTCGGGAGGAAACGTCGATCCGGCGATATTCGCGAGCGCGCTCGGCTAGCGGCTTCCTAGCGGCTTATTCACCGGCCGGCGCGGAAATAACCGCGTCGCCGGGCTCGGACGTGCGCAAGGATTTGATCGCCGGCAAAAGCTGCTTGCCCTCGCCGTCGGAGAGATTCTCGCGTTCCACGCGGCGGCTATATCCTTCGAATACCGCGCCCGGCTCGATGCGCATCGAGCAATAGACGACATCCGCTCTGACCTGTGCAGCCCGGCCCAAGATCACATTCACCGCGACCAGCCTTCCCTGCAGTGCGCCGTTGATGATCGCGGTATTGGCCTCGACCGAGCCGTTGATCGATCCGCTCTCGCCGACCGTCACCTTGTCAGCCACGAGATTGCCGATCAACGTGCCGCCGATGTGCACTTCGCCCGGGCAGCTGATGTCGCCATCGATGCGGAAACCTTCGCTGAGGATCGACGGTGCGCTGCGACGCCCGGCGCCCTGGACACTACTGCTGGCCGCTGACTTGAACCACATTCTTGCCTGCCTGCAGGAACTTGGTGGGATCAACCACCACGCCATCGACGTGAACCTCGTAATGGAGATGCGGCCCGGTACTGCGGCCGGTGCTGCCGAGTTCGCCGATTGGCGTATGTAAGCCCACCTTCTGTCCTTTCGCCACCAGGATGCGATGAAGATGCGCGTAGCGCGTTACGATACCATGACCGTGATCGATCTCAACAACCCGGCCGTAATCGGCCATGGTTCCCGTGAAGATCACGGTGCCTGCGCCCGTGCTGTAGACCGTGGTTTCGTAGGGCGCGTCGAGATCGATGCCGGGATGGAAACCGGTCCGATGATTGATGGGGTCGACGCGCGCACCGAAAGGACTACCGACGGCGTAGTGATTGAGCGGCGACGCGAGCGGCAAGGTCTTGCTGAGCCGCTGCAAATCTTCGAGGCGATGCTGATCGAGCGTCGCCGCGTGGGGATCGTTGAGAGCGATGTAGGGACCGCCTTCGGCGGGCGCATCGTGGCTTTGCAGCAAGCGGTTGATATCGAGACCCGTCGAAGCGAGAAGCTGCTCGATCTCGGAAACCGCTCCGCTCGAGGTATTTTCCGCATGCGGCGTGCCGGCGGCAGCAGCGGGAGCCGACGGCTTGCGCTCGGGCGGTTGCGCTGCCTCGGGCGCCACGGGCGGCACCAACGGCGCAGCGGCCGGCGCCGTGCGCTGAGGATCCGCGGCTACTTGCTGCTTCTGCTGCGCATCGAGCTGATCGGCGCGCGCTTGCACCGCTTGCAAATCCATCTGCAATTGCTGCACGCGGTTCTGCAGCGTCGTGCGCTCGACTTCGGATTGCTGCAGCTCCGAGCGGGCATTTTCGAGATTACGGCTGAGCTGCTCGGCATTTCCGTTCTTGCTATTGAGCGCCTGTTCATCGGCTTTGAGGCGCCGCTCGGCTTCTTCGCGCGCCTCTTGCGCGGATTTCAAGCGCGCGTTCGCGTCGGAGAGCTGTGACTGAAGCTGATTGTTCTGCTGTACGAGGGCGGAAAGCTGCGATTCGGCTTGCTGGTAATTGGCGTTCGTCTGGTCGTATTTCTGGCTGACGATCGCCAGCTGCTGTTTGATCGCGGCGACCTCGCTCTGCATCTCGCTCAAAGCCGCACCGTCGCTATTGGTCGCGTCAGCGGCGGGAGCGGGCGTCGGTTGCGCTGCCGCGCTTTCCACGGCCGGCGGCGGCGCGGCCGGCGTTGCATCGGCGCCGCGCACATCGAGCGACTCGCGCAAATGCATGAAGCCGACACCGAGATACGCTACTGCGGCCACCGTGGCGAGCGACGCCGCGAGCAGCATTGCCTGCAGCCAACCCGGCAACGCGATGTGGCGTACACCCGCTGAGCTCTGCAGAAGCAAGCGGCGTTCGGGAAAAATCTGTTCCCCAAGGATTTGCGAAACTCTGGCCAACCAGCCCCCCGCTACCGTTCCTGAAAATAGTGCGTCCGCAACACGCACCGCAACCCGATCGCGGCCCTTTAAGGGCTCTCGATGAACGGTCGGCTTGGAAGGCCTCAGCCGGTTTGCATTTAGCGTTCGCAACGCGGCCGGCGCGACCCTCTCCCATCGCGCTCGTTCACCATGTTTTGACCCTACCGGGTCGATGCTGACATGGCAAGCTGATTCGACGTGCGATCACAAGGGGATGGTATATGCCGCGACTCGCTAGGAGGTTGCTTTAAGGCGACTCCGCAACGGGTTCGGCGTATAAAACCACCAGCCGGTTTCGTTGATCGCGTAGTAAGGGCGATACTGCGTTGCGGTGGCAAGGGGTGCAACGGAATCGTTAACGCTGTCAAGCAGCCAAGCTGTGCCGTCAACATTGACGACAAGCACGGCATGGTCGACCTCCCGCGCGACGTCGCGCACGACCAGGATGCGCAGATCGTCGTCCGCAAACCCGAGGGCCCGCAGAATCATGAACTTCGCAATCGCATAGTCCTCGCATTGGCCGTTTCGCGCCATGAATTCGAACGGTGTTTCCCAATAATCCGGCCGGCCCCAGTTATCGGTTGCCGCTACGTAAGGATGCCGGTTGATCGCGCGATTGAGCGCGTCGAGCATCGCCCGCCGATCCAGCGAGCGCAGCCGGGTCGTCAGGCGTGCCCATTCGCGCGGCACGCAATCGGCCGCGGCGTCGCCTCGCGCGACGCAATCCCGAGCAGCCGCAACTTCGTCCGACCAGCGGCGCAGCATGTCGGTCCATTTTGGAAATTGCGCGATGCCTTCGATCCGCTCGACTCGCGGCCGATCGGACAGGTCGGAGGGCGGCGCGATTTTCGACAGCGCGATCGCTGCCGATCCTCGACTCGGCGCCGTCGCGCCGGGCGCAAAGGCGAGCGCCAAAGCAGCGAGACCGAATATTAACCGCAACACGCCGCACCCTCTTCGGTAACCCCGCTATCCCGGGGCTCGACGCCGAGAGGGACGGGAGGTTTTGCGTCGCCGGGTTGCCCCGGTTTTGCCGTTTCGCGAGGCGCGTCCGCTGTCGGAACCCGCCTTCCCGAAGACGCTAGCGGCGAGCGGTGAAGCAGCGCTTAAAGCGAAAAAGCGCGATAAAAGCCGTCGGTGCTACCAGTGGCTGCACTGACGCAATACGGCGGCATAGCTTTCGGCGGAATCAAGGCGTGTATTGCCGTCGCGCGCGCGGCCGTTGATGGCATCGAAGACCGGTTTGAGCGCGTCGGTGATCGGCACGAGGAACGCCGCGCGAGCCGCTTCGCGGTCGCGCACATGCGCATTGAGGGGCAGCGGGGTTTCCGCGAGCGTCCGCTCAATGGTCGGCAGGTAGTACCGCGCCGCTTCGCGGAAGACGTCGACATGTTGGCTTTCATGAGCGAGCACGACGCTGCGCTGGCACGAGCCTTCAGCAAAGCGGCGATCGACGATGACGTCGAGCTGCTTCAAGCCGATCTCGACATGGGCAGCGCGCAGCTGCGCGCAATAGCCGCTGCCGTCGCGATAGCTGCCGGTATCGATCGTAACCTCGAGATCGTAACGCCCGATCGTGAGGCCGTAGGGTATCTCGCTCTTCAAACCCGCCATGCCGTTCTCGCCGGCGATTTTCGCAGGCGACGCGCTGTCGAGATCGTAGCGATAATTGACCGGCGGATCCTTTAACGCGACCGTGAAGTACGGCGCGCCGACGCTCGCGGTGCACGCCGCCGAAGCGATTGCCGGCGCGAAGATCATCGCCCCGGCGAGCCACGCGAAAAGACGCGCGACCATCGCTAAGCCCTCACCCATAGGCCGCAGAGTCGGCGGCCGCGCGCGCCCAACAGCGGAACAAGGGTGACCTCGGCCGCAAGCACGCGCCCGGGCATGATGCCGACGATACGCGTTTGTTCCTCCCGCGCCGGCCTCGTCCAAAGGTCGTCGAAGGTGCTCGCTCCTTGAAAGCGGAAATGACGGGCGAGCTTTTGCCGCAATACGAGCGCGCGCTTGATCCCGCTCCAATGCAGGAACGCGTCGTTTACCGCGAGTACGATTTGCTCGGCATCGAGCACCAGCCCCGGCGCGGGTGCGTTCTCGATCAACGCCGCGATGCTCGCCGCATCGAGAGCGACGGAGCGCGCCGCGGCCGAGCGCTCGATCTCGCCGAGGCAGAACGTGCGCACCGCCGAGGAAAGGTTTACGGTCGCGGACCGCCGCGCGGCCACCTCGGCCACGAGGCGATTGAGACGCAGCTTGCGGCGCGTCGCAATCGCCTCGAGCGCCGACCAGAACTCCGGCTCGAGCCGCAACGAGTAGCGCTTGCCGTCGAGCTGCAGGATGCGCTGCTCCCAGCCGCTCGGGATATCGCGGGGCGCATCGGCCGCCGGGGATGCTGCGCTCGATGTATCGGTTAGAGTATCGCCTTCGCTCGCCATCGCGATCCGCGCGCACGGTTAACGCTTTGCTTCGCGCGCGCCGCGGTCCGGCGCACGCTCACAGCCGAGTGATGGCGCGAAAGCTTTAAATTCGGCTAAAAATCGGCGAGGAAGGGCAAATGCGGCGCCATGAGAATCCCGGCGATAGCGATCGGGATGCCGTAGGGAATAGGCATGCGCGAATGAAGAAAGGCAGGCGCGCGCCGCAGCACGGCGAGGATCGAGGCCTGCACCAGCGGTTGGCGCAATCCGAGGACGATCAGTGCGAAGGCGCCGCCGATGATGGCGACGAGGAAGAGCAGCGGCAGCACCATCGGCAAGCCGCTCCACAAGGCCATCGCCGCGAGCAGCTTAACGTCGCCGCCGCCGAGGAGCCGGCATGCAAAGAGCACCGCCGCGCCGGCAAATACGACCGCGCCGGCTTCGATATGTGAGAGCCAATCGATGCCGTGCCCCGCGGCGCCATGCGCAGCGATCAGAGCCGCGATTGGGAAAGCGAGCGCCAGCATGCCCGTCAGCCAGTTCGGGATGCGCAGGCTTACGAGATCGCTGAGCGCGGCAAGAACCAGCGCGAAGATATAAATCGCGAGCACGGCTTCAGCCGCAAAGCTCGTCGGCCAGGCATTCCAAAACGTCATGCGCCGAGTGTGGCGGCGCGAGCTTAGCGAAGCGTTAATACCTAGCGCTCGCGCAGCGCTTCGTCCTTCGCCTTGAGCAACGGCTTCAACAGATAATCGAGCACCGATTTCTGCCCCGTGAGAATCTCGACCGTCGCCGTCATGCCGGGAATGATGGGCAGGGGCTTGTCCGCCGTACCGAGCGAGCTCTTCTCCGTACGCAGGGTCACGCGGAAGAACGTCCCGCCATTCGGCCCGTCGTCTTTGATCGTGTCCGCCGAAATGTCCTCGACCTTGGCCTTGAGCCCGCCATAGATCGAGTAGTCGTAGGCCGTGATCTTGACCGTCGCCGGCTGACCCGGATGAAGGAAAGCGACGTCCGCCGGGCGGATTTTCGCCTCGATCAGCAGCGTATCCTCGAGCGGCACGATATCGACCAGGTCTTCGCCCGGCTTGATCACCTCGCCGATCGTCGTGACCTTGACGTCCTTGATCGTGCCGCGCACCGGCGAGCGCACCTCGGTGCGGGTGACGCGATCGTGCTGAGCGTAAATCTGTTGCGACAGCGCCGCGAGCTCGGCGGTGTGCTTGTTGAGCTCGGCCTGCACATCGGAATGGAACGTCGCCGTCTTTTCCTGGATGCGCTTTTGCGCTTCGTCGCGAGCCGCTTCGGCCTGGGGGATCGCGACTTTCGCGTCGTCGAGCTGGCCTTGGAGATCGCTGACTTCGCGCTCGAGCTTGACAAGATCGAGCTTCGAGGCGGCGCCGCTTTTGACCAGCGGCTCGGTGATATCCTGTTCCTGCTTGGCGAGGTCGAGCGAGCGCGACAGGCTTTGGGCCTTTGCTTGCAGCCCGGCGATGTCCTGTTGCTTCTGGGTCAATTGATCGCTGAGCACGCCGAGATCGGATTTGAACGTGTTCATCTGGGTGTCGTAAAGCGCCTGCTCCCGGCGCGCCACCTCGGGCGCCTCTTTCAGCACCTCTGGCGGGAATTGCGGCGTCTTGTCGAGGCTCTCGGCGGTCAATCGCGCGATCATCGCCTCGAGGGTGAGGTATTGCGTACGGCTGTCCTGATATTGCGATTCGGCGCTCGTATTGGCGATGCGCAAGAGGATATCGCCCTTCTGCACGATCTGGCCGTCGCGAACGAGCAGCTCGGACAGGATGCCGCCTTCGAGATTTTGCACGACCTGAATCTTGCTCGAGGGCACGACGCGCGCGTCGCCGCGCGTGACCTCGTCGAGCGTCGCGAAATGGGCCCAGACGAGAAAGACGAGGCAGAAAGCGCAGACGCCGAGCGTCAGGAGATGGGCGAAACGCGCGGTACGCGCGCGCATCGCATAGTCGTAGTCGGGAAGAAAATCGGTATCGACCCTGTGGCTCATCGCGCCCCTGCCCGCGCTGCGATGCGCAACTCGCCTTGATTGAGCGCGTGCAGCACGCGCTCGCGCTGGCCGTCGGCGACAATGCGCCCGTGATCCATCACGATGATGCGATCGACCAGCTCGAGCATCGACGGGCGATGCGTGACGAGCAATAAAGTCTTCGCCGGCAGAATTTCGCGCAGCCGTTGCTTGAGGCAGGCTTCGGCGGCCGTATCCATGGCGCCGCTCGGCTCGTCCATGACCAGGATCGACGGATCCGTGAGCAGCGCGCGGGCGATGGTCACGGCTTCGCGCTGGCCGCCCGAGAGATGCTTGCCGTTCTCGCCGACCTGCATGTCGTAGCCTTCGGGATGGCGCTTGATGAAATCGTCGACGCCTGCGATCGCCGCCGCGCGCAGGATCGCGCCGTGCGACACGTTCGGCGAAGAGAGCGCGATATTGTCGCGCACCGAGCCGAAGAACAGGAATGCCTCTTGCGGCACATAGCCGATATTGCGACGCAGGTCGGCCGGATCGATCTGCCGCAGATCGGTGCCGTCGACGGTGATCGCCCCCGCGTTCGGCGCGTAAAGGCCCGTCAGCAGCCGTGCGAGCGTGCTCTTGCCCGAGCCGATGCGGCCGATAATGCCGACCTTCTCGCCGGGCTCGATATGAAAGCTGACGCCGGCGAGCGCCGCTTGGCTTTGGCCGGGATACGCGAAAGTGACATCGCGGAACTCGATTTCGCCCTGCATCTGCGGCCGATGGAGAAATGCCCTGCCTTCCGGACGTTCGAGCGGCGTCTTCATCACCTTGTCGAGCGAGCGCAATGAGATGAAGGAGGAATGGAGCCGCACGAGCAGCGAGGCGAGCTGCGCCAGCGGCGCCATCGCGCGCGCCGACAAGAGCGACGCCGCGACAAGGCCGCCGGTGGTGAGATTGCCCGCCGCGATCTCGTAAACGCCGACGATGACAACGAGCACGCTGACGAGGTTTTGCGTCAGCGTCGCGATGTTGACGCCGATCGTCGAGATGAAGCGGGCACGCATAGCCGTGCGCGCGGTCTTGCCGATGAACCGTTCCCAGAGACGTTGCGCACGGCCTTCGGAGCCGGTGATCTTGATCGTGTCGAGACCCTCGATCGATTCGACCAGGATTGCGTGCTTCTGGAAGGTCTCGCGCTGCGTCTGGCCCATCACTTCGCGCAGCGCAAACTGCAGCGCGAAACCGACCGCGAGAAGGATCGGCACGGCGAGCAGCGGCACGAGCGCGACCGGCCCCGCGATCAGCGCGATGATGAGAATGAACAGCAATGCAAAGGGCAGATCGGCGAGCGAGAGCAACGTCGCCGAGGTAAAGAATTCGCGCAGGGATTCGTATTCGCGCAGATTGGCCGCGAGCGCACCCGCCGAAGCCGGGCGCGCCTCGTAGCGCATGCCCATGACATGCTCGAAAAGCTTGCTCGCGAGAACGACATCGGCGTTCTTGCCGGCGGTGTCGACAAAATAGCTGCGTGCCGTTCGCAGGACGAAGTCGAAGAGGAACGCGACGAAAACGCCGCTCGCCAGCACCCACAACGTCGCCATGGCGTTGTTCGGCACGACGCGGTCGTAGACGTTCATCACGAAAAGCGGGCTCGCCAGCGCCACCAGATTGACGACGAAGGAAGCGACGATGGCATGCGCATAGACATGCCAGAACGACGCGAGCGTGCCCCAGAACCACGAGCGCTTCGGCGTCGGCGCGTCGACGACGTCTTCGACGCGGCGGTCGAAACGGTACTCGGCTTTGGCATAGAGAGCGTAGCCGGCGTAGTAGCCGCGGAACTCGTCGACCGGCAAGCGAATGGGCTCGCTCCCGGGCTGCGGCAACAGCATCTCGATTTCGCCGCCCTCGATCGCCGTGACGACGCAGGCGCTGTTCTCGCTCAGGAGGAGAAGGCAGGGCAGATTCAGCGGCGAGATCTCATCGAGCGGCAGCTTGTGCCAGCGCGCGGAAAGACCGGCGCGCGCCGCCGCCCGCAACACCAGCTCGGGCGACAACTCCTCGCCGGTCGTCGGCAGGCCCGCCGCCAGCGCGCGCGCCGAGATCGGCCGCTCGAGAAGGCCGGCAAGGATCGAGAGCGCCGTCAGGACCGGATTGTCGACTGCCTCGGGAGCCGCCTCGCTCGTCGCTTCGATCGCTGGAAGCTCGCTAATCATCCCTCACCTCCCGCGCTCGTCCGCGCGGCCCGGCTCAATGTGCCGAGATCGATTCGATCAGCCTTCGGGCCGCGGCGCGATACCGGGAGCATGGTTGGGATCGGCCGCCGCGGGCGGCTGCACGTTGAGCGAGCTCAGCAACATGCCCTCGACGGCGAGGATGCGATACGCGTTGAACGTCGCTTGCCCTTGCGCCGTCGCCAGCCGGGTCTGCGCCTGGAACACTTCATTCTGGGCGTCGAGCAGATCGAGCAGCGTGCGCTGGCCGAGCTGGAATTGCTGGCTATAGGCGTCGCGAACCTGCTGCGCTCGCGCGAGCGAGTCCTGCAAGGTCGGCACGCGCTTCATCGCCGCGTTGTAAGCCGACTGCGACTGACGCAAGTTCTCCTCGGCGTCACGCAACGCCTGCAGGCGATCGGTTTTCGCCTGCGCCACCTGGGCATAGGCCGCCTCGCGGTTGGCGATATCCGAGCCGCCGGCGTAGAGGTTCCAGCGCAGCACGAGGAGCGCGCGCGCTTCGTTGTCGCGACCGGGGAAGCCGCCGACGTTGCGGTTTTTGTCGCCGCTGACCTCGACCGAGACCGTCGGATCGAACCGTGAATCGGCCTGCTCGACCAAGCCCTGCGCCGCCTCGATATCGGCTTCCTTCGCCTTGACCGTCGGGTTCTGCGCCTGCAGCTGCGCCAGCTCTGCGTTGATGTCGGTGCTGACCGCCGTCGTCGGCACCGCAGCGTCTTCGAGCGCCGCGGGCGGCGAGCCGACCGTGTCGAGATAATGCGCCTCGGCGTCCTCAAGCATGCCGCGCGTCTCGTCGCGCGTCGCGATCGCCAGATCGAGGCGGCTCTGCGCCTGAGCGACATCGGCCTCGCGACCCGCGCCGCCGGCGCTGCGTTGCTGAACGCGCGCCAGCAGGTCCTGATGAGCCTTCACGTTGTCTTCGGCAAACTGGAACACCTTGCGCAGACGAACGACGTCGAGATGCGCCTCGACGGCATCGAGGCCGATATCTTCGGCATTCTCGCGCACGCGATAGGCTGCGGATTTCGACCGGCCGCGCTCGTTGTCGACCTGGCCGCTGGTATTACCGCCGTCGTAAATCTTCTCGGCGAGGACCGCACCGAGCTCGCTGCGGATATGCTGGCCGTTGGTGCCTTCCGTGAGAATGTTTTCCGTGTATTCGGGACCGATCGCGCTGCGGACATCCAATTGCGGCAGGTAGAGACCCTTGGCACGCCGCATCTCGGCATCGACGGATTCGCGATTGTGAATCATCGACATGACTTTGGGGCTGCTCTGCACGGCCATGCGCACCGTGTCGCTGAGACTTTGCGCGTAAGCCGGCGCCACGGCCAGCAAAGCCGCCGCCATCGCGCCGCTGAAAACCTTCCCTTGCCACCCAACCGCCATCTCAGCCTCCGCTGATGCCAGGATCGTTCGACTGCCCAGCCCGAATTCGTCCAAACGCGTTAACGTATTTTCAAATAAATCTTCATGTGTAAACAATATTTACAAATAGTTACCGGGCGTTATCCCAGTTGCGGCGGGAACTTATTACATAAAATTGTACTCGTCTAGAAATTTGTTTTTAACCATACTTGAGTAATATTGGTTAATTTCTGGACCGACGAATATAAAAAAGGGCCGCGACAAGCGCGGCCCAAGTTCAGGGAGGAAAGCGCCAAACGGCGCTACGCGAGCGATATGGGAAGCCTATCGCCTCCTGGCAACCGGCCGCGCGCTCTGGTATCGACAGCCGGATTTGCCACAATGAATCAATGACCTCCGCCCCGCTCACCCGGACCTTGCTCGAAGCGATCGAGCCGGTCGCCGATCGCGCATGGTTGCGGCCGGCCGGCCTACTTAACGGCACGGCGGCAGAGCAAGCGCGAGCGCATGGCCTCGCTTTGCCGCTCGCCGGCGGCGCAACCGCCTTCACCATGGTCGAGGTGTTGGCGCGACGCGAGGACACGGTCCTCGCCGCGCTCGCCGCGCTGCCGCGGCTGCGCGCCTGGACCAGCCGGCTCGATAATGG
>Ga0070737_10005792_pt1 | contig 11635 bp, 10 predicted proteins | sample Coa_R1_10_FD_66438 | JGI IMG/M metagenome (GOLD analysis project Ga0070737, IMG submission 66438) | Surface soil microbial communities from Centralia Pennsylvania, which are recovering from an underground coalmine fire - Coalmine... | ecosystem: Environmental > Terrestrial > Soil > Unclassified... | reverse complement strand
TCCCCGACGCAAGCAGGCCGCCCGCCACGTATGAGCCACTTCCAGCGGACAGCACGCCGAAGCTGGACCTTCGGCGCAGCGGTCATGACGGCGATGAGATGCGAGAGCAGCGCTGAGCCTGACGGCTAGGCCTGGGCGGTAGCGGAGGCGGCAGCGGGAGCGCCGCCGCCCATCGCGCGCAGCCGCTCGATTCGGCGGCGCAGCGGCGGATGGGTCGACAGCAGGTTATCGAGCCATCCTTCGTTGTCTTCCTTGCGGTTGCCTTCCAGCGGATTGATGATGAATAGATGCGCGGTGCCACGCGAGGCGTTCTTGATCGGCATTTCGATGGCCGCCAGATGCTCCAGTGCGCGCGTCAGCGCGCGTGGATTGCGGGTGAACTCCACCGAGCTGGCGTCGGCCAGATACTCGCGCCGGCGCGACACCGCCATCGCCAGCAACTGCGACAGGATCGGCGCCAGCACCGCCAGGATCAACACCGCAATCAGCAGCAGGTTGCCGCCCTCGTTGTCATGGTCGTCGCTGCTTGCGCCGCCGTAGTAGACGAAATCGGCCAGCAGCGCGATCCCGCCCACCAGCACCGCGATCATCATCATCGTGCGGATGTCGTAGTTGCGGATGTGCGCCATCTCATGGCCGATCACGCCCTGCAACTCCTCGCGGTCCATCTGATCGATCAGCCCCTGGGTGACGCAAATGTAGGAATGCGCCGGGTCGCGCCCGGTGGCAAACGCGTTGGGCGCCGGGTCAGGCATCACGTAGGCCTTGATCGGCGGCATCCGCGCCGCAATGGTCATCTCCTGGATGACGTCGAGCACCATCCGATGCCGGTCGCTATCGGGCAGCAGGGGACGGGCGTGCACCGAGGCCAGAATCAGCGCGGCGCCGCCGTAGTAGGAAACCGACGCCTGGATCAGGCCGACTATCAATGCCGCCAGCGTCAGGACCGGAAAACCCTGCAAGGTTCCGTCGCGGAAACCCAGTGCGCCGAGCAGAAAATCCAGCCCCAGGCCCAGCGCGCAATACAACACCAAAAAGACCGCCACCAACGCCGCAGTCTGCCGGCGATTGGCCCGCTCCTGGGCCCAGAAATCCGCTGCCATCGCTCGAGCGAGCCCTGCTTCAGGCCTGCTTGACGCCCATCGACAGGTCGACTTTGGGCACTGCCTCGTCGCCGGCCGCGGCTTTGAAGTAGTCGGCCTGCCTGAAGCCGAAATTGTTGGCGATGATATTGCCGGGGAAGGTTTCCACGCGCGTGTTAAGCTGCATCACGGAGTCATTGTAGGCCTGACGCGAAAACGCGAGCTGATTTTCGGTGGTGGTCAGTTCCTCCTGCAGGCGCATCACGTTCTGATCGGCCTTCAGTTGCGGATAATTTTCCATCAGGGCGAACAGACGGCCCAATCCGGCGCTGAGCTGATTTTCCGCCGCCATGCGCGCGCCCTGATCGGACGCGCTGACCGCCCGGTTGCGCGCCTCCACCACCTGGGTCAGCGTATCGCGCTCGAATTGCATGTAGCCCTTGACCGCTTCGACCAGGTTGGGGATGAGGTCGTGGCGGCGCTTCAATTGCACGTCGATCTGGCGCCAGGCCGCATCGACCTGGTTCTTGAGCCTGACCAGCGAATTGTAGGTCATCACTACCCAGACCGCGAGCGCGGCTATGATTGCCAGAATAATCCAACCACCCATTGATTCCCTCCGGACCCGCAGCCTGCCAGGCGGCGAGCTGCACGGATCATAACATGGCGTCAGGCAGCTTCTCGACTGCAGGGGTTGTATGGAATTGACGCAACATTACTGTGGAAGTAGAGCGCCGCGGCTTTATCAGCCGCGGCGCTTTAGCAAGGTGTTGAGAACGTAAGGAGGATGGACGCTTACCCTCGACACCCTGCCGAGGGTTTAGTTGAGGTTGACCTTGATTTTAACCGGTTTGGCTTCCGCTGGCTTGGCGATAGCCACCTCCAGCACGCCGTCTTTGTAGCTGGCCGTGACCGGCTGGCTGGCATACTGCTCGGGCAGGCGGAACGCGCGATGATACTTGCGGTAGCGGCGTTCGCTGCGATGGGTCGTGGTCTTGCCGGTGAACTCCGGACGGCGGCTCTCGGCGTCGACCACCAGCGCGCCGTCTTCGACCTTGACCGAAATCGAATCCGGCTTCACACCGGGCATCTCGAAGTAAAAATGCCAACCGTCCTCGGCCTCGATCACGTCGGCCGGCGGGATGTCATGATCGTGCCGATGATGGCCGAACGGCCGCGGCTTCATCATTTCGTTGACCCGGTCGAACCACCAGTCATGATGGGGCCATCCGTTGTTGAACCACACTTCCATATCGTTTTTAAACCTCCGTGGCTCCGGGAAATTTTTCGCGGTGCCAGACTTATCTTTGCTTCGTAACTCAACCTAAGCACTAATTGTGCGCCGTCAAGTTGAAAACCGAAGCGGTGTCGAGACGATTAGTCGGAGGGTGGATTTTGCTTGTAAAGACGCGCGATTTCGTCGCCGAACCGGCGCGCCATCGCCGAGTCGCCCAGGCTTTGGGCCAGTTGCTGGCCCTCCTTCAGCACCGCGATTGCGCGCGCTATGTTGCCCTTGCCCAGCAAGGTTCCAACCTTGCGGAACAATCGGGCGTAGCGTTGTCCTTTGGCGGCGGCGTCCATTGCGAAAAAAAGATGACTGGCGAAACAACCGACTCGATTCTAAATGGCCGCTTGCGCGTGATCCAGCCGCGCCGCGGCTATCGCTTTTCGGTCGACGCAATCCTACTCGGACGCTTCATCCGCCCGCACCCGGGCGCGCACGTTCTTGAACTGGGCGCCGGATGCGGTGTGATTGCGATTATAGCAGCGGCACTGTATGCGCCGCGTGAAGTGGTCGCCATCGAAGTGCAGCCACAGATGGCCTCGCTGGTCCAACGCAACGCCACACTTAACGATTTGCCGGTGGTTCGCGCGGTTGCGGCCGACCTGCGCAATCGCGCCATTGCGGGAGTCGCGCCGGCAAGCTTCGACCTGGTGATCGCCAATCCGCCTTACCGCGCCGGCGGCAGCGGGCGCCGCAGCCCGATTCCCGCACGCGAGCTGGCGCGCGCCGAAAGCGCCGCCACGCTGCGCGATTTCACTACTGCCGCGGCGCGCTACCTGAAGCACGGCGGCAAGGCGGCGTTCGTATTCGCCGCCGCCCGAGCCGCGGAACTGATCTCCGAACTGCGCGCTGCCAAGCTGGAACCCAAGCGCTTGCGCATGGTGCATCCGCGCCTGCAACTGCCCGCAACCACGATCCTGGTCGAAGCGCGCAAAGGCGGCGGAGTCGAACTGGAAGTGGAGCCGCCGCTGATTCTGTACGCGGCCAAGGGCATTTACAGCGAAGAAGCGCAAACCCTGCTCGGCGGTCTGTGACGGGCTGCGCGGGACAGGCTTGTGCTTCGCGCCGAAGGCCGCCAACTGCCGGGCCGTTGCGCCGCTGCGGGGTTTGCGATTAGCTTTTTGAGATGGCCCGCCCTTGTAAGTGCGGCAATGCCACGCTGGCCGGGCGTGCGCAAGCCGCATTGGATAATCGACAAAGCAGATGGCACGACTGAGCGCTCGCGACAAATTCCTGTACGATGGCGACCGGAAGTTTTACGCCAAGGGCGTCTCCTATGGTCCGTTTGCGCCCAACTCGCGCGGCGAGCGCTATCCCGAGCCCGAGCGCGCCGCGGCGGATTTCGCCCTGATGCGCACGCTGGGCGTCAACGTGATCCGCACCTACGTGCCGCCGCCGGCCTGGATGTTCGAGCTGGCGGCCAGGCATTCGCTGCGCCTGATGGTGTCGCTGTTGTGGCCGTCCCACGTGATGTTTCTCGACACCGCCCAAAACGCGCGCGAAATTCGCGCTACCGTGGCGCGCCTGACCGCCGAGATGCGGCCGTTTCGCGACGCCATCTTCGCTTACTCGCTGGGCAACGAAATCCGCCCCGACCTGATCCGGTGGTACGGGATGCGCCGGGTCAGCCGCTTTCTGGCCGGGCTGTACGATATCGGCAAGAACCTCGACCCCGACGGACTGTTCACCTACGCCAACTATCCGTCGGCCGAGTACCTCGACCTGAGCTTCCTCGATCTGCTGTGCTTTAACGTCTATCTCCATCGCGAGGCCGACTTCCGCCGCTACATGACCCATTTGCTGGGGCTTGCCGGCGACCGTCCGCTGGTGCTGAGTGAAACCGGCATGGACACCATCCGCGAGGGCGAGGCGCATCAGGCGCAGTTGCTGCACTGGCAGACGCGGGCGGCGTTCGAGGTCGGACTGGCGGGCTTCATCATCTTCGCGTTTACCGACGAATGGCACACCGGCGGCGTCGAGATCACCGACTGGGCCTTCGGTATCGTCACCCGCGAGCGCAAACCCAAGGCGGCGTTCTCGGCCGTGGCGCAGGTGTTTGCGCATCCGCTGCCGCCCCCACTGGAGAGGCCGCCCAAGGTGTCGGTGGTGGTCGCGGCCTACAACGCCGAAGCGACGCTGGGCGGCTGCCTGAACTCGCTCCAGCATGTAGACTACCCCGACTTCGAGATTATAGTGGTGGACGACGGATCAACCGATCGCACGGCGGAGATCGCGCGCACCGCGCAAGTCAAGGTGCTACGCCGCGCCCATCAGGGTCTGGCTGCGGCGCGCAACGCAGGGATCGAGGCGGCGCAGGGCGAGATCGTCGCGTTTATCGACGCCGACGCCGCCGCCGACCGCGACTGGCTTTATCATCTGGTAGAGACGATGCGCCGGCGCGCCGCCGCGGGCGCCGGCGGTCCCAATTTCCCTCCCCCGGCACGCTCGCTGCTGGCGGCCGCGATCGCCGCCGCGCCCGGCCAGCCGCGCGAAGTGCGCGCCACTGATGACAGCCTGTTGCAGATGTGCGGATGCAACATGGCGATCGACAAGGCCAGCCTGGTTTCGATCGGCGGTTTCGATCCCGTGTTCACCGCCGCCGGCGACGACGTGGACATCTCCTGGCGCCTGCTTAAGTCGGGCGCGACGCTCGCCTATGCGGCGGGCGCGCTGGTCGTCCACGACCGGCGCGGTTCGGTGCGCGCTTACCTGGCGCAGCAAAGCGGCTACGGCGCGGGTGAGGCGCTGCTGGCGCGCAAATACCCCGAGCGCCGCAGCGCGGAAATTTACGGCTACGGCGGATGGCAGGCGCGATGGCTTGGGCTGCCGCGGATTTACTACGGCGCGATGGGCCGCGGGCTGTTTCAGACGATTTACCCGGCTGGGGTCAGTCCGCTGATCGATGCGGCACTGACTGCGCCGTGGGTCGCGCTGGCGTTACTTTTGGTAGCAATCGGCGCCGGTGCGGGACAGTGGCCGCCGATCGCGGCGGGCGCCGCCGCACTCGTCCTGAGCGCGGGCGCCGCCGCTTTCCATGCCGCGTGCGCGCCGCTGCAACGCCGGCGCGACCGGCTCAGCACGCGCGCGATGGTGGCCGTCCTGGCGCTGCTCGGCCCCCTTATCCGCAGCTACGCACGCATGCGCGCGGCGGCGGCGTGCACGCTGTCGCGCCGCGCGATGAGCGAAGCCAGCGCAATCCAAAAAGCCGGCGGCGTCAGGTTCGCCGCGCGCGCCGGCGCGAACCCACCCGACCCCGACGCCGCCGCGCAGGCGCTGCGCCAGGCGCTGTTTCGCCGCGGCCTCGTGGTAGCGGGCAACACCGGCTTCGAGCCCTTCGACCTGCAGGTGCGACTGGGGCCGCTGTGCCGCGTGGCGCTCAACCTGCTTTGGGAGAAAGAGGGTGCGATGGAGCTGCGATGGCGCCTGGCGGCCGCTCCGCTGCCGGTTATTGCCGCTGCGGCAGTCGTCGGCGCGCTGTTGTTGGCACGCCAATGGGCCGCCGCGGCCGTAATCGCCGCCGCTGCGACCGCAGCGGCCGCCCTCCTTACCATCCCGCCGCTGACCCGCCTGCCCGCCACCTTGCGCGACGCGATGCTCGAAGCGATGGAGCGCTTGGGCGTGGACGCCAGGCTCGCGCCCGGAGACGCATCATGAGCACCGCCCGCATCTACGCGCAGGTGGCGGCCCGGATGCGCCGCCACGCCGGGCGGCTGACGCTGGCTGTGGCCGAGGTGGTGCTGCTGTCGGCGTTGGAGGTGCTCAAGCCCTGGCCGCTTAAAATCGTGATCGACGACGTGCTGGGCGGCGCCCAGCCGCAATTGAGCTGGCTGCAGACCCTGACGCCCGCAGCCCTGCTGGCCGCCTCGTGCGTGGGGCTGATTATCCTTTATCTGGCGCTTTCGGTTTTACAGGTCAGCAACAACTATCTGACGATTTCGATCGGCCAGCGGATGGTCAACGACCTGCGCTCGCGCCTGTTTGAGCATCTGCAGCGGCTTTCGCTTGCGTTTCATCGCCGGCGCGAGCTGGGCGACCTGATGATGCGCATCAACTACGACACCTTTTCCATCCAGACCATCGCGATGAACGGGATGTTCCCGATTCTCTCCTCGCTGATCCTGTTGGGCGCGATGTTCTTCATGATGCTGCGCATCGACGCCACGCTTACGCTGGTCGCGCTGGGGGTGGTGCCGCTGCTGCTGGTGCTGATCGGATCGATCAGCAGCCGCATCGATCGGCTGGCCACCGGCGCGCGGATGAAGGAGAGCGACCTCTACAACGTGGCGCATCGGGCGCTGTCGGCGATCCACGTGGTGCAGGCGTTTACGCGCGAGGCCGAGGTGCATCGCGAGTTCGTCGAAAAGAGCAGCGAGAGCCTGAGCTCCAATTTGCGGCTTTACCTGTTCCAGACCATTTACAGCGGCGCGGTCAACATCCTGATCGCGGGCGGCACGGCGATGGTGATCTATATCGGCGCGCTGCACGTGGGGACCCATCGCCTGACCATCGGCGACCTGGTGGTGTTCGTCACCTACCTGGCCTCGCTTTATCTGCCGATCAACCAGCTCTTCCAAACTTACGGCCAGGTGCACAGCGCGGTGGCGGGGATGCGCCGATGCCTGGAGCTGCTGGAGCTGGAGCCCGAAATCCGCGATCGGCCCGGCGCGCGCCCCGCCGGACGCCTGCGCGGCGCGGTCGAGTTCCGCGCCGTCACCTTCGGTTACGATTCCGGCGAACCCGTGCTCAAGGACATCAGCTTCAAGGCCGACCCCGGCGAAACGGTTGCGATCGTGGGCCCCACCGGCGCGGGCAAGACCACGCTGATCAGTTTGCTGGCGCGCTTTTACGAGCCGCAAAGCGGCGCGATCGAAATCGACGGCTGCGCTGTTGAACAATTCACGCTGCGCTCACTGCGCGAAAACATCTCGATCGTCATGCAACCGCCGATGGTGCTGGCGGACACGATCCGCGCCAACATCGCGCTGGGCAAACCCTCGGCCAGCGGCGAGGAAATTGCACGCGCGGCGCAGATGGCGCGCCTGGGGCCGCTGCTGGACAAGCTCCCGGCGGGCCTCGACACGGTGGTCGGAGCGGGCGGGCATCAGCTCTCCCAGGGCGAGGCGCAGCGCGTTACGATTGCGCGGGCGCTGATCAAGAACGCGCCGATCCTGATCATGGACGAGCCCACCAGTGCGCTGGACGCCGAGACCGAATCGCTGGTGATGGCTGCGGTGCAGGAGGTGATGCGCGGGCGCACCACACTGGTGATTGCGCATCGTCTGGCCACGATTCAAAACGCCACGCGCATCTTGGTGCTGCGCGACGGGCGGATCGAGGAGCAGGGACCGTTTGGCGAATTGGTCAAGGCGGGCGGTTTTTTCAGCTATCTATACAGCCTGCAGTCGCAAGCGCAGCAGTCCGCAGGCGAAGCGGCAAGAACGCAAAAATTCCAGGCGGGTTGAACCGGGACAGGAACTGAAAACATGCTGACCATAGGATTGACCGGTGGAATCGGTTCGGGAAAAAGCACGGTGGCAAAGATACTGGCCGGCTTGGGCGCGCCCAGCTTCGACGCCGACAAGGTGGGGCATGAAATCTACCTGCCGGGCACCCCAGCGTATCACGATGTAATCGCCGCATTCGGCCAGGGAATCGTTGCGCCCGACGGCACCATCGATCGCAAGAAGCTGGGGCCGATCGTGTTTGCCGATCCCGCGCAACTCAAGCGTCTGGAAGCGATCGTGCATCCGCGCATGTTCGAGCGGATGCGCCAGATGGTGGCCGAGATGCGCGCCCGCGGCGTCACCGCGCCAATCGTGATCGAGGCCGCGATTCTGATCGAAGCGCACTGGCAGCCGCTGTTCGACGAAATCTGGCTGGTGGTGGCACCGCGCGAAAAAGTCGTCCAGCGCGTCGAGGCGGAGCGTGGACTGAAGCCCGAACAGACCGAAGCGCGCATCAAGGCGCAACTGTCCGACGAGGAGCGCCGCAAGCATGCCACGATCGTGATCGACAACAGCGGCACGCTCGAGGAGCTGCGCGCGAAGGTGGAAAAATTGTGGGACGAACTGCTCGTCCGCAACCGGAAGTGAGGCGAGAGCGATGGAACAACTGCTGGCGGGCAAGCATGCGCTGGTGACAGGCGGGGGACGCGGGATCGGGCGTTCGATTGCATTGGCGCTGGCGCGCGCCGGCGCCGACGTTGCGGTGGCGGCGCGAACGGTGCCGCAACTGGAAGCGGTGGCCGGCGAGATTCGCGCGCTGGGGCGCCGCGCGTTCGCGATCCCAATCGACCTGACCCGGCGCGATCATATCGAGGAGCGCGTCCGGCAGGCGGCCGAACAACTGGGCGGCCTCGACATCCTGGTCAACAACGCCGGCGGCAATATCGGTGAGGGGGCACAGATCGACCCCGTCACTTACGATCCGCAGACCTTCGAAGACTGCCTGTTCTTCAACCTCACCCAGGTGTTTTACGTCACCCGCACCGCGCTGCCCTACATGATTAAAAACAACTGGGGCAGGATTTTGAACACCGGGTCGGGTTCCGCCCACCGCGGCGGTGCGATCCTCGCCTACACCGCGGCCAAGCACGGACTGATCGGCTACACGCGCTCGCTGGCGTACGGAGTCGCCCGCTACGGCATCAACGTCAATGTCATCAATCCCGGATGGACGAACACCGCGATGGTGGACTGGGAGAGGATGGCCAAGGGGATGAACACGACGGCCGAGGGCGCGCGGCAGTTCGCCTGCGGCCAGAGTATCCAGCGGCGCATTATCGAGCCCGACGAGCTGGGCCCGATGGCGGTGCTGCTGTGCTCGAATGCGGGCAGTGCAATCACCGGTCAGGTGGTATTCGTCGACGGCGGCTTCAAGGTGTAGGGCCGCCCCGCGGAGTTGACGGGCGGTGAAATTCCCGCTCTGCCAGAGCGGGCAACCCCAACTTCAGGTCACTTGTAGAGGATCTGCGCGCGCAGGTCCTTCATGACGCCCAGCGCAAATGGTCTGAAGGCGGTATCGACCTGCGGCGTGCAAACATTGCCCGGCGTCATGTCGTCGAGTTCGCGCACCACGGTCACCGTGTTGCCGCGGTGCTGATACCCGGCGCTGTAGGTTGCGTCCTTGCCCTTGAGCTGGACGTCGGAGGGCATCGCCATCACCTGCACGTTGTCGGGCAGGTGAAAGGTAAAACTCTCCCTGGCGTATGCGCCCATAGTGAAATCGACGGTGCGCACCGGGCCGTTGGCACCGGCAACCAGAGCCGCGATGGTGTTGGCGCCAGCCAACTCGCAGACGCCGCGCGAACAGGCCGCCGCATTGCGGGTGACCCCGGCGGTCAGCATTCTGATGCTCTCGTCGGGTACGGCGTTGGCCCTGGCGCGCGCATCGTAGGCGGCCGCCACCGCGCCATAGTCCTTGAAGGTCGAGGCCACGATCAGCGGACCGTAGTCCAGCGCGGATACCGAACCCGGCTCGGGCGTGGCAATCCGGTCGCTGTGATAGGTCCACAGCCAGTTGCGCCGGCCCTTGGCGCTTGGCGTCTCGCCGCCCTTGACGCCTCGCGCTTCGACCTGCAGCTTGAGCGAGTCGGGCGCGCTGATGCTGACCTGCGCGTCATCGTAGGTCATGAACTTGGAGAACGACCGAAGGCAGGAGAAGTTACCCGGAAAGGTCGCTTCCCGTTGCGTGCGCGTGTAGACCATCGCGACCGTGGCGCCGACCGATACTTCGGGAAACGCGACCGTGATGGTCTTGAGGTCGGAGAACATCGGCGCCGCCTTGCCCCTGCCCTTGTTGACCTCTTCCTGAAAATTGGCAGGCGGGACGTCAAACCGGGTGCCGTCGTGTTTGAGCGTATAGGCGTGCAGGATTTTCACGCTCTGCAGACGGTCGCTGTAGCTGATATAAGCACGATTAGCTTCCGAAACCCCCTGCTCCGCCAGAACCTTGATTGCGACCTCCCAAGTCTCCACGTGTGTGCCGTCGGCGTTGACCTCGTAGTGAACGCGGTAGCGAACATACTTGATGTAGCCGGCGAAGGGCGCGGACGCGGCCCGTAACCGTACAGCAAGGGTCCGAGGGCCGCGAGCAAGACGGCGGCCAGGCGCGACAGCTTGAGGCTTGCGGCGATCTTCATTCGACGTATGTTATAGCGCGCTTTATACGTCGGCAAGCGCCAAAGATAGCAGCTTTCTACTGCCGTTGCCTCAGGCCGCACTGAACAAACCACACTGTGAAAGCGGCTTCATAACCCCGATTTCTAATTTCACCGGTGCTTTGATAGATTGGGCTTTAGCTGTCTTTGCATCTTGCTTACCTACAAAAGGCAGCCGCGTACATTTTTGTACAGGTCGGCCGTGGCCCCAGTTCAAAACGCCCGGTGGGCATCACTAACCAGACGAACGCCAAGCTATGTTGGTATCGCTGCTCTGCTCCTGCTGTTAACTCAGGGCAAAGACTTGCCGAGCGGCGCGGCCGGTGCTCCGGATGCCAATCGTGTGCTCGGTCAGCTCGATTTCACCCACAACGGCGCAAACATTCTCACCGCTGCCGGTCTTGCCGCACCAGGCGCGGTCGCGATTGATCGCAGCGTCGTTCCCAACCGGATTTACATCGCCGACGCCGGCAACCATCGCGTGCTGGGCTGGCATAGCGTCGACGCACTGACCAACGGCGCGCCTGCCGGGGTGGTGCTCGGCCAGCCGGATTTCCTCACCTCGTTGTTTCAATGTAATAACGCAGCGGTAACCGGGCAGACGCTCTGTATTCCAGCCGCGCTCGCGGTTGACCCCGCAGGCAACCTTTATATTGCGGATTCGGGCAACAACCGGGTGCTTGAATACGATAGTCCCTTCACCACCGATACCGTGCCCGACATGGTATTCGGTCAGGGCGGCAGCTTTACCTCCAGCGCCTGTAATCTCGGTGGCAGCATCACCGACGCGACCCTGTGTCAGCCCGGCGGAGTGACGGTTGATGGAGCCGGGCATGTCTATGTTTCGGACACCGGCAATTCGCGGGTCCTGGAGTATGACGCTCCGTCGGCTGCCAACACGCATGCCGACGCGGTTTTCGGCCAAGGGGGCAAGTTCGATTCGGGGCTCTGCAACAACGGCGGCGTCAGCGCGGCCAGCCTGTGCCATCCCTCCTATCTGGCGAGCGATCAGGCCGGCAACCTGTACGTCAACGACCGGGGCAATTTCCGCGTGCTGGAATACGACACTCCGCTTGCCACCGATACGGTCGCCGATTTGGTCTTCGGCCA
>Ga0070737_10005791_pt1 | contig 11637 bp, 11 predicted proteins | sample Coa_R1_10_FD_66438 | JGI IMG/M metagenome (GOLD analysis project Ga0070737, IMG submission 66438) | Surface soil microbial communities from Centralia Pennsylvania, which are recovering from an underground coalmine fire - Coalmine... | ecosystem: Environmental > Terrestrial > Soil > Unclassified... | reverse complement strand
GGACCTCTTGACCCCCAGTCAAGCGCGCTAACCAAGCTGCGCCACAGCCCGTCGACCGCTGCCCCTTCCAGGACGGCGCAGACGCTGGCGGGTACCCTATCGCGATGGCGCAGCGGGCTCGGGACGCGAGCTCGACGGATCGCCTTGCAGGCGGGGGCGCACCCGGGCGAGTCAGCGAGTACGCGTTCTCGGCGTCGCGGGGCTTCTTGCCGACATGAGACGACGCAGGGTCATCGGCACGGGCACCTTCGCTGGGCTGCTCGCAGGGTCGCTCCTGCTCGCCGGCTGTGGCGCGGCGGCCCTCCCACCCCGCAGCCACCCGTCCCGGCTGGCAGACGCGACCGCACCGGGCGGATCGACCGGGTCGAGTCGCTCCGGCTCCCGAGCACCGATAGGCCCGAGCCGGCGCGAACTGGCGCGGCGGCGCGCAGCGGTGCTGCTCGCGCGAGCGGTACTTCCCCCGGGTGGCAAGTACGTCACGACCGAGCCCGCGGGCGACTGCCACCACCTGAGCCAGCCGATGCAGACCGTCGGCAACCCAGACTCCGTCGATCTCCACCGCTTCGCCGTGGCACCTGGCTCGGCAGCGACCCTCGACCAGTGGGTCGCCGCCCACCTTCCAGTCGGCTCGACGGCGGCTGGGAGCGGCACCATGGGACAGTACGGCGTGACCTACGAGTGGGACGAGACCTTCTCCTGGCCTACCGAGGGCCCGGTCTTCCAGCTCGAGTGGCTGCAGGTACAGCTCGCGCAGCTCAACTGCCCGTCTGCTGGAGCGCCCGGCGGGGCCGACGAGGTCGGGATCCGGGTGGACGCCACCGTCTCGTACTACCCGGCCCGTGTGCAGGACGACTACGTCGCCCAGGGTGCGAGCGAGATGACGGCCGTGCTGACGCCGGAGATGAACCCCGGTGAACCGGCTGGCATGCGGGTCGTGACCCACGACCGGGCCGTCATCGCCGCCATCATCCGCCGCATCGACGCCGCGAAAGCAGAGCCTCCTGGGATGTTCAGCTGCCCGGTCGACACCGGAGGCATCCTCACCCTCACCTTCCGCCGTGCCGGGAGCAGCACGCCGTACGCCACGGTGGTTGCCGACGCAACCGGGTGCCAGACGATGACCATCCGCCGTGACGGCAGGGCCGTGACCCCGGCCCTCGAGGCGGGAGGGTTCGTCTCCTTCGTGGAAACAGAGCTGCACCGCAGCCCTCCGCCTCTCAGCTGAGCGTCGCCGTGCGGGGAGGCTCGAGGCGCTTGCGGGGCACCCCGGTAGGCTCTCGAGGATGCCGATCTACGAGTTCCGCTGCAGCGAGTGTGGGGCCGTCTTCGACGAGCGGCGTGCAGCCGCTGACTCCGCGGCACCCGCTCCCGCCTGCCCGAACGGGCACGTAGCGACCCGCCGGGTGCTGTCGGTGTTTGCGTCCGTCGGCAGCTCGGCGGCTGTACCCGGCCCCGCTGCGCCGCCTGCGGGTGGGGGCTGCGGACCAGGCTGCGCCTGCGCCGCGAACGGCTGAGCCCGCAACCGCAAGGGGGCCGCCCGCACCCGGCAGCTTCCGGGCGTCAGGGTGCGATACTCGGGTCGTGGAGCGGGTGGCGGTGGTGGGCTCCGGTGGCGCGGGCAAGTCGACGTTCGCGAGGAAGCTCGGCGAGCGGAGCGGCCTGCCGGTGCTCCATCTTGATGGCCTCTTCTGGAAGCCGGGTTGGGCCGCGACGCCGCACGACGCCTGGGTCGCCCTCCAGCGCGAGCTCGCCGCCGGCGACCGCTGGATCATGGACGGCAACTTCGGCTCCACGCTCGAGGTCCGGCTCGCCCGGGCGGATAAGGTGATCGTGCTCGAGCCGCCGAGGCTCGTCTGCATTGCCCGGGCCGCGCGGCGCGTTCTTGGCAACCTCGGCTCGGCAGTGCAGGCGGAGGGGTGCGCAGAGCGCTTCGACGCGGAGTTCTTCAAGTGGATTTGGCGGTTTCCCCGCGACAGCCGGCCGAGGCTCGAGGCCGTCATCGACCAGCACCGCGACCACCTCGAGGTGGTCCGGCTCCGATCCCGCAGGGCGGTGAGGCGCTACCTGCAGGACGTGGCGAGGTGAGGAGCTACGCCTTGGCGAGCTCTCGCCTCAGTCCGAGAGCTCGGTGCTCTGCGCATGCAGCAGCGATGGGGAGTCGCCATCAAGGTCGGCCCGCGGCCGGACCTTGATCAGATGTGGTGGACCAGCCAGGAGATCCCCTGGTAGAGCCGGTAACCGAGGTAGACCACCGATCCCACCACCATCACCTTGAAGTGCCAGGGGGCACGCGCTTGGTGCTCCTCCTCGTCTTCCTCGTCACCGCCCTCCTCGGGGTCTTGGCCGCCCTCGAGCTGCTCGCTGCCCGGCTCCTCGCTGCGTTCAGCGACCTCCTCGTCCACCTCTTCCTCGTGACGGCGCGCCCTGTCCCCCGCCGGACGGCGCCTCGACCGGCCGGAGTCGCCGTCCGCTCGAGGAGCGGGACCGTGGCGGGGCTCGGACGGCGAGGCCATGGCGCTCACACGGGCGGGACGCCGTGGCGCCGGTCGGTGAGCCAGCGGCTCTTCTGTGCCGCCAGCCCGAACCGCCTCACGAGCTCGGCACGGAGCTGCTCGGGCTGGACGACGGCATCGACGACCAGATCCGACGCGAGCCGGAGCAGGTCGACGTCCTCCTCGTACTCGCGCCGGCGCTCGGCGACGAACTCCTCCCGCTCGATCGGGTCCTCGATAGCGGCGATGCGGTTGGCGAAGACCGCGTTGACGGCGGCCTCCGGACCCATCACGGCGATCTTCGCCGACGGCAAGGCGAGGCAGGCGTCAGGGGCGAAGGCGGGCCCGGCCATCGCGTACAGGCCTGCCCCGTACGCCTTGCGCAAGATGACAGAGATCTTCGGCACCGTGGCCTCGGACACGGCCGTGATCATCTTCGCGCCATGACGGATGATGCCTTCCCGCTCGACCTGCGTGCCGATCATGAAGCCCGGCACGTCCGCGAGGAACAACAGCGGGATGTTGAACGCGTCGGCGTTCCAGATGAACCTCGCTGCTTTGTCGGCCGAGTCGACGAAGAGCACTCCCCCCTTCGCCATCGGGTTGTTCGCCACGACGCCGATCGACCGCCCGTCGAGGCGCGCCCAACCGATGACGATCTCAGGGGCAAAGAGCGGCTTCAGCTCGAAGAACGAGCCCTCGTCGACGATGGCGTCGATGACGTCGTGCACGTCGTAGCCGGCGCTTGGCGCCTCTGGGATCGAGTCCGGCCCGAGCAGCGCGGCCGGGGGTGCCGCCTCTTCCCAGGGAGCCGCCTCCCGCCAGGAGCCGGGCAGGTAGGAGAAGTAGGCACGGGCCGCCTCGATCGCCGAGGCGTCGTCGGGGTAGAGGTTGTCCCCGCAGCCCGAGACGGTGGCGTGCATGCGGGCGCCGCCCATCTCCTCGAGATCGGTGTGCTCCCCCACGACCATCTCGGCCATGCGGGGCGAGCCGAGGTACATCGAGGCGTTGCCCTCCACCATGAAGACGACGTCGCAAAAGGCGGGGATGTAGGCGCCGCCTGCGGCCGACGGGCCGAACAGGCAGCAGATCTGGGGCACCCGACCGGAGAGCCGCACCTCGTTGTAGAAGATCCGCCCCGCTCCGCGCCGGCCGGGGAAGAGCTCGACCTGGTCGGTGATCCGGGCGCCTGCTGAGTCGACGAGGTAGAAGACGGGGAGCTCGTGCTCGAGGGCGAACTCGGTGAGACGGACGATCTTCTCCACCGTCCGCGCTCCCCACGAGCCCGCCTTCACGGTCGGGTCGTTCGCCATGACGCACACGGGCCGGCCGTCGACCCGACCCTCCCCCGTCACGACGCCGTCGGCGGGCAGGTCGTCGGCGGCCGCGTTGGCGAGGAGCGCGTCCTCGACGAACGAGCCCTCGTCGAGCAGGAGGGCGAGACGGTCCCGCACGAACAGCTTGCGCTGGGCGCGCAGCTTCTCTGCTCCGCGGGCGAGGTTGCCCTCGAGTGCCCGTGCGGTGGCAGCGGCGATCCGCTTCTCGGCCGTCACCGGGCCGCCTTCACCGGCCGGCGCGCCCCGGCCGCACCCTCACCCGGAGGTCGATCGGGGTCGGGCCGAGCTCGAAGCGCTCCCGGAGGTAGCGCTCGAGGTAGCGGAGGTAGGTGGGCTGCAGGCGGCGGGTCGCGAACAGGGTGACGGTCGGTGGGTCGACGGCGCCCTGCACGGCGTAGAGGATACGGGCGCCCGGGGCGGGATGGGCGCTCTGAGCGGCCCGCAGCGCCTCGTTGAGCCGGGAGGTCGGGATGCGGCGGTGGTAGGCGGCGATCGAGTCGGCGACGACGGGGATGAGGCGGTGCACGCCCATGCCGCTTCGCGCCGAGATCCGCAGCACAGGGGCGTAGCCGAGGAAGGCGAGCTTCTCCCCCACCTCCTCGTTCACCTCGAGGCGCCGCTCGGTGTCGAGGAGGTCCCACTTGTTGAGCAGGATGACCGCAGGGCTGCCCGAGGCGTCGACCCGCTCGGCGAGCCGCTGGTCCTGGTGGGTGACGCCCTCGGTCGCGTCGAGCACGAGCAGCGCCACATCGGCGTGGTCGAGGGCGCGCAGCGAGCGCACGAGCGAGTAGTACTCCGGGGCGTCCCCGCCTCTCGCGCGGCGCCGCATGCCGGCCGTGTCGATGAGGCGAAGGGTGCCGGCGTCGGTCTCGACGAGGGTGTCGATGGCGTCGCGCGTCGTCCCGGGCATGTCATGGACGACCGAGCGTTCCTCGCCGACGAGGCGGTTGAACAGGGTCGACTTCCCGACGTTCGGCCGCCCGACGATGGCGACGGCGATCGGCACGGCTTGGGCGCCCTCCGCCTCCGTGCCGTGCTCGCCGGCCAGCACCAGCTGCTCGCTGGCGGGCTGGCCCGCACCAGGCGGCAGGCGGGCCACGACCTCGTCGAGCAGGTCGCCGACGCCGCGGCCGTGGAGGGCGCTCACCATCTGCGGTGCTCCGAGACCGAGGCCGGCGAGCTCCCAGGCGTCGGCCTCCCTCCGTTCGGAGTCGACCTTGTTCGCCACCACGAGCACCTTGTCGCCGGCGCGGCGAAGGCGGCTCGCCACGTCGGCGTCCTCGCCGGTGATGCCGGTGGTGGCGTCGAGCACGAACAGGATGAGGTCGGCCGCCGCGACGGCCCGGAGGGACTGCTCGCTCACCTTCGCATCGAGACTGCCTCCTCCCTCGACGACCCCGCCCGTGTCGACGAGGCGGAACTGGGTGCCCGCCCACTCGCACTCGAGCTCGAGGCGGTCCCGGGTGACGCCCGGCTCCTCCTGCACGATGGCGACCTGCCGGCCGGCAATGCGGTTCGCGAGGGTGGACTTGCCGACGTTCGGCCGCCCGACCACGACGACGACCGGCAGGGCTCCCGCCGAGGCTCGCACGGGCGGCGAGCTCGTCACCGGGACCTGCTGTTCTCGAGGGCGCGCCGCAGCGAGACCCCGTCGGTCGGGACGACCTCGACGGGTCGTGGCAGGTCACCCACCTCGACCCCGTCGAGGAAGACGCCCTTCGACAGGCAGACGTCAGGGAGCAGGTACCGCCGGGCAGCGGGGGCTTCGGCGAGGGCGCGGCCCACGTCCTCGCCCGCGAGGAGGCCGGTGACGGCGATGTTGCCCCCGAAGAACTCGTTACGCACGGCCATCAGCTCCACCCCGGTGAAACCGGCCCGGTCGAGCAGGGGGCGGAGCACGGCGGCTCCGTACTCGCCCGTCACGACGGTGGCGGGGAGGCGACCATCCCCGAGCCGTACCGGCACCGCCGTGAGCGGGGCCCTCGGCGCCCGGTACCCCGAGGCGGGCGCGCCCTCCACCCACTGGAAGAAGCCCGAGGCGGCCGGTGCCGCCGCGCGCTCCCCGGCGAGCTCGAGCTCGAACGAGCGGGCCATTCCCACCCCGTTCTCGTGCTGGGGAAAGCCGTCGTACTCCTCGGCCTCGGGAAACTCCCTGCCGGCAAGGAGGTAGTACTCGTCGGAGGCGTGCACGAGCCGCCGGCCGAGAGCGGTGCGGAAGACCTCCTGCCACTCGGCGACCGCCTCCACGACGGCCTCGGCTTCGGCGCGGGTATGAGGGCGCATGGCCGGCTCGTTCGAGTGGCGGCTCACGCCGAGCGGGACCACGGCCACCGTGGCGAGCTCGGGATACTCGTCGAGCAGGCCCGCCAGGGTGTCGTGGAGGGCGGCGCCATCGTTGACGCCCGGGCAGACGACGACCTGCCCGTGCACCTCGATGCCGGCGTCGAGGAGGAGCCGCAGCCATCGCAGGCTGATCGCGCCCCGCCGGTTGCGGAGCATCCGCGCCCGGAGCTCGGGGTCGGTCGAGTGGATCGAGACGTAGAGGGGAGAGAGCCGCTGCTCGACGACGCGTTCCAAGTCGGCCTCGGTGAAGCGGGTGAGCGTCGTGAAGTTGCCGTAGAGGAAGGACAGCCGGTAGTCGTCGTCCTTCAGGTACAGGCTCCGGCGCATCCCCTTTGGCAGCTGGTAGATGAAGCAGAACTCGCAGTGGTTGTCGCAGGTCCGCACGCGGTCGAACACCGCCGAGGAGACCTCGGCGCCAAGCGGCTCGCCAGGCTGCTTCTGAACCGTCACCGCGACCTCGAGCCCGCCGCGCGCGAGCTCGAGGTCGAGGCGGGGCTCGTCCGCGAGGAGCTGGAACTCGATGATGTCTCGGGGCACCTGGCCGTTCATCGAGCGGATCTCGTCGCCCGGCACGAGGCCGGCACGCGACGCCGGCGAGGGGTCGGCCACGGCCACCACCTGGGGTAGTGGCATAGCGACAGGGTACCGTCGGTTAGCCTCACCCGGGTGCGAGTGGCAAAGGTGCTCCTGGCGCAGCCCCGCGGCTTTTGCGCCGGGGTCGAGATGGCGATCAAGGCGCTCTCGTGGATGGTGCGGGTCTTCGAGCCGCCCGTCTACTGCTACCACGAGATCGTCCACAACAAGGTGGTCGTCGAGGCCTTCGAGGCGCTCGGGGTCGTCTTCGTCGACGACGTCGCCGAGGTGCCGCCCGGCCGGCCGGTCATGCTCTCGGCTCACGGCTCGGCCCCCGAGGTCGAGGCCGAGGCCGGCCGTCACGGGCGGGTCGTCGTCGACGCCTGCTGCCCCCTCGTCACGAAGGTCCACCACGAGCTGAAGGTGCGGGCGCGCAAGGGGTACACGGTCATCTACGTCGGCCACTCCGGCCACGAGGAGGCCATCGGCACGATGGCCGTCGCGCCGGAGGCGGTCCGCCTCGTCGAGAGCGAGGAGGACGTCGCCGCCCTCGAGATCCCAGTGGGTGAACCGGTCGCCCTCCTCGCCCAGACGACGCTCGCCCACGACGAGTGGTCCGGGATCGTCGAGCGGGCAAAGGAGCGCTACCCCGAGCTGTGGATGCCGGGGCGCTCCGACCTCTGCTACGCGACGACGAACCGCCAGGCGGCGATGCGCGCCCTCGCCCCCCGTTGCGATGCCGTCGTCGTCATCGGCTCTGCCAACTCCTCCAACACGGTCTCGCTCGCGAAGACGGCGGCCCTCTACGGAGCGCCCCGGGTGCACCGTGTCAACTCGCTCGGCGAGCTGCCCGGCGACCTCGAGGGCGTCGTCGGGGTGACCGCAGGGGCCTCGGCGCCCGAGTGGCTCGTGGAGGAGGTCCTCACCGAGCTCGACCCCGCCGACGGCGTCGAGCTCGTCGGGGTCACCGAGGAGGACGAGTACTTCCCGCCGCCGCCGGAACTGCGCGACCTGCTGAAGGTGGTGGCGTGCGCCGCTGCCGCCCTCGTCGGAGCCCCGGCGGGCGGTGAGCCGCCGACGGCCGCCGACCGGGCGACGCCGGCCGCCTCGGTGCTCCGGCCTCCCGGCGGCGCGGGCCGGGCGGGCGTCGCGGTGCTCTCCGGGTGAACGAGCGGGAGGCCCGGCGGAGGCGGGCGACCGACGAGCTGATCGACCGCATCGCGATCGAGGAGTTCGAAGCCCACCACGGCGGCCACCAGCTCAATCCCGTCGCGATCGTGATCGCGGCCTACAAGGAGGCCGACAACATCGAGCGGGTCGTGCGCGAGATGCCGGAGAAGCTGAACGGCGAGGCGACCTCGCTCCTCGTCGTCGTCGACGGCGAGGACGACGGGACGAGCGCCATCGCCCGGGCCGCCGGGGCGCTCGCCGTCGTCGCCCCGGTCAACCGGGGCCAGGGCGCCGCCCTCCGCCTCGGGTACCGGGTCGCCCGGGAGCACGGGGCCCGCTACATCGTGACCGCCGACGCGGACGGCCAGACCGACCCCGACGACCTCGCCGTCGCCCTCGAGCCGGTGATGGCGGGAGAGAAGGACTTCGTGAACGGCTCCCGGCGCCTTGGAGCCACAGAGGGCACCGACGCCGTGCGCAACACGGGGGTCGTCGTCTATGCCGCCCTCCTCTCGCTCCTCACCGGCACGAAGGTGACCGACACGGCCAATCCCGTCCGGGCCTTCCCGGCCGCCCTCACGGCTTCCCTCACCCTCGAGGAGCCCCAGTACCAGGCCTCGGAGCTGCTCATCGCCGCCCTCTCCCACGGCGTGCGCTACGGCGAGGTGCCGGTCACCATGCGCACGCGGGCGAAGGGCACCTCCAAAAAGGGAGGGAACCTCGCCTACGGCTACCGCTACGGCCGCGTGATGCTCCGGACGTGGTGGAGGGAGCGGGTCACCCGGCCTGCTCGAGGGAGGGCTCCGGCGAGCTGACCGGGACGAGCTCGGCGGCGGGATGGCCAGCGCGCGCGGGCACGGCCGAACCCCGCCCCGGGACGCCCCGCCAGAGGAGCCCGATCACGCCAATGCAGCACACGATCAGTGCCCCGGCGAGCACGAAGGGGAGCCAGGCCCGCAGGCCGAAGAGCGCGCCTGCGATCGAGGCCGACACCGCCATCGCCCCGGTCTGCGCCGTCGAGACCGCCCCCTGGGCCCGGCCGAGCTCACGGCCGTCGACCGAGCGGGAGAGCTGCGCCGACTGGGCCGGGCCGCCGAGGGCGACCGTCACGGCCTCGCCGGCCCCGAGGCCGACGAGCCAGGCGACCGAGCCGACGAACGGGTAGGTGCTCGCGAAGGCCGCCGTGCCGGCCAGCGCGACGAGCGTGAGCACCCGGCGGTCCATGTGGTCGACGAGCCAGCCGGCCGGGACCGAGATGACGGCAAAGGGGATGGCGAACAGCGTCCACGAGAGCCCGATCTCCCACGAGCGCGCCCCCCGCATCGTGAGCAGGAGGCTCCAGCAGACCTCGTACATCCCGACGACGATCCCGCCGGCGAGGAAGGCCACGCCGACGCCCATGACGGAGCGGTTCCGCCAGAGCAGGGTGCGCTCGTGGCGCCGCAGCGGCTCGCGCTGGCTGAAGCGGGGCGTGAAGAGCAGGATCGGGAGGGCGGCGAGCAGCACGGCGATCGCAGCCGCGAGGAAGAGCCAGGACATGGCGTGCAGGCCGAACAGGCCCCCGAGGAACGGCGCCACCGCCATGCCGACCGTCCGGGTGCCGTAGAGCGCCCCGTAGGCCCTCCCCCGCTGGGACTCGGGCACGACCTCCCCGATGGTGGCCGAGTTGGCCACGTCGACGATGCCGACGCCGGCACCCTGCAGGGCGCGCAGGGCGAGGGTGGCGACCGGAGCCGAGAAGAAGATGAACAGCAGCGTCGCGAGCGAGTAGGTGACGAGCCCGCCCACCTGGATCGTGCGCCGTCCGATGCGGTCCGAGAGCCGGCCGAGGGGGTACTGCACGGCGACGGCCGCGGCGAAGAAGGCGGCCATCGTGAAGCCGACCATCGTGACCGAGGAGCCGTGGCGGCGGAGGTAGACCGGCAGCAGCGGCAGGACGGCGCTCGAGCCGCCCCATTCGGCGAACGCGGAGATCGAGACAGCGGCCACGACGCGGCGGACGGCCCGGTCCTCTGGTCTCCCGCCGGGAACGAGCCGCGAGACGAGCTTCACGGCTGCGCCTCCATCTCGGCACCCGCAGGCTTCGCCGGGGCGAGGGCCGGGGCGCGCGCCTCGAGCATTGCCGAGAGCTCCCGTCCGACCTCTGCGCGCAGCTCGCCCCGCACCGGCGCCAGCTCGAGGAGGTCGGCCAGCCACAGCCCGTCGGCGCACAGCCGAGCGAGCGTCGCGACCGCGGGCGGGAGGCCGTCGGCCTCGAGGGCGGCCTGCCATGCGGCGAAGCGGTCCCGCAACGGGGCGAGCAACTCGGGGTCCGAGGCCACGCCCGCGAGGAGGGCGCCGCCGAGCCGGCGGTCTCTCAGCTCGAGCTCGGTCATCTCCTCCTCGGGGCCTCCCCCGCCCGGAGAGGAGATCGGCTCGAGCGTCGCTCGCAGGTAGGCCCTCGTGAAGTCGCCGGGTCCTCCTCCGAGGCCGCCGTAGGCGGCGAGGTCGTCGTCGAAGCTCACGACGAAGCGGTCGACCATCGCCGAGACGAGCGCCCCCCGGCTCGGGAAGTGGTACAGGATCCCCCCCTTGCTGACACCGGCCTCCTGGGCCGCCGACTCGAGGGTCAGCTTCGAGACGCCGTCGCGGATGACGATGTCCTCCGCGGCCCGGAGGATCCGCTCGCGGGTGCCGGTCTCGGAGCGGGCCATGCCCCGAACTATACCGTCCGGACGGTACAGTCACTCCGAGCTGTCGGAGGCCGCCTGGGGCGCCTATGACTGCTGGAGGAAGTCCTTCCAGGTGGCCTCGATGCCCGCTCGGAGGTCGTGGCGGGGCGCCCAGCCCGCCTCGCGGGCATGGGAGTTGTCGACCACGACGGCCGGCATCTCCCCCGGCTGGCCCGGGACGTGCTCGGCGCCGATCTCGACGCCGGTCACCTCGCAGGCGATCCGGTGGAGCTCGAGCATCGAGACCGACTCGCCGCTGCCGATGACGAAGGTGTCGCTCCGATCGAGCTCGAGGGCGAGCTCGATCGCCTCAACGACGTCGGTGACGTAGACGTAGTCGCGAACCTGCGACCCGTCGCCGTAGATCTGGATGCCCCCTTCGGTGAGGGCTGCCCGCATGAGGCGGGCGATCACCGAGTCCTTCACCTGCATCCCGCGCCCGTAGACGTTCGTGAAGCGCAAGGCGACCGCGTGCAACCCGTAGCAGGCTCCGTAGGCAGCGAGGAGGTGCTCGCCGGCCGCCTTCGTGGCCCCGTAGGGCGTGAGCGGCCGGAGGACCATCTCCTCGGTGATCACGCTCGATCCGACGTCCCCGACCACGGCGTTCGTGGAGGCGAACACGAACCCGGGCACGCCGAGGGTGCGGCAGCGCTCGAGGATCAGGTGCGTCCCGAGCACGTTCGTGCGGAAGACGCCGTCGGGGTCCTTGACCGAGTCGAGCACCCTCGTGAGCGCAGCGAGGTGAACGACGGCATCGGCGCCGTCGTCGAGGCACTCGAGCACCGTGGCCGGCTCGCGCAGGTCGGCCTGGACGTGGCGGACCCCCTCGTCGGCCTGCGGCTTCAGGTCGACGACGGTCACCTCGTCGCCCCGCTCGAGCAGGCGCGCGACCACCTGGCGTCCGATGAAGCCGGCTCCGCCGGTGACGAGCACACGCACGGCGGGCCACCCTAGCCGCGGGCCGGATCGGGCCGCCCTCGAGAGTCAGCTCCTCGGCCGCCCCGAGATCGT
>Ga0070737_10005788_pt1 | contig 11643 bp, 11 predicted proteins | sample Coa_R1_10_FD_66438 | JGI IMG/M metagenome (GOLD analysis project Ga0070737, IMG submission 66438) | Surface soil microbial communities from Centralia Pennsylvania, which are recovering from an underground coalmine fire - Coalmine... | ecosystem: Environmental > Terrestrial > Soil > Unclassified... | reverse complement strand
ATGTAGCCGTGACGGCGCTCTAGGGGTCCTTCGACTGCGTTCGCTTGCTGCGCAAGCTCACTCCGCTCAGGATGACAGAGTTGGAAGGCTTGCGACGGTGATCAGTAACCGATGTTGCCGTGACGGCGCTCTAGGGGTCCTTCGACTGCGTTCGGTCGCGGTGCGACCTCACTCCGCTCAGGATGACAAGAAATGAAATGACCCACGACTCATATTCCGCAAATCAAACTTGCAATGTCATCCTGAGCGAGCGCCCGATTTTGGCGCGAGTCGAAGGACCCCTATGCTGGCAGGCTCTTTCCCGACTGCAAGAATCTGACATCACCCGAACTCCGCTTGCTACACTACTCTGTGCGCGTTGCCATCGATATCCGCCGCATCACCGAGTTCGGCGTCGGGACCTACACTCGCAACGTCGTCCGCACCCTGGCGCGCCTCGATCACGAGAACGAATACTTCCTCATCGGTATTCCGGACAGAATCGGCCCGCGCGGCCGGATGGGCGATATCGGACCGCTGCCGCCGAACTTCATCACCGTTCCCGGCCAGCCCAACGAATTTTCCCTGGCCAGTTACCTCGAGCTGCATCACATCCTGAAGCAGCACCGCTGCGACCTGCTGCATGTGCCGCACCTGTTCTGGAAGCCGCAGGGCATTCCCTGCCCCTATGTGGTGACGGTGCACGACCTGCTGGACCACATGTATCGCGTCAACAGCCAGTCGGCAGTAAAGCGCAGGCTGCACTTCCAGTTCACCAAGCGCGTGTTACACCATGCAGCGCGTATTTTCGCGGTCTCCAATTTTTCCAAGGCCGACACGGTGCGGCTGTTCGCGGTGCCGCCGGAGAAGATCGAGGTCATCTACAACGCCCTGGATGACAGCTTTCGCCTGGGGCACGCCAGCGAGGCCGAGCGGCAGTTCATTGCCGAGCGCTATCAGGTCAACACACCGTTTCTGCTCTACGCCGGACGCATCAGCCCGCACAAGAACGTAGTGCGCATCATCGAGGCCTTCGCAGCGCTGAAGAACGAGCTTAACAAGCAAGCAAAGTTTGAGGACTTGAAGCTCATCATCATCGGCGACGAGGTCTCGAAGCACCCCGACCTGCGCCGTGCCTGCGTCAAGGGCGGCGTGCAAAACGATGTCCGCTTCCTGGGCTTCGTGCCGATTGACGTGCTGCGTATTTTTTACGACCAGGCCAAGATTTTCGTCTTCCCGTCGCTGTACGAGGGCTTCGGGTTGCCGCCGCTGGAGGCCATGGCCCATGCCACGCCGGTGGTGACCAGCAACACCTCCTCGATCCCTGAGGTGGTTGGCAACGCCGCGGTGATGGTCAATCCGGAGAACGTATTCGAGATCATGCGCGCGCTGCATCGCGTCCTGCTCGACCAGCCGCTGCGCGACAAGCTGAAGGCCCGCGGCCTGGAGCAGGCGGCAAAGTTTTCCTGGGACGCGAGTGTGCGCCGCATGATGGAGATTTATCGCGAAGTCGCTCAGTCTGGACCGTCCCCGACAGGCCAGGCGATAACGTCAGCAGCCGGTAGTTAGTAGCCGTGGCTCGAGGCGGAGCTTGTCACTCTTCACGATCGCGGCTGCGCCAGGTCCTGTGCTCTTCCCTTCCACTCTCCGCCTTGCCCCGACCAATATTTCACCGCGGAGTGAATCGTGGCCGCCAGGAAGAAGACCCCGCTGAAGGGCAGCGTCAACGCCCACAGCGGATTCAGGCGATAGAACCGGACCATGGGCCAATACGCCAGGCACATCGCAAGGTAAACCGCTCCGCCCGCCATAGCCAGGTGTGCCGATCCGCTTGCCGGCAAAACCAGCGGCAACACGAACACCGCCAGCCCTCCCAGCACCGTTCCCAGCAGCAGCCAGAAAGAATGCCGCAACTGGTTGAAGGCGTTGCGGGCAATCATGGCCTCAATCTCGGCAAAGGAGCCGTAAACCCTCAGGCTGTGCGTCTGCTGCGTCAGCCCGAGCCAGATCTTGCCGCCGCTGCGTTTGACGGCACGCGCCAGCGCGCAATCGTCGATGATCTCGTGGCGGATGGCGGCAATGCTGCCTGCGCGCTCCAGCGCTGCGGGACGGACCATCAGGCAGCCGCCCGCCGCGCCCGCCGTCTTGCGTCGCGGATTACGGACCCACCACGGCGGATACAGCAGCAGGAAGAAAAATACGAACGCCGGCACCAGCAGCTTTTCCGCCAGGCTCCGGCAGCGCAGTTTCACCATGAACGAGACCAGGTCGTAGCCGCCCGCCAGCGCGATATGCACCAGCGTAGCCACATTGTCCGGCGAATGCTCGATGTCGGCGTCGGTCAGCAGCAAAAAGTCGGGACGCAGCGCGAGCGCTTCGTCGATGCCCTGCTTCACCGCCCAGAGCTTGCCGGTCCAGCCGGCAGGCAACGGGAGTCCGCGGATCACGCGCACACGCTCCCCGTGCTCGCTCTGCGCCGCTGCCCGCCGTACGGCATCAGCGGTCCCGTCCGTACTGTTGTCGTCCACCACGAAGATGTGCAGCGCTTCAATACAGCTCTGCCGCAGCAGCGACGTCACCGCCCTGCCGATCACCTCCGCTTCGTCCCGCGCCGGGACAATGACCGCGATCACCATGTCGGCTCGACTTCCTCCCGCGTTCCCACACCGATTGAGAACAACGAACTATAACCAAACTATAGTGACACGGCGAAGTGGTTCGGACTAACCCGGTGGCGGGTGCGGAGGCCGGACCCAAGCCGATTTTGCTTGGGTGAGAGATTTTCGTTTGCACCTTGCACGAATCTCGTGCAGCACATAAAATCGTGCTCAGGAACGGATCGCATGAAAACCAACGTTACCCTAAAACTCGACGCCGAGCTGCTACGCGAAGCGAGGATCATGGCCGCCGAACAGGGCAGCTCAATCAGCGCCATGGTAGCGGCGCAGTTGGAGAAGGCAGTCAGAGAGCGTAAGGGCTACGAGGAAGCCAAGCGGAGGGCCCTGAGGCGGCTGCGCAAAGGCTTTGACCTACGCTGGACCCCTCCTCGCTCGCGCGACGAGCTCCATGAGCGATAAATGCTTTGTTGACACGAATGTCTTGATGTACGCGCACGACCGCTCTACAGGCTTAAAGCACGAAACCGCTAAGACCCTGGTCGACGAGCTTTGGGATTCCGGACGCGGCGTGGTAAGCACGCAGGTTCTACAGGAACTTTGCGTCAACCTTCGGCGGAAGGCGGGCAGCCCCTTGCCCGCCGGCGAGCTTCGCCGTTTAATACAGGACTATTCCAGTTGGGAGCTTGTCATCAACACCGCCGACTCTGTCCTTCAGGCGCTCGATCTTGAAGCACTCTACAAGATCTCCTTCTGGGACGCCCTCATCCTGCAGGCGGCAGAACGTGCCGGGGCGACCGTTCTTTATTCCGAAGACCTGGCCAGCGGGCAGAAGTACGGCTCGGTGCGCGTGGTAAATCCGTTCGCGACAGGGGTCAGCAGGTAATCCCGTGCCCTCGTAATACCGCCGGTTTGACCCCGTTGTTTCCGCCCTGCTACCTTCAAAGATTCGCCTGCTCACAATTTCCCGTCAGAGAGATCGACCATGGCACTGAAATTCAAAGGCGTGGATTTCATCGAGTTCGATACCCTGCTCAGCGATGACGAGCGGCTGGTGCGCGACAACACCCGCAAGTTCATCGAAGAAAACCTCATTCCCATCATTGAGCAGTGCAGCCGCGAGGGCCGCTTCCCCAAGGAGCTGATCCGGCCCATGGGCGAGCTGGGCTTCTACGGCGCCAGCCTCAAGGGCTACGGCTGCGCCGGGATGTCCAACGTCGAATATGGCCTGATGAACCAGGAGCTGGAGCGCGGCGACAGCGGCGTTCGCTCCTTCGTCAGCGTGCAGTCCGGGCTGTGCATGTACCCCATCCATGCCTTTGGCAGCGAGGAGCAGAAGCAGAAATACCTGCCCGGTATGGCCAAGGGGGAGATCATCGGTTGCTTCGGCCTGACCGAGCCCGACGCCGGCTCGAACCCGGCGGCGATGCGCACCCGCGCCCGCAAGGACGGCAACTCCTATGTGCTCAACGGCGAGAAGATGTGGATCACCTCCGGCTCCATCGCCCACATCGCCATCATCTGGGCCAAAGTGGAAGATGAGAACGATCGGATCCGCGGCTTCCTCGTGCCCACCGACACGCCCGGCTTCCGCGCCGCCGATGTGCATGGCAAGTGGTCGCTGCGGGCCTCGGTCACTTCAAGTCTTTCTTTACAGGATGCTCGTATCCCACTGGAAAACCTGCTACCTGAAACCGGCGGGTTGAAGTCGCCCCTGAGCTGCCTGAACCAGGCGCGCTACGGCATCGCCTGGGGCGCCGTCGGCGCGGCGATGGCCTGCTACGATTGCGCCCTGCAATACGCCCAGTTCCGCAAGCAGTTTCACGATCAGCCCATCGCCTCGCACCAGCTGGTGCAGGAGAAGCTGGTGTGGATGATCAACGAGATCACCAAAGCACAGCTACTGGTGCTGCAGGTCGGCCGGCTGAAAGATGCGGGTAAGTGCAAGCCGTGGCACATCTCAATGGCCAAGCGCAACAATGTCTGGATGGCGCTGGAGTGCGCGCGGCTGGCGCGGGACATCCTCGGAGCCAACGGCATCGCCGACGAGTACCCCGTCTTCCGCCACATGGCCAACTTGGAGTCCGTGAAGACCTACGAGGGAACACACGACATCCACACGCTGATTATCGGAGAGCATATTACCGGGCAGGCGGCGTTTTAGAAGCAGTGGCCGGTGGTTCGTGATTCCCCATTTGGACGCCCCACGCCTGCAAGTATGAGGAAAGTCCTCGCCCGCTTTGCGCAACAGGTGTATGCTTTGCCGTTGTGCTGGGGCTAGCCCTGGCTATTCCCGGCGCATCCGAGACACGGCGGCCGGCTTGCGCACAGGGGTACCCAATCAGCGGCGCGTTTTGCCACGGTTGGGTTGGAATACGCATTCGTAGCTCATCGTTCTCGCGGCCAAGCCGAGCCCAAGGAGGCCCTCATGGCGACCAAGGTTCAAACCGAAGAGGAGCTGCTTCGCCAAGCTTCCTCTGCCAACTTCGAAAGCGATCTGGCGCTGGAATTCCTGCGCGTGGTGGAAGAATCCGCCATTGCGGCGGCCAAGACCATGGGCCAGGGCGACCGCAAACGCGCCGACCTGGTCGCCACCGAAGCCATGCGCCGGGTCATGGATTCGGTGCCCATGGACGGCACCATTGTCATCGGCGAAGGGGAACGCGATGAGGCGCCGATGCTCTATATCGGCGAAAAGGTCGGCAAGCGAGACGGCGGCAGCTATCCCCAGGTCGACATTGCGGTCGATCCGCTGGAGGGCACCAACCTGTGCGCCACCGGCTCGCCCGGCTCGATCACCGTGCTGGCGGCCTCTGAGAAGGGCGGCCTGCTCCACGCTCCGGATTGCTACATGGAGAAGATCGTGGTCGGCCCGTCGTGCAAGGGCGTGGTCGACCTAGAAGCCCCGGTATCGCACAATCTGAACGTCATCGCCAAGGTGTTGGATCGCCGGGTGGAAGACCTGGTGATCGTCATCCTCGACCGCCCGCGTCATGAGAAGCTGATCAACGAAGTGCGCAAGGCGGGCGCGCGTATCCGCCTGATCAGCGATGGCGACCTTGCCCCGGGCGTGGCGGCTTCGATGTTAGGCTCAGGTGTGCACGCCGTGATGGGCGCCGGCGGCGCTCCCGAAGGGGTGGTCACCGCCGCGGCGGTGCGTTGTCTCAACGCCTACATGGTCGGCCGCCTGACCGGTTACACCCCGGAGCAGGGCGAGCGCATGAAGGACATGGGCATCACCGACCCGAACCGCATCTATACGGCCGAAGAGCTGGCCCCGGGCAAGAACATCATCTTCGCGGCCACCGGAGTAACGGATGGCACCTTGCTCAAGGGAGTTCGCTTTTTCGGCGACGGCGTGCGCACCACCTCGCTGGTGATGAAGCTCAGCAATCGCAAGGTGCGCTTCATCGAGACCATTCATCTGGAGCGGCGCCCCGATGTGAAGGTCAGGATTCCGGAGCGGTAACGGAGCAGGTGCTTTTTAACACCAAAGCAAAGCGGGCGCGGCCGGGTTTCCGTTGCCCCGCCGGGGGTAAGGCTTCGGATACTCATGCGCTGAAGAGGATCGCCGCCTGATATTTTCTTGTTGACAGGCAATTCTACGAGCAGTATTCAGAGGTGTAGCAACATTTTGTAAGCGAGGACAACGTGTCCGATTTGAGGGTTGGTTCCGTCCTCACGAACGAAACCCAGCCAACGCCCGCGGATGCATCCCCTCCACGCCGCGACGACGTTCCTGCCGCCACGCGCAAGGTCGTTTCTAAACCCATCCTAACTTGCAAAGAGCTGAAGGTGATGGAGCTGCTCTCCTACGGCTATGAGAACCTCGACATAGCCAATCACTTCCAGACAACCGGGCAGGCGGTCAAGAACATGCTGCGCACGATCAATCTGAAGTTAGGGGCCGACAATCGCACCCACGCGGTGGCGATTTGCTTTCGCAACGGCTGGCTGCCGACGGGGAACGCTAGCCAACCAGATTCCGGGGCGAACGCGCCGGGCCGTGGGGATGGGCAAGGGAGCAGACCGCGGTGCACCCGGCGGCGCTACGCTGACGGCAGTGTTGACTCCCGCTGTACCGAATGCGGCCTGGTTATCGCCCGGGCCTGGCGGGCGGCCGACCTGTTAGCGGCTGATAACAATCACGTCTGCCAGCCGGTAGAGCGGCGTCGCGCCGTGCGTTTCATCTCCATCCGCGGATATGATGCCGCGCGCGCCGATAGCTGATCATTCTCGGCCAAAAACCCGGCGGAAAAGCTTGTCCACATTGCGCAACGGACGCTGCAAATCGAAGGCGCGCTCCAGCGTCTCGGGCTTTACCTTGGCGGTGATTTCCGGATCGCTCAGCACCAGTTCGCGAAAGTTCAGGTCGTCCTTCCAGGCGCGCATGGCATTGGACTGCACCAGCCGGTAGGCGTCCTCGCGCGACACCCCGGCCTCCACCAGGTCCAGCAGCAACTGCCCGCTGAACACCAGTCCCCCGGTGGATTCCAGGTTCGTCTTCATGCGCCGGGGGTAGACCAGCAGCGTGTCAATGAGGTTGGTGGTTTTGCTGAGAAGGTAATCGAGCAGGATTGTCGAATCCGGCAGAATGACGCGCTCGACGGAGGAATGCGAGATGTCGCGCTCGTGCCACAGGGCGACATTCTCCAGCGCCGCCTGGGCATTGGCCCGCACCACCCGCGCCAGGCCGCTGATCTGCTCACAAGTCACCGGGTTGCGCTTGTGCGGCATGGCTGACGAGCCTTTCTGCTTCTCGCTGAAGTACTCTTCCGCCTCGCGGACCTCGGTGCGCTGCAAATGGCGGATTTCGGTAGCGATCTTGTCCAGCGTGGAAGCAATCACGGCCAGCGTGGCGAGGTAGAACGCGTGCCGGTCGCGCTGGATCACCTGCGAGGAAATGGCGGCGACCTTCAGCCCCAGGCGGCGGCAAATCGCTTCCTCATACTCCGGTTCCAAGTGGGCGGCATTGCCTACCGCACCCGAAAGCTTGCCCACGCGCATCTGCTCGGCGGCCATGGTGAAGCGCTCGATGTTCCGCTCAACCTCCGAGTACCAGTTCGCCAGCTTCAGCCCGAAGGTGATCGGCTCAGCATGAATGCCGTGGGTGCGGCCGATCATGGGCGTGTCTTTAAACTCCCAGGCGCGCCGCTTCAACACCTCGCGCAGCTTGCCGAGGTCCTCGCGAAGAATGGCCGACGCCTGCTTCACCAGCAGCCCCTGCGCGGTATCGACCACGTCATTCGAGGTGAGGCCGTAATGCAGCCAGCGGGATTCGGGCCCGACTTTCTCCGCGACTGCTGTAGTGAAAGCGATCACGTCGTGCTTCACCTCGGCTTCGATTTGATGGATGCGGGCGACCTCAAAATCCCCCTTCTCGCGAAGGGCCTTGGCCGCTTCCTTGGGCACAATGCCGGCTTCGGCCAGAGTATCGGTGGCGGCCAGCTCCACCTCCAGCCAGGTGCGGAATTTGTTTTCGTCACTCCAGATACGGCCCATCTCGGGGCGGGTATAGCGGGCGATCAACGGCAGCTCCTTGAATGCGAGGTAAAGGCAATTGTACCGTTGACGGTCGGTTTTCGCTGTGGGGTTTTCGCTCTTCGCCTTTCGCTCTTCGCTTTCCGCCTTTCGCCCTTTGCCAGAATTTTTCGCGGCGATTCGTTGCGGCGCACAGGTTTAGTCATGCAAGTCCCTTCCCACATACGAAGTCGGACAGACCAATTGGCGAAAGGCGAAGACCGGCCTCATGTCGTGATACGATATAATCCTTTTGGCCCGGCTTATGATTCGCAACCACACCGTCAAGCTGTCTGACTATCAGGCGCTGGCCCAGTTCCGTTACCAGCTCCGCCGCTTTATGCGCTTCACCGAAGAGGCCGCCCGGCAGGCCGGCCTGGAGCCGCAACACCATCAACTGATGCTGGCCATCAAGGGCCGGCCCGCGGGAGAAGAGCCGCGTATCACCTACCTCGCCGACCGGTTGCAGATCCAGCATCACAGCGCCGTCGAGCTGGTGGACCGGCTGGTGAAGAAGGGACTGGTCAAGCGCACGCGCGCACAACAGGACCGCCGCGAAGTGCACGTGCATCTCACGCCCCGTGGCGAGCGCATTCTGGGACAACTTACCCTTCACAGCCGGGCCGAATTGCGGTCCGCCGCGCCGGCCCTGGTGGCGGCACTCGCCGAATTGACCGCCCAGAAACGCCCGCGGAAGCCACCGGCAAGGAGGGCCCAGTGACGGCGCAGCACCCCGAGACCCTGAGCGTCGATGGCCTGAATCCGCTCACCCCGAACAAAGAAGGTGCGGTACGCGGCGAGGAGGTCAAGTTCCGCACCGGCACGATTTCGCTGCTGGCCGCGGTGATCGGCATTCTGGCAGGCATTATCGCCTACGTGCTCTACCACCTGATCGGGCTGTTCACCAATATTGCCTTCTATCACCGGCTATCTTTTTCCTTCGCCAGCGCGCGCAACAATCACCTGGGGCTGCTGGTCATTGTTACGCCCGTCATCGGTGGAATCATCGTGGGAATCATGGCCCGCTACGGTTCAGAAAAAATCCGCGGGCATGGCATTCCGGAAGCGATGGAGGCGGTGGTGACCAATCGCAGCCGCATCGAGGCCAAGGTCGCCATCCTGAAGCCGCTCTCGGCGGCGATTGCCATCGGCACCGGTGGGCCGTTCGGCGCCGAAGGGCCGATCATCCAAACCGGAGGCGCGGTCGGTTCGCTGGTGGGGCAACTGGTGCATACCACCGCCGCCGAGCGCAAAGTGCTGCTGGCGTGCGGGGCCGGGGCCGGCATGGCCGCAACCTTCAACACTCCCATTGCCGGCGTGATCATTGCCATCGAGCTGCTGCTGTTCGAATTCAAGTCGCGTTCTTTTATCCCGCTGGTGATCGCCAGCACGCTGGCGACGTACATCCACATGCGCTTGTTGGGCCCGGGGCCCATGTTCAAGGTCGGCGCGCTGAACTACGGCCTGCCGCATGCTTTGCCCTTTTATCTGGTGTTGGGCGTGCTGTGCGGCGCGGCGGCCATCGGCTTCAGCCGCACGCTCTATTGGGTGGAAGACCAGTTTGCCAAGCTGCCGATCCACTTCATGTGGTGGCCGGCCATCGGCGCGCTGGGACTGGGCATCATCGGTTACTTTGTGCCGCGCGTGCTGGGCGTCGGTTATGACACCATCTCCGACATTTTGAATACCAAGATGCTGCTGGGCGCGCTGCTGGCGGTGATGGTCTTCAAAGCGGCGGCGCTGGCCATCTCCCTGGGATCAGGGACCTCGGGCGGTCTGCTGGCGCCCATGTTCATGTCCAGCGCAGCCATGGGATCGGCCTTCGCCATGATTGTGGACAAGATCTGGCCGGCAGCCAATCTGGCCCCCGGCGCCTTCGCGCTCGTTGCCATGGGCGCGGTTTTCGGCGCCGCTTCGCGCGCGGCTTTCACCTTCATCATCTTTGCCTTTGAGATCACCCGCGATTACAACTCCGTCCTGCCCCTGATGCTGGTGACGGTGATCGCCGACGCCATTGCCGTGCGCTATGCCAAGGACTCCATCATGACCGAGAAGCTGGCGCGCCGCGGGCTGCACATCCAGACCGACTACGAGCCTGACGTCTTCCGGGAAGTGACCGTCGGCGAGACCATGGCCAAGGACTTCGACGCGGTGCCGGCGACGACAACCGTGGCGGAATTGACCGGTCGTATCACCAAGCATGACCCGTCCGTCACTCACCACCAGGGAATCCTCCTGATCGATGCCGAAGGCAAGTTGACCGGCATCATCACTCGCGATGACCTTATGCGCGCTCTGGAAAAAGATCCTACCGGCGCGATGACCGTGCTGCAGGCAGGCTCCAGCAATCTTGTGCTGGCTTATCCGGATGAGATACTCTATGACGCTGCCGCGCGTATGTTGCGTGCCAACATTGGACGGCTGCCCGTGGTCAGCCGCGACGATCCTACGCGAATCGTGGGATATCTTGGCCGCTCCGAGGTGATGGCAGCGCGCTTGCGTCGGCTGGACGAAGAGTACGTGCGCGAGCCCGGATGGGTGCTCTCGCGCAAGCGAGGATAGGCGGCTCAGGCTTTTCTCTCTTTGGCGGCAACCTCGCAGCAGGGCGCGGCAACTTAAGACTTCATGGGCTGCACGGGTCCCAATAGGTAGAGCATGTTTCATAAATCGCGATTCGTATCAGGGCACGGCTTTTAGCCGTGCCGTACCGAGGTTGTTAGAAATTGGGCTTTAGCCCCTGAGGGGCATTTGCAGGGGCTAAAGCCCTGGAGTCTTGTGGCAGCTTTTTCGGCACGACTAAAGTCGTGCTCTGATACAGTTCAAAACGATTTATGAAACAGGCTGTAGGCAGCCAAACCCGATGGCCCTCACCGGAGCGAACAACAAAATGAAATTCTGGCTAAGGGCAATCGTGCTTTGGGGGCTCTGCCTGTCCGCGGTGGCGGCGCAGGCGCAGAAAAACGAATTGTCGGCGGAGGGTTCGGGACTCTTCACCAGCTCGCAATACAATAACGACGCCGGGGTGGGGTTCCAGCTCAGTTACGCCCATCGTTTGTATCACGTTCCGCTGCTGAGCTTGTACGGCGAGGTGCCGTTTGTCGCCGGCTTTGACAACGAACGATACTCTCTCCACAATCTCACGCGGGAAAACTACAAAGACTATTACGTCACGCCGGGCTTGAGGCTCAACTTTGCGCCGGGATTCATCGTTTCGCCCTGGCTGGCAGGTGGCGTTGGCTGGGGCCATTTCAGCTCCAACCAAGGCAGCGCTACGGACAGCGAATTCGCCACGGATTGGGGAGGCGGTCTGGACATTAAGGTGTTTCCGTTCGTCAGTCTGCGGTTTGAGGCCCGCGATTTCTACAGCAACGTGCCCACCCTGACTTTGCCCTCGACCGGAGGCCACCAGAACAACGTTGTCGCCAGTGGAGGACTGGTGCTGCGCTTCTGATTCCGGCGGTCGTGACCGATCCAGGTAGAGCATTTGCGGAAGGCTGGCTTGCAGGTAAGATGGTCTGCAGGTGACCGA